>Ga0116171_10002229_pt1 | contig 18584 bp, 16 predicted proteins | sample AD_JPNHW2_MetaG_FD_89798 | JGI IMG/M metagenome (GOLD analysis project Ga0116171, IMG submission 89798) | Active sludge microbial communities of municipal wastewater-treating anaerobic digesters from Japan - AD_JPNHW2_MetaG | ecosystem: Engineered > Bioreactor > Anaerobic > Digestate | place... | reverse complement strand
GGCTTCCCACTGGGGGCCACCACCACGGAAATCAAGGTCTTTGAGGCCAAATCCCTGATTAAGCTGGGCGCGGATGAATTGGATATGGTCATCAATATTGGCGAGCTTAAGAAAGGCAACTTTACCAACGTTGCCAATGACATGCGCGAGGTCGTTCGGGCCGCGCACAAGCACGATGTTTTAGTCAAAGTGATAATTGAAACCTGCCTGCTCACTGAGCAGGAGAAAATCTCCGCCTGCCTGCTTGCCCGCCAGGCTGGCATCGACTTCGTCAAGACGTCCACGGGCTTCTCCGGCCCCGGTGCGACGGTTGAAGACGTGGCCCTGATGCGCGCCGTGGTCGGCGAGAGCATCGGCGTAAAGGCGGCCGGCGGCATCCGCAATTACGCCGACGCGAAGAAGATGGTGGCCGCGGGAGCCACGCGCATCGGCACCAGCGCAGGCGTGCAAATCGTGGAAGAGGAAGCGGCCGACCTGGCCGGGACAAACCTGTAAGCTTCCCCCACCCCAAGATACACAAAAAGCCGCGCTGACGCGCGGCTTTTCTTTGAAATAGTTATGGGTTTAGGCTTTGGCCGGCATATCCCGGCTGGCGACCACATCCACGCCCGTGCCAAGGATGTTTTTGATGATCACCGTCTTGTTTGCCACTGGCGCGGCGATTTGGACCTTGCGAATCTCGGCCAGTACTTCGGCGATTTTCTTCTTGGGCACGGTGCCCTTGGTATAAACCGGCAACAGTGGGTGAAAGCCGTTCAACACGCGGACCGTACTGGCCACCATGCGTTGCGGCGCAATGGCTTCCTGCCGACCGAAGGACTCGCCCCGGCGGCAGCGGTTCCCCGCGATTTGCAGCACCTGGTCACCTTCCATCTTTACCACCAGGCGGCAGCCCATCGGACAAGCGGTGCAAATAAGGTTTCTTTCTTCCATGGTTATGCCTCCGATTTGGGATAGATATCGATGGTCAACGTGCCCGCCTTGCAGACTTCAGCGTAATGCGCCGGCCGCAGCACCACCGTGACCATCTCACCAGGGCGAACATAGCGTTCGGAACGTCTGACAATGCTGTTGTTCTCCCCATGGACTTCAATCCACACATCCTCTTCGATGGGTTTGGTCACGCGCATCTGCAGGTGCACTTCTTCCTGTTCAAGCGTCTGCTTGTCCAATTTGTGGGGAACCACGTAGCGCACATTGCGCCCGGCCTTGACGGGGGTGTAGCGCTGTTCGGCAGCCTTCTGTGCCAGGGCGAATTTTGCCGCGCCCTTGCCAGCTCCAAAGCCGGCTTCAGTCACCCAGTCTACCAGGTCGTATACGTGCACCACGTTGCCGGCAGCGAAAACGCCGGGGACATTGGTCTGGAATGTCTCGTCCACGAAGGGACCTCCGGTGACCGGGTCCAGGATGACGCCGGCCTTGCGGGAAAGCTCGTTTTCGGGGATAAGGCCCACGGAAAGCAGCAGCGTGTCGCAGGGGATGATTTCTTCCGTGCCGGGCACGAAATTCCAGCGCTGGTCCACCTGCACGGCTTCAATTGCTTCCACGCGATTCTTGCCCATGATACGCTTGATGGTGTAGTTGAGCTGCAAGGGAATGTCGTAGTCCTGCAGGCATTGCACGTAGTTACGGGTGAGGCCGGAAAGGTAAGACTGGATTTCGAGCACCCGTTCCACCTTGGCGCCTTCAAAGGTCAGGCGGCGGGCCATAATCATGCCGATATCGCCTGAACCCAGGATGACGAATTTCTTGCCGGGCATCCAGCCTTCCACATTTACCCAGCGTTGGGCTGTGCCGGCTGTGAATACACCATTCGGACGCATGCCCGGGATGCGGATTTGAGCGCGAGTGCGCTCCCGGCAACCCATGGCCATCACCAGAGCACGGGCTTCCAGGTCCACGTAGCCATGTTCCTGGCTGGAGAGATACAGTTTGCGTTGGGAGGTCACATCCAGCACCATGGTATCCAGGAGGAATTCAACCCCCAGCGCCTTGGCCTGGTCCAGGTAATACTGCGCGTATCCCGGACCCGGCAGGTCTTCCTTCAGCGAGGTGAGGCCGAAGCCATTGTGGATGCATTGCACCAGGATGCCACCGGGTTCCACATCGCGCTCAATCACAAGCACGTCATCCGCGCCGGCTTGCTTGGCGGCGATGGCGGCCGCGACTCCACCCGGACCACTGCCAATCACGACAACATCATAAATGTTTTTCGCTAACATGTTAGTCCTCCACCTCTTTGGTCGGCCTGTACAAATACTCAGAGCCGTGTCCCCGTTTGGTCACTTCCGTGGGTGAAATGCCCAGTTCGCGGGCCAGGATGTTGACCACCCTTGGCATGTCGAAACCGCCCTGGCAGCGCCCGGTGCCCAGCCAGGTGCGCCGCTTAATCGCGTCGTAGGTGATGGCGGGGATGGGAGCATGCACCTCGGCAATGATTTCGCCTTCCGTCACGTTCTCACAGCGGCAAATCACGCGGCCGAAGCGGGGGTCCATCTCGCACAGCAGCTGACGTTCCTTGTGGGTCATGTCTCTAAAGCGGGGTCGTGCAGGACGAATGGGATCCCAATCCTTCTTTTCGACCAGGGGCTCGCCCGCGTCCTTCAGCAAGTCGACCACCATCTCGGCGATGGCTGGCGCGGATGTCAGTCCAGGCGATTCGATACCGCCCAGGTTCACAAAGCCCTGCACGTCTTCCGGGATTTCAATGATGTAATCGGCGTTGTAGTTGAGGCCGGGCGTCTTGGTGGGAGCGTTGCCCATTGGGCGCAACCCGGAGAAGGTGGCGATGGCATACTTCAGGTTGAGGCCCGGAATAAGCTTTTTGGCGCCATCGGCCAGCTCCTGCAGGCCTTCGGTGCTGGTGGAGCTGTCTTCCTTGTCATCGATGACCGTGCCGGTCGGGCCGACAACCGTGTTGCCGTGGACCGTGGTGGTCACCAAAATGCCCTTGCCCTTGCTTGAAGGCACCGGGAAGAGCACATTGTCAATCTGGATATCGGCCCGGTCAAAAACGAAGTATTCGCCGCGCCGGGCTTTAATCAGGAATTCAGGCCGGACGCCGGCTTTGTGCATGACATCGTCGGAGTACATGCCAGCCGAGTTGATGGTCCAGCGCGCGAGGAAGTCCCCGTGGTTCGTGCGGACGCCGATGATGCGATTGCCTTCGGTGATGAAACCCAGGAAGGCTGTGTTCAGCATCACTTTCACGCCATTCATGACGGCGTTTTCGGCCGCCGCGACGGTGACCTGGAAGGGATCGCAAATCCCGCCGGTGGATGCCCACAAGGCGCCGGCAACTTCCGGGTTGATGTTCTTCTCACGCGCGCGCACTTCAGCGCCGTTGAGCATAATCATCCCGGGAACGCCGTTCTTCTTGCCCTGTTCCATCAGCTTCTCGACCAGGGGAATTTCTTCGTCGCCAATGGCTACCACGTAATCGCCACGGCGCTCAAAGGCAAAGTTGAGTTCTCCGGCAAGCTGGTCCCACATTGGGTTACCACGCACGTTCATCTTGGCTTTGAGGGAACCAGGCATGGGGTCGTACCCGGCGTGGACGATGGCTGTATTGGCGGAGGAACAACCCATGCCGATGTCGGCTTCCTTCTCAATGAGCAAGACACTGGCCTCGTAGCGTGATAGCCAGCGGGCAATCATGGACCCAACGACACCCCCTCCAATCACAATGAAATCGAACTTTTCCTGCACTCCTGCCTCCATTCAATAATTGGTTGGTTAAGCACGAACGCCCAGCGGGCTTCCCCCAGCATTTATTACTTATTTATTTTGCCAAGCTGAATGTCAAGTTCCAAAAAATTCCCGTGATCGGCGCTGGGGTGAGTAGCATCAGGGATTCGCTTGTACAACCGGTATACGTCATAACAACTGCCGGTATACTATGGAAAACTTCAAAAATTATACTACAGCTAAAGTAATAAAGGACTAAAACGGCAAAAACCGCGTTGGAATGAAAAAAAGCACGCACCTTTTTTCGAAATTTGCACACTTTTCATCCAACTTGCACAAATTTATGCTATAGTATTATCAGCAAGCAATTGTATGTTTGTTCCCTCTGCCAAATATCCAGGGAGAACTCTTAAAAGTTGTAAGTTTGGCAAATTGGTGGCAATATGCATAGCAGGCACTACCCGAACCATCAAGGCTCACCTGCATGGATGGTTCACAATCATCACGATAAAGCTCGTTACATAGCGCGAAAACGCTATTCGCACCAGGCGCTAGATGTCGCCTGTCCTGATATTGACCGACGAGAAAAAGGAGGCGCTGATAGACAAAACCAAATCCCACTATTTTTTCCATTCATTTAACAACATTCAATCAACACAAAGGAGAATTAAAGCATGGAAAATCGGACAATGAAAGAATTCATCGGTGAAGTGTTTGGCACCTTCATCCTCATCCTGTTGGGTGATGGCGTTGTTGCCAATGTCGGTCTGGCTCCCCGCCTGGCTGGCACAGCGTACAACTGGAACACAATCACCATCGGCTGGGCCTTCGCGGTCATCATCGCCGTTTACGTTTCCGCTGGTGTCTCTGGCGCTCACCTGAATCCTGCCGTTACCCTCGGCCTGGCAGTGCAGCGTGGATTCCCGTGGAAGAAAGTCCTGCCCTATATCGCCGCCCAAATGATTGGTGCTTTCCTCGGCGCTTTGGCTGTCTTCCTGATCTACCGCGACGGCCTTGTGGCTTCTGGCATGCCCAATGTGTGGTCCACCGGTCCTGGCTCTGTATTTGGTAATACGTTCTGGGGTGGTGCGAGCGCTGGTGCAACTGGCACCTATAGCATGCTGACCGCCATCATCGCTGAAATCTTCGGCACCTTCATGCTGACCTGGGGTATCTCGGCCAGCGGTGACCTGAAGAACAATGGCCTCAAGGACAACCTGGGTGCCCTAATTGTTGGCTTCACTGTGTTGGCTGTTGGTCTGTCCCTCGGTGGCCCCTCCGGCTATTCCATCAATCCCGCCCGTGACCTCGGCCCCCGCCTGCTCGGCCTGCTCGTTGGCACCAAGGGCCTCTTCGATGGCCTGTACTGGCTGATCCCGCCAGTGCTCGCCCCCGCGATTGCTGGTCCCATCGGCTTCTGGCTGTACGACACCGTGGTTGGCAAGAACCTGCCCAAGAAAGACTAATTACTGAATTCCATGACCGCTGCATCCATTTTGGATCCTGACGTGGTCAGGAAAACAAGAAAAGGAGACTGCTTATGAAGAAATTAATCAACAAAGCTGAGGATGTTGTCAGGGAAGAGCTGGAAGGTATTGAACTGGCTCACCCCGATTTGGTCAAAGTTTCCTATGACCCGGCTTATATTGTCCGCGCTGACGCGCCCATCAAGGGCAAGGTTGGCTTAGTCTCTGGTGGAGGCAGCGGTCATGAACCCATGCATGGTGGTTTCGTTGGCAAGGGTATGCTGGATGCCGCCTGCCCAGGCGCCGTTTTCACCAGCCCGACCCCCGACCAAATGTTGGAAGCCACCAAGGCGGTGGATGGCGGCGCGGGTGTCTTGCACATCGTCAAGAACTACACCGGGGACATCATGAACTTCGAAATGGCCGCTGACCTCGCCCGAGGTGAGGGCATCGAAGTCGAATCCGTGGTCGTGGATGATGATGTGGCCGTCAAGGATAGCACCTGGACTGCCGGCCGGCGCGGCGTTGGCCTGACCGTTCTGATGGAAAAGATTGTCGGTGCCGCGGCTGAAGAAGGTCGCTCACTCAAGGAATGCGCGGATTTGGCCCGCAAGGTGAATGGCCAGGGCCGCAGCATGGGCATGGCGCTGACTTCCTGCACGGTTCCGCATGTGGGCAAGCCCTCGTTTGATTTACCGGAAGATGAGATGGAAATTGGCATCGGCATCCATGGCGAACCAGGCCGCACCCGCATGAAGGTTGAACCGGCTGACAAGGTGACCGAAATGCTGCTCACTCCCGTCGTCGAGGACCTGCCTTTCAAGGCTGGCGACGAAGTGTTGCTGTTTGTCAACAGCATGGGTGGCACCCCCCTGATTGAGCTCTACATCATCTATCGTAAAGCGGTGCACATGCTCAAGGAAAAGGGCATCAAGGTTACCCGCCACTTGATTGGACCCTACATCACCAGTTTGGAGATGGCTGGAACTTCCATCACCCTCCTCAAGCTGGATGAGGATCTGACCAAGCTCTGGGACGCTCCCGTCAAGACCGCCGGCATGCGCTGGGGTATCTAAAATTGTGAAAAGGATTCTGGAGTGGGCTAAACCACTCCAGAATCATAATTATTGAGGTTTACCGTGGCTATATCAAGAGATGACGTGGTTACCTGGATCAAGAATTATGCCCAGGTAATTAATGAGAACAATGAGATGTTGACCGACCTCGATCGTGAGATTGGGGATGCGGATCATGGTGCCAACATGAATCGTGGTTTTAAAGCGGTTATGACCAAGCTGCCCGCCAGCGAGGATAAGGACATCGGCACAGTTTTGAAGTCTGTGGCGATGACCCTGCTCTCCACGGTGGGAGGTGCGGGTGGCCCGCTTTATTCCACCATTTTCATGGAAGCCGGCAAAGTGATTGGTCCAAAGATGGAAATCGGCCTGGCTGACTGGTACACGGCATTACAAGCTGCCGCGACCGGTGTGGCCAACCGTGGAAAAGCCCTGCCAAACGACAAAACGATGTTGGATGCGCTTTATCCCGCCGTTGATGCGCTAAAGCGCGCGGTGGACGAGAACCTGCCCATTCCTGAGGCCTTGCAGGTTTCAGCTGAGGCCGCGCACGCGGGCATGCTGGCGACCATTCCCCTGGTCGCCCACAAAGGCCGCGCCAGCTACCTTGGCGAACGCAGCGCCGGCCACCAGGACCCTGGGGCCACCTCCACATTCCTTCTGCTTGATACGGCCGCGAAAGCATGGGCGGATTGCTAAATTCTGCCAACCAAACCAACTTACTATCACAAAAAGGAGAATTCGTATGGCTAAATATGTAGCAGCAGTTGATCAGGGTACCACCAGCACCCGCTTCATGATCTTCGATCACAAAGGTGCCGTGGTTGGCTTTGATCAAAAAGAACACGAACAGATTTATCCAAAACCAGGCTGGGTGGAACACGATGCCTTGGAGATTTGGCAGGCGACCCAGGATGTAATCAAGGGCGCTCTTGACAAACTCCACATCGATGTCAAGGAAATCGCGGCTGTCGGTGTCACCAACCAACGCGAAACCGCCGTCGTCTGGGAAAAAGCAACTGGCAAGCCGGTTTACAATGCCATCGTCTGGCAGGATACCCGCACCGACCAGATTTGCAATGAACTCGCCAAGGATGGCGGCCAGGACAAGTTCCGCCTCAAGGTCGGTCTGCCCCTCGCCACCTACTTCTCCGGCATGAAAGTAAAGTGGATCCTGGACAATGTTCCTGGTGTCCGCGAAAAAGCTGAGAAGGGTGAAGTCCTCTTCGGCAATATCGACACCTGGGTAATCTGGAACCTGACCGGTGGCCCCAAGGGCGGTGTGCATGTGACCGATGTGTCCAACGCCTCCCGCACCTTCATGATGAACCTGGAAACCCTCGACTGGGATCCTGACATGCTCGCCGTGCTCGGTGTTCCGCGCGCCATGCTCCCCGCCATCAAGGCCTCCAGTGAAGTCTATGGCCATTGCCGCAACAGCGGCCTCGATGGCATCCCTGTGGCCGGCGATCTCGGCGACCAGCAGGCTGCCCTCTTCGGCCAGACATGCTATGACCCAGGCGAAGCCAAGAACACCTATGGCACCGGCTGCTTCATGCTCATGAACACTGGCACCAAGCCGATCCAATCCAAGAATGGTCTGCTGACCACCCTGGGCTACAAGATTGGCAAGGAACCCGCTGTGTACGCCCTGGAAGGCTCCATCGCCATCACCGGCGCCCTCGTACAGTGGATCCGCGACAACCTCAAGATGATCAAGAAATCCTCCGATATCGAAGAGCTTGCCAAGACAGTTGATGACGCTGGCGGCATTTACTTTGTGCCCGCGTTCTCCGGCTTGTTCGCCCCCTATTGGAAGAGCGACGCCCGCGGCGCCATCGTCGGCCTGACCCGCTATGTCAACGCCGGCCACCTCGCCCGCGCAGTCCTTGAGGCTACCGCCTATCAGACTCGCGAAGTGCTCGATGCCATGAACCTTGACTCCGGTGTTGAACTGAAGGCCCTCAAGGTCGACGGCGGCATGGTCTTCAATGAGCTGCTGATGCAATTCCAGTCCGACATCCTCGGTGTGCCCGTGATTCGCCCGACCGTTGCCGAAACCACCGCCCTCGGCGCTGCTTATGCCGCCGGCCTGGCTGTTGGCTTCTGGGAGAAGGTTGATGACCTGCGCGTCAACTGGGGTAAGGACAAAGAATGGGAACCCAAGATGGATCCCGCGACCCGTGAAAAGATTTACAAGGGTTGGAAGAAAGCTGTCACCCGCACCTTTGATTGGGTCGAGAACTAAGCTTCGATTTACGATTAAAGACTGGGGCGGCGCTCAACACGCCGCCCCTTCGTTTATAATTGAGCCCAATCAAATAGGAGTGATGGATGGCAAAAAACACGCAGAACAACAAGAAGCAAGTCGATGTTCAGGAAATACGCAAACCCTGGCTCAAGATGAAAAGTGCCACCCTGGTTCTGACCGTGGTGAGCATTTTACTGGCGGTCATCGTGGCCTACCAGATTATCCGTGGAAGCGGTGATTGGGGCCAGGGCATCCTGTGGGGTGTCATATTTGGCGGAAGCGTCTGGCTGGTCTTCGTTGGCATGAATTGGTTTCATTCCATTTTTAGGGGCAAGAAGTAAGCTCCGAACCACATTTTTTTGACAGGGCGCTTGCCCTAAAAGGATGGAGGAGGAATAGCACATGGTCAACCTTTTACTTGTTTCCCACAGTAACCAGCTCGCGCAAGGCACCGCCGCGCTCGCGCGCCAAATGGCCTCCTCGGATGCCATCCAAATCCGCGTCGCGGCCGGTATCGGCGAGGATAACCAGGAAATTGGTACAAACGCGGTTGAAATCCTGGAGGTCTTGAACGATTTGACTGAAAAAGGCGAAGTGTTGGTGCTGATGGACCTCGGCAGCGCCCTGCTAAGCACCCAAATGGCCCTGGACATGCTGGATGAGAACCTCCGCGGCCGCGTGCATCTCTCCGCAGCGCCTTTCGTGGAAGGCGCCATCGCGGCCGCCGTGCAGGCGAACATGGGCGCGTCAGTAGGCGATGTTAACCGGGAGGCGGAACGCTCATTGGAAGCCAAGCGCCAACAGCTTTCCACAGACCCGGCACCCGAAGCACAGGCCGAACCCGAACCAACCCCAACCGCCGCGCAAGCGCTCACGCTGACCGTCCGCATCCCAAACCCCAGCGGCCTGCACGCGCGCCCTGCCGCGCTCTTTACCAAGATTATCCTCGGGCATGATGTGAAGGTGACGGCGATCAACCTGGACGGCAACAAGGCGCCCCAGAAAATTACGGGATTAATCTCGGTGATGTTGCTGGGCGCGAAAAAAGGAGACCGGCTTGAAATCCAGGCGGAAGGCCCCCAGGCAGCCGAAACGCTGGCCGTCATCCAGGCGCTGGTGGAAGACAACTTTGGGGAATGATTAACGCCCCGACCCCGTAGACAGAACCTCGCTCATAAAGCGAATTCCATTACAAAAAGACACCCTCGCTTGAGGGTGTCCTTTTATTTGCTTTTATGTACCGGGAACTGAAATCAATACTCCGCGACCTCAGACTCCGCTTTCTTGAATTGGCTGTTGTAAAGCTCTGCGTAGAAACCATTTTGTTCCAGCAGGCCCTCGTGCGTGCCTTGCTCCACGATGTCCCCATCGCGCAGCACCAGGATTCTATCCGCGTTGCGGATGGTGGAAAGCCTGTGGGCGATGATGAAGCTGGTGCGGCCTTTCATCAGTTTATCCATGGCTTTCTGGATGAGCACCTCGGTGCGGGTATCCACCGAACTGGTGGCCTCGTCCAGGATGAGAATATCCGGGTTGGCCAGCACGGCGCGGGCGATGGTCAGCAGCTGTTTCTGGCCGGCGGAAACATTGCTGGCATCTTCATTCAGCACCATATCGTACCCACCGGGAAGGGTGCGGGTGAAGTGGTCCGCGTAGGCCATATCGGCGGCGTTGACCACTTCCTCGTCGGTCGCGTCCTGCCGGCCGTAGCGAATGTTTTCCTTGATGCTGCCGTTAAACAGCCAGGTGTCCTGCAAAACCATGGCGAATTTGCTGCGCAGGGTTTCGCGTGAGTAATCCTGGATGTTGACGCCATCCACCAGGATTTCGCCGCTATTGACGTCATAGAAGCGCATCAACAGCTTGACCAGCGTGGTCTTGCCGGCGCCAGTCGGCCCAACAATGGCAATTTGCTGCCCGGGCTCAACTTTGACCGAGAAGTCCTTGATGATGATGTTTTCGGGGTCATACCCAAAGCGGACATGCTTGAATTCCACGGCGCCACAGGCGTTGCACTTCTTGGAGATGGCTTCTTCGGTATCGGGTGTCATTTCTTCTTCGGCCAGGAAGGCGAAGACGCGTTCAGCCGCCGCGGCAGTCTGCTGCAGCACGTTGGAAATATTGGCAATTTGCATCAGGGGGTCCTGGAAGGAGCGTACGTACTGCATGAAGGCCTGGATATCGCCAATTGAAATCTGGCCCCGAATGGCGAGGTAGCCGCCCAGGATGGCCACGCCAACATAACCCAGGTTGCCAATCCAAAACATGATCGGCATAATCATCGTGGAAAGGAATTGTGACTTCCAGGCAGTATTATAGAGCGTGCCGTTCAAGCCATCGAACTTATCAACGCTTTCTTTCTCACCGTTGAAGGCCTTGATGATGACGTGACCGCCGTACATTTCCTCCACGTGGCTGTTTACAAAGCCGAGGTACTGCTGTTGTTGCCTGAAGTAACCCTGAGACTTTTTGACCACCAGGCGAATGAGAACCAGGGACAACGGCACGATAGTCAGGGCGATTAACGTCATGGTGGCATTGATTGTGAACATCATAATCAGGATGCCGATGACGCTGGTCACAGAGGTGACTATTTGGGACAGGCTTTGGTTCAGCGTGGTGCTGATGGCGTCCACGTCATTGGTGACCCTTGAGAGCACTTCACCCTGGGTGACATGGTCGAAGAAGCTAAGCGGCAGCACATTAATCTTGTGTGCGATTTCCTTGCGGAACCGGTAGGTGATATCCGCGGAAATCAGGACCATCAAAACGCCCTGCACCAGGCCCAGCACCGCCGAAATCAGGTACATAACCATCACCCGCAAAAGGATGTTGCCGATGGCGGTGAAGTCCACCCCCACCGGGTCGTTGCGGATCATGCGCATGACGCCCTGGTAGAGCTCCGTGGTGGCGGTTCCCAAAATCCGGGGGCCGAAGATTGCAAAGACGGTGGATGCCGCGGCCACCAGCATCACCACCAGGATTAGCCAGCGGTACTTATCCAGGTATTGGATGAGCTTCCGCATGCTGCCCTTGAAATCGTGCGCGCGTTCCCCGGGCATCAGCATGCCTGGTCCTCCGCCTGGTCCGTGCATGGGGCGTCCGGCCGGACGGGCTGGCGTGGTTGGTGTGGTCGGTTTGGTTTGGTCCGTTGGTTTGTTTGTCATGGTATTCTTCTGGTCGCTCATGCCAATTCCTCCTTGGATAACTGCGAATTGGCGATTTCCTGGTATGTCTGGCAATCCCGCATCAGGTCCTTATGGGTGCCGAGCCCAACCACGCGGCCGGATTCGAGCACCAGGATTTGGTCCGAACCCATCGCGGTGGCCACCCGTTGCGTCACAATGAGGACCGTGCTGTCTTTGACCTGGTCCTTGAGCGCGGCGCGCAACATGGAATCGGTCTTAAAGTCCAGCGCGGAAAAGGTATCGTCAAAAATGTAAATTGGGGGTTTTTTGACCAGCGAGCGGGCGATGGAGAGCCGCTGCTTTTGGCCACCGGAGACATTGGTGCCGTTTTGGGCAATTTCACGCTCAACGCCGTTGGGGTCTTCAAGCACAAAATCACTGGCCTGGGCAATTCTTAAGGCTTCGTTCATCTCTTCCAGGCTGGCGTCCGCTTTTGCCAATTGCATGTTCGAAGCGATTGTGCCGCTGAAAAGGATGCCCCGTTGCGCGGTGTAACCAATTTCGTCGCGCAGTTCCTGTTGTGTGATATCACGAATATCCACCCCGTCCAGCGTGATGCGGCCCTTGGAGACCTCATAAAAACGGGGGATGAGGTTCACCAGGGTGGACTTGCCACAGCCGGTGGACCCAATGATGGAGGTCACCTGGCCGGGGTTGGCCGTGAACGTGATGTCATGCAACACATCGGCCTCCGCGTCCGGGTAACGAAAATCCACATCCTCAAAGTGAACCACGCCCTTCACCGGTTCTGGCAGCGTCTTGGGCTCGGCCGGGTCTTTAATCAGCAGGGGCGTCTCAAGCACGTCCGCGATGCGGGCTCCAGAGACAGCCGCGCGGGGCAGGAATACAAACAGGATGGAAAGGTTGATGAAGGCCATAACAATTTGCATGGAATACTGCATGAAGGCAATCAGGTCGCCCACCTGCAGGGCGGATTGGGCCACCTCATGCGCGCCAACCCAAATGATGGCAATCGACAGGCCCGAGAAGATGAGGTTGATGATTGGGAAGAGGAAGACCATCGCGCGGCCAACGAAACGCATGTTGTTAGTCAGGTTCTGGTTGGCAACATCGAAACGATTTTCCTCGAATTCCTGCTTGTTGAAGGCGCGTACGACCATGATGCCTGAAAGATTTTCGCGCAGCACCAGGTTGATTTTGTCAATCAGGGTCTGCATGATTTTAAACTTGGGCATCACCGTCACCAAGAGAATGGAAATGACAACAATGATGACCGCCACAGCCAGCGCAATGAGCCACCACATGTTCGGGCTCTTATCCAACGCCCGGATGATGCCGATGGTCGCGATGAGCGGGGCGGTGAACGCCATCCGCATGATCATGAATACCAGTTGTTGCACCTGGGTGACATCGTTGGTGGAGCGCGTTATCAGGGAGGCCGTGGAGAAGTTTTCAAACTCCGCCGAGGAGAAGCTGGTCACCTTCTGGAATACCGCGGAACGCAGATCCCGGGCCACGCCGGCCGAAGTGCGCGAGGCCAAAAAGCTGACGGTCAGGGAGGTAATCACTGAAATCAGGGAGACCAGCAACATCAGGGCGCCAATGCGCAGGATAAAGTTGGTCTGAACTTTTTCAATGCTCATGCCCAGCGCCTTGTACTCCGCGCTGACAGCCTGGATGACCACCTGCTTGAGGATGCTGCCCTGGAGCGAGTTCAGGTAGGCGCCAACCTGGGTTTTGAAGGCATCCCTCTGGGCTTGCGGAAGTTGTTGGATGAGCGTGAAAAGGTCCATCCCCGCGGGTAGCTTGGAAATGTCAAATGGCATGTTGTTGCCAAAGATGGCCTTGGCCTGCTCAGGGTTGTTTTGCAACAAGCTCACACCCTGGACCAACACCATCGGCCTGGACATCAAGTCCGCAAAGGCCTGGTCATCCTGCGAGGTCAACGCGTTCAAGACGTAGATGGGTTCCTGCTCAAGCGTTGGGTAAGTGCTCACCAGCCCCACCGCCTCGGCGCTGCCGGGTTCCACGAGGTGGTAACCTGCCAGCACCGCGGTGTGCTCTTCAGGCGACTGGAACACGGCCAGTTTATCCATGAAGGACGCTCGCACGGCTTCCGGGACGGTCTTTTCAATCCCGTTTTGTTGGATGCCAACATTCACAATCCGGGAAAGGTATTCCGGCAGTGACAGGTTGGCGTAGGCCATGATGGAGACCATAATCAGGTCCAGGACGATGAGCCCCCAAAAAGGTTTAATATATTTCATTATTCTGCGCATATTTTCCGTCCGTTATCCCTGGGTTTAGAGTTGGTTGATTTTGCTAACAATCAACCGCAGGGAGGGTTTGATAATCTTGATTTCTTCTTCGGAAAGCATGGAAACAAGGGTCGGGATCCAGCTGTGGGTCGCCTTGTCCATATCATCCAGGGTTTGCCGTCCTTGCGCGGTCAGTGTCAGGTACTTGCTGCGCCGGTCTGCCGGGTTGTCTTCCCGCTCCACCAGCCCCATCTCCACCAGGCGGTCCACCAATTGGGACGCTGCCGGCATGCTCACCCCCAACCGCCTCGAGAGGTCATTGTTGGTGACCTCCTTTTCCTTGGAGATGACACGCAGCGAGTTCACCACGGTGAAGGAATAACCGTGCGCCTGGTTGTATTCAAACATCTTGCGCATGGACCGCCGCATGGCTTTATCTGCCCATTCAAACATCAGATCCGATATCTCTTGTGCCATACTTAACCTTTCTTAATATTTAACAGCGCTTAACTATACGTGTTTTTTCTAGCCTGTCAAGGCTGATGCATAACGAAAATGAACGGTCTCTTGAAACCTACGTATGGCCGGCAAGGCCAAGCGCGTACCGCCGTCACCTGGCTGCCAGAAAGCCCCCTATCAATCGTTTGTGGATACGCTGAGGCTTGCGCTAACGCTGGAGCAACGAGGCCTGTACCTCGTACCGGTTCACCCGGCTGAAGTCCCGGTCCATCATGATGAGCGAAAACGTGCCGGGCTGGCTCGCTTCCTCATCCGGTATGTTCACAAAGGTCTGGTCGCAACCGACCACCAGGTCGCCCAGCTCGTACAAGGTGCCGATAACCAGCACATCCCCGGCCTGCCCCGCGGTGGCAGCATTGAAGACCCCGTTAATCTCATACCAGGCATTGCGGTTGTCGTATTGCGCGTTGGTCGCCCAGATCGTCCCGTTGAACGCTTCCTGAGCGGGTTGGTAGGAAAGCACGCTCAATTGGTAAGTGCCGTAGTTCTTGGGCTTGGGCACGTGAAGGTTAAAGCAAGCCTTTCCGCCGGCCGGGATGACGGACTGGAACGGTTCGCCCTGCAGCTTGCCCAAAGACTCACCGCTCCGAAACGCCAGTAGTTCGGCCTGCACCTGCACCATACTGACAGGCCCGGTGGTATGGTTCACCACTTCACCGACGATGTGGAGGATATCCCCGCCGTCTTTTTCGATGTACCAGCTGGAGTTATCAGCCACACCCACGGGGTCAAAGCGGACCACCAGTGGCATGAACAACGTATTTCCAGGAAGGGACTTGGCAGCCGGCGCGGAGGCAGTGGCCTGCCGTAAAAGGGGCAGCCGCACTCCAAAAAGCACTGCCAGGATGATGACATTGATGGTGATTAATCCTACGAACAGGGCTACTTTTAGTGGTTTACTTTCTTCCAGCATGCTTTCTGTGCTCCCTCGGCCTGTTATTCGATAGATTGAGTGCAATGATTGTGCCAACGCACCTCGTCCATCGGAGAAGATCGTCCCCGGTCCCCAAAGGCCTGGCCGCGGGGGCGGCATATCGCGCGTGTTATAATCGCTGCGTGTCAGCGCCCACCCAGCCCACACCCAATCGCTCCTCGCTGCTTTATTACAGCAATGTGTTGCTTGTAGTGCTGGCCGCCTTGCTGACCCTGCTTGCCAGCCTCATGCTATTCGGCCGGGCGTTGGTGGGACCGGCCATCTTGGTTTTCTTTGCCACGTACCTTTCTTATAGCCTCGACAATCTGGTAGATTGGCCGCGCGACCGCGAACGCTACGTCACGGAGGAGCTGGCCATCCTGCGCTACCAGAAGCTCTCCCGCTGGCTCATGCTGCTCAGCGCGGTGGCTCTGGCCGGCATGCTGGTCTGGCAACGGGCCAGTTTCCTGGTGCTTTCCATTATCCTCGCCTCGTTCGTGCTTCTGTTCGTCACTCATCGCTCGGGTAATCGCCCCGTGGAAACCACACAGTCAGAGCGCCTCCCTCATGTGCTTTTCTATCGCGTGGTGGTGGCAACGTTTTGGTGCCTGGTTTGTGTTTTCATCCCGGTATGGTATGCCGGTTCCCCCATGCCCCGCCAGGCGTTGCATGTGTTTGCCTGCCTTTGGCCGCTCCTGTTCAACTTCGCGGTCCTTTGGAAGCTCGAGAAATCATCCACCCAATCCCAGTCGAGCTTTTTTGCCTCTCCCCTGGGCAATGTGCTGACGGCCATGTGTATCTTTTCAGCCCTTCTGCCCCTCGCGGATGTGTTTCTGCTGCGCCTCTTCCGGCCTTCCTACCTCGTCCTCATACTCCCCGCGCTATTCTCCGCACTGCTGGCCCAGTCTATCTGGCGTGCACGCCAGGTGACGCGTACCGCGCTTCAGCGCCTGTTCCTGCTTATCATCGCGTTTTGCCTGTTTTTGCTGGCTTTCTTCACCCTGCTCCCTGCCCATCTTTCCGCCTGAAGCGTGTTCATTTAGCACCTAATCCCTCAACCAAGGCCTTTCAGAGGGTACAATTGAATTAATGATCATCACGCTCACCCCAAACCCAAGTGTTGACCGCACTCTGCAGATTGAAAAACTGCGCTTCAATGAAGTGCTGCGCACAGATAAAGCCCATATCGATTGGGGCGGCAAGGGTTTTAACGTCTCCCGCGCCCTGCGCATTATAGGCTACGACTCGCTGGCCCTGGCCTGGGTTGGCGGGGGCACCGGCCGCATGGTGGAGCAGGGGCTCAACAAGCTTGGCATCCAGACCGACTTCAACTGGGTGGAGGAAGAGACCCGCACCAACACGGTCGCGCGGGAGGCCGGCGGTGAATGGTACATCCGGCTGAACGAACCCGGCCCGCATATCCCCCCGGAAGCCATCCAGGCCCTGCTGGACAAGGCCAGCGCTTACGCGAAGGCCGATGATGTGTGGGTTGCCTCGGGCAGCTTGCCGCAGGACGTCCCGGATGATTTCTACGCACGACTCATCCGCATCCTGAACCAGGCCGGCGCGCGCGTGTTCTTTAACGCCAACGACGAACCCTTGCGCCTGGGGATGCAGGAAAACCCTTTCCTGCTGCGCCTGAACGAGGAAGACTCCCAGCATCTCGCCGGCCATCCCATCCGGCACCTGGACGACGCCAAACGCGCAGCCCTCAGCTTTTTACGCCAGCGCGTCCCGCATGTTTGCTTCCCATACAGCGAGCAAAATTTCATCCTCGCCTCCCAAAAGGAAATGGTTATTTCCACCGCGCCAAAGGTGGAACCCCGCAATCTGATGGGCGCCGGGGATGCCCTGCTGGCCGGCCTGGTGCACGGTTTTGAAAAGAAATTACCCCTCACGGAAACTTTGCGTTGGGCTGCCGGCTTCGGTACCGTGTGGCTCTCGCACGACACGAACCAACCTGTCACACGGGAAGACATTTCAGCCATGCTGCCGCGCATTGACGTCCGCCTGATTAGCGTGCTTTAGGCCACGCCTGCCACCCTGTTCCACGTTCAAACATTCTCAATATTAGCAAAACCCCGCATTTGCGGGGCTTCGTTCTGAGCACGAGGTTGGTAAATTAATCCTGTTATTGGGATTACAGTTTTTCAAAGACAACCTGGTCAAGCAGCGACTGGATTAGCGCCAGGCTGCCCACCTGCGTACCTGGCAGGCTAGCCGTGGCCGCGCCGCTGGCCACCCCCCAACCCAGCGCCTCCTTTAAGGATTTTCCCAGGCTTAATCCGTAAACCAGCCCGCCAACCATGGAATCGCCGGCCCCGATGGGGTTCATTTCCTTAATCTTCGGGCTGTGGGTCATCCATGTGCCTTCTGTGGTCTGCAGCAAGGCACCCTTTTTGCCCATGGATATCACGATATTTTCGGTGCCTCTCGCGCGCAATTCCTGGGCCACAGCCTTGATGTCCTCAATAGTTTCCACCGGCAGTCCGGTCACCTGGTGGGCTTCTTCCGCGTTGGGTTTTACCAGGAACGGTTTTTCCACCAGGCCTGACCCCAAAGCTTTGCCGCTGGTATCCAGGATGACCTTGCCCGCATGCTGGTTGATGACGCGGGTGAGCTCAGCATAATAACCCGCGTCCACGCCCGGAGGCAGGCTGCCCGCCAAAACCCACCAATCCCCTGGTTGAGCGACCGCATCAATCCTATCCAGCAGCTCCTGCTGTTTTTCCTTATCCACCAACGGACCCTGCTCGTTGACCTTGATGTATTTTTCGTTGTTCTGCGTGACGATGCTGACATTGGTGCGCGTCTCCCCCGCTACCCAGACGAAATCGGTCAAAATGCCCAGGCCCTCGAGCCCGTCCCGCAAAAGTTCGCCGGCTCTCCCGCCCATGAATCCCATGGCCGTGCTCCTGACGCCCAGGCCCATCAGAATCCGTGAGACGTTGAATCCCTTCCCGCCGAAGTCCACCCGGGCTTCTGTCGCACGCAACACAGCGTCATAAATAATCTCCGGGACGGTCAGCTCACGGTCCACGGCTGGGTTTAGGGTGATGGTGTATATCATGCCGCCTCCAGGTGTTACTGTCATTTATCAACATCTCCCTGGAATGGATTCCAGGGAGGTGCGATTGTCGAGTGAATTATCCTGTCGCTGGCTGGCTGCTGTTGAAGCGCTTCCCGGTTAAGGAAGTTACCGAAGAGCTCGAGGAAGAAGAGCTCGAATCTGTTCCTGGTCTCTAAACCGTAAGGGCTTGGAGGG
>Ga0116171_10002228_pt1 | contig 18590 bp, 17 predicted proteins | sample AD_JPNHW2_MetaG_FD_89798 | JGI IMG/M metagenome (GOLD analysis project Ga0116171, IMG submission 89798) | Active sludge microbial communities of municipal wastewater-treating anaerobic digesters from Japan - AD_JPNHW2_MetaG | ecosystem: Engineered > Bioreactor > Anaerobic > Digestate | place... | reverse complement strand
TTGCGGCACGCTGGAGGAGCCGTGCATCACCAGGTGTGTGTTGGGGATGCGGGCATGAATCTCCTTCACGCGGCTGATGGCCAGGATGTCGCCCGTGGGCTTGCGGCTGAACTTGTAAGCGCCGTGGCTGGTGCCGATGGCGATGGCGAGCGCATCGCACTTGGTGTCACCGACGAACTGGGCCGCCTGGGCTGGATCGGTGAGATGCTCCATACCGCTGCCGCCAGCGCCGTGACCGTCTTCAATGCCGCCGAGGCAACCGATTTCAGCTTCAACCGTGACGCCTTTGGCATGAGCGGCCGCAACCACCTGGCGGGTGGCATCCACGTTGTACTCGTAGCTGGACGGTGTCTTGCCGTCAGCCAGCAGCGAACCGTCCATCATGACCGACGTGAAGCCGAGGTCGATGGCCGATTTGCAGGTTTCGGGGCTGTTGCCGTGGTCGAGATGCAGGACCGTGGGGATTTCCGGATAGAGCTCGGTGGCGGCGAGCATGAGGTGATACAGGAACCGGTCCTGAGAATAGGAACGGGCGCCACGGCTGGCCTGGACGATCACCGGCGACTCGGTTTCGCGGGCCGCTTCCATGATGGCCTGGATCTGTTCCATGTTGTTGACGTTGAACGCGCCAACACCATATCCACCCTTGGCGGCTTCGTCCAAGAGCTGACGCATAGAGACTAATGGCATGGTTTTCTCCTAAAATGAGGGCTCACCCACAGTTTACTACAGGACTACAGGCCCATTTCTTTATTCTGTACCAACTGGTCAGGAATTACCTAGTCCCCTGGCGTTGAGGGGAAAGGCGTCGGAGAACTTAGACCAGACTGAGTTCATAGAAGCGCGAATCGCTGGGTGCACCGGCGTAGTAGGCCTCAGCGGGTTTGAACCCGAGGGATTCGTAAAGCCGTATAGCGGCCACCATGGAGGGGAGGGTGTCGAGGCGGAGGAGGCGGTAGCCGCGGCTGCGGGCAGCTTCAATAATGGACTCGGCGAGGAGACGTCCCGCTCCGGAGCCGCGCGCTGATGGATTTACGTAGAGACGTTTCAGTTCAGCTTCGCCACCGAGTTGGCGTAGGGCTGCACAGCCGATGGGGACGCCGTCGATTTCCGCGAGCAGGATGAGGTCGTAGCCGGCGGGCAGCGCGGCAATCTCGCCGGCGAACCCGACGACGCAGACGCCGACTCCCGGTGTGTCACCGTATTCGAGGAAGAGACATTTGACGGCGTGGAGATCTGCAGAGGTATGGACGGTGCGGATGGACACCATGGTCTTCATTGTGAAAGATAAGCCAGCGGGATTGGTGAGGCGATCCACGCGACAATCACCGCACGCTTCGCGTGGCGCCTCCGGGATGGTCTGAATGGGCTCGAAAGGCCCTATGCTACGCTTGAAATTCCCCTTCAAACCCATGAGCGACGGCTCTTCAGAATCCATCGGCGTCAAATTCGAGCGGCTGGTACAGATCATGGCCCAGCTTCGGTCTCCCGGCGGCTGCCCGTGGGACGCCGAGCAGACCTTCGATTCAATCAAACCGTACACGCTCGAAGAGACTTACGAGGTGCTCGACGCGATCGACCAGCGGGATTACGTCTCGCTGTGCGAGGAACTTGGCGATCTCATGCTCCAGGCGGTCTTCCATGCGCAGATGGCCGAAGAAGAGAAGCGATTTTCGATTGCCGATTCTTTGGACGCGATCAACGAGAAGTTGGTCCGCCGTCACCCTCATGTCTTCGCCGGCGGCGACGCCAAGACCCCTGAGCAGGTTCTGAAGCGCTGGAACGAGATCAAGGCGGACGAGAAGAAGGCCAGAGTGGACGGGCCGAAGGGTCTGCTTGACGGAGTGCCGCGGTCGCAGCCAGCACTGGCTGAGGCGGTGCAAATCAGCAAGAAGGCAGCTGGGGTGGGCTTCGAATGGCCGAACCTGGATGATGTCGTCGCCAAGTTGCATGAAGAATTGGATGAGCTGAGGCAGGCCGAGGATCAAGCCGGGCGAGAGGGGGAAGTGGGCGACGTCTTATTCACCGTAGTCAACATTGCCCGCTGGCTGAAAGTGGACCCGGAGCAGGCACTGCGGACGACAAACCGGAAGTTCCGCAGTCGATTCCAGTACGTGGAGAGCGAGGTGGCCAAACGGGGGCGGACACTGGCGGAATCGGCCAAGCTGCACGGGGTTGACGAAATGGAGGCATTGTGGCAGGAAGCGAAAACGCGCGGGCCATCGAACTCAGGCGCCTGAATACGGTTGAGGAGTTTCGCGAAGCGGTTCGGCTGCAGCAGGAGATCTGGGGCTTTGACGACATCGAACTCCTGCCGGTGAGGCTGTTCGTGGTGGCACACAAGGTGGGTGGCCAAACGATTGGCTGCTACGACGGCAGAGAAATGGTGGGTTTCCTGCTGGCGATCCCCGGGCTGAAGTCCGGGGAAGAGCCATATCTGCATAGCCACATGATGGGCGTCAAGGACAGCTATCGCGACAAGGGACTCGGACGGCGGATGAAACTTGCGCAGCGCGAGGAGGCGCTGGAGCGTGGCATTCGTTTGGTCGAATGGACCTTCGATCCGCTGGAGCTCAAGAACGCCCATTTCAACATCGAGCGGCTGGGCGCAGTGGTGAAGCGTTACGTCCTGAACCAGTACGGAACCACGACCAGCCATCTCCATGGCGGGCTGCCGACCGACCGCTGCGTAGCCGAGTGGCGGCTCGATTCACCACGCGTCAATGGCTTGCTTGCCGGTTCGCCGGAACAGCGCGGCGAGATCCTCGAACGGATCAGCGTGCCGGCCGACATCGCCGAGATCCGGGCGAGTGACCCGGCGCGGGCGCGCGAAATCCAGGCGCGGGCGGCTCAAGGATTTGTGAAGGCGTTCGAGCACGGGTTGACAGTGACAGGATTTGAGAGGTCCGCCGAGACCGGCACCTACACATTCGGAATATGGGATTCAAAATAGACGAGATCAGGCTGCACCAGATCGCCATGCCGCTGGTGCATTTCTTCGAGACCAGTTTCGGTCGCACGTACTCGCGCGACATGATTTTGGTGGAAGTGGTAAGTGGGGGCATTTCCGGCTGGGGCGAAGTGACCTGCGGCGAACACCCCTTCTACAACGAAGAGTGGACCGAAAGCGCCTGGCTGTTGCTGAAGAACTACATTGCGCCGAAGGCTGCCGGCAAGACGGTTGAGGCCCAAACGGCGGGCAAGCTCAGCGCCGGAATCCGCGGCCACAAGATGGCCCAGGGTGGGTTTGAAGCCGCATGCTGGGACCTGCAGGCCCGGCTCAACGGCGTGCCGCTCTGGAAGGAGATCGGCGGCGGGGCGCGCAAGGAGATTGCTTGCGGAGTGTCCATCGGCATTCAGGATTCGGTCGAGCAACTGATCGGGAAGATCAGAACTGAGGTCGAAGCCGGCTACCGGCGTATCAAGATCAAGATCAAGCCCGGCTGGGACATAGATGTCATCGCCCAGGTGCGCAAGGAGTTCCCGTCTGCCCTGTTGATGGCCGATGCCAATTCGGCCTACACGCTGGGCGACATTGACCGCCTGAAGGCGCTTGATGAATTCGAACTGATGATGATTGAACAGCCGCTGGCACACGATGAGATCATCGACCACGCCCAACTGCAAGCCGCGCTCAAGACACCCATCTGTCTGGATGAATGCATCCGCACAGCACACCACGCCGACCAGGCTATCCGCATAGGCGCCTGCCGAATCATCAACATCAAGTTGGGACGCGTCGGCGGATTCGCCGAAGCCAGGCGCGTGCACGACGTCTGTGAGAAATCCGGCATCCCTGTGTGGTGCGGCGGGATGCTTGAATCAGGCGTGGGCCGCGCGCATAACGTGGCCATGTCGACACTGGCCAACTTCACGCTCCCCGGCGACGTGTCTGCTTCGAGGCGGTACTGGAAGCGGGATGTGATCGATCCCTGGGTCGAAGTCTCGCCCGATGGGATGATCACCGTCCCTGACGGCCCGGGGTTTGGCTACAACCTGGACCTGGCATTTCTGGAGTCAGTGCGGGTGAGGCAGGAGACGATCAAGCCGCAGTGACGAGATCACGCGCCGGGCTTTACGGGTTGATCGGCTTCATGACGTTCATCTGGGGCGTCAACTATGTTGCCGCCAAGCTGTCTCTGCGGTCGTTCCCTCCCCTGTTGTTTGCTCCGTTGCGGACGCTGCTCGCAGCCGTATTCCTCTTCCCTATCTATGGATGGATGCGCAAACGGCGGCCTCACGGTGCGCCGTGGACACGCAAGGAAGTCTGGACGCTGATCGTGTTGGGCGTGTGCGGCATCACGCTCAACCAGACAGCTTTCATCATCGGAATGAACAACACCAGCGTGGCCCATGCGGCTCTGCTCATCGCGATGGGTCCGGTGTTCGTGATGCTTCTGGCGGCCATGCGGGGGCAGGAGACAATCACGGCAAGAAAAGCTGCCGGTATGGGGTTGGCGATTTGCGGCGTGGCGGCGCTGCAAGTCGTGCCGGGCCGGGCCGAAGGGTCAAGTGCTCTGGGGGATTTGTTCATCCTGATCGGGGCGTTCTTCTTCTCCCTGTTCACAGTTTTCGGCAAGGAAGTGACGTCGCGACATGACGCCGTGACTGTGAACACGGTCGGTTACGCCGCTGGCGCGCTCGCCGGATTGCCGCTGATGTTCTGGGCGGGACACGGCTTCGATTTCGCATCGGTGAGTGCCGCAGGTTGGACGATGATGGTTTACATGGCGCTGTTTCCCAGCGTGCTGTGCTATCTGATCTTCTATTACGCGCTGACGCGGATCGACGCCTCGCGTGTGGCGGCGTTTTCCTACGCGCAACCGGTGATCGCGTCGCTGACCGGGTTGGCCGTCCTGGGCGAACCGGTGACGCTGCCGGTGGCGCTGGGCGGAATGCTGGTGTTGTCGGGGGTATGGCTAACGGGACGCAGATGAGGGGGATTGGCAATGGAATCGATCAAGGGCAAGACGGTCCTGGTGACCGGAGCGGCAAAGCGGATCGGGCGGTCGATTGCACTTAAACTGGCCGGTGACGGTGCGCGCGTATTGATCCACTACGGCACATCGAGAGAGTCTGCCGAAGCGACGGCGAAGGAATGTAGCGCGGCTGGGGTTTATCAGGCCGATCTGGCAAAGGTCAGCGAAATCCACCGCATGTTCGCCGAAATCGCAGAGCGCGAACCCCAGTTGGACGCCCTGGTGAATAACGCGGCGCGCTTCACCCGAATCCACCCCCTTGAGGTCACCGAGGCCGACTGGGACTTCATCCACGATGTCAACCTGAAGGCCTACTTCTTCTGCGCCCAGGAAGCTGCAAAGCTGATGAAGCGGAACGAGGGCGGTGCGGGCCGCATCGTCAACATTAGTTCGATGGGTGCATTCGGCGCTTGGCCCGAGTATGTTCACTACTGCGCGTCGAAAGCCGGCGTCACCGGCATGACTCGCGCGCTGGCCAAGGCCCTGGCGCCATCCATTACCGTGAACGCCGTCGCGCCTGGGATCATTCCGTTCGAGGAGTCCGGTGACGAACGTATTCAGAAGATGATCAGATCGACTCCCGCGGGCCGCGCAGGCAAGGCCGAGGAGGTCGCTGAAGGTGTTCTGTATTTCCTGACGGCTGGCGATTTCATCACCGGCCAGACTCTACAGGTGGACGGCGGACTTGGTCTGGGCTGATCGACGGGCTGCCTTGCCGGCCGCTACCAGCGTGATGTCAACCGCCGCTCAATGGCGTCGGCGAATTTCGCCATCGGATTGAAGCCCAGCACATCCACCGGGTTGGTGACGAAGTTCGACAGCGCATTGATGTCATAGAAGACGCCTTCACCGGTGCGCGGATCGACAAAGCACTCGATCCCGCCGGCGTCGATCCTGGCGGCCCTGGCGATGGCCAACGCGGCGTTTTCGATCTCGCGCGAGGCGAGCACCTTCGTGAACGATGCGCCGGCGGCGCAGGCGTCGGCTGGACACAAGTGGTACATGCCCTGGGGCCGGTCGATCTTGACGGTATAAAGGACCTGGCCGTCGATCACCTCGGTGCGCAACAGGTCGCCGCTTTGGATCACCTCCTGCACAATCAGCACGCGGTCACAACCCGCGTCGAGCGCCCCCGCTGCCAGCTGCAAGTCCTGTGGCGTCTCGAAGAGTTGGACCCCAGAACCGGAGCCCCCGCAGTTCGGCTTCACGATCACCGGAAAGCCGATTCGCCGCGCCGCCTCCATGATCTGTGAAGCGTCATTGACGGCGATCGTTCTCGGCGATCGCACCCCGGCGCGGCGGCAGACTTCAACTTGGCGGACCTTCGAGATATCAACGGAATAGGCGCGCGCGCCGTTGACCACCTGCACACCCCGGGCTTCGAGTAATTCCAGCAACTCGAGCACCGCAAATTGGCCCGCGCCATGGCCTCGCCACTGGGCCGACGTGCTCATGCGGTTGACCACAACCTCTGGCCAATTCGTTCGCTGCGGATCGATGATCAGCGATGCGGCCGGCCAATGGTCAAATGCCCGCCCGCGGCGGCGCAATTCTTCGAACAGGGGTGCAAACCACTGCGGATGTTCGTAGAGGACGGCAATACGGGCGGCCGAATTCATCTAAGCGTTCATCAATGGGCATCGGGAGCGCGCCAGTCCTCGGGCACTTGTCCTTCCGGTAGGAGCTCCCCTTTGTCAAGATACCGGATGTGGCGGGCGAAATGGGCGGCGTGGGGATCGTGCGTCACCATCAGGATCGTCTTGCCGTACTCTTCGTTCAGCCGCTTCAGCAACGTAAGCACTTCCTGCGCGGATTTCGCGTCCAGGTTCCCGGTCGGCTCGTCGCAGAGCAATATGTCCGCGTCGGTGACGATGGCGCGGGCGATGGCGACTCGTTGCTCCTGGCCCCCAGAGAGTTGCTTCGGGTAATGGTGCATGCGGTCGTCGAGTCCAACGAGCTTCAGCGCCGTCCGGGCATGCTGGTCCCGCTCACCTTTCTTGAGATGAGTGAGCTTCAAGGGCAGCTCGACGTTCTCTAACGCCGTGAGTACCGGGATTAGGTTGAAACTCTGGAAGACGAATCCGATGTGAATGTTGCGCCAGCGTGCGACGGCGCTTTCGCTCAATGTGCCGACATTTTGGCCGAGAACCTCGATGTCGCCCGATGTCGGCCGGTCCATGGCCGCGGCCAAATGAAGCAACGTGGACTTGCCTGACCCTGACGGGCCCATCAGCGCGATGTAGTCGCCCCGGCGTACTTGCAGTTCAACGTCCTTGAGCGCCGTGATGCGGAAACTGTCGCGAACGAACTCCTTCGAGAGGTTGCGGGTCCGAATGATCACCTCGGCGCCGGCGGCCTGCGGTACTCCCATACGCGTTAGCTCCCTTTCACTTTCACACTGACGCCGTTCTTCAGTTCGGCCGGCGGATTCAGGACGACGTCCTCGCCTCCGATCAAACCCTCGTCAATTCGAATGCCTTGCGGGGTGACTCCACCCGTCTTCACTGCACGTTCCACCACCTTGCCGTTCACCACGATGAAGACTTTGCCGTCCCGAATAGCCGCGGCCGGGGCGAATGCGCCCTGACCAGAGGGCTCAGCAGCGCCGGCCACCTTGGGCGCAACAAAGGCCACCGAGGCGTTCATCTCGGGACGAAGCAGTTCGTCTGGGTTAGCAACCTTCACCTTCACCTGCACCGTCGCCTTCTGGCGGTTCGCCTCTGGCGACATCTTACCGATATGCCCTTCCCAACGTCTGTTAGGCCAGGCATCGACTGTGATGACCGCACGCTGCTGCATCCGCAGCTTATTGAAATCGTTCTGCGAGATATCCAGTTCAACTTCGAGGTCGTTCAGATTGGCCAGCGACACCACGAAGCCCTTCGCTCCACGTTCGCCGGCGAAACTGGTGGTGACAAACTCGCCGCGTTCGACTTCCCGCTCGAGGATCGTCCCGGTCACCGGCGCCTTGATGACGGTATTGGCGAGTTGGGTTTCATAGAATGACACGGCGCCCCGGGCCTGCTGCACCTGGCCGCGGAGCGAATCGATCTGCTCCCTGCGCGGACCGATGCGAACCAATTCGAAGGTCTTCACCAGCGAATTCGCCCGCGCCTCGCGAGCCTTGAACTGCGCCTCGGCGTCGTCGAGAGCCTGACGGGAGAGCACGCCATCTTTGTGAAGTCCACGGGTCCGTTGAAGGCTGATGCGAGAGTTCTCAAGTTCGGCTCGGGCCTGATCCACGTTTGCCTGGGCGGCGGCGATCTCTTCAGGACGCGATCCGTTCTCGTACTCGGCGAGCCGCGCCTGAAGCGAAACAAGTTGGCCTCGCGCCTGATCGAGTTGGGCTCTGTACTCTTCATCTTCGAGCCGCACGATCACCTGCCCCTCGCGGACGTGGTCACCTTTGTCGACGCCAATCCAGGCAACCCGCCCGATCACCTTCGATGCAACCTGGATCTTGTGAGCGGCGACAATATAGCCCGTCGCGTTCAAGGCGACGCTTTCACCTGACGCACCCGATGCGGCGGCCGTGACGCGCCCGGTTTGAACCTCCAGCGGCGCGGTGAATTTCGCGTACACGAACCAGCCCCCCGTGGCCATCAGGATCAGAGCGATGGCCGCCGCTACCCAGCGCGCCACGCCGGACGACGGCCGTTCGGGTCTTGGGTTGCGGTCGATGCGGAGTTGTCTCAGGTCTGCGTCCATATGGAATTAAATGTCCCGGAGTGCTGTCAGAATCTGTTTGCGCGCGGCGCCGAAGGCGGGCAGCAGTCCGCCGATGGCCCCGACGACAAGCGCAAAGCCCATGCTGGCCAGTGCGACACCAGGCGTGAGTCGCAGCCTGAAGGCGATTTCGGCAAACGTGGCGTCGGCGCCGATGCCCGTGGTGAGGCCATTCAACGGCAGGACAAGCAGCAGTCCCGCGATGCCGCCAAACAATGCCAGAATCATCGACTCAATGAAGAAACTGGCCAGGATGCTGCGCCGTGAAAAGCCGAGTACGCGCAGCGTGCCGATTTCCTTCGAGCGGCGGGCGACTGCGGCATACATCGTATTCATCGCCGCAAAGACGCTGCCGACAGCCATGATGATGGCGACGAACGTCCCAACGTACTGAATCAGATTGCCCGACGAGGACTGGCGCTCGTAATACTCCTTCTCGGTGAGGATGTCGAGTTGTAGCCGCTGGTCCGTGTTCAGGCTATTGACCAGCGCCTGCATCGCCACTTCATCCTGCGCGCGCAGAAGGACCGACGAGAAATAGGGCCCGCGGTCGAACTCGGCGAGCAGTTGGTTGGCGTCGCCGACGAGTTCGGAGTTGCGCGCTGGGTAAGCGGACTCGTAGACGCCAACAACCAGCCAGTCCCCTCGACCCAGTTTCACCTTTCGTCCGAGCCCGGCGTCGGGATACCGTGCTGCGATATCCGCACCCACCACGATCTCCCGCTTGCCGAATTCGAACCACCGGCCCAGTTTGATCTTCGATTCCTCGCGCATGGTGATGCCGACCGGTAGTATGCCGCGCAACGTCAGGTTCATGCCGTCGGGCGATTCCGTGCTGGGCAGGTTGACCGTGTTCACCAGTTCAGGCGAGGCGGCCGGTTCCCCGTTGGGAAGCCTGGCGATGCCCGGCCGGTACTTGATCGCTTCGTTGAATGATTCCCGCGAAACCTGGCTGCTCAGTTCGGCGCCACTGCCCTTGCGCATTAGTATGAGTTGAAGCGGATGGCCGGTAGAGCGGAATGCTTCGCGCAGACCCGCCGTGAGGCTCATCGAAGCGGCCAGAACTGCGACAGTGAGCCCGATGCCGAACGCCGTCATGATCGTCGTCGTGCGCCGGACCGCGAGGTTGCGAAGGTTGTAGCTAAGAGGAATCTTCATGGCCACCTCGTCAGTCGGTGAAACCCAATGCGTCCAGAATGCTGGTGCGGGACGCGTTCCAGGCCGGCACGATGCAACTTGCCAACCCGAGGATCAGCGAGATCGCGATCAAGATCGCCAGCACTGCCGGTTCGATCGTCAGTGTCTTGATTTGCTGCACCACCGGCGGCGCCTGCCGCAGAATCGTGCAGAGACCCTGCGCAAACACCAGGCCGATCCCCGCGCCGATCAGCGAAATCGCCATCGATTCACCCAGCAGGATGAGCAGGATCTTCCGCTGTGTGAACCCGAGAGTCTTGAGCACGCCCACCTCCCGCACGCGCTCGCGGACACTCATCGCCATGGTGTTGGCCGCGACAAGCAGGATGGTGAAGGTCACTGCACCGCAGATCGAGAGCAGGATCATCTTGACGTTGCCCAGAAACGCTAGGAAGGATAGTCCGAACGCGTACTCAGTCTCAGTTCGCGTCGGCGCCTCCGAGTTGGCGAACTGCGTGTCAATGGCCCGGATGATGCCTGGAATCGACTCCGGCGAATCGGCGAGCATCGTGAACGTGCCGGCAAAATTTGGCCAGCCGAGGCTCTCGAATCCCCGTTCTAGGTACTTGAACTGGAACCAGAGCGAGTCGGAGTCCTGTGGTGAGTGGTAGATGCCTCGTACAGTGAGTTCCAGATTGATGGGAAAGAACGAACCCTTGATGTTGATCTTGTCCCCGATCTTGAAACCCTGCGCCTTGGCCAGATCAGCTCCAACGATGCAACCGGTCTGGTCGGCCTGGAAGGCCTTTTTCTGGTCCTCGGGGATCTCCCACTCGGGATAGACGGCGAACAGCCGGTCGGACTCGGCGGCGAAACGGGGGAAGAAATACTGCCGGTCGCGCTCCTCGGTCTTGTACCAGCCGCCGAACCATTGCCAGATGATCACTTCCTTGACACCCGGCACGGCCCGTATCTTCTCCTTGTACCAGGTGGGCATCACGTTGGTAATGGAGACTTTATGCCGTGTGACCAATCGAAGTTCCTGCCCGGGCGGCGGAGAGGAATGGAACAAGGCCGCGTAGAGCGCCGTCAGCACGCCCAGCAGGCAGATCGAGAGGGCCAGGCTCGAGATGGTCAGGAAGCTTCGCCTGCGGTTGCGTAGAGCGTTCTTGAAAATCAAAGGAAGGAATCGCATGGCCGCCTATCCATTCTAAAGGGACGACAATGAAGTGTCGTGTCAAATAATTCGGAAATCGACCGGCGTTGGATGAATCGGGCACTGGAACTCGCCGCTATGGCATCAGCCTCGGATGAGGCGCCCATCGGAGCGGTGATTGTGGACTCGGAAGGACGGTTTCTAGCCGGGGCCCACAATGCGCCCGTGGCCGGTTGTGACCCCACCGCTCACGCCGAAATCCTGGCCTTGCGAGCCGCGGCAACGGCGGCCGGCAACTATAGACTGTCCGGCGCGACGATGTACGCGACCCTGGAGCCTTGCGTGATGTGCGCCGGAGCGCTGGTTCATGCGCGCGTGAAACGGCTGGTCTTTGCTGCGCGGGACCTGCGCTTCGGCGGAGTGAGATCGAAGTTCCGGCTGGCCGATAGCGACATCCTGAACCATCGCGTCGAGATTGAGGAAGGCCTGATGGCGGCCGAATCGACTGCGCTTCTCGAAGAGTTCTTCCGCGCGCGCCGCTGACCGAACGCCCGGCAATGGTGGCGAGCTGCGACTGGACGCAGGGGTATCCCGCTGAGACCTCAGCGAATCTCCCGCAATTCAATGTGGCGGAACATGACCACCGTGTTTGGATCGTGCAGTTGCAGCCCGATAGGCCCCGACTTTGGGCGGTTCGGATCCCCCGGATGCTCCATCACTTTGTGCCCGTTGAGCAGCACCGTGAGCAGATTGTCCCGGACCTGGATCTCCATCTTGTTCCAATCGCCAAAATGCTCAAACCCGGTCTTGGCGTCCTGGAAGAGGTAGAGACTCCCGGTCGGGTTCTTCTCGGACTTAGCGGCGAGAATCTGGATCTCATACCCGATATGCGAAGGCGTCTTGTCGCCGATGTGGGCGTCCCCGCAGGCATGGGCGGCGCGGGAGGTATCGCGGATGGAGATTCCTGAGTTAGAGTCATGCCGAAGCCAGTATTCGAATCGCAAGTCGAACTGGCGGTAGTCTTTACGCGTATAGAGCCAGGCCTGGTGTTTTGAGTTAAGCCGGTCCCGCTCGCCGATCAGGATATTGTCGGAGGTGACGTTCCAGATGCCGGCCCCGATATTCTCCCAGCCGTCGAAACTTGAATTCGGCGTGATGTCACGCCACTGGGCGGGCAGCGCGGCGGGCGTCAGGGCAAGAACGAGCATTGCGAGGAAGCGTGGCATGTCGGGACCTCAATAGGAAAGTCCCGTCATGATACCACCCTGGAAGTCCCAGGCGCGCGTGGCTCAAAATGGTGAGCATGAAAGCCATTGCTGACGTTTGCGTCATCCCAATCGGTATCGGAACCTCGGTTTCGAAGGAAGTCACAGCCTGCGAACGCGTTTTTGCCGAGGCGGGCCTGAAGCACCGTCTGCACGCATACGGCACCAACATCGAAGGAGAATGGGACGACGTCGTTGGAGCCATCAAACGCTGCCATGAGGCGTTGCACGAAATGGGCGTCGTCCGCATCTCGACCACCATCCGCATCGGTACCCGCACAGACCGAGACCAGACGATGGAAGACAAGATCCGTAGCGTCGAACAGCAGCTCGACGCCTGACGCCCGCGTTACTTGAGCGCTCTCAGCTTCTTCGTCATCATCGCCGGCCAGTCCGGCTCGGATGTGTCGTAGCCGATCTGGATCTGCACCCATTCGCCTTTCGGGCTCACCAGCCAGTTCTGCGGAATCGCCACGTTGGCGTCCAGAAGGCCATTCACCAGGCTCATCGCCGGCAGCACCGGGAACGTATAGCCCTTCCCCTTCATGAAGGGTTCGACCAGCCCCAGTTCTTCGTCGATGTTGAACGTGATCACTTGGATCTCCGCGCTGTCCTTGGTCTGCTGGTAGAGCTTTTCGACTATCGGCAACTCCGCCTGACACGGTCCGCACCATGTGGCCCAGATGTTGATCAGGAGGCTCTTGCCTTCAAACTGTTTCAGCCGCCAGGTCTTGCCGTCCAGCCCGGCGAGTTCAAACGCCGGTATCGGTTTCTTCGGCGACTCCCACCGGCTTTCGGCTGCCTCGGCCGCTTTGGCCACCGGCGGTTTTGACCATATGACCCAGGCCGTTTCGGTCCCGCCCATCTCCTTCCATAGCGTCCTGGCTTCGCGGGCCACTTCGTCATTGGGCTGGCCTCGATACCAGGAGTCCGGCTCCGTTCGGGTTTGCATGGCCGACTGCATATAGGCCAACGCATCGGCCTTGCGCCCTTCGAGCCAGGCCAGTTGCGCGCGCGCATGCCAATATGTGGAAAGTCGGTTTGCCTTTTTCGGCGGTTCGCCTTCCACCAACTCTCGCCAAACGACTCCCTTCTCCGGCGTCCCGGCCAACCGCGCCGCTTTAGCCAAGCCGGCGGCGAAGTCGCGCTTCTGATGCTTCCAGGAATCGTTGGCGGAATCGATCCGCTCATCTGTACGCGTATCGTCGGCCGTCTGGATCCTCATCTCAAGCTCGAACATCGGAATCGCTTTGCGGTAGAGTTCAACGGCGCGGTCGGGTTGCCAGCCGCGATCCTTCAGAGTCTGGGCGGCCTGGATGTTGGCCCATGGGAACGGGACTTGCCGTTCTGAATACGCAAGATACGCGTCCATCGCCCGTAATGTCTCGGCTTTGGGCGACTCCTGGTCATTCGCATAGCCCATGAATTCGTTCTGGCTGAGGTAGTCGACCTCTGTGAACCGGGCTTTCCACTCGCTGACCGCGGCGCGGAGCTTCAATGCCCGAGCCCTCCACGCAGCGGTGTCTCTTGGATCTTGCGGTTCGGGGTTCTCGTCGTTCCACCGCCGCCCAACGATGAAGTAAGCCTTCTGCGAGGCCGGGAACTCAGCGAGAATCCGCTTCTCCATGGCCTCGACGCCCGCCTTGTCGCCAGCCTGTGTGAGGCCGTTCTTGAGAAAGTCGAGCCAGCCGGCGTCAGCCTTCACTTTCAGCCTCTGCAACCGGATGACGTCCTGCTTGATCCTCTCGCGCACCTTGCTGTGTTCCTGGGGCGGGGTGGACCGGAACTCCAATCCCCATAGCGGGTTGAACGCCCCGAGTGCGGTCTTGTCCGCAGCCTCCGCCGACAGTGCCGACCTGAGGTCCGCCACCACTCGCCGTTCGAGCTCAGCATTCCCGGACCTCGCCAGTCTCCAGTGGGCCATCTCGTCGCCCGATCCAGGACACGCACGGAAGTAGGCCTCTAGCTCGGCATTCAGCTTCGTCTTGTCCGCGAAGCGCCCCGAATCGTAGATCTGCATGAGCATCAGATGCGGCCACCCGAAACCAGGCGTCCGTGCCGCCCGGTCGAGGAACTTGATCGCCCGGTTTGTGTCCCTCTTGAGCAGGGCATAGCCGGCCGCGGCCTGAGCCACCGGATCGTCCGGGTTCCGTTCGGCCGCATCAGTGAACCGGCCGATGATTGCCTGCGCTTCCTCGTCGCTCGTCCACAGGGCCGTGTAGATGATCCTCCTCATCACCTCCGGCTGGCCGGGAAACCGCTTCTCGTACTCGGCAAGCAGCTTCCGGCGGCTGGAGAACTGCTGTTCCCACGGAAGCTGATTGAGCCGGTTCCATTCATCCGAAAGGAAGAGATCCCGCACTTCCGGCGGCGGCGCGCATGGCGGCGGCGCCGCCCACATCCCGCCAGCAAACAACAAGGCCACGGAGAACAGGCGCATCGATACTCCTCCTCGACTGGACGCGATCAACTGACGCTTCACGTTGATTGACGGTAGAAGCCTGCTATCCGTGGACCAATATTACTGGATAACATTGATCCATGCGGTCCTTTGCTCTCTTCTTGCTCCTCGCCCTCGCGGCCACGGCCCAGACGCCTCGCGCGGAGCATCCCAATCCTCAGTTCATGCGCCCGCAGTGGGCGACGTTGAACGGCCAATGGGACTTCGATTTTGACGACTCAAACGCCGGACTGAAAGAGAACTGGGCCGACCCGGCCCGCAAGTTCACCAAGAAGATCACCGTCCCCTATGCCTTTGAAACCAAGCTGAGCGGCATCGGCGATCCCGCGTTTCACCCCGTCGTCTGGTACAGGCGCGCCCTCGATGTGCCCGCCGCCTGGAAAACCAAACGAACCCTGCTCTGCTTCGGCGCGGTGGATTACCATGCCACCGTTTGGGTGAATGGCCGCTACGCCGGTGAACACGAGGGCGGCGGGACACCGTTCAAACTCGACGTGACGCCGCTGTTGAAAACTGCCGGGAACGTCGTCACCGTGCGCGCATTCGACCCGCCCACCGACCGCGCCATCCCCCGCGGCAAACAGTACTGGGAAGTGAAGTCCCGCAGCATTTTCTACACCCGAACCACCGGCATCTGGCAACCCGTCTGGATCGAAGCCGCCGGCGAAAGCTACCTGGACTTCTTCCGGGTTTTAACGAAGATCGACGGCACTGTGAAAGTCGAAGCCCGACTGGCCGAGGCGACAAAGGATCTTTCGCTCGCGCTCACCGTGAAGAGCGAGGGCCGGTTGGTCGCGACGGCAGGCTCAATGGGCGTCGTCGAGGGGAAATACCTCAACGCTGCGCTGGCCATCGGCAACCCGCGGCTGTGGTCGGTCGACCGCCCGGCGCTCTATGACCTCACTGTCGAAGTCAAGAACGGCGATACAGTTGTGGATCGTGTCGAATCCTACTTTGGCATCCGCGAGGTCGCCCTCGAGAACGGCCGCGTCTGCCTCAACCACCGGCCTGTCTACTTGAAGTTCCTGCTCGACCAGGGCTATTGGCCCGAGTCGCTGCTGACGCCGCCCACCGACGAGGCGATTCAATACGACATCCGCCTGTCAAAGGAAATGGGCTTCAACGGTGCGCGTAAGCACCAGAAGATCGAGGACCCGCGCTTCCACTACTGGGCCGACAAGATGGGTTTCCTGATTTCGGGCGAGATCTCCAATGCATACCTGTATGACGAGCAGTACGCCATGCGCTTCAACCGCGAATGGACCGAAGCTGTTTTGCGCGACATCAACCACCCGTCGGTGATCATGTGGAACGCGATCAACGAAAGCTGGGGCGTGCCGAACCTTCGCGACGAACGCCAGCAGGCGCATCTGCGTTCGCTCTACCACCTGACCAAGTCGCTCGACCCGACTCGCCTGTTCATCGACAACGAGGGCTGGGAACACACCGAGACCACCGACCTTTACGCCGTCCACGACTACTCGCCCAGCTACGAGACACTGAAAGCCCGCTGGGCCAAAATCGAAGCCGGCAAGCCGGGCCAGACTCTACCCTATAACGGCCGCCCGTACGCCATCCCCGGCATCCCCTTCAATGGAACGCCGCTGTATCTCTCCGAATGGGGCGGCATCGCCTTCATCCTACCGGGATCGACGAACGTGCCGGCAGCCGCTTGGGGCTATTCGGGCGTCGAGAAGACAGCCGAATCGGCCTTGGCCCGTCTGGAGGGGCAGTACAAGGCCATCTCCGAACTGCCCTTCATCGGGATTTGTTACACGCAGACCACCGACGTCGAACAGGAGATCAACGGCATGATGACCTACGACCGCAAACCCAAGTTCGACGTCAAGAAGATCAAGGCGTTGAACGACTCACTGAAGTAGCCGCTTGGCTCGTCTCGTCATCCGGGTTGCTGGCCGGTCAATTCCGACACGGTCAAAAACTCGTAACCTTGCTCGATCCAAACCGGCACGAGCCGCCGGATGGCTTCGATTGTCGGCTTGATATCTGGACGCATGGCGAGTTCGCGCCCGTCGTGGAAGCACAGAATCGCGCCTGGCCTCGCCGTGTTCGACATGCGGGCGACGATCTGATCGGCGGTCAGCATCCAGTCCCGCGCGATGGCCGTCCACATCACGCCTGTCAAACCAAGCTTGTGTTGAGCCGCGGCCAAGCCAGGCCAGCGGACTCCGAATGGCGGGCGGAACAGTCTGGGCACGGTCCCTGTGGCCTCCTGGATGCTGATTTGGGCACGCTCGAGTTGGCCGAGGATAAAACCGGCCGAGTGCAGGTATAGCGCCTGGTGCGTGTCGCCGTGATTGCCGATCTCGTGACCCCGGCGGGCGACCTCCGCCGCCGCGCTCCGCAGCCGTCGGGCGTGGAACCCGCATTGAAAGAACGTGGCTTTGATGCCGAATTCGTCGAGCACGTCCAGCAGTTCGCGGGTGGATTCGCTCGGCCCGTCGTCGAATGTCAGAGCGATCGCCCTGCGTGACTTCGGCCCGCGCCAGACTGATGGCGCGAACATCCGGGAGGACTTCCCTCTCGCTCCCCAAGCGAGGATGCCGCCGGCCAAACACACCACCGCCAGCGTCTCGACGACCATGCCGCGAATTCTAACATGTCCGGATGAGGGCTGGTGCGCCCAAATGAGTGACTGGCGCCTCCACTTCCAATGCTGGCCGAACGTTCTCGCGCTCTTCACCCATCGCCCACCGCTCGCTTGTCGCGCCAGCGCGTGAAAAAGAGGCCGGATGCTGGTCAGGCATCCGGCCTGTCAGGAGTTCCGCACGATGCTTGGAGGTGCATCGTGCGGCTTCGGAGGAGTCCGTTCAGTTTGTGAGTTGCCTTGACCTCGCTATGCCATTCAAACTGCTCTTCCCGGCGGCGCCCGCCGCTCTAACTCAACAGGCCTCCATGCCCCAATCCCGCGATTTCCCAGCCGGAAACGCGGTACCTGGCGAGTAGAGGTGGCAGGATCAGGTCGAGTACATTCGATTTCGCCGACCGGAAGCAGCCGGGCGACGACAGCACGGGAGTGTTGTCGCTATAGCCAAGCAGGGTGAGAACCCCAGGCTCCACGGGGGCCAGAAACTTTTCGAGATGGCAGCCGGCGCCCGCCATGGCCCGTCCGACGGCATCCTCCGGGCCGGCTGGCGCTGTTGTGGACGCGATCAATACGGCCGAGGGTCGGGCCTGCAAAAGGTGCTCCAGCCCTTTTCGGACACGCTCCTCGTCCTCCGCCACGGCCAGGCTGAACTTGGGGACGAGTCCAAACGCGTCAAGCCTGTGCTTCACCACGCCCTCGAAGAACTGCCGGGCACGGTCGCCCGATTGCGGATCGCTGTATAGAACTGCCACTGACGGCGAATGCAACGGTCTGGCTTGCAGCAGCGGACCGCGCTCCGCGAGGATCGACACGACCGCGTCGAGTTGGTCCTGCGGCACGGCGAAAGGTGTGCTCTTGACCGTGGCCGCCCGTTCACCCGCCTTCAGATACTGAAAGTTGCGGGCCGTGGCGATCACGATGGACGCCGTGCAGTTGATCTGGCGAAGCAGGTCATCGTCCACCAACGCGCAGCAGTCCTCGGTTACCACCAGATTCGCGCGGCCCCCCGGGGCGGGACGTATTTCGATGCTGCCACAGGCGATCAGTTGCGCCACACGCAGCACGGCCGCATCTTCGGAGACCTCGCCGTCGTCCAGCGCCGACACCCAAACCTTCTCCATCCCTTCCGTCGACAGCAGCGCGACGTCGTCTTCGCTGATGATATGGCCTTTCGGGAGAAGCTTCCTGCCCCCTGGGCGGAAGATCGTGCAGCAGAGGATTCTGCCGGCTGCGTGATTCACTTGAACGGTCTGCGCTC
>Ga0116171_10002225_pt1 | contig 18599 bp, 18 predicted proteins | sample AD_JPNHW2_MetaG_FD_89798 | JGI IMG/M metagenome (GOLD analysis project Ga0116171, IMG submission 89798) | Active sludge microbial communities of municipal wastewater-treating anaerobic digesters from Japan - AD_JPNHW2_MetaG | ecosystem: Engineered > Bioreactor > Anaerobic > Digestate | place... | reverse complement strand
AGGAATTGAGAAAACTTGAAATGGGAATTATCCAGAGAATTAAAGAGTTGCCTGGGCAACATCCTTTTATGTTTTCACAAATTCAACTTAATCATTTTTATGGAATAGAAATTGATGATTTTGCTTGCGAAATTGCAACATTATCCCTTTGGTTAGCAGAACACCAAATGAATAGAAAGTTTAAAGAGTTATTTAATGATTGTAAGCCTTCATTACCTCTAAGAGCTAGTGGCAACATTGTTTGTGGCAATGCTACAAGGCTGGACTGGGAAAAGGTTTGTCCCAAAGGGATTAAAGGAATTACTAAGTCTCAAATGGAACAAATGACTCTTTTAGAAATACAACAAACAAAACAACTTGAATTTCAGAGCTCAGATAACGAAATTTATATTCTTGGCAACCCACCATTTGAAGGCTCAAAAAAACAGAGCTTTCAACAGAAAGAAGATATTAAATATCTTTTTGAATTTACTGAAACTTACAAAAACTTAGATTATGTCTCCTGTTGGTTTTATTTGGCGAGCAAATATATTAGTTCTCCAAGTCAAAAATTTGCATTTGTTTCAACAAATTCAATATCTCAAGGACAACATATTCAATTGCTATGGCCTTATGTTTTAAAAGAAAATTTAGAAATAATATTTGCTTACCAATCTTTTAAATGGACAAATAATGCAAAACAAAAAGCAGTTGTTACCTGTGTAATTATTGGTATAGGTTATAAAAATTCAAATCCTAAATTATTATTTAATGACGGACAACAAGTTTTCGCTAAAAACATAACACCATATCTGAGAAACGAAGAAACAAAGGTACACGTTCAAAAAAGCAGAGATTCAATCTCTAATTTACCCAAAATGGAATATGGCAACATGCCTTTAGAAGGCAATTTTTTGAAGTTATCCGTAATCGAAAAAGAAGAAATTATTTCAGAAAATCCTTTAGCAATTAAATTTATAAGACCTTTAATAGGTGGCGATGAATTTTTAAAAAATAACAGTAGATTTTGTCTTTGGGTTCATGATTGTGAGCTTGAAGAAGCACTAAAAATTGATTCGATTAGAAATAGAATAGAAAAAGTAAAAAAATTCAGGGAAAACGGTGGTGAAGTTGCACGAACATTAGTTAATCGTTCGCATCAATTTAGATATAGAAAAGAATCAAAAGGTGCCTATATTATTTTGCCTTGTACTTCATCAGAACGCAGAGATTATATGCCTTGTGGATTTATAAACCCTGAATATATATCATTAAACTCTGTTCAAGCTATATATAATGCACCTTTATGGGTGTTTGGAGTTGTTACTTCTCGTATGCATATGGCTTGGGTTAGAGCAGTTGGGGGGCAATTAGAAACTCGTATCAGGTATTCAGCAGAAATCTGTTATAACACATTCCCATTTCCTGAAATTAGCAATAATCAAAAGAAAAAAATCGAAATGCATGTTAATGAAATTTTGATGGAGCGTGAAAAACATTCTGAAAAAACAATGGCAGAATTATACGATCCTGATAAAATGCCTGAAGGTTTAAGAAGAGCACATCATGATTTAGATATTGCAATAGAACTCTGCTACCGCCAACAACCGTTTGACAGTGATGAAAAACGTTTGGAATATCTATTCAAAATGTATGAAATAATGACTAATCCAAACAAAAACTCAAATTTAGAACAACAATTAAGTTTAATGTAGGAGTGAAATGGAAGAAATAAAGAAAAAAAGAAAAAATGATCCAATAAAACAGCATTTTGTTTCAAGAATGTATTTGGAAAATTTTACAAACAATAATGGTTATTTGGAAGTTTATGATTCCATCGAAAATAAGTTCTTAGAACCTCAATTACCTAAGAATACTGGATATGAGAAACATGGATATACTGTTATCGATAATACGGGTAAAAAGCTTTATTTGATTGAAGATAAACTTGCAGAAATTGAAGGACCTTCAAAACTTATTTTAGATAAGCTTATACACAAAGAAAAAATTACATATCAAGAGAAAGAGCTTATATCTTTATTTTTTGCCTTATTACAACAAAGAACGCCAAAAAATTTTCAATACACTAAAAATAGTGTTGATACATACAAAAAAAGCATATTAAAATTTGTTAATAGTATGGATGATAATATAAAAAACATTCCGGAAAACCAGAAGTTAATAAAAGAACTGGAATCAAAAACAACAAAAAATGAATGTTTAGATATGATGTTTTGCAACGAAGAATTAATAACTTTCATGGTAAATGTTTATATGAACCAAAATTGGGTATTTACAGAAATTCCAGATAAATATTCTATAATAACTTCAGATAATCCCGTCAGCTTACATACTAAATTAAAAACAGTTTCATTTATTGAAGCAAAAAAAATCATTCCGATTAGTTCGCATTTAATTTTAAATGTTTTCGTTAAAGGCAATGAATTTAAATATATAAAATCTACAACAGAAGAACAAATAAAAGGTGCTTGCGTTAATACTTTTATTAATAGAAATAGATTTATTTATTCATGTGAGAAAAAAATGATTATAGAAATGGCAAAAGTAACAAATAACTTTCGTAGTGAAATAAAAATTACAGCAAGTAACCTAATAAATGGGGAGGAAAATCAATGCCTGATTTAATAAAAGTTGAATATCAACAAACCGGCGAAAGCACAAATACTAATAAGTTTGGAATGCGACAAATGCAAGAACGTGCATTCTCTGCAAGAAATTCCAAATATTTACTTTTAAAAGCACCTCCAGCATCAGGCAAGTCTCGTGCTTTAATGTTTATTGCACTGGATAAACTCTTAAAACAAGGCTTGAAAAAAGTCATTATAGCTGTTCCTGAACGTTCAATCGGAGCTTCTTTTGCCCCAACCAAGTTATCGGAATTCGGATTTTATGCAGACTGGAACCCTGATGACAGATACAATTTATGTACTCCAAGTGATGAAAAAAGCTTGGTCGAAGCTTTCAAACGATTTATGGATAATGGCGAACAAATTCTGATTTGTACTCACGCTACATTGCGCTTTGCCTATGAGCAAATTGAAGAAAGTAAATTTAATGATTGTTTACTAGCAATAGATGAGTTCCACCACGTTTCAGCAGACAAAGATAATAGCAAATTAGGAGAGTTGCTACATTCAATTATGAACAAATCAACTGCTCATGTTGTTGCTATGACAGGTTCATATTTCAGAGGGGATGGTTTACCTGTTCTTGCTCCGGAAGATGAAGCTAAGTTTGATAAGGTTACATATAATTATTATGAACAGCTAAATGGCTATAATTATTTAAAATCGCTTGGGATCGGGTATCATTTTTACCAAGGTAGATATTTATCAGCAATTGGCGAGATTTTGGATTCCAACAAAAAAACGATTATTCACATTCCAAATGTAAACTCTTTAGAATCAACTGGGGATAAATATCAAGAGGTAATTAGAATTCTTGATATTATTGGCGAAGTTGAATATCAAGACCATGAAACAGGTGTACTTTTTGTTAAGCGCCACGGGGATAATAAGACAATAAAAGTTGCTGATTTGGTTGATGATGTATCTGCTAATAGAGATAAAATTCAAAATTATTTAAGAGAAAGCGACAGCATAGATGCAATCGACATAATAATTGCACTAGGAATGGCAAAAGAAGGATTCGACTGGCCGTACTGCGAACACGCTTTAACTGTTGGTTATCGTAGTTCTTTAACAGAAGTTATTCAAATAATTGGTCGCTGTACAAGAGATAGCGATAATAAAACACATGCACAGTTTACAAATTTAATTGCACAGCCTGATGCTGCTAATGATGATGTGACGGTCGCAGTGAACAATATGTTAAAAGCTATAACCTGCTCACTGCTTATGGAACAGGTTTTGGCTCCAAACTTCAAATTTAAAACCCGACTTACAGATGATACAGAACCTGCCCAAAAAGGTGAAATAAAAATCAGAGGTTTCAAGCAGCCATCATCTCAAAGGGTTAAAGATATTGTTGAAACTGATTTAAATGATTTGAAAGCAAAAATATTGCAGGACGATCAAATAGTAAGAGCTTTGCCGGGCAATGTAGATGCTGAAGTTATCAATAAGGTTTTAATCCCTAAAATTATTCAAACAACATATCCAGAACTTACTGCTGAACAAGTTGAAGAAGTAAGACAATATGTTGTTGCTGATTCTGCAATTAAAAACGGTAGATTTGAAGATTCCGCAACAGGTGACAAAAAATTCATTGTTATGGCTAACAAATTCATAAACATTGATGATTTAAGCATTGATTTGATTGATACAATTAATCCGTTCCAACACGCATTTGAGATATTATCAAAATCGGTTACTACAAAAACACTTAAAGTTATTCAGGATGCAATTGAATCGACTAGAATTCAGTTGTCTGAAGAACAAGCTGTTTACTATTATAAAAAAGCTGTAGAATACAAAAAGAAAACTGGTAAAAACCCTGATATAAATTCATTAGATCCACTTGAGAAAAAGATGGCTGAGTCTATTATATTCTTGCAAAATTTAAGAAGAAAACAAGGAGTTTAACATTGAATCCTGATGAATTAAGAAAATTAATTGAAGAAGATGAGTTTGGGCTTTTGGATGTAAAACCAAAAGCTTGTAACCATTGCACAGCAGATGAAAGGCTTGTTAATTCTTTCGAAGAAATAAATGATTTTTTTGATAAAACAGGACATGAACCTCAGGATTCAGATGATATTTTAGAAAAAAAACTATATTTTAGACTAAATAATTTAAGAGAAGATGCATGTAAAAAAGAAGCTTTAGCTCAATATGATAGGCATAATTTGCTTGGGATTTCTATAAAAGAAATTAATTCGATTGATGATATCTTCAATGATGATGATTTTGGAATGTTCGACGATGATGAAGAAGATATATTTACGTTAAAACATATTCCAAAAGAAATAAATATGCCGGATTACATTGGACGACACAAACCTTGCAAAGATTTTGAAAAATTTGAGCCGTTACTTGTTCAGTGCCATCAAGAAATTAAAGAAGGCAAAAGAGACTTGTCTCCATTCCAAAAAGAACAAGCAATCGAAGTTGGAATGTTTTTTGTTCTTAAAGGGGTCTTGGTTTATATTGCTGAAGTTGGCGAATTTGAATATGTAAATGGAAAACGCAGAGCAAGATTACGTTGTATTTACGATAATGGCACTGAGTCAGATATTTTAAATCGCTCATTAGCACGGGCTCTTTATCGTGACGGTAAAAGAGTTTCTCCTGTAACGGAAAAAATGATGGACAAATTTGCAGGGATTACAGAAGAAGACAAAGAATCAGGATATATTTATATCTTACAATCTTTGAGTGCAGATGAAAAAATTCAGTCTATTTCGGATCTATACAAGATCGGTTTCTCAACAACTCCCGTTTTACAAAGAATTAAAAATGCAGAGCAAGAACCAACTTACTTAATGGCACCTGTAAAGATTGTTGCTGAATACAAAACCTTTAATATGAATACTCAAAAATTTGAACTTTTACTGCATAAGTTTTTTGGACATTGTTGCGTATCAATTGATATTTATGATAGTAAAGGATTGCGCCACACTCCAAGAGAATGGTTTCAAATCCCATATGACATAATAAATCAAGCGATAATGTTGATTAATACTGAAAAAATTATCAATTATAAATATGATAGAGATAAAAAAGAAATTTTGTTGCAAGAGTAGCATTTAAATTTAAATCTAGAGTGATTTTATGTACGAGAACAAACTTCAACAAAACGACGAATACAAAGCGAGAATCGAGGCACACGGTCCGTTGTCAACGGATATTATTTCTCAAATCAATACTCATTATAAAATTACGTTGACATATAGCTCAAATTCTTTATCGGGTAATCCTCTTAACTTAGTAGACACAAAAGTTATTCTTGAAGATGGGTTGGCAGTTAATGGTAAAATGAGAGATCATCTTGAGGTTTTAGGTCATGCAGATGCTTATGACGAAATTTTAAAATTATCTCAAAATAATTCTATTACGGAAGAAAATATAAAAAAGTTACACCATCTTTTTTATTACCGAATTGATGGAGTTAACGCAGGACAATATATTTCTGCGGAGGTTGATAAATCGATGAAAGAATTTGTAAAACGATTATCACAACTAAAAGCGGATTTACACCCTGTTGAATATGCTGCGATTATTCATGCGACATTCTTAAACCTTCGCCCGTTTATTGATGGAAATGGTCGTGCTGCACGGCTCTTGATGAACTTAGCCTTACTTCAAGCCGGATATAATGTAACTATTATTCCACCTGTTGTACAAACTGATTACATAATGGCGTTGCAAGAATCAAGCGAAAACGACATGGCACCTTTTGTTAATTTTATTTCTGAGATGGTTTTAGAATCGCAAAAGGAATATTTAAAAATTGTTGAACGATTAAGCTAGGTTTCAAAATAAAAAATTTACATCAAATTTTTATATTGTATTATAAAAATTCAATCGAATTTTTTGATTGGGATATTATTTTTTCAAATAATTTGAAAGAATAGTTTCAGTATTTTATCCCTCAATGTACAATATTTAAATAGAAAATGGCAAAAAATATAAATATTCGTGTCAATTATGTGCATTAATGACCCAAAACTCGTGTCAAAAATGTGCAGTTGTAAAAATATTGTAATAAATAGCTTACAATTAGTATTAATTTTTGTAAGTTATATGTTACAATATTAATGTATGAATGTAATAAATAGGTTACAATTATGAAATCACAAAATAAATTAGCTCGAAGAAAATTAGATGAGAAGCTTAATAAAATTAAGGCTTTAAATCTTGAAACGCCTGCTCAAGGTTGGGTAAAGGCGATTCGTGATGCGTTGGGAATGACAAAAACTCAACTCGCAAACAAACTTGGGGTTAAACATCCTAGAATTTTACAGATAGAAAAAGATGAATCAAATTTAAGTCTGAGCACGCTTGAAAAGACTGCTGACGCATTAGGATGCAAATTAGTTTATGCTCTTGTCCCTAAAACAAGCTTAGAAGAAATGGCATACAATCAAGCTCGTAAAAAAGCTATAAAAATATTGTCAAAAGTTTCTCACAATATGGCATTGGAAGATCAGACACCTGTTTATGATGAAATTGAACTTGAAGACTTAATTCATGAATTTTTAATCGGTTCTCAAGCTAGATTATGGGATGAATGAATTTAAGCATTTATTTTAAAGATTGATTTTTGTAAATTATTTCAAGTTTTTACATGTAAAAACTTGAAATATAATATCATTTGAGTTATAATATTAATAGGTGATATTATGACAAAATCAGTACTTAAAACAGTCAAAGCTCGAATATTAAATCAAAAGAATCAGAATAAGATTTGGAGCTATTCTGATTTTTCTGATTTGCCTTTTGGTGCTGCAACAAAAGCACTTAGTTTATTGACTAAAGATGGACAAATAAATAGGATACAAAAAGGTTATTACTACATCCCTAAACAAACTATTTTAGGCGAAGTTAAGCGCGATTATACAGATTTATTATTTAAAAAATTAGATAATAAAAACATTTTTTATTGTCTAAGCGGATTAAGCGGTTATAACAAAATTGGTTTAACGACACAAATATCCAATATTATAACCATTGCTTGCGATACACCTATGCGAAGCACGGACAAAGTAAAATTTTTGCTACGTAAAAAGCCACATTCAGGTACAGAAATTGAAAGAATTGTTTTAGATGCTTTGAATGATATTGAAAATATTTCAGGCACTACGCCTGACAAAGTGCTTTATAAAATTAAAAATATTATAAAATCTAATAAGATAAGTATTAATGATTTAGGACATTCAGCTTTGTCTGAAGTGCGTAGAGTTCGTGCCATTATTGGTGCAGTAGGGCAAGAATTAGACATGGATGCTAAATTATTAAAACAACTTAAAAATAAAGTTAATCCTGCAACTGTTTATCTTTTAGACATTTCTTCTGTGTTAAAATATTCAAGTAACTGGAACATAAAAGCAAGAAATGATGGCAAAAAAATACTTAAACGAGCATAGTGAATTTAAAGACCTTATAACGCAAACGGCTGATAAAATAGGTCTAAATTCTAGTATCATCGAAAAAGATTATTGGGTTACAAGAATATTGAGAGAGTTGGATTCCTCTGAATTTTCTGACGAATTTATTTTTAAAGGTGGAACCTCTTTGTCAAAAATATGGTTCGAAGATTTTGGTAGATTTTCAGAAGACATTGATCTTTTATTGACTACAAAGCTAGAACGCAGAGGCGAAAAATCGAACAGATTAAATGAAGTTGTAAGATTTGTTTCGTCAATAGCTGGTCTTAATTTGCTTGACGATAAATCAACTAATATTAAACCTGATACAATTGGGGGTAAATTTTATTATGATTATTCAGGGCATTATAAAGAAGAAAACCCTGTTGGTGTTAAAAGTGAAATTCTTCTTGAACCCGGATATAGAGGCGGGAATTATCCTGTTACGGTCAAAAGAATCAATTCATTCTTAGCGGATACAATTTTAGAATATTATCAAAATGAAATTACACCTGAATTAAAAGATTTTGAATACGATATTAAACCTTTTGTGCTTAAAGTGCTGAGTCCTGAGAGAATTTTTCTTGAAAAACTTGACGCCGTAAGAAACTCTCATTTAAAGAATAGGTTAGTAGCTGCAACAAGACATTATTACGACTTATACCATTTAATCAATTTGAAAGAAATTCAAGATTTAAAAAAGAATAAAGAGTTAATCAACGAAATTCTTAAAGATATATCTGAGTTTTCAAAAACATATTATGGTGCTGAAGACGATGTAACTCTTAATGATTTTAAGACATGCGAAGCGTTATCTCCTGATAATTCTCAAATTGAGAAATTAAAAGACAGATACAAAAAGGAAAAAGGTCTTTATTATAAAGATCAACCTGATTTTGAAGATATGGTAAAAACTATAAGTAACTTTTTGATGGATTTAAAAAACTAGGATTTCACAAATCATCATTTGTTGGTTTAAGTAATGAAAGGTTTTCCAGTAATTGGAAGTTCTTTACCATCTGCTATTTCTTTTAATATACGGGCATTGTTTTTTAATGTTTCAGGAGAAAAACTTTCATTAAGGTGTTTCTCAATAATTTCTTTTGGTGTTAATGTGGGATACATAGTTAAAACAGTTTTTTTCGTAATATGAACCTCTTGGTCATCTCCTAGTATTTGTTTTATTCTTGCAACAAGTTCCTTTGCATCATCTGGGACTTTGCCAAATTCACGGTCTATTTTTGTTTGAGTACGACGAAATAGTCGACCAAGTCCATCTCTGATTTCCTCTCCTATTCGGAGTGGAATAGAAAAGAATTTACTCATTGGTTTTGGGGCCTTACTTATATTCGCACTAAATGATACTGGATTTAAATGTTTTGAATTTTGATTAATCAAGTTTATATTTGTATTATTTGGGTTTACTATTGTAGCATCTATTCGTCTGAGCATTCATTTAACCTCCTGAGTTCTATCCTATTAAACCACATAAAAGAAAAAAATTGATAGTTTATTGCAAATATTTAAATAATTGCAATATTTCTTTGTAGAATAATTCGAACGAATAGTGTTATTATTTCCCACCTCAATGTATAATATTTAAGCGAAAAAGCGAACTTTTAAACTTTTATATTTTTATCTGCAAAGTCATTTCGGAACCCTGTGGGGTATATGGGTTCGCTCAATATAAATTTTTAACTCAAAAAGGGCCCTCGGGGCGTGTATAGAATTTCTTTTTTTAATGAGTTTAAGGTGGTCGTGTTGGTAAACATGGTAATTTTATGGTAATCGTGCATCGGATTTTACAGATTTTGAGCGAACTTGAGAGAATTTAAGCGATGAAGCCCAATGTCCGCAATGGCATCAGGGAGTACATAAGGGTAAAACACAGAACTGGAGCGAATTTCAGTGTGCGAAGCTCATAATCCTTTGGTCGCTGGTTCGAATCCAGCCGGGCCCAGTTTTTTAAAACTCTCTTTTATAGAGAGTTTTTTTATACCCGGCAGGATTCGAACCTCTAAATATTTTGTTTCGAGCTATGCTCGCTTTTGCTCGCATTACGCTCAAAACGTCCAGCCGGGCCCAGTTTTTTAAAACTCTCTTTTATAGAGAGTTTTTTTATACCCGGCAATAAATAAAAATATTTATATTAAAATTCTACAACAACTGCTTCAGCATTTTTTCCAACGCCTCGATTAAATCAAAACGAGGCTGAATTAAAATTTTATGTTCAATTATTTCTGCTGCCTCTTTAACGGAAATCCCTTTTTCTTTAATCATATAAAGGGCTCCCATATAAAAAGGCTCGTCCTTTGCCCTAAAAGAATGCAATAAAACCGGACCTTTTGCTTCTTTCATTTTATTAACAATTCCACGATAACAAGCTTTGATATTTTTAGGATCTGCTATATCGTCCAAACCTAAATACTTGAGCCCCAAATTTTTTGCAAATTTTTTTGTTCCCATTATTTTATCATAATCAAAATCGATAACCGTAGCCTTTTTATTTGCAAGAAAAATCATGTCGTTATCGCTCATTGGCCATGCCCCTACAAAAAAATCCCTGCTTTTATCTACACAGGCATAATCATACGTTTTTGATTCTAAAAACGAACTAAAATCACTTGAGCCAATATCGCTGGACGTAAAGCTGACATTTCGATTAAGCCTGCTTTTATCGATTTTGGAACTAAATGCTATACTGTTAAAACCTATAGGTGAAATCATTTTTACCTTAAAAAGAGTTTTGCTATTATGTAATTAATAATGACCCTAAAAAAAATAATTGCTAAAAACCCACCTTATTGTAAAGAAGTGTATCATTTTATATTAAAACACTAAAGTTTTACCTCAAAAACCCGAAATTACTGCCATAGGATAAAGTATCGAAATTTAAGGAGAAAATAAAATGTATCCCAGTTATACTTGGCCAGGTGCTTGCAGTATCAGTGGCGAATTAAAATTATTACTTAAAAAAATCAAAGAATTTATCGATTCTTTGACAAAAAGAATTAATAAAATCTAGCCCCGTTGGTAAATAGCTGAAAGAGCAGATGAAAAAGCCTCGATTTTTGGGAAAATCGAGGCTTTTTCATCTGCGACCTTAGAAGTGTGAAAACCTTGCCGACTGCGGGTTAGCCGGCGGTAAGGTTTGAAACCGGACATCAGATTTTAAGGAAAAAAGTTCTTTTTTTCCTTAAAATCGAAAGATAAAGCGGCGGATTTTCGTTTCACGAAAATCCGCCGCTTTATCTTATCTTAATTCTTAATTATATCTTCTTAAATATCAAAGAAGCATTATGCCCGCCAAACCCGAATGAATTTGTCAAAGCTGCACTAACTTCTTTTTTTCTTGTTTTATGAGGAACATAATCAAGATTAGCAACTTCTTCATCTTGATTATCAAGATTAATGGTAGGTGGCACAACTCCTTCATTTATTGCTTTTATACAAACAATGCTCTCTGCCGCACCTGTTGCTCCGAGCATATGACCGTGCATACTTTTTGTTGAACTTACAAGAAGATTTTTATTTACATCAAGGTCACCAAAGACTTTTGCAATGGCATGGGATTCAGCGGCATCGCCCAATCCTGTACTTGTTCCATGAGAATTTATATATTGTATTTCTTCGGGTTTAAGATTTGCATCTTTAAGCGCAAATTCCATTGCTTTTTGCGCACCTGTACCTTCAGGATCAGGAGCTACAATATCATAAGCATCGGCTGTTTGACCATAGCCTACTATTTCTGCATAAATTTTAGCACCTCTTGCTTTGGCATGCTCATACTCTTCCATTATCAAAACACCGGCTCCTTCTGCCATAACAAAACCGTCTCTGTCTTTGTCATAAGGTCTTGAAGCCCTTTGAGGCTCGTCGTTTCTTCTTGAAAGTGTTCTTGCACTTGTAAAAGCACCTATTCCAAGATTACAAATTGTAGCTTCACAACCGCCTGCAAGTATTACATCAGCATCTCCGTATTGTATAGATCTGAATGCGTCTCCTATAGAATGTGAGCCTGTTGCACAAGCTGATACAACGGCTTTGTTTACACCTTTATAGCCGTATTTCATTGACACTCTGCCTGAGCTCATATCAACAATTAACATAGGGATTGTAAAAGGCGAACATTTTGTAGGTCCTCTTTCAATCATAGCTATGTGGTTTTTTTCAAAGGTATGAAACCCGCCTGCTGCAGAACTTACCATAACTCCGTATCTGTAAGGATCAAAGTCTATAATCTTATCCAACCCTGCATCTTTGATTGCTTCATCTGAGGCAACAAGTGCAAATTGGGTAAAGCGATCCATTTTTTTTGCTTCCTTGGGATCCATGTAATCTTCGGGATTAAAATCAAGGACTTGTCCTGCAATCTTTACATGATGCTTTTCTAAATCCATGCCCTGAATTGTTCTTATAGCACTTTTGCCTTCTAAAAGGCTTTTCCAAAAAATATCAGTACCCACACCAAAAGGTGACACCATCCCGATACCTGTTATTACTACTCTTTTTTTATCCATAAGTTTTTACCTTTTTACTAGTTTGATAAAAATAAACATATAACAAGGAGGGGATTTCTCCCTTAATTAAGAGAACTTAAAGCCCCTCTCTTGTTACAGCTTAACCTTAAAATCGATTACGAATGAGAATCGATATAGTTTACAGCATCTTGAACTGTTTGAATTTTTTCAGCTTCTTCGTCAGGAATTTCGCATCCGAACTCTTCTTCAAAAGCCATTACCAACTCAACAGTATCCAATGAATCTGCACCTAAATCGCCCGTAAAGCTTGCTTCAGGAGTTACGAGTGCTTCATCAACGCTCAACTGTTCAACTACTACTTTTTTAACTTTTTCTAATGTGCTCATTTTCTTTCCCTTTTCTTTGTGTTTCTCTTAACTATCCATAAAAAATTATACCGATTAAAGAATTTTTTGCAAGAAATTAACATAAAAAAATGCTTATTGTTAAGTTCTTTGAATTTTTGGTCAAATGACCAATCCACCGTCAACTTGTAGAACTTGACCCGTGATGTAAGTAGCGTCCATAGCCAAAAACTTAACTGCGGCGGCTATATCTTCAACTTCACCAAGCCTTCTGAGCGGAATATGTTCTTCTATTCCGTCCAATTTAAGCTCTCTGGTCATTGCGGTATTAATAAATCCAGGCGCAACAGCGTTCACACGGATGTTTCTTGAACCCAATTCTTTTGCCATTGACCTTGTAAGCCCTATTAAACCTGCTTTTGCAGCTGAATAATTAGGTTGACCGGCATTTCCGTAAACTCCTGCTATACTTGCCATGTTTATGATAGAACCAAAACGCTGTTTCATCATAACTTTAACAACAGGTGTTGAAACATAAAACGCACTGTTTAAATTTGTGTTAATAACAGCAAGCCAATTTTCCTGAGTCATTCTCACAAGCAAATTGTCGCGAGTAATTCCTGCATTATTGACAAGAACATCAATCCTTCCGAATTTTTCAACGATTTTTTCTACCCCTTTTTCAATTGCTTCTTTGTCTGTAACATCAAACATAACAACCATTGTATCAACGCCAAAAGCTCTTAATTCTTTTGCTGTTTCATTTGCCGTCTCTTCGTTTGTGCCTAACGCAATGTCGTTTACCACAATATCATAACCGTTTTTTGCAAGCTCGATTGCACAAGCTTTTCCTATCCCTCTTGCCGCACCGGTTATAAGTGCCACTTTTTTTTCTGACATCTCTTTTTCTCCTTTATTTATTTAACTCTTCGACGCAAGTATCTAGTGATACTTTATCATAAACATTGTAAGTTCCAACTTCAGGTGCTATTTTTTTATTAAGCCCTGCCAAAACTTTTCCCGGTCCTATTTCTATAAATGTATCAACCCCTTCTTTTATCATTTTTTGAATGGTTTGAGTCCAATACACGCTTGAATACATTTGTTTTGGCATTTTTAATTTAAAATCTTCGGCATTTGTGGTAATCTCAGCATCAACATTGGTTAAAACAGGTATTTTTGCTTGGTTTAATACATAATCATCCAGGTAAACCGAAAATTTTTCGCCTGCATTTTTAACAAGCTCGGAATGAAAACCTCCTGAAACCGCAAGAGGAATAACCCTTTTAGCACCTGCCAGCATTAAAAGTTCGGATGCTTTTTTAACCCCTTCGACAGAACCTGTTATTACTATCTGATCGGGCGAATTGTAATTTGCAACCGCCACATAGCCTTCATCAGAGGCTTTTTGAAGACAGTCAATCAAAACATCTTCATTTGCACCCAAAACCGCAGCCATTGTCCCGCCTTTTACTCCATTCATAAACTCGGCTCTTTTTTGAATAAGTTTAAAAGCTGTTTCAAGGTCAAAAACCCCTGCCTCATAAAGTGCCCCATATTCGCCCAAACTGTGTCCCGCAACAAGCTCCGGCTTGATATTTAATTTTGATTTCAAAGCTTCCAATGCAGCAATTGAAGTAGTTAAAATTGCAGGCTGGGTGTTTATTGTTTGTTTTAAATCTTCATCCGGTCCTTCAAAACATATTTTTTTAATGTCTTTGCCCAAAACTTCATTTGCCTTGTCAAAAACATGCCTTGCCTGTTCAAAATTATCGTATAAATCTTTTCCCATCCCGACAGATTGCGAGCCTTGCCCTGGGAATATGAACGCTATCTTTTTTGTCATGATACATTCCTTTTATATCTTTTAGCTGAATAGATGAACAGGTGAATGGCTTAAAAGTTAAATTTAACTATTCACCCATTAAGCCTTTCAACTAACAAATTCCTTTTCTGAGTCTTACGATAGCAACACCCCAGGTCATGCCTGCACCGAATCCGCAAAGAATTGCCGTACATGGAAGCTTTATCTTCCCGTGTTCAACGCCTTCTGCAAGCGCAATCGGAACAGAGGCGGCTGAAGTGTTACCGTAGTATTTGATATTAGAAATAACTTTTTCGTCACTGTAGCCTAGTCTTTGTTGAACTGCTTCTATAATTCTTTGATTTGCCTGATGAGGAATAAAGTAATCAACATCTTCTGCTTTCATATTTGCCATTTCCAAACATTTGTCAATATATTCCGGAACAATTCTAACAGCAAATTTATACACTTCGCGTCCATTCATTTTTACATGAGAAGGTTTTTCCTCGCAAGGCGTAACCAAAGGACAATTCTGCCCTGTAAAAGGAAGTGTTATATATTCTCCGATTGAACCGTCTGCTTTAATATCTATTGCCAGAAGATCGTTTATACCGTCTTCGGCTTCTGTTACAACCATTGCGCCTGCACCGTCACCAAAAAGAATTGAAACACTTCTGTCTGTCCAATCACAAAATCTTGAATTATTATCTGTTGCTACAATTAGAATTTTCTTATGAATGCCTGCTCCTATAAAGGCTCTTGCCATTTCCATGGTATAAATAAGCCCTGAACATGCTGCCGTAACATCAAATGCAGGAATTTCTTTAACTCCTAATTTGGCTTGGATTCTGCATGCCATTGCAGGGTATAAATCAGCCGGTGCAGATGATGCTGCAATAATCATATCAATTTCTTCGGGCTTAATGTTTGCCTTCTTAAGAGCGTTTTTTGCCGCCTCATAGCCCAAATCTATTGCATTTTCTTCACCGGATACCACACGACGTTCTTTTATACCGGTTCTTGTATAAATCCACTCGTCCGATGTATCATATAATTTTGTCAAATCATCATTTGTTATAACCGTTTCAGGCACACAATAACCTACTCCGGCAATTTTCAACGGAATTAATTGTCTTGTCATTTTCCACCTCTCGTATTTTAATATAAAGGCTATTCGCCCAAGAATTCTGATATTTTTTTATTTACGCCTGTTTCAACAGCTTCTTTTGCAACTCTAACCGCGTTTTTAATCGCATAGGCTTTAGAACTTCCGTGTGAGATTACGGTAATTCCTTTAACCCCCAAGAGCAAAGCTCCGCCGAATTCTTCGTAATTGATTTTTTTGTAAATCCTTTTCATAAAAGGTTTTGCAATCAACCCTGCGATTCTTGCAAGCGGATCTGTCTTAAATTCCTGTTTGAGCATTCTGAAAAGCATTGAAGATGTTCCTTCGGTAATTTTTAATGCCACATTTCCGACAAAACCGTCGCAAACCACTACATTGCAAACACCTGAGAAAATTTCTCTGCCTTCAATGTTACCTATAAAGTTAATTTTATCTTGATTTTCTTCCAATAATTTGTAAGTTGCCTGAGCAAGTTCGTTTCCTTTTCCTGCCTCTTCACCGATGTTCAAAACGCCTACTCTGGGATTTTCAATATTTAGTACGTTTTTTGAAAAAGTTGTTCCCATAACCGCAAACTGAAATAACATTTCAGGCGAGCAGTTACTGTTTGCACCTGCATCTATAACAACAATAGGATCTTTCATTGTAGGAAGAGTTATTGCAATAGCCGGTCTGTCAATTCCGGGAATTCTTCCCAGTCCGAACAAACTTGAAGCCATAGCAGCACCTGTTGAACCTGCTGCCACTATTGCCTCTGAACTTCCTGTAGCTACAGCATCAACCGCCAAAACTATTGAAGATTTTTTCTTCTTTCTTATTGCCTGACCGGGTGCTTCGCCCATTTCAATGACTTCTGTAGCCGGTGTAATTTTGATATCAAGTTTACTGACATCAACCCTTATTTTTTTATTTTTAAATCCGCCAGCAGTTGAAACAATTCCTTCTCTGCTTATTTTATCAATTTCATATTCAATCTGGTCTTGCTTTCCGACCAATTCTATTGCGACACCGTAATCTGAAGCAGCCCAAATAGCACCTGCTACTATTTCACGAGGTGCATGGTCGCCGCCCATTGCATCTATAGCTATTCTTGTCATATTTCCCCTCTTTTTTAAGTGAATAGTAAATTGTAAATAGTAAATAGAATTTATTCACTATTTACCTATTCGCCCTTAGGTTCTTCCTCTTTTATTTGCTCAACAACCTCAACTGATTTTTCTTCAATTATTTCTTCAGCTTTTTCTTCAGCTTTTTTAGGTTTCGGTTCTGCTTTTTTAACTGCTTTTTTTACAGATTTTTTAGGCTCGAGTTTTGATTCTGAATAATCCGATGACTTAATGCTTACCGCTTTGCCTTTATAATATCCGCAAGCCGCACAAACCGTGTGTGTCAAAACAGGTTCACCGCATTTTGAACATTTTGTTATTTCGGGTTTTGTCGCTTTCCAGTTTGCTCTTCTATGTCCTTGAGCCGAATGCCCCGTTCTTTTCTTTGGTACTGCCATTTTCTTGTTTGCTCCTTGTATGTATTTTTAACTTTATGACTTAGTGAGAGGTAAAGGGTGAAGTGTGAAGTAATTCTCTTCACTCTTCACTCATCACTGTTTACTTTAAGAAAGCATATCATAAACATAATTATTTGTTTTATATTATTAATTTTTTTAAACGTACTGTTCTTCCTGTAGTGCCACTGCTGAAATTTGGCTAACTTGAAGTGACACTTTTTTAATAGGACCTACCGCCTCTTTTTCAATCAACGCTGCAGTAGGTGCTTTTATAAGCTTTTGGATTTCTTCATAAGCTGCCTGAGGATTTTCTAAGTAAAGCACAACCGGTGCAGATGAGCCTTTTATAAAAATTAAAAGTGCTGTCCTTGTTTTTATTTGCGGTGTCCCGCTGAATTGTTTTGCCATAAAATTACTCCTTATACGTCATTGCGAGCCATAGAGCTCATAGTGTTAATAATGTTGAAAATACGAAGCAATCTTTCCAAAGTGCAAAGATGAAATGGATTGCTTCGTCATTTCATTCCTCGCAACGACACACTTCTAAAACTCCTATGTTGTTAAGAATTGTGTCGCTTTCATTGTATTAGCTATGATTTCACTGAAGCTGTCGATTTTAAGACTCGCCCCGCCAACCAAAGCTCCGTCGATATCAGATTGTGACATTTGTTCTTCGATTGACGCGGGAGTTACGCTTCCGCCGTATAAAATCCTGATTGCATCACCCGCTTTTTCTGTACTTACTTCTTTTACGACATTTCTAATCATTGCAATAACTCTGTTTGCTTCAACAGAATCACAAGTTTTGCCCGTTCCGATAGCCCAGATAGGTTCATAAGCTATAACAGATCTTGCAATTTCCTCTTCTGATAAACCTTCGAGTGCCGCTTTAATTTGTTTTGTAATGTGAGCGTCTGTTATCCCCGCCTCTCTTTGCTCTAAGCTTTCGCCGCAGCAGATAATAGGAATCAGCCCGCCTTCTAAAATCGCTTTTGCTTTTTTATTAATCATTTCATCAGTTTCGCTAAAATACTGTCTTCTTTCGGAGTGTCCTATAATAACATATTCGCAGCCAGCATCTTTTATCATGTCAACGGAAATCTCTCCTGTGTATGCCCCCGATTTTTCCCAATGGCAGTTTTGTGCCGCAATCGAAACAAGCCCTCTGCACTTGTCGCATCTCATGCTCTCAACTGCTGCAAGCGACGTAAAAGTAGGTGCCAAAACAATTTCAGGCAGCTGCTGTTTTGTAAACCTTTCTGCAAAATATGCAATTCCCAAAAACAATTCTTT
>Ga0116171_10002214_pt1 | contig 18651 bp, 15 predicted proteins | sample AD_JPNHW2_MetaG_FD_89798 | JGI IMG/M metagenome (GOLD analysis project Ga0116171, IMG submission 89798) | Active sludge microbial communities of municipal wastewater-treating anaerobic digesters from Japan - AD_JPNHW2_MetaG | ecosystem: Engineered > Bioreactor > Anaerobic > Digestate | place... | reverse complement strand
TGGAAAGGGAATGAGGGGTTTTACTACTCAAGCTACGACAGGCCTTCAGGCAGCGAGCTTACTGCAATGACTGATCACCATAAGCTTTACTATCATATGACCGGAACCAGCCAGAGTGAAGACAGGGTGATCTTCGGTAATGACGTAAAAAGAAGATATGTTGGCGGACAGGTAACGGAAGACGGAAGGTATCTTGTAATAACAGCCTCAGTTTCCACTACGGGAAATGAACTTTATATCATTGATCTTGAAAAATCTCCGGGGAAACTTCAGACTATAGTAAATAATGTGGAAAATGATCATTATGTTGTCGATAACGATGGATCGAGGCTGTTCATTTACACGAACCTCAATGCACCTAACCATAAGGTCGTCACTGTCGAGGCAGGCAATCCCGAACCCGAAAACTGGAAGGATTTCATCCCCGAGACTGCTTATGCATTATCAGTGTCGACAGGAGCAGGTTATTTTTTTGCCAGCTATCTCAGGGACGCAATATCTTTTGTAAGTCAATATGACAAGACGGGGAAGCTTGTAAGGGAAGTCAAATTGCCGGGAATAGGATCTGCCTCGGGATTCAGCGGCAGGAAAGAAGACAGGGAGGTTTATTATTCATTCACAAATTACATCACACCTTCAACCATTTACAGTCTCGATCCTGCCAACGGTACGGCCGGTATCTATAAAAAGCCTGCAGTAGCCTTTAACAGTGATGAATTTGAATCGGAGCAGGTTTTTTACAACTCAAAGGATGGTACGCGTGTTCCAATGATAATAACCCACAGGAAGAACCTTGAACTTAACGGTAAGTGTCCTGCAATTCTTTATGGTTACGGAGGCTTCAGCGTCAGCGAAACCCCTGAATTCAGTGTAACAGCTGCAGTATGGCTTGAACTTGGAGGAATATATGCAGTCCCGAATATCAGGGGCGGAGGTGAATATGGTGAGAAATGGCATCTGGCAGGAACAAAAATGAATAAGCAGAATGTATTCGATGATTTTATTGCGGCTGCCGAATACCTTATAGATAAAAAATATACATCACCTGATTTTCTTGCCATCAGGGGGGGATCGAACGGAGGATTGCTTGTCGGGGCCGTGATGACACAGCGTCCGGAACTTTTTAAGGTCGCTCTCCCTGCTGTGGGAGTCCTCGACATGCTGCGGTACCATAAATTCACAGCCGGAGCAGGCTGGGCTTATGACTACGGTACTGCTGACGACAGCCCTGAAATGTTCGAATACCTTCTAAAATATTCGCCTGTCCAGAATGTCAGGGAAGGCGTCAGGTACCCCTCAACACTTGTTACCACTGGTGATCACGACGACAGGGTAGTTCCGGCCCATTCATTCAAATTTGCTGCACAGCTTCAGGCAAAACAGGGAGGTGATGCACCCGTATTGATAAGGATTGAAACGAAGGCAGGACACGGCGCCGGAACACCCGTTAGTAAATCGATAGAGCAGTATTCCGACATATACAGTTTTACGCTCTGGAACATGGGCATAAAAGAGCTGAAATAATACGGCAGACAGGTTAAGAGAGGAGGCTATTCTCCTTTAAACTCTTTTACGACTATTTCACCATAAGCCACATCGAGGAATGGTTTTCCATCCTTTACCCCGGCGCTTCCAAAACCTGTTTCAGTGGAAATGAAGCTTTTGTAATCGCCGGTATCTGATTTATAAAAAAGTGTACCTGTCAGGGCATCATATCTAACGCCGGCAAGGGCCTGTAAAAAAGCATAGCTCGATAGAGCTCTTGCATACCAGTGACCACATTCATACTCATCGAATGGATTCCTTATCCTACCGTCATATCTTTTCCTTGCAGTTCTCACTATATCAAGTCCTTTCTCCTTCTCACCAGCCATTATGAGGTGAGATGCCACCTGATATTCTATGCCTGTCCAGACTTCATTGCTGTAAACAAAAGGCAATGAAAGCATCCCGCCTTTAGGCCATGTACAGATCAGAAGTCCGCCCTCATTTCCAAGTGCATATGAGGGCCTCTGGGGATTTGAATGATTTGAGAGGTCTTTTCTGAAATTATATTTATAAACCGAATTAAGATGACTCTTTACTTTTGTCTGGTCAACAATGTCGCTGAGACCGCATGCTTCGCCAATCCATACTCCAAGGATCCCGTCTGAAAGGCACCCTGATCCGTACTGGTATTTCGGTCCTTCCTTTTGAAGAAGCACCTTTGCCTCATCAGAATAATCGGAACTCCATGATCCTTCTGAAGCTTTGACAGGATCGGGTGAATCAAGACCCTGCCATTTTATCTTTTGTATAAAATATTCACCGTTATACAAATCATTTTCAATGGCTTTCCTTCCCTTCTCATAAAGGGCTTCATATGATGAAACATCCTTTCCCAGCTGCTTTCCCATTTCAGTCATCGCCTTAAGTGCTCCAAGGTAAAAGCTTGTACACATACCGTCGGGACCCCAGAATTCAATATCGTAAGTATTGTGATGGGGTTCCTCGAGTGTTCCGGTATGGCGGGGATCCCAGGTTTTTATACAATAATTCATACTTTTTTCTACCTGGGGATATAAACTTGTCATCCAGTCAGTATTCCCGCTGATATGCCAGTCGCGGTAGACCTTCATTATACCGCCAAGCTGACCATCGGCAGCAGCATAGAATGTAGTGGCTACAGGTCGTATGGGAAGCGCTGACCTGAAAGTCTGATGACCCTCATCATCCTGGCTTTTGGTGAATTCCGTTTCCCGAAGGGTTCTTTCGAGATTTGGGAAAAGATGGGGAATTGCCTGGGCATAATTCCAGACATGAGTACAGGAACCTGCACAACATCCCCCCGCATCACTGCATCCTTCCCAGTTCCAGAGTTTACCATCGCGTTGCCTGAGTACTGTCGGCGACTTAAGGATTGTCAGATTTGCCGCAACAGCTTCTGTAACCTCCGGAGGAAGCGTGTTTGAATAAAAAGCTTCGCTGAAAAGTGAAGACTTCCTGTTCAGATCGTCATAATTGGTTTTCCAGTAACTGACAACATCTTCTATGCTGCTGAACTTTCCTGAATACCAGGGTCTGTAATAAGGATCCTTGCATGAACATAAGGGATCAGTGCAGGTATCTGGGCCGGCATTTTCAGGGTCCTGTCCGTATTTAAGATTCGTCTCCGGAACGTACCATGCCATCATAAGCCTTATCACCTTCGTTTCTCCAGGACCAACCGGAAAAGGGACATAAAGTGAAGCACCCGGTGAGGGGCCTTCTGAGGGCGGAGTATTACGGGTTTCAGATTTAAGTATTGCTTCCCATGTTATGGTAAGCGGATCCCACCAACCTCCCCTGAACCAGCAATGATCGACTATTGTCCCAGGCTCATTTGTAAAAATTGCAAAATCGCCCCTGGTCTCAGGCTTGCCGTTTACTCCTGACTCTGTCAGTAAAAATCCGTTTGATAAAGGTCTTATCAATGCCTTCCCTCCATTGACAGCCATGAAGTTGACCGAATTGTATGAGAATACTGCATCTATGGCTGATTTGCCTGTATTAGTGAATGAATATTCGATTCCCGCTACAGGCAGGCTGGAATTATCTGCATCAGTTGGTATAAACGGACTCCAGGCTTTTATTGAAACACTGAGGGGAACATCAGGATCGTCCAGAGCAATTTCTGCATAAGGGAATCTCGCAAGAAAATTCGCTTTTTCAAACCGTGGAAGTCCGTATGATGCCCCCCCGGAGCCATTACCGGTATTGGGGGATCCGAACTTCTTCCAGTCAGGCACCTCTCCTTCAGCAACGAGAGTCCCGTTTTCAATTCCCTTTACTGAAACAGCGGCAAACATGCAGGGTTCATTAAAAACATCAGGATGATTGCGTACCGACATGTGAGATAATGCACCTGTTCCTTCGATGCAGAACATGCCTGCCCCGATGCCCCCAAGGGGATAGGCTATCCTGTTAAGATATTCACCCGCATAGGAGCCATTGAATTCGTGGCCGCTCGCGGTAACCGGTTCTTTTTTCCCTTTGCATGAAATAATAAAAACAAAAAGGATGAAAAGGGATCCTGACAAAATGAGCCTTCTCATAACTGTAAGTATTAGGAAGATTTATATTCTGCGAACCTCAGCTCTCAATAACAAGTTTCATCCTGTCGCACAGGTCTTTCAGGCCTTCCGGTGTATCTCCGCCCGACATCTCGATGCTTACCCACCCATTATAGCCACAATTATCGATAGCAGCCATTACTGCAGGCCAGTTGACATCACCCTCCCGGAGCTTTACGTTGAATCCGGCAGACTTCCCCTGCGAATCAGCAATTTTACGGCTATACTCCTTGATATGGATCTTTGCTATTCTTTTGCCCAGGATCTTAATCCATTGTTCAGGCCATCCGTATGCAAGAATATTACCACAATCGAAATATGCGCCGACAGCTGTGGAATTGAACTGGTCGATATAACGGGCAGCTTCAAGCGGACTAAGCAGGAAGTTGTTCCACACATTTTCAATTGCAATTCTGACATTCAGCTTTTCAGCAACAGGAACAGCTTTCCTTATCTCTTCTGTTGAACGGTCCCAGCATTCATCATAGCTTACCGATTCTGTAACTCTTCCCGGAACAAGGAGAACAGCGTCGGCGCCATAAGCTTTTGCGTCCTCGAGGGCAACAACAAGAGCTGCCACGCCTTCATCCCTCACTGACTGGTCAGGGCTTGACAGAAGTGAGCGCCAGTGTTTCGAATCACAAACGCTGTGGACTTTAAGACCTGTCGACTTTGAAGCTTCTATTACCTCGTTCCTGTTCAGATGGCTGTCGGCTTCTATGCCATCAAAACCTGCCGCTAAGGCAGCCTGGAATTTTTCGAGGATAGTCTTTCCAACGCCTATATTTCCCCACATTATTGCTGTATGCAGATTTCTTTGGGGAGGCGCCGGCGAAAACTTAAAGCCTGAAAACGGGACAGCCGAAAGAACCGCTGATGCCATTATGGTCTTCCTTGTAAATTGTCTTCTGTTCATTTTGGATAATTTAATTAAATTCGAAAACCGCCTGGCATAAACTCATGATACATTTGATTCGACGCCGATTACCGGTGGAACCTCAGGTATATCCGGAACAGGACCAAACTCATAAACTTTTGGCCCGAGTGAGAGATCGGAATTCATTACTTCGTCCCATGTAACATCCTTCCCGGTATAGGCCGACATACGTCCCATTATTGTAATAAGAGTCGAGTTCACCTGGGCTTCGCCATCGTTGACGGTATTGCCTGTCCGGATGCCTGTGACGAGGTTAATATGTTCCTGGACATAGGGATCTGTAACTTTCCATGTTTCGTCGGTCGATCCTTCCTCAGGATGCGGATATTTCCATATTTCTTCACCTTTAAGGTTATAGAGCATCCCCTTTGCATTTGCAAAGCCTTTGGTTCCGACTATGAACTGCTCGGTAATATTGCTGCAGCCATTTATCTGCCTTGCTGCACAATGGGTATGCATACCGTTGTCGTATAAATATTCAATACTGAAGAAGTCGTACTGGTCGCCGGTAACCCTTCTTTGCCTTCCGCCCCACCCTATTGCCTTTACTGGTATTTTACCCGTATACCAGTTCATGACATCTATTTCATGGATGAACTGTTCGACAATATGGTCGCCCGATGTCCAGCAGAAGTTTGCCCAGTTGCGAAGCATATATTCCATGTCGGTCCAGCCTGGCTGGCGTTTTATTACCCACAGGGCTCCTCCGTTCCTTGTGATGTGTGCGCTTACTATATCACCTATCTCGCCGTTTGCCACCCTCCTCCAGGTCTCCATAAAATCTTTCTGGACCCTTCTGATAGTGCCGCTTATCATGCAAAGGCCCTTTTCCTGGGCTCTCTTGACGGCCACCATTACCTTGCGGGCGCCGACAGGATCGACAGCAACGGGTTTTTCCATGAAAACATGCTTACCTGCATTTACGGCCGCTTCAACATGAATAGGCCTGAATACCGGTGGAGTGCATAGAAGGACAACATCCACCCCCGAATCTATTACTTTCTCATAGCTGTCGAATCCGATGAAGCAGTTCTCATCAGGTATATCCACATTTCTTTCGGTCTTGAGCTGTTTACGGCACTGGTCGAGCTTATCCTGGAAAACATCACCGAGGGCAGTTATCTGCAGATTCGGACCTGCATCAAGAAAGTTAACTGCAGCTCCTGTTCCCCTGCCACCGCATCCTATCAACCCTGCTTTAAGAGGTTTCCCGTCGGGCGCTTTTGTAAGCAGGACAGGCAGTTCGATCTTTTTTCTTGCAGGCTCGCGTGAGCATGACGAGATCAGTCCGGCAGCTCCCACTGTACCAATGGCAGCAAGCGAAGTTCTGGTAATAAAACTGCGACGGTCAAGACCTTCACTGTTGTTTCCCTGATTTTTATTTTCTTTTTCCATATATTTAATATTATTAATAAACTTCAAGTTCTTTCCATCCCGGTATTGCCGGATATAAGGCATGAGGTTCTGTCTGGTACCAGTAGCAAACCGAAGCGATATCCGATTTCTGGGCCAGATATCTTCCACCCTGTCTCCAGCCAAGATCCTGAATTGTAACCTTAAGATCCTTTTCGAACCTTATTGGATCCATAATATGCCAGCGGTACATTCCGAAGCGTTGCATAATGTTGTAATGTCCGTCGCCCCTGATCACCTGGTGAAGGCCAGAATATGGCGTACAGAACTCCGTATAGTTGACTTCCTCAACGCCATAGGCATTTTTTTTACGTGTGTCGAAATCATATGATCCACAGATGTAATCTTCTGTTCCGGTCCCGCAAATTGTGGGGTACTTTGTATCTCCGTCGATAAAGAATTTTATCTCACCTTCTCCCCACCATCCGTTATTGTTTACTCCCCATGCAAGATAGACGCCTACATAATGTCCTTTCCCCTTTATGCCATCAACGATTGTATAATCGGAGGTCGCATCCGGATTTTGTCTACGGAACTGGGCATGGAAATATGCGGCATCGTCGGGTACATCTGTAAGGGTATAATCTATCTGGTAGTAAAGCGTCATCACATCCTGATCTCCGGTATTTTCCATTGTGATCCTGCATTTTTTCCTGAAAGGCATAACCCAGTAGCTGTTGAAGGCGCTGCCGGGATTAACGCAGATAGCCGATGAAACCAGAGGAGCATATTGCCCCCATCCCATACCGAAGAAATCTCCGACAGGACACTCGACTGATGGAACCTGTTCGTCGTCCCAGTAAATACGGAGTATTGAATATCTCCATTTCCCGGCCGGTGTCATCCAGATATGCTGAATCGCCCCCGGGCCTGTGATATCTGCAAGTGTAAATGTCTCTCCCGGCTGGATCCGCACATAGGGATTTACCTTCCATCCCTGCCCCAGATCGCGTGCAGCGTTGGAAGCATTTGCGACATTCGGTTTATCCTTGTCGGCAGGATTGGCCATGCCACCTTTACCTTTTTCACCGCTAAAATTCTCGGGACTGATTGACCTTGATTTTGCATCGGATAATCTGTAGAGATTTCCCATATTCATATCAAGTCCGTTGAACCGCGATTGGGAATTAAGCATTAACGGGAAGGCCAGAAAAACAACGAGAAGAGCTGAGTATTTTTTCATACGTGCCTGATTGAGTGTTAAATTATGAATTGAGGTTAACTTTTAAATGAAGGTTACAGGTTTTCGCTTAAAATTATTAAAATATCTCCATCCGGTGAATAAAAAAACCTGATATATTTAATTTTCTTTACAGCATTTCAGCGAGAAATGAATAAAATCAGGAAATCATGAAGCTCAGACTCTCAGTTCCGCATAATCTGGTCATAGTATTCAGTATAATTATTATATCGGCAGTTCTTACATGGATAATTCCCGGAGGAAGGTATGACCGCCAGACTGTCGAAGTAAACGGGGTGGAACGAAGTGTGATCGTCAACGGATCATTCCATTATGTTGACAGTCAGCCCCAGACATGGCAGATCTTTTCGGCATTTTACAAAGGCTTCATCAATATGTCACATATAATTGTCTTTGTACTTATGATCGGCGGAGCCTTCTGGATAATGAATGATACCAGGGCCATTGATGTAGGGATTTTCTCCTTCCTCGGATTCACAAAGCGGATGGAAAGATTTCGTCCTGTTAAGTTTCTTGGGGTCAACAATATAATCATAACCCTCATAATGATAATTTTCAGCCTTTTCGGGGCTATATTCGGCATGAGTGAGGAGACAATAGCCTTCTCTGTGATTTTTGTGCCGCTTGCAATTTCGATGGGTTATGATTCAATTGTCGGAATCGGGCTTTGCTATTTTGCTGCGCATATAGGTTTTGCCGGTGCAATATTAAACCCGTTCACTGTAGGAATAGCCCAGGGTCTTGCGAGCGTTCCGCTTTTCACGGGAATTGAATACCGTACATTCTGCTGGGTCATTATCACAATAGCAGGGATAATCTGCATACTCTGGTATGCAGCCCGGATAAGGAAGGACCCGCGAAAAAGCCCCATGTATGAAGCAGATGAATACTGGAGGCATAAAGGGAATTCACATATTGAAGAGATAAAATATCATACGCCGGTGTCAGCATGGATCACGGCCCTGCTTACGGGTATCGTTCTGATAATATTTGCATTCAGGTTTCCCGTCACCCATATGAATGTCGGATTATCAGAAGTGTCTGCGCCCCTCCTTCCGGTTATGGCAGTCCTTTTTATGCTAAGCAGCTATATAACATTGAGAAAGTCGATCCATTTCTTCGTACTTAATATTCTTGCCTTTACAATGGCCTATCTTGTTATCGGCGTACTTGGATATGAATGGTACATCATGGAGATTGCCGCTTTATTCCTCGCTATGGGACTTGTAACAGGATTTGCGGCAGGAAGGAAGCCGGGGGAGACCGCAAAACTTTTTGTTGAAGGAGTAAAGGACATTGTATCGGCATCGCTTGTGGTAGGTTTTGGTGGCGGCATTATTGCGATTCTGACAGACGGGCAGATAATTGATACGGTACTCTACTCCCTTTCAGGGGCGCTTAAAGGAACGGGGCAGATGACTGCCATATCAATAATGTATGTTTTTCAGTCGCTCCTTAACCTCATTATAACCTCAGGTTCAGCAAAGGCGGCCCTTACCATTCCCATTATGGCCGAGTTTTCGGATATTGTCGGACTTACACGACAGGCCACTATAATGGCATTTCAGTTCGGAGCCGGATTTACGGATATGATAGCTCCGACATCGGGGGTACTTATGGGTGTTCTTGGAATGGCAAGGATACCGTATACAAAATGGCTGAAGTGGATAATGCCAATTCTTCTTATATTAATAATAATCGGATTTCTGCTTCTGATACCTACTGTTACGATTAAGCTGAACGGATTTTAAAAGGAAGAAAAAATTAACCGCGAAGGGCACAAAGAATGCGCAAAGATCGCAAAGTATTAATTAATAATGTTATCCCTTTGCGTTCTTTGCGTGACCTTCGTTGCCTTTGCGGTTAAAGGATTTGGTTTTATTCTTTTTTCAGAAAATATATCTGATTGACAATGCACCGCCATCACCCCAGAAGCCTGAATAACCTGAAAGGTTGAAGGCAGGTTTCCAGTCGAGGCTTATATTTATAGGGAATTCGCTGAAATTGTATTCTATACCAAGGATCCCGTCTATTCCGATAATAGTATAATTCCGGCCCTCATCGCCCCAACGGCCGTATGTATAATCACCATTCCAGAATCCGACATGCGCGCCGCCGCCGAAGTACCAATTAAGCCTGTCGACATCAAAAGCATTGTCGTGCACTTCATAAAGGCCGGTAAGTTCAAATCCGTGCCATCTTGTGGAGAGCAGACCTTCAACAGCTGATCTCTGGCTCAGAAAATGCTTTACAGTGAGTCCGTTTGAGAATCCCAATCTCAGACCAACACCTGTATTATAATCCTGTGCAGATGCAAACGCAGTAAAAAATATGACTAAGGTAAATGTCAGAATAACTTTTCTCATGTCTATAGTTTTAAATTACACAGGCAAATTTAATAATATCTTATTTCTTAAAAAAATAACATTCCACAGCAGAATGTCAATCCGGTTTCAGATTCTCAGTTGCAAAAGATCAATTCCCGTGTTGATTTTTGTCTAAATTTGTCATCTTGATAAAAAGTAAGCGGAGGTGAGGGCAAAAATTCAGGGAAGTATACTATTTTCTTTTATTCTTTCAGTTTTATTGTTTCAGGCAAGTCCAGAGTGCTATTCACTTACACAGGAAAAGACTATTATCAGGGGTATTGTAACCGATGCCTCAACAGGAGAACCTGTACCTTACGTCTCGGTCCTTCTGAAAGGAACATCAGTCGGAACCCTTACCGATGCCGCAGGCAAATACCTTATCGAAACGGCAGTAAAGGCGACGGAAATAAGGTACTCCTTCATAGGATATGATCCTGTAACCAGGAAAATTAATCCGGGGACAACCCAGACAATCGACATCAGGCTCAGCCTTACCTCCATCACCCTGGATGAGGTAACTGTGAAGCCCGGGAAAAGGGAGTACAGGAACAGGAACAACCCTGCTGTTGAGCTCATTGAGAACGTCATCAGCCATAAAAGCACGAACAGACCCGAATCGTTCGATTTTCTGCAATATGAAAAATATGAGAAGATACAGCTTGCATTAAGCAACATATCCGAAGAGTTCAAGAAGGCCCCGGTGTTCAGGAAGTACAGTTTCATCTTCGACAATACGGATACTACAAAAAGGATTGGAAATGAGATACTCCCGATATATTTAAAGGAAAGTATCTCAGACAATTTTTACAGGAAAACCCCTGAAGCCAAAAAGGAAATAATAAGGGCCAGGAAAGCAATTAATCTGGAAGAATACCTTGACAGTAAGGGCGTTACTGCAAACCTGAATTACATTTTCCAGAACATAAACATATATGATAATGAAATCCTTTTCCTTACGAATAAATTCCTGAGTCCGATTGCCGGAACTGCTCCCTCCTTCTACAGGTACTATATTACCGACACAATTACTTTGAAGGACACCAGATGTATACGGCTGTTCTTTGAGCCGCGTAATCCATCAGATTTTCTGTTCCATGGCGATCTTTACGTCACCCTCGACAGCACCTATGCAGTGAGAAGCATCGACATCGGTATAAACAAAAATATAAATATTGACTGGGTCCAGGGGATAAGCGTAAAACAGGATTTTGACAACTCCGGCCGCAATTTCTGGCTTCTGTCAAGGGAAGATATCTCAATTGATGTTGGTCTTGTTAAGAATGCCCCTGGTTTGTATGTACAAAGGATCGTTTCATATAAAGACTATGTTGTAAATGAAGCTCCTGCCGACAGTATTTTTGCCGGACCGGTTGTTAGCGAAATAACAGACCCCTCCGAAGGCAATCCAGAATTCTGGGAAGCCCGGAGGCATGTTCCGCTGACCTTAACAGAAAGAAACCTTTATTTAGCTGTCGACAATCTTAAAAAAGTACAATCATTCAGAAACCAGATGGGATTGGTTATGCTTGCCACAACCGATTTTCTTGAACTTGGAAAAGTTGAGATAGGTCCTGCCGGAAGCTTCTACAGCTTCAACAGCATTGAAGGTTCGAGGATCAGGTTCGGAGGAAGGACAACGCCGGCATTCAGTAAAAAGATAACTTTCGACGGATACGGAGCCTATGGTTTTAAGGACAGAACTTTCAAATACAATGCAGGAGTAACCTTGTCGCTCACACCACGGACCATATATCAGTTTCCGGTCAAATCGGTCAGACTGAGCTATACAAAAGACACCAGGATACCAGGGCAGGAGCTTCAGTTCAACCAGAGTGATAATTTCTTCCTTTCGTTCAAGAGAGGTGAGAATGACAAGCTGCTGATAAATAACACTCTCAGGTTTGAATATCTGAATGAATTCGAAAACCATTTTTCCTACCTTCTTGGTTATAACTTTACAAGGCAATATCCACTGGGAAACCTTTATTATTATAAAGCGGGTGAAACTCCTGAAGCAGGCGGCAGGAGAAATATCGACATTTCTGAGATCTATCTTAACCTGAGGTTTGCCCCCAATGAATCGTTTTATCAGGGAAAGCTTTACCGCGATCATTTCCCCAATAAATATCCTGTGATCCAGCTTAACAGCGCCTTTGGTTCAGACTTTATGAAAAGCAGCTATGATTACCTGAGATTGCAGATGAATATAAGCCGGAGGTATTATGTTTCAATTCTTGGGTATACAGATGTTGCCCTGGAAGCCGGGAAAATTTTTGGCAGGGTCTCTTTCCCGATGCTTTTCATTCATGCTGCAAATCAGACCTATGCATATCAGCGAAGCTCTTACAATCTTATGAATTTCCTGGAATTTGTAAGTGACAAATATGTGTCGCTCAATATCGACCATTCTTTTAACGGATTCATCCTGAACAAAATACCTCTCATCAAAACATTAAAGTTCAGGGAGATTGTTACCTGCAAGGTTATTTACGGAGGGATAGGCCATAACAATGATCCGGCGTATAATGATGATCTCTTCAGGTTTCCGGCAGGAGCTGATGATATGCCCCTTACCTTTACCCTTGAAAAGAAGCCCTACGTGGAAGCAGGTGTCGGGCTGTCGAATATCTTAAGGGTCTTCAGGATCGATCTTATTAAGCGCTTTACCTATCTTGACCATCCGGGCATTTCTGACCTCGGCGTAAGAGTGCAGTTCAGGCTTGATATCTGACACAAAAAAGAGAAGGATCTGCCCCTGATCCTTCTCAACCAACAAACCCGGAATCTGATCCGGGAACTGATTAACAAACCTGAAACTGGCCTTTCCTGACCTAATCCACGTAGAACATGTATTTGTAGACCATACCATTTTCACGGAGCCACCAGCGGAGCGCCTTGGCGATCTTCCTCCTTCTTATAAGAACGGTTCCCAACTCATCGGATGAAATGCGGTAAAATGTTTTCATATGTATTTATTTTAAATATTACCAATCTGCTTTGATGTAAAATTAAGATCCGGAACTGCCTTTGTCAATACGCTTGTGTCCAATCAGTGGGGAAATGCGATTATTACTACCGGCTCTTGTCAATGAAATCCCGACGATTGAATAATGGCCGGATAAGCCTGTAAACCGAACGCATGTATTCGTCAAAATCGCCATTGAATTTATTAATGAATGCTTGGCTATATGCCAAAAAGGAGTAAGTAATGAATTTAAACTGTTGAATACCAATAACATAAGCTTTGTAATAGAAATGAAATCAGATTAAAGCCGATTTTGACAAACACCATATACAAAATGATGGAATTTGGAGATTTTCACTTATTTCCGGTACCGTAATGAGGCTATTTAAATGCCGGGAGGTCAATTTCGAATGACCGGGCAAAGAAATTGCTCAGGTAAATTGTATCTTCGGCCTTTTTAAAGGTCGGTTGTCGGACATAAAAACAAATTTGCATTATGCCATTAAATATTTCAGATAATCTGCCGGCAGTGAAAATTCTCGAGAATGAGAATATTTTCGTGATGAAAGAGACAAGGGCCGTTCATCAGGATATCAGGCCCCTGCAGATACTTATACTGAATCTCATGCCTGTCAAGATAACGACGGAGACACAGATTCTGAGGCTGCTGTCGAACACTCCCCTTCAGGTCGACATTACTCTTATATATACAAGGATGCACCTGTCAAAGAATACTCCGAAGGAACATCTCGATTCATTTTACAAGACTTTTGATGATATTTCGGTTCACAGGTACGATGGTATGATAATCACCGGAGCCCCCATCGAGCATCTTGAATTTGAGGAGGTTGACTATTGGGAAGAGATGGTCAGGATTATGGACTGGGCCGACACTCATGTCACATCTTCGATGTATATCTGCTGGGCATCGCAGGCCGGCCTTTATCACCATTACGGCATTCCGAAATATATGATGAAGGAAAAGATGTCGGGGGTGTTCAGGCATACGACCTACAGCAGGACCAATCTTCTTACGCGTGGATTTGACGATGTATTTTTTGCTCCACATTCAAGATATACTGAGGTCAGGAAGGAAGACATTGAGAAGGTAAGTGATCTGGAGGTCCTTGCCGATTCGGAGGAAGCCGGGATTTATCTTGTTGCCTCAAAGGACCTGCGCAGGATATTTGTAACAGGGCATTCGGAGTATGATCCGCTTACGCTTAAATCAGAATATGATAGGGATATCGCCAAAGGCCTGGATATTAAAATTCCAAAGAACTATTTTCTGAACGACGATCCGGGTCAGATGCCTGTTGTAAAATGGAGAAGCCATGCCAGCCTGTTGTTCTCAAACTGGCTTAATTACTGCGTTTACCAGATGACTCCATTTGTTCTTGAGAACGGGGATAAAAAGATTTGATGTTACTCATCAAAATTTACCTTTTTATAGCTGGTCAGGTCGAGGGCCCGTTTCCGTAAGGCTTTCCTGCCCGATTTGTCTCCTTCCAGTTCGGCTAACCTGCTTAGCCCGAAGTATGCATAGGCTGAATATTCATTCCCGAAATAGCCGAATACCGAGATATCATTGAGCCCTTTTTTGTAAAGCTCCTTTGCCAGGGCCGGATTCCTGTATTTCTTCTCCTGTATTATCCCACTGAAAACATCGGTCTGAGCCGAAAAAAAAGGATTGCTTTTCTTTGCCTCCGAAGCTCTGATAAGATCTTCTGCTTCATCATATTTCTTCAGAAGCAGCAGGTTTTTAATGTTTGAGGCAAGATACTGGGGATTTTCCGGATACATTTCATGGAGGTACCTTGAGTAAGCATAAGCCAACTGAAAATTAGCTTCAAAATGTATATAGATATGTGACATGAAAGCTGCTGCTTCGGCTTTCAGCATTATTGCTGTCCTGGCAGCTTTTCGCATTTCGACAAGACCTTTAACCCTGTCACCCCTGGGGAAAAGAAATGCAACTACCTTGTAAACAGGACGGGCCTCGGGATACGCTTCCCTGTAATAATTATATAATCCGGTGAAGAAATAGAAATCATCATAAAATGAAGTATAGTCAAAGGATTGTCTTATAAGGCGATATGTAGTTTTTACAATTGGCAGGACCTTATCGCTGAGGTTATTGTCGGCATAGAACTGAAGCAGCATTCCGCGGGCGCCAAGATTTGACAGGAGGATTTCAGGGTAATCGTCGGAGGTTTTTATTTCCTCACAGATCCTTATACAATCATTCATATTAATCTCATAGGCCTTCTGTGCCTGTGATCCGGGTTTCAGGGGGTAGTTTTCCCAGTACACTATCATCCCTTTCAGAAGATGATTTACAGGATGACCTGGATAGGAAATACTTAACTGGCGCGCTGCATCGCGTGCTTTTTCGAATTCAAAATTGTAAATATCACCGACACATCCCTTAAGCACTCTCATTGATGCTGAATCCTTAAGTATCTGCCCCTCCAGGACAGCTATATTGCCAGTAAGCAATACTATTATCAATCCGGCAAAGTATTTTCCAATCCTCAGTTTCATTTCAATATTTTTACAAAACCCTGTATTTTAAAATCACAGAATAAACAGGCAGAAGCTGGATACATTGAAGATCCTGAAAGAAATATTTTACTTAACATCATCCTGAATGGGTGTATTTCTGTGATTATTCCTAAGTACCTGTTCCATTAATTCAATTTGAATCTCCTGGATTTCAAACAACCTTTTTGATTGATTTATTAATATATGGTCAATCTTTTCATGCAACTGCCTGATCTCAATCTCTGATTTAAGATTTACAAGATAATCATTCTCCGAACGGACCCGGTCTTTCGCTTCCTGTCTGTTCTGACTCATCATTATCACAGGCGCCTGAATGGCAGCCAGACAGGAAAGCACAAGATTAAGAAGGATGAAAGGATATGGATCAAATGGTTTCTTTATCAGCAAATAACTGTTTATTATTATCCATGATAAAAGGATGGCAGCAAAAATTATTATGAATTTCCAGCTTCCTCCAAAAAGTGCGACCCTGTCGGCGACACGCTGTCCAAAAGTGACCTTTTCTTCCTGTTCAGTGTCAGGTCTGTTTGAAATCAACTCCTTATTTTTTATGCTCTCCATAACCTCCATGTCGAGCCTGCTGAGTTCACCATCCTCCTCAATAAGCAATTGTTTAATATACTCATCACGGAAACTATCAAGAATATCTAATGATATCATTCCGCCTTTACTCTGCCAGTCAGGATATTTCTTTTTTATGAGGTCGAGGATTTGTGGGCGTACTGAATCCAGACGGACTAATTCATCCATTGGATATTTCTTTCCAGATATTTCGCATATTCCAGTTTTTTCCATTTTTCTAGATTTTGTTATATACCAATGGTTTATAATAGATATAACAGAAAATCATTCCGGGATACAATGTCATCCAATGCCAAAATTAAATAATAAATACCACTAAGAACAAGTTTTTATTCGGTTGCTGAAGAGGACAAATTACATCTTCAATAATCGTGGATCGCCTACTTTTACTAAAATCGTTCTGATTCTGCTTTGCTGCAATTTTCCAAATGCAAATTGTTGTATTTTTATTTCAGTAAACTGATTAGAAATAAATGCTTAGGATCTCTGTTTTTATTTTCGTTTTTTTTGCGGGAATATTATTGTATGGTCAGCCTGCATCGCGCAAAGCAAATGAGCTGAAGAGTTTCCAGATTGAAGAAGCGAAACAGGGTGTGGCTGTCGACAGGAATTACTTCTATGTCATCAACAGCAGCACTATTACCAAGCGCGATAAAGAAACCGGTGAACTGATTGCCTTATGGGACGGCAACGCCATCGGAGTTAAACATCTGAACAGTGGTGTTGTGATAAAAGGGAAACTGTACTGTGCCACGTCAAATTATCCCGATGCACCGATGGCAGGTTCAATTGAGATTTTCGACACCAGAACACTTGAACATACAGGCAGCCACAGTTTCGGAATTTTTCGTGGCTCCACAACATGGATCGATAAGCGAAAAGGTTCCTGGTATGTGGGTTTTGCACATTATACCGGTAACGGATCGAGTGAGGGAAAGGACACGAGATGGACAACGGTTGCCAGGTTCGACAGAAAATGGCGCGAAACAGGATCATGGATTTTCCCTGAAAACATCATAAAACTGTTCACCCCAATGAGCAATTCGGGAGCCACATGGGGCAATGACGGAAAATTATATTGTACCGGGCATGACGAACCTGAAATATATGTTTTGGAAATCCCGCGGACCGGCTATACTTTAAATCATGTTGAAACAATTACCACCCCGGTTCACGGACAGGGAATTGCATTCGACAGATCTGTAAGGAGAAAATTGGTTATGTACGGCATTCGCCGGGATAAGAACCTGGTTATTGCATTTGAAATAAAACAGGGTGCCGAATGAAACATAATTATCATTCACTCAGACAGTGCCCTTAAAAACAGATGATTAAAATATCTGAAAATGCAACGTTTATTTTATCCCGCCTGTTTTAGGCTGGCATGTCTGAACGCATGGCGCTGAACTTCCGCACGCTTTGCTTTCCTGAGGAGCTGTTTCCTTATGTCCCTGGCAGGTAGCGGGATCGCAGTTAGTCTCTTTGGCTTTTTCTGCAGTTTCATTGCAGACAGAAGGCTGACACTTTGATGCAGTTCCTTGCGTAGTACCGCAGGTGGCAGAACATGGAGCGGGTTTTGCATCGGCTTTCACTTCAGTGGCAGGCTTCTTTTTATCCTTTCCCGAATCTGCGGCATTGACGAACAAAACAACTACAAATGCCATTAACAATATACTTCCTATGCTTATCAATAATTTTTTCATAACGCTATAATTGTTTGATTTTGTCCAAAAATATAAAAATGTTTTAAATTTCAAATGCCAGTTACAATTGATAAAAACGCATATTTATCATATTTATTTCCATCACTTACCTGACCAGATAATGAATATCCGGTTGAATGAACACTTGGATAAGTACATTGTTAAAAAGATTAACTTTATAATATCAGAAAATCCAGACTAATGAAGACAATTCCAATTTGTCCCGATTGTGGTCAGCCGGCTCTTAAGGTTAATGAAAAGGCAGTTTCTCACAATTTAAAAAAGCCAAAAAAGATAAAAGAGGGGAACGATAAAAAGTGGTATGCATGTATTAATCCAGGGTGTGAATGTTCATACTTCACTGCTGCAGCATCTTTCAAAATTTCTGATATAACCATCCCTTTATTCTATAAAGACAATTCGGATGATGCAGTGATCTGCTATTGTGCCGGGCTCAAAAGAGGGGAAATAAGAAAAGCTGTCAAAGCCGGATGCAGTAGTGCAGGCGAGGTCAGGAAATTTACAAAGAAAACAGGTTCAGGGAATTGTGAAAAGAAGAATCCGTTGGGAAAATGCTGCAAGCCTGTTCTGGCACGAACTATTAAGGAAATGCTGGATTCAAAAAAAAGAGTGAGTGTGAGCGCGAGTCTTGAGGAAAAAGAACGAGAGTGATCGCTCTCGCTCTCACTCTCGTTCTTTTTCTTGTGGTGCCACCGGGAATCGAACCAGGGACACACGGATTTTCAGTCCGTTGCTCTACCTACTGAGCTATGGCACCAACTTTTGGGACTGCAAATATAAATTTCCTTACCATTAATACAAAAC
>Ga0116171_10002212_pt1 | contig 18657 bp, 16 predicted proteins | sample AD_JPNHW2_MetaG_FD_89798 | JGI IMG/M metagenome (GOLD analysis project Ga0116171, IMG submission 89798) | Active sludge microbial communities of municipal wastewater-treating anaerobic digesters from Japan - AD_JPNHW2_MetaG | ecosystem: Engineered > Bioreactor > Anaerobic > Digestate | place... | reverse complement strand
GTGGCGCTCAATGCCGCTGAGCCGGAAACGTATGCGATCGAGTACGACGGCGCGCGCCACCGCCAGAGCACGCGCCCCAATCCGGTCGCGGCCGCCACCACGACGGCAGCCGCACCCAGGATGCGAAGCGTTTCAAGCACGGCTAGTCACAGCGTCAATAGGTGCTGAAACAGAAGACGGTATTCGAGCCTTCCGGCGACAGGCAGTATTCCCCGTCGTCGATGAACTCGTTCACCTCAAGCTTGAACAACCCGCGTTCAAGTGGCGCCACCACGACGTAGATTGGCTTTGGCGAGTCTTTCCCCGGCTTGGTGGGAAAGACCAGCGTGCGCTGGCCGTTCTCCACGGTCATGCGGTAGAGCGTGAGCTTGTCCGGATTGATCTTGCCAGCTCTGAATAGCATGATGGGCTCCGCCATGGGCGTGCGGACCGGGCTCGTCGCGCCGGCCACGCGGTAGACGGTCTTGTTCTTTTCCTCCGTCTGCACGGCTTCGCCGTTCTCGGTTTCGATCAGCTTGTCCACGTGCTGGAGATAGACCACATCGGCCTTTTCAGGCCGTGGTCCGGAATACTTGTTCTGCGCCAGAGCAGGTAAAACCAGCGCGGGCATCGCCAGAATCACCAGCAACTTCATGCTCCACATCTGCATACCTCGAATTGTCTCATTCCGCCGATGTTACCGACAGAAGTACACCGTCCAAATCGCCCTCATCGACCGGACGCTTCAAAGCCAGGGCTTCGCCGCGCTGAACAAGGGCGTGGCTGAGCGGGGCCAGTGAATCGCACAGCACGACCGTCCTGCATCCCGCCGATTGAGCTCTCTCGAACAATTCCGGCCATGTCATATCTGGCAGGGCCGGGATCGTCAGCACGGCGTCGCAGTGAATGGCACTCGCCATTTCTATAGCCTCCCCACCGCCCGCCGACGGAACTACCCGGTGTCCGCGGTGGGCGAGTTTCTCGATCAGCGATCTCTGGCTGGCCGGATTCGGATCGATGAGCAAGAGCGTGAGTGGCCGGACTACGGCTTCGCTGGGGGCAGCCGGCGCTGAGTTCACTTCTGGAGACCGAAGCGGCGCCGAGACGGACCATTTCACCGCATCCGCGGCAGGCTCGATCCGGGCGTATCCTCCAAGGCTTTCGACCACGCTGGAAACCAGTTCGAGCAGAGTAGCAAGATCCCCGGCGTCCGAAGCCGGATGGGTGATCTCAACAACCGCGTCCGAATCGCCGCACCGCGTAGTGATCAACATCGGTCCGCCCTCGGATTCGGCGGCCTGTTCGGCATGGACGAGGATATCGAGCAGAGCGTGCTCGAATGCGCCGCGCAAGCCGAAGACCAGGCCAGGCTGGGTGGTCATCTCGACCGACACCGTAAGCGAACGCATCTCCCAATTGCGCCGGCGGAATTCCACCAGGTCGGAGGTCACCGAAATCACGTCGAACAGGCTCAACTCCGCCAGTTGGCTCTGGCCCAGGGCGAGCAGGCGGTCGAGGGTCTGCTTGGCGCCGGTCACGGAATCCAGAATGGATTTCGACTGCGGCGAGTCCGGCAGCGATTCCGCCATGGCCGAGGCCGCCGCCAACGGCTCAGCCATTTCCTTGGCCACGGCGGCGATCAGGCGGCCGGCGGCGCCGAGTTTCTCACCGCGAAGGATCTGCTCGCGCTGGAAACGCCGGTCGTGCAGTTCAAGTGTGATGGCGATCTGGTTGGCTAAGTGGGCAAGCGCCGCCCGTTCGTCGATCTGAAACGGGCACTTCTCCCCTGTCCAAGTGAGTTCCAATGCCCCCGCCGGTTTGGCTCCCGAGATCATAGGTAGATAGAGCGTCCTGGACCCCGATGGCTCGACTGGTTTGGCGCCGCTGACGGCCTCAACCGCCGGCCCCGTCGCCTGATCCCTGAGGATCACCTGCACCCGGACGAGAGCAAGCGCGTCTTTGAGTCCACGGGCCGCGATGGTCTCCGCCTCTTCGGCGGTGTTGGCGGAGAGGATCTCTTCCGACAACGCGTTGATGCGGGAGACATTATGGCGCAACGATGTCAGCCGCCGCACGCGCGACCACCAGACAATCGACGCGGCGGCCACCGACAGCGCCGCCGCCGCTAGGGAAGAGGAGTCTGGGACCTGAGCCATGGCAGCAACCGTTCGTCATTGAAATCCGGGATCGCCAGCCGCGCTTGTGGCGCTTCACTGATCATCGTCAGCACGGCGACCAGTCGGGCTCCGGCATCTTGCGCCGCCTTCATCCCGCCTGGCGAATCTTCGAAAACGATGCAATTAGCTGGGGCGACGCCCAGCCGGCGCGCCGCCTCCAGATAGATGTCCGGCGACGGCTTCGGGTTCTCGACCTGATGGCCGTCGACCACAGATTGAAATTTGCCTTCAAGCCCCGTTCGTTCGAGGACGAAATCCACGTTGAGCGGCTCCGCGTTGGTGGCCAGCCCAAGCGGTATGCCTTTTTCAGCTGCGCCACGGACGAATTCACGGACTCCAGAGACAACATGCTGGTCGAAGGCGGGCCCCATCAGATCGCGGTACAACTGCTCCTTCGCCGCGCCGTGATCGAAGACCTCCATTTCCGAAAGGCCGTCGCCGAGCAGAGCCCGCACGATATCATCATTGCGCTTGCCCAGCATCAGGTGTAGCAACCCCTTGTCCTGGACTCCAAGCCGCTCCAAATAGAGACCCCAAGTCCTTGTATGCGTCTCCATGGAGTCGATTAACACCCCATCCATATCGAAAATGAGCGCCAGGCCAGGCGCCAGAAATGACCCGTTCTTCACTTGCCGGAATGATAGCATAGTGCCCGCGGAAGCAATCCCAACGCAAGCATGGGGCCTGCCACCTGGCTGATTCCGCTCCACATGCTCTTGCCCGCCGAATCAGTTGCGTCCGGCCGCTGGTTTCTGCGGACCAGGGCGGGCCGCCAGTGCGCAACCTCGGCAGACAACAGACCCCTTGCAGCCTCTTCGACATCGACGGCTTATGGGTCAAACGCCTTCCGGACGGGCGGTCCCTTCCCAATCCCGTCGATGGCGCTTACCACTTCTCCCGCTCCGTCGCCGGCCAACTGAAACCGGGAGGTCGCCCCGAGATTGTTCTCGTGTTTGGCGGCGGCACTGGCGTGCTGAACTGGTACGAGTGGGTGAAGGGCGTGTGGATCGCCCACTCCATCGCCGAGGTCGACAGCGCGCATTCTCTTTCGATTCTGGACTTCGATGGCGACGGCAACCTCGTCAAGCCGTTCAACCTCGACACTCCGTCGCTGCAAATCCTGCTGAATGAGGCCAGGGAGGGGAGTCAGGCAAAGTTATAATCGAGGCGATGGATGTTCTCGAAGAAGCGGTGCTGCTACGCCGGCAGGGCCGCAAGTGTGCCTTGGCCACGATCGTCGGGGTCAATGGCTCGATCCCAAGCTACGCTTCGGCCCGTATCCTTGTCCGCGACGACGGGACGATGGCCGGTACGATCGGCGGCGGTTGTGTCGAAGCGGACGTGCACGCGGCGGCGCAGGAAGTGATCGAATCCGGGCAGGCGCGCCGCTTGAAGTTCAATCTTGGACAGGATGCCGGCGACAGCGGGCTGATCTGCGGCGGGCAATTGGAGGTCTTCATCGAACCGTTGATTCCTCAGCCTCGAGCCTTCGTTTTTGGTGCGGGCCACATCTCGAAGAGCCTGTCGTCGGTCCTGTCGCTGTGCGGATTCGCGGTTGAGGTGATCGACGACCGCGCTTCCTTCGCCAGCCGCGAACGCTTCCCTTCCGCCGACGCCGTCCATGCTGGCGAGTATGAGCAGATTCTGCCCGAACTGAATATCGGCGAATCCTCTTACATCGTCATCGTCACCCGGGGTCACCGCGACGACCTGCGGATTCTGCGATGGGCGATCCGGACGCAGGCGCGCTATGTGGCCATGATCGGCAGCAGGCGCAAGGTGATCGAGGTGGTGAAAGAACTCGAATCCGAAGGCCTCCCGCGCGAGATTTTCCACCGGCTCCACGCGCCCATGGGTTTGGACATCGGAGCAATCACGCCAGAAGAGATTTCTGTATCGGTGACCGCTGAGATGATCGCCGTCCGTCGGAATGCAGCGTCTGGGTGGCGCGCGCTTTCGATGTCGGTGTTCGGCCTGCCGGACCTGAAAGCGCCCGCGAAGTGAACCTCGCCGTGCATCCCTGCGCAGCCGTCATTCTGGCAGCTGGCGCCTCGTCGCGAATGGGTTCGCCAAAAGCGCTGCTGGAGATCGGTGGCGAGACGTTTCTTGACCGGCTCATAGGGTTGTTCGCCGGCGTGTGCGATCCCGTGGTCGTAGTGCTTGGCCATGATGCCGGCCAGATTCGCGCTGGCATTGCCCGGTCCGCTCAGCCCCTGTTTGTCCTTAACCCGTCGCCGGAGGCCGGAATGCTCTCATCGCTGCAAGCCGGTCTTTGCGCCGTGCCGCACGGATGCCGCAGCATCTTTTTCCATCCTTGCGACATGCCGGAGATCAAATCGCCCACGCTTGATCTGCTGCTTGATGCTCTGGCGGCTAGCCCTGAGAGCACGCTTGCGGCTCTACCGGCGTTGAACGGCAGGCCCGGCCATCCGGTGCTGCTTCGTTCCTCGTTTATTCCCGCTTTTCTTGCTCTTCAGCCCGGGGACACGGCGCGCCGGCTTCTGGAACGCGAGCCTCAACTGATCGTCCGGGTGCCGGTTGACGATCCTGCCGTCGGCCGCGACTTTGATACGAGGGAGCAGTATACGAGTGCATTCGGAGCGAGGCCATGAGCCGGACAATGCGCCGGGCCCTCTGGGCCGCCGCCCTGCTGCCCTGCCTCCTGTTGGCCGCCATTCTTGCCGCGCCCGAGATTGAGGCCAGCGCCTGGCGTCAAGCGATCGAGCAGGAACTCAGCCGGGCGTTGGGCCGTCCTGTCGGGGTCCGGAGCGTTCACTACCAACTCTACCCGTCGCCCGGTCTTTCAGCTTCCGACCTGGTCATCCCGGAGGACCCGGCCTTTGGTATCGAGCCGTTCGCCTACGTCACCGAACTTCAGGTGGGCGTGCGCCTCACTTCACTGTTGTTGGGACGCCTTGAGGTGTCATCGGTCCGCATGGTCGACGCCAGCGTAAACGTCACACGCGCCGGCGACCGGGGCTGGAATGTCAGCCGGTTGTTGAGAGGGGTCGCGGCCGCGGCTCGCACGGGAAACCCGCCTGCGCTCGAGCTTCGGGCGTGCCGTGTCAACTTTCGATTTGGACTCATCAAGTCCTCGTATTACCTGAATAACGTGGATCTCGACCTTCAGCCGCCTTCTGAATCCAATCGAAAAATGACCTGGACCTTCGAGGCCTCGCCGGCTCGCACGGACCGGGCCGAACAGGGATTCGGACGCTTCACGGGCGATGGCGCCTGGGTGCCCTCTCTTGGGCCTGAAGGCACAGTGGAAGCCGGAGTCGAGCTGGAGACAAGCGCCCTGTCCGAGGTGATTACACTGCTTGCCGGTCAGGACCTCGGCTTGCAGGGCCGCGTCTCGTCGCGAGTGCGCATGAGCGGCCCTCTGAACGAGATCCGCGTGACGGGCCGGACCGAATTCATGGAGGTAGACCGCGCCGGGCTGTTTGGATTCCGCGGCAAGCAGTTCCAGCTGCCTCTAAAGGGCACTATCAATCTGCCGGGACAATCGTTCGATCTCCATATGGCGGCCCAACCGGCAGGCTCTGCGGAGCCGCCGCTGGAGATCAGCCTCTCATCGGCGGACACCCTGATCGACCCGCGCTGGAAAGCGGGATTCCACTTCAAGTCCTTTCCTGCGGCTACGGTGGCGGAGCTTGCCCGCCGGCTCGGCGTCGGGCTGCCGGATGGCATTGAGGTCACCGGTGACGTCGATGGATCACTTGGTTTCGAACGCGGTGGGCCTGCTTCGGGCCAGATCACGGTAAAGTCGGCCGTTCTCAAACTGGCTGAAGCCGGCGAACTTAACTCCCCCGAAGCTATGTTGTCTGTTTTGGGAGACGAGATCCGGCTTGCGCCCGCGGCTGTGAGCACTGGCGGCGGAGTGCTGGCCAAAATGGCGGGAGTCTGGAATACCGTCACCGGCGCCCGCGAACTGGAGTTGAAGTTCAATGACGCGCCAATCGAAGGCTTAAACAAGCCCGCCGGCGCGCTCGACGCGTCAATTCCATTTCTCGATGGCTGCTATTCCGGCCGCGCGTCTGGGATGTTCCGTTACCGCTCCGAGTCAGCCTCGCCATGGACAGGTACGGTTGCCCTGGCCGGCCTCGAGTGCAGTGTGGAAGGTCTCGCGTCTCCTTTCACCGCGGCTGAGTCCACCCTGACCATCCGTGAAGACGGATGGGCATTCCGTTCACCTGAAGCCGCCCTCGGCGCGCTCGCCGGCACGGTCGATCTTGCTTGGAGAAACACGCCTCGCCGCCCGCTCCGGCTTCAGGCCGCCATCGTCGGGGCGGACGCGGCGGAACTGGAACGTCTGGTGTCGCCGACGCTCTCCCGGCGCCGCAGCCTGCTCGATCGCACGCTCTCTTTTGGGCGCTCCAGTGTTCCGGACTGGCTTGCCGGCCGCAGCCTCTCGGGCCGACTGCATATCGGCCGGCTCACGTTTGCCGGCGTCGCGGCCGAGCCGGCGGAAGCCAATCTCTTCTGGGATGGGGCCAACGCCGAGTTCTCCTCAATCACCATGAGGTTCGGAGAGGCGGCCTTCGCTGGTCGGATGACAGTCGCCCTGGCCGGCTCCGTCCCGGCCTATAGAATGACCGGCCGGCTGGACGACTACCCGCACGACTCGATCATTGCCACACTCGACATGGATCTTCGCACCTCGGGGCTGGGGCGTTCTCTCCTGGAAAATCTCCAGGCCTCAGGCGAGTTCCAGATTCTTGGAGCGGCCGCGGGGACGAATCTCATCCAGCCTTTGCGCGGTGCATTCGACTATTCAGCGGGCCGGACGCCTCCCCGTCTCCACATCGGATCGGTGGAGGCCGGTATCGATGGCGAGACTTGCATCGGCACGGGAGCTTTTTCGTCCGACGGCCGGCTCCATCTGGACCTTTCCGGGCCGGCCCGCAATCATCGCTTTACCGTAACCCTTGCGCCATGGCAGATTGACACGCGCCCATGAAGCGGGGGCTGCTAAACTGCTCATAAGCGAACCAGCGACCAGAAGTGGATTCGTCCCATGGAACCTGAAACCGAACCTCAAGCCCCGGCCGTTGACCCGATTCGAATGCAGCAGGAACTGGCACACGACCAGATTGCCGCTGCCTGGCAACTGCACACCGAGCAGGTGCAGGAGCGTTTGGAGACGGGCTGGCGGGATCACATTGAACGCGTCCTGACGGATCGGCTTGAAGCCGTCTCGGCCGCTGCCCGTGGTGAGGTTGAGCGCCTGGTGAGCGAACGCCTGAGTGAGGAGATCGAGCGGCAGCGGGCGCACATCCTGCGGGCGGTGACGGAGAGGCTAAACCAGTCCGTGCGCCGCATCGAGCAGGCCGAGGATTCCACCCAGTGGACCGATGCGCTGCTTGACGGCGCCCACGGATTCGCCGCAAACGTGGCCTTGTTCTCGACACTGGGCGGCGAGCTCAAGCACGAAGGGCATCGATTCGCGCCAACATCCGAAATTCCGCTCACGTCCCTCGACGGCTTCCGTATCCCCATCAGTGAGGTCCCGGCGGCTGGGTCGCTGGGTGAATCGCTCGACACGGTCATCTCCATGGCCACAGCCGCCGAACTCAGCGAACCGCTTGCCGCCGCGCTCGACGCCGGAGGAGGCCGCCGCATCTGCCTGATTCCCGTCGTTGCGGGCCGGGCGACCGGCGACAAGCGCGCTGCGGCCATCCTCATGGCCTGGGACGGCGGAGACCCGCTGGACGTGAACGTCCTCGAACTGCTTTGTGCGTTTGCCGGCGCCTCCCTCGACGCCGCATTCGACCATCGCCAGCCATCTTCACCCGGCGGCAAAGTGGTCAACATCATTCCTATCCAGCCCGTTCTGTCGCCGGCCGCAGCCGCTCCACCGCTCGCCGAGATGTCCCGCGACGAGCAGGAACTGCACTCCAAGGCGCAGCGATTCGCCCGCGTGCGCGTCGCCGAGATGCGGCTGTACCAGCCAGAACAGGTTCGTCGGGGACGGGAACAGTCTAACCTCTACGTCGCCCTGCGCGGAGAGATGGACCGCTCCCGCGCGCAGTTCAAACACGAATTCATGCTCACGGATTCGATGGTGGACTACTTCCACCTGGAAATCGTCCGTACCCTGGCCAACGATGACGAATCGTTGCTCGGGCCGGAATACCCGGGGCCGATCTGTTGATTGGGCGCCGGGCTGCCGCCGTTCCGCTGCTCTTCCTGCTGGCGCCGGCCATCCAGCCGCAGGACGCTGCCCTAACCCGGCTCAAGCAGGCAGTGGAGGCGATTGACGCGGGTCAGCCGTCCACCGCCCTGGCCGTCCTTGCCCCGCTTGCCCGCCGCTATCCGGCGCTGGCCGACTACTTCGCTTTTTGGACGGCCCAGGCCCATGTGGCCGCGAAAGACAATGTTGCCGCCGTCAAGGCGGTGGAGCCGGTCTTGCGTCAGTCGCCGGAATCGCCTCTCGCCGGTCGGGCCGCGCTCTTGGCGGCCGCGGCGCTGCTGGATCTGAACAATCCGCAGGGCGCGATCACGATGCTGGCGCGAGTAGCTGAACCCCGCCTGCCGCAACCTGGCAGCCTGGCCGTCCTGGCACAGGCGCGCGAGCAGGTGGGCGACCAGGTCGCCGCTGCGATCGCTTGGCAGACCGTCTTCTTCTCCTATCCCGTTTCCCAGGAGGCCAAGGAAGCTGCGGCAGCGCTTGCAAGGCTGGAAGCGGCACTTGGTGCCTCCTATCCGCCTCCGATGCCAAGTTCGCGCTTCGAACGCGCCGAACGGCTGATCGGCGCCCGGCGTTACGCCGATGCACGCGCCGAATATTTCGGCATGATTCCGCTCCTGGAAGGCTCCAGTCGCGAATTCGCCCGAGTCCGTGCCGCCGCCACGCTGCACCGGGGGCGCAAGGACCAGGATGCGGACGCCGAACTCCAGAATCTGGATATCCAGGATACAGAGGCCAATGCCGAACGGCTCCATTGGCTGGCCGCCACTGCCCGACGGCTTGACCGCCTTCCGTCGATGGAAAGCGCCTTGGCTGAACTTGCCCGCAGCGCTCCGGAATCCCCTTGGCGGCTGCGTGCCCTGGTCTCGGCGGGTGATGGATATCTGGTCGAGAACCGTCAGGCCGAATACCTGCCGCATTACGAAGCTTGCGCCAGCGTCTTTCCCGGCGAGGCGCGCGCCGCCTACTGCCATTGGAAAGTTGTATGGGCGTCGTGGCTGGCCCGGTCCCCACAGGCCGCTGATCTTTTCAAGAAGCATCTGCTCCAGTTCCCTTCGTCCGAAAAGGCCGGCGCGGCGCTCTACTGGCTCAGCCAGTCGGCGTTGTCGTCGGGCGATCCGGCCGCCGCGCGCGACTACTTAGCTGAACTGAATCGGCACTTCCCCAACTTTTTCTACTCTGTGCTGGCCCGCCAGATTCTCTCGCAGCCCGGCATGCAAAACGGGCCGAAAACCTCAACCGCCCAACCTTTCCTGGCCTCACTAAAACTGCCCGCCCGCGAACGCTCGCCGGATTTCACCACTTCACCCGCTGCGCTGGTACGCATCGATCGCGCCCGTCTGTTGCGGTCAGCCGGTCTCGAACAGTGGGCCGAGACCGAACTGCGCTTCGCTGCCCGCAATGGAGATTCGCCCTGGGCGCTGGCCATGGAGTTGTCCGAAACCGCCGCGTCCCGCCGCGACTTCGCCCGGTCCATCCGGTACATCATCGGGACCGTGCCTGGTTACCTCTTCCTGCCTCGAGATGCGGCTCCGGCGCGCTTCTGGCGGCTCGCATTCCCATTTCCCTTCCGTGCGGCCATTGAGAAATATGCCCGTGAACGTTCGATCGACCCGTATCTGCTGGCCGCGCTCATCCGCCAGGAATCGGTCTTCGATCCGGCCGCAGTCTCCCCCGTCGGTGCGATCGGTCTCACGCAGATCATGCCCACGACGGGCCGCTCGCTTGCCCGCAGGCTCAAACTCGGCTATCGGACCGCTTATCTCAAGCGCCCCGACTACAACCTCCGCCTGGGGACGTTCTACCTCGGCAACCTCATCGCCTCGTTCGACGGCCGAGTCGAAGACGCTCTGGCTGCGTACAACGCCGGGCCCAGCCGGCCGCCGAAGTGGCGCCAGTGGGGTGAGTTCCGCGACGCACAGGAGTTTGTCGAAACCATCCCGTTCACACAGACGCGAGACTATATACAGATCATTCTGCGCAACGCGGATATCTACCGCTGGCTCTACGCCGGCACGAGTGCGCCGCCGGAGACCGTGGGATCGGAGCCGGCGCCCAAACGCATCGTGAAGAAGCCGGCCGGCAAGTCAGCGAAAAAGCCGGCGAAGAAATCGACAAAACGGTCGAGCCGCAAAAAGAAGAAGTAGGAAGCCTCGGGGAAGCAGTACCTCGGTCTTCCGAGCCGCGGGGCGGATGTTGTGGAGGCGCGGGCTGAATTGCTATATTTGGATCAGCCGTGCGCCCGTAGCTCAGCTGGATAGAGCAACTGGCTACGAACCAGTAGGTCGGCCGTTCGAATCGGTCCGGGCGCACCACATTCCTTTCGATTCACCCTTCGCTGGCGCGCCCAGCATTCCGACTCCCCAAATGATCAAGCTGGCTCACTAAACGCGTCTGTAAGCCCAACCGGTCGCCGTCCAACCCGGGCTTCAAGTTGGTACCGCACTGTCCGGCAGAGCAAAATGGTCCATAGATGTCACATCAAGCGGTGGACCAGGTCAGAATCTCCGGGCAGATGTGCTTGATCCGTGGTCTCGGCCGTCGGGCCGGGAAACTCCAAGCCGTCACTCCTCGCGAAAAGCGTCACGCCCTGGACAGTGAAAGATTCACCGGCAGATCAGCCCATCAAGATGGCCAGAGGCTTTCCCCAAGGTGCCCGGCCAGGAAAACGATGCGAGTTGTACTGTCCCTTCTCATTCTTCTGTGCACATGCCTCGCCGATGATCTTCTCATCGGTTACAGGCAGAAAGGGCTGCAATACCAGGGTCCGGGTGAATGGCGGCAATCCGTGGAACCGGTCTGGGTTTACGACTACCACACCTTTCGTCTGCAATACCGGGCGTCTGGCTTGACGGCGGCCGGCGTTCCGGTGCTGACACTGCGTCCGGGCAGCGTCGGGCCGGTCACGCCGGGGGCGACCAATCCGGAAAATCCATTCGTCGCCGGGAGTCCCGTGGCCGTCGTCATGGACCGGGATCTGGTGGCGGACGATGCCCCGCACACGCTGGAAATCGAGTTGCTTGGGAAGATGCGCACCGCCCGGATCGACCAATTGCAATTCTCGCTGCCGGCGGGGGCGCGTCTGCGGATCGACGACCTTCAGTTTGTGGGGCCGCCTGATGTCTTTCCGTGCGGCGTGGGAGGGCCTGAGTTGCCCGCGAATGCGGTTAAACTGGCGGGCCGCGGCCCGTCCACATGTGCGGGATCACCTGCCACATCCCTACGTGGCCGGGAGAGCATCCAGATTGAAGGTGGCGGCGGCAAAGGCGGCACGCTCTACCTGAGCATGATGGCGCGTTTCGCCGGCGTCTCCGGCTTTGGCTTGGATCATACGCCCGGCAGTCTGCGCATTCAGGAAAGCAGCGAGACGGCGAATGTGCTGGCGCGAGTGAAATACACCGGCGGGCGCGAAGAAGCTCAGTTTCCGATGCTCGTTTCCGAACGGCGGCACGCCTTGCTCAACCTGAAGCCAGCGCTCTATGCCCTGGCTCTGGACCCCACGCGAGGAATCCAATCGGTGGAATTGGTGGACCGCAGCCCGCATGCGCAACTAGTGCTGTACGCGGCCGGGTTGTCTCCGGAAGCAGCGCCAACGGCGGTCGACGAGGGCATGCTGCCCGTCCGCCCGGTGGGCCGGCGTCCTGGCCCGGAGGCAAGTCTGGAAGGCTCGAAGTGGTACCGGATGACGGCCTCCGCCGAAGCGGTCCGTGCAGATCTTCGTGTGACGCCGGCGCCAGGCGGGCGCACCCTTTCTCTGATGCTCACTAACGTGAGTGGGGAACCGCAGTCATTCAAGCTGGACTTCCCCTCCATCGAGGTCCGGCCCAGCGAGGATCCGAACGACATCTACTATGTGTTCCCGCGACAGGGCGCCGTCATCAGTAACGCCCCGCAGACGATCGAGGCCGCCTACAGCGGCACCTTCCCGCTCCAGTTCGTCGATGTATTCGCGCCTGCCGCAAACCGGGGCGCCTCCGTGGTGGTGAAAGACACCAGCGGACGCGGGAAGCAGTTCCGGTTGAGAAAGAACACAGAGCGTGTCGAGGTAGAGGTTGAGTACACGGTGAGACTCGCGCCCGGCGAGACCTTCCAAGCGCCGGAGGCGCAAATAGTGCAACACGGCGGCGACTGGCGTGAAGGATTCGCGGCATACCGGGCATGGCTCAAGACCTGGTACAAGCCGGTTGGGCCGCGGCCCCAGTGGGTCCGGTCCGCTTTCTGGGCACGCCGGGACTATCCGGTGGGCGGAACTGGCAAGCTCTTTGACGTTCGCGGGAACCAGTACACCTTCGAAGAACTCCTTCGAGATGGCGAAGCTTTCGGAGGCATCGATTTCATCGACATCTCCGGTTGGGCCATGTCGAACACTGTTGGCCGTGTGGGCGACTACCCCATCGAACTGGGTGGAGCCGATAGTCTGAGGCGGAACATCGCTGCCGGCGAGAAGGCGGGAGTCCCCACGGGCTTGTATTTTGAGGGATATCTGATCGACAGGAATTCCAGGGTGGGACGGGAGTTCGGCGATCAGTGGCAAATCGTTGACGAGAAAGGCCAGAAACGGTGGTGGAGCGGAGGCAGTCCGGAACTGTTCGCCTGCCCGTACGCGGCGGCGTGGCAGCAATACCTGGCAGGCCGGACGGCGGCGGTGGCCCGTGAAGTGGGAGCGGCGGCCGTCTATCTTGACGAGTACGGCTTCGGCCGCCAGCGCTGCTATTCGACCGGGCACGGGCACCCGCCCGGGATCGAGACGCTGCCGGGCGAAATCGCCATGTCGAAGAGTGTCCGCCAGGCGCTGGACGCGGCGGGAATGCGCAGGACCATCCTCTATCTCGAAGAGACGCCGCCGGATGCAGTTGCGCCGTATTACGATGCCGCCTTCTCCTACAACTTCCCGTTCGCGGACCGGAGACTTTCGCCGCTCAAGCTGAACCTCTGGCGGTTTGCATTCCCCGACATCCGGTTGTGGGACATGGTTTCAATCGGAGTCGATCCGCGGGAACTACCAGCCGAGGATTTCCGGCTGTCGCTCTGGCATGGGAACGGGCTGTGGTTGAAGGGTCATTCCGGTACCTGGTATGGCGAGGACCTGCTGCCCGTCATTCGCCGGTCGCACGCGTTGCTGAAACAGCACGCGGAGGCCTTCGCAGGCGTCGCCGACCCCCTGATCGATTCGCCTCATCCGTCAGTCTTCATCAACCGCTTTCGCGGCGGCGAGGAGACGGTCTACACGCTGTTCAATGCCTCGTACCGTACGGTGAGATTCCGTTTCGAGGGCCGCGAGCGAACGCTCGGCCCGCGGGATGTGGACGTCGTGGCGGTCGCCGCAAACCACGCACGGTGAGCGGACTTCCTCTCTTACACCGGCGTATCCGCGGCCGGCAGGCTTAGCGGTTGCCCAGGTTCAGGACGACGATACCCACCATGATCATGGCCAGGCCCACCACCTTACGGCGCGATACGGGTTCCTGAAAGAACAACCGCGACCAGACCAGCGTCCAGATGTAGCCGAGCGAGACCATCGGGTAAAGAATCGACAGTTCGCCCTCACGCACGCCGAGATAGTAGAAGATGAACGACAGCAGATAGAGGGCGATGCCGACGGCGAGCCGCCAGTTGAAAATGATGGTTTTGAGGTCGCGGTGCAGCCGTCCAGCACCCAGTTTCAGGAACACAGCGCCGAAGCTACCGATGAACGAGGCGAAGAAGACCAGGAGGATGGAACGTAGCGGGGTGGTCACTTCTTGACCTTTCCGAGCAATCCCACTCCCAGCACGATGATCGTGACGCCCGCAGCCTTGGGCAGGGATAGTCGCTCGTCGAAGACGGTCACCGAAAGGATGGTGACCCAGACGTAGGTGAGCGATATGACCGGGTAGAGTAGCGACAACTCGCCGTCGCGAAGGGCGAGGATCAACAGGCCCGTGCTGATGCCGTACAGCGCCAGTCCGCCCCAAAGCGCCCAGTTTGTCAGCAAGCCTTGGAGCGTAATCGACGCCATCTGGTTGGCGCTCGTCTTAATGAGGAATTGGGCGGCGACCCCAAAAAGGGTACAGAACAGAACAAGCAACAGCGAGTGGGTGTGCGAGAAGCGGAAGGGCGCTTTGGTCGGCTCCGTCGGATTCAAATAACCTCCAGACGAGGAACCATTCTAGCAGGCCGCCAGCAGGCTGATAGACTGAACCTCAGGATGTCGCTGAAGAAACTGACAGCGCACGTCAAAGCCGCCGGTTGAGCGTCCAAACTCGGTCCAAAGGTTTTGGACCAGGTGCTGCCCGGCGTGCCGAGGCTCAACGATCCGAACGTGCTGGTGGGATTTGATACCGCGGACGACGCGGGCGTCTACCGGCTGAGCCCGGAGTGCGCGCTTGTCCAGACGGTCGATTTCTTTACACCAATTGTCGACGATCCAAGGACTTACGGACAGATCGCGGCGGCCAACGCGCTAAGCGACGTCTATGCGATGGGCGGCAAGCCGCTGACGGCGCTGTCGGTTGTCTGCTTCCCGAAGAATGGCGATCTGGACGATCTGAAAGAGATCCTGCACGGCGGCGCGGAGAAGATGATCGAAGCCGGTTGCGCCGTCGTGGGCGGTCATAGCGTGGATGACGACGAGATCAAGTTCGGCTACGCGGTGACGGGACTGGTCCATCCGGACAGGATTTGGACGAATGCCGGCGCGAGGCCGGGCGACGTGCTTGTGCTGACCAAGCCGATTGGCACGGGAGCCATCACGACCGCGCTGAAACGCGGCATCGCCAAAGACGAGCACGTCCAAGCGGCGATTGCGTCCATGACACGATTGAACCGGATCGAGGCCGAGGCGCACGGGTGTACCGACATCACCGGATTCGGCCTGATGGGCCACGCCCGGGAGATGGCGCTGGCTTCCGGGGTGACTCTGGAGTTTCACGCTGCCGCCATCGAACTGCTGCCCGGGGCGCTCGAATACTCCGCCGCCGGTGCGCGTCCCGGGGGGCAGAAGAACAACCGGGAGTTCGCCTCGTGTTCGGTCAGGATCGAAGGGGAGATCGACGAGGCCCTGGAAGCGCTCCTCTACGACCCGCAGACCTCCGGTGGATTGCTGCTCGCCCAGTCGCCCGGGAAGGCTTCAGGCAGGATTGTGGGCCGGGTGAAGGAGCGGGGCGAAGCGGCGATCGTGGTGCGGGGCGCCTGACCAGACGGGGCCGGAAAATCGCGACCAAACGAACTCCGTCTGCCTGCAACAGATTGATAATACTAGAGATACTCCCAATTGAACAATTATCTATTGTTGTCGATGGACAACTATAGATTGAGCAGTTTGATCAAGGCGCCGACGGCTTCGGGCGACGGGAGGCTTCCTTGGGCGGTGCGGGCGTTGCCGCCGCCGCGTCCTCCGAGTTCGGCCAGGAGGGGTTTTAGCAGGTTGCCGGCATGGATTCCGGTGTCCTCGCTGACGGCGAGCAGGAGCGTGGGCGGGTCGGGCGAAGAGGCGACGAAAACGGCTCCGGGCTGGGCGGTATAGCTAAGGGCCAGGGCACGGGTTTCGTCATCGAGCGGACCAGACGGATGAGCGTCGATGTAAACCCGGCGGCCGGAGGCGGAGGCGGGCTGCGCCTCCCAAAGCTGGCGTCCGCGAAGCTGGGCCAATTCAAGGGCCAGTTTCTTCCTGGACTTCTCGGCTTCCCTGGCTTGCTCGAAGCTGGAGGCGGCAAGCGCCGGCACGTCGTCGAGTTGAGAGTTAAAGATGCGGGCGGTGGCGTCCAGGGTGTCGTAATCCTGGCGGGCGCGGCGGACGGCGCGCAGTCCGCAGAGAAATTCGATGCGGACGTTGCCGCGGATCTTGTCCTGGCGGCGCAGCAGGACCGGTCCGATCTCGCCGGTCGAGCGGACGTGGGTTCCGCCACAGGCCGAGCGGTCACAGCCCTCAATTGTGACGATGCGCAGTTGGCCAGTCCGATCGGTCGCCTTCCGGAGCCCTTCGGCCTGGGTGGCATCCTTAAACCCTATAGAGATGGGGCGGTTCTCGAAAACGACCTCGTTCACGCGGGACTCGGCGGCGATCATCTGTTCGCGGCGAATCGAGCCTGTCCCCAGGTCGACGGTGGACGATGTCTCGCCCATGTGGACGCCGACGGTCTTGAATCCGAACATGGATTCGAAGATGGCCGAGAGCAGGTGCTGGCCGCTGTGCTGCTGCATGAAGTCGAAGCGGCGGGCGTAGTCGATCCGGCCAAGAACGGGGCCGGGCGGGAGCGGTGAGGCAAGGCGGTGCAGGATGAGCCCGTCTTCAGTCTCGGAGACCTCGATGACAGGGATTGAGTTCAGGGAACCCAGATCGAAGAGTTGGCCGCCAGAGGTGGGGTAAAAAGCCGTGCGGTCGAGTTCGACTTCGAGGCCATCGGCGGAAACCGACACGAGGGCAGCTTCAAACTGACTGAGGTAGGAATCGGTGTAATACAACCGTGAGGTCACACCCACTCGAGCGCGCCCTTCTTGTAGGCCCAGATGTATCCAACGACCAGGATAGCGAGGAAGACGGCGATTTCAGCTACGCCGAACCAGCCGAGCATTTTGTAGCGGACGGCCCAAGGGAATAGGAAGACGGTTTCCACGTCGAAGATGACGAACAGGATGGCGACTAGGTAGTAGCGCACCGTATAGCGTCCGCGGGCGTTCGAAGCGGCCTTGATGCCGCACTCGTAAGCTTCTTCCTTAGCGCCCCCCGGGACGGCAGGGCGAAGCATTTGGAAGACGAGCAAAAGCACGATCGGGAAGGCCACGGCGACCGGCAAGAAGATGAAGAGCGGCAGATACCCTTCCGGCATGGTCCCAATTTATCACAGGCGGGCTTTAAAACGGACACGAGAGTCCTCATGCGGCGAGCGGCACGTGGCGGTAGCCCTTCCCGAAAAGTGGAGGGGAACCCTGTGGCGGAGCGGCGGGGGGAGAGCATTTCAGGAACAGGGCGCCCGTGCCGGCAGGGAACCGCGAGGGGAGCGTGGGAGGGCGGGGAGGCAGGACGCGTATAATTCAAGTTTGGCCGAGACGTTCACACAGAGGATTGCCGCGAAACTTCCGGGACAAGGGTTTGTCCGAGTGCTGAAGGAGCGCCAATCACTGCTCTATCAGCTTGTCAGGCGGGATTTTGGGCAGCGATTCGTGGGTTCCGCGGCGGGGTGGCTCTGGACGATTGTTCACCCGGCGGTACTCCTATTCAGTTGGGTCTTCGTCTTTCAATATTGCATGAAGGTGCCGCCGCCGCCGGGATCGGGAAACAACTACACGCTGTATCTGTTCTGCGGGTACTTGCCCTGGCTGCTGTTCCAGGACACAGTGTTGCGGTCCACCACATCCATAACCGAACATGCTGGACTGATCACCAAGACCGTGTTCCCAAGCGAGATCCTGCCGGTGGCGACATTTCTGTCGTCGCTCATCGGCCACCTGATCGCGCTGGCCCTGGCGGTGCTCGCGATTCTCTGCATTCAGCATCATTTCAGCATCCTGATCCTGCTGCTGCCGTTCTACACGCTGCTGCTGGCCCTGTTTGCGCTTGGGGTGGGCTGGATCCTGTCAAGTCTTCAGGTCTACTTGCGGGACACAGCGCAGGTGGCCGTTGTTGCACTCACGGGATGGTTTTGGCTGACGCCGATCTTCATCGACGAGACGCAGTTTCCGGCGGGAGCGCGATTCCTCGTTCGCCTGAACCCGATGGCCGGTCTGGTCAAGGCTTATCGCAAACTACTGATGGGCTACGAGTTGCCGCCGGCATCGGACCTGGCGGTGATGTGTGTGGTTTGCGCAGGGACCTTCCTGGCCGGCGGCCTGCTGTTTAAGCATTTGAGGCGCGGGTTCGCGGATGTTCTATAGGGTTCGACACAAGAGATTGGAAGGGTATGACGAATGAGCAATATGACCCGGCGGCACGTGTTGGCGGGCGCCACTGCGCCGCTGTTCGCACAGAAGAAGGACAAGAACAAGCGGGAACAGAATAGGCGGACGCCAGCGAAGGGCGCCGGCACGAGGCCGAACGTGGTCCTGGTGCTGGCCGACGACCTGGCGGCATGGATGCTGGGCTGCTACGGCAACCAGGAAATCAAAACACCCAACATTGACGCTTTGGCGCGGTCCGGCACCCGATTTATCAACAGTTTCGTGGCGACGCCGATCTGCTCGGCCAGCCGCGCGACGCTGTTCACGGGAAGGCTGCCACGCCAGCATGGGATTCACGATTTCCTAACGCCCACGCCCATCGCCGATCCGCCTCAGGGGCAGAAGGAACCGCCAGCTTCGTTTGCCAACGAAGTGATGATCTCCGATTTGTTGGCT
>Ga0116171_10002207_pt1 | contig 18684 bp, 18 predicted proteins | sample AD_JPNHW2_MetaG_FD_89798 | JGI IMG/M metagenome (GOLD analysis project Ga0116171, IMG submission 89798) | Active sludge microbial communities of municipal wastewater-treating anaerobic digesters from Japan - AD_JPNHW2_MetaG | ecosystem: Engineered > Bioreactor > Anaerobic > Digestate | place... | reverse complement strand
TGATTATTCTGATTTTACAAAAAAAAGCGGTCAGCAGATAAAGGTTATTATTGTTGAAGATTTTAAACTCACCAGGGTAGGTCTGCGATGCGCTTTGAATTCAAATCCCGATATAAGTGTTATTGCTGAATGTGATAATGCTAAAAGCGAACTTGATTTAATTGAAAAACATAAGCCTGATGTTGTTCTTATGGATTTGGGATTGCCGGAGATGAACGGAATTGAAGCGACTATAAGGGTTAAGGAAATGCTTCCAAATACTAAAATAGTTGCCCTGACATCTCATGACAGGGAGGAAGAGGTTATTGCTGCACTTGCATCAGGTGCTCATGGGTATTGCTTAAAAGACATTGATCCTATAAAACTTGCCGATGTTGTAAGAGATGTTTCAAGTGGTGTTTGTTGGATTGATCCTCAGGTAGCCCAGCTCGTTCTTAATGTTTTCCCTAAGCCTGAAAATACTTCTATTTTCCCTTCAAAAGCCGATTCAGGTACCAGAGTCCCTCTTACCGAAAGAGAATTTGAAGTTTTAAAACACTTAGTCTCAGGAAAAAGCAATACGGAAATAGCAAAAGAACTTATTGTAAGTGTTCATACGGCAAAGGCACATGTGTGTTCAATCTTACAAAAAATGTGTGTAAATGACAGAGTTCAAGCTGCAGTAAAAGCCGTTCGTGAAGGTTTGGTATAAAAAATAGATATATTATAGATATTTTTTATTCTCTGTTGTAAGTTTTGTTAATTTTTAAGCTTGATTTGATTGCTTTTTGATAAAAAAAACCTTAAAATAAAAATGTTATAGACGGGTTTTGCGGGGATAATATGAAAATAGGAGTTACAACCTTGGCTGTTTCTTGTACAGGTCACAGTTTCTATGCCCGTAAAAAAAATAATTCAACAGATACTCCCGTAAACTCTTACGGGAGTTATTTTAATTATAATTTAAGTTCTTTAGCCTTTTGCGCTAATGATAAAAGAACTCTTACAACTGAAAAAAGCTTTATTAATCCGATTAAGCCCCAAAATGCAGGAAAATTAACAACTATTTCTGATATAACCCAGTCTATGTCTGATTATATTAATATAGAGGCTTATAAATCAGGACTTACTAACGATGCGTTTTTGCGAAAAAAATTGAAAGGTTTGCATGTCTTACAAGTTGAACCGGTTGAAAGTAAGACCGCTATTGTAGGTAATACCAGAGTTCAAACACTTATTGACGGGGAGCAAATTTTTGGAAAAACTCTTGATTATTTAAAAAGTGCTCAGGAGTCTATTTTAATTGAAATGTTTGAGTTCCAAAATTTAACTGTCGATGGTAATAAGTGGGCTCAGAACGGAGCTGAGCGAGTTGGAGGGGCAAGAGAGCAGCAGCAAATTTTATGGACACTTATTAAAAAACGCCAAGCCAATCCGAATATGAAAATTCAGGTTATTCTTGATGCCCACAAGTGGTATATTGACGGTAACGGCAATAGAGTAAGACATTATGCAAATCAAGACATGATTAAGTTCTTAAAGAAAAATGGCATTGATGTTGTTCCTTATCCGAGAGGGGCTCAGCAGGGGACTTTGATTCAGCATATTAAACTTCTTGTTGTTGATGGTAAAAAAGCTGTATTAGGCGGTATGAACTGGGGTTCCCATTCTCCTGCCAACCACGATGCCTGCGTTGCCATAGAAACACTTCCTAAAAAGAAAAATTCTGAAGTTGACAACATTATTGAAGAGCACTTTAACAGAGATTGGAAGTTTGCTTGGCAAAGGTTGGGTGAAACAAAATTTGTCGCAGGTCCTCTGACTCAAAAAGAACAAAAATATTACCACGGTATAGATAAACGCATCAAACAAGAAAATGTTGATTATGAAAAACTTTTAGGGGAATTCTACAATACTCCCGAAGCCAAAACCAGATACAAAAAAGGGACTCTGGATTTGGTTCACACAAATCCAGTTGACGATCCTCAAATGGAAATTCTGGGTACAAAGCCTAAAGAGTTTGAATTAATAGGAGATGAAGGAACTGAATCAACAAGACGATATCTTGAAAATAAATTGCTGAAATGTAAAAAACTAAGAGCTGAATTATTTGTTTTTACTGATTACGAACTCATTGAAATTATCATTGACAGAGTTAAAAAAGGCGAACTTGACGCTCAAATTATAGTCTCATCTGATATATTAGAAAGTTTCCCTCCTTGCAGAAAGGGTTATATTGAATTAAAAAAGAATAATATTCCGGTAAGACTTTATAAAACAGATAAACGCATCAGGCAAAGATTGCACTCAAAATGGGCGGTCTTTGACGATAATGAAGTGCTTATCGGTTCTACAAACTGGTCACAGGTTGCTTTAAATCAAAACCTGGAAACAGGTAGAAGATATGATTACGATCGTTCATCCAAAAAAATTGACGATGAAATTAAACAGTATTTTGAGTCCGTAAAAGGTGCCGAAAACGACCTAAATCTGCCGCATTTATCTTGGAATGGCAGCGTTATTTCATATGAAGCTTTGAAACAAAGAAAGCGTTTGATTAGGGGTGCAATTAATAGAGTGACGAAAGACGGTTCTGCACAAATCGAAATTAACAAAACAAAACTTTCTTTTAGTAAAAAAGACCTTCCAAAAATGCAAAAAGTTCATGCGTACTATACAATTATTCAAGAGCGTCATAATGCAAAAGTTAAGTACAAAAGAGGAAATAATGAGCTTACTATTGTGTTTAAGTCTCCTTCTTTGGCTAAAAGCGTTTTTGAAAAACAGTTTGACAGGGATTGGAAACATTCCGAATCAGAGTATGAAAAATTAAGCTCTAAAGTTTTTGAACCGAAAGGAAAAAATTAGCTTTATGCAGATAAGTCCTATAAATTATAAATTTAATTTTAATAACCGGTATTTCCCTAATAGGCATACTGCAATTGTCCAACAGCAAACTTCTTTTTCTGTTGTTCAATCTTCTAACATTTTTTATTTACCTGTTTTTGAAGGTAAAAAAAGAGAGGCAAAAAGGTTAGTCAGAAACGAAAAGAAAGGCAGTTCCGAATGGTTTGAAAATAGAATTGTCAAACAGGTTAAAGGTAAAAAATATCAAGGTGCAGGTTTGTATGACAAAAGCGGTATGTATGTTGATTTTTTAAAAATCGGCAACGAAAAGCTTTTTCAAGAACCGCTTGATATTACAAAGGCGACTGACAAAGAAGTTTATGCATACTGGCATGCTCTTGCACTTGCAGAGACTTACGATTCAAGTTGGGTTGGAAGGTACAATAAGTTCAATATAACAAAACCTTTGGCTGTTTTTCATACTCTTAACTCGGAAGCTTCACAGGAACTTTTTGCACAAAATTTAAGAATTTTGCACAATCCCGTCCGTTGTAAATCACTTGATACTAATATTACCGACGAGCAAGGTAATCTTTGCATTAATTGTTCGGTATTTGATACAGAAACAACCGGTACAAAAACGGATGAAGATAATCTTTCGGACAATGACAGAATAGTTCAAATCGGTGCTGTCCAAATTAAAAACGGTAAAATATCCAAAAAATCCGAATATAATCAACTTATTAATCCTGAAATACCTATCCCTGAAGAAGCTACTGCCGTTCATGGTATAACAGATGCTGATGTTGAAAATGCTGAAAAACTTGAAGCTGTTTTATCAAAATTTCTTGATAAATATTTGAATAAAGAAAATGGTGTTATTGTTGCGTATAACTCGAAATTTGATATAAAATTGCTTAATAATGCAATCAGAGAACACAATACCCATTCTGATAAAAGATTAAAAGAGCGGCCCACTTTTAAGGTTCTTGATCCGTTTATATTGATTCAGAGAATTCACCCTTATTTGGGCGTAAAAAAGAAATTGTCCGGTCAGTATCAATTTTTATTCAGTAAAAACCTTGAGGAGGCCCATGATGCGCTAGCTGATGTTAAGGGTACGGTTGATGTGCTTAAATATTGTCTTTATTATCTAAACGAACACAGAAGAGATAAATCCGTTCCTCTGACGCTCAGAGAAGTCCTTATATTCCAAAACGGCGGAAGGGTTAAAAATATTGATTTGCCTATGGATGTTGAAAATTGTAATGCTGCGGTTAATTTTAATAAATCGTACCTTCTTGCTTCGATGAATGTCGATAATTATTTTAAAGGTTATAAATTATCTAAAGAAATTGTCGATAGTATTAAAGACGAAATTGGCGATGTAAATATTCAAAAATTGGTTGAAACAGGTATTATCAATGAGAAAAATATTTTAACACACAAGGGATTTAAAATTAATCCCGCTGAAACAAAAAGAATTCCAAAATCCGCTAAATATGAAAATTCTTTTTATATCTTGAAATCTAACTTTAAAGAAGTTTTGGGTTTTGCCGACCTGGAACCTTATAACGGCAAAACAAAAGATGAAATTGAAGATTTGATTATTGAAAAATCAAAATTATTTTTACATAAGCAAAGCATGCCTATTTGGATGAAAAACCCCAACCCAATGGATATTAAAGATGGAAATGATTTGCCTGACTTAAAAATAGCAAGAAAAGTTATGGCTGAAAATAAAGAAGCAGAAAATTTATAATCGTTTTATTCCAAGCATTGTAAATGCAGGTGTGTTTTTTATTTTGCTTCCGTTTGATTCATTGTAAAAGGATACATTACCGGAGCATACAGGAATGTTTAATTCCTCACAAGCTTTTTTGATTGCAAGAATTGTTTGTCTGAATTCGTGCATTGTAGGAGGAATTTCAGGATTTGCAAAATTAAGGCAGTCGGTTATTCCTATAGGTTTATAGCTTTTTTCTTCAAGCGATTTTGACGCAGTCAAAATCGCTTCATAAACTTCCTTAAACGGATTATTTTTTATTACTACAGAGAAAGTTAAAACGCCGAGTGAACAATTTTCTTCCCAAAGCCAAAGGGCATTGAAATTTGGAGTACAATAATAGATTATTACATTCTCTCCCTCTTCCTCTCCTCTTGCGGGAGAGGGTTGGGGTGAGGGGTAAATACAAGGCTGAAATTGGGTTCTTGCACCGACTGTGTGGTCGTATTGTTCATATATAGGTGAATAGGTGAATAGGTGAGTAGGTGAATAGGTTCTTTTATGTTGTGTTTTCATTTTTTTGTTGTCAAATTTAATTTTTACTTTTGGCGGATTTACCAACAAAACTGTTGGTAAATCCGCCTTAATTTTACCTTTATTTTTTACTATATATTTTTTTTCTTTTATAACTTTGCCGAATATTGAATGTTCCAGTTCATATTTGTCCAAAATATTCTCAATTTCAGAAATATTTTGTTCATCAACCACAAAAAGCATTCTTTCTTGAGTTTCTGATAGCATTATTTCAAAATCTTTTATCGATTTGTCGCCTAGATGAATTTTATCTAAATTTATTTCTACTCCGCAGCCGCTTTTGTAAGCCACTTCGCTTGTTGATGATAAAATCCCGGCCGCGCCGCAGTCCTGACAGGCGATAACAAGTTTTTTTGAGAAGATATCAAGACATGCTTCAATAAGCTTCTTTTTAGCAAACGGATTTGCGATTTGAATTGAAAGCTTATCGGATTTTTTTTCATCGGAAAGTTTTTTGGATGCAAAAGCTGCTCCTCCCATTCCGTCTTTCATGGTAGCAGAGCCCACCAACATAAGTTTTAAGCCCGCGTATGCCATATTTGAAGTCAAAACCCTATCAGCTTTGGTAATTCCTATTGTGGTGACGTTTACAAGAGGATTTTGTTCATAACAGTCATCAAATAGAACTTCGGTAGAAATATTAGGAACTCCGATTGAATTTCCATAAACCGAAATTCCTTTTACCACCCCGTCTATAACTCTTTTTGATTTATCCCCAAATTTTAAGGAGTTGCAAAGTGCTATGGGGCGAGCGTTCATGGCAAGGACATCTCTTATAATCCCGCCGATTCCGGTTGCCGATCCGTTAAAAGGTTCGACCGCACATGGGTGGTTGTGCGATTCCATTTTAAATAAAATTACATGGTCTCCGACTTTAATTCCGCCTGCATTTTCGAAGGGAAATACGGCATTTTCTCTGGGCAAAAGTTTCAAAAGTTCTTTTGAGTGTTTATAAGAGCAGTGTTCGGAATAAGTTGCCGAGAAAAGATGAAGTTCAAAGTCGTTCGGCTCTCTTTTAAGTTCCGATTTTATGTGATTGTATTCATTTTCTGTCAGTTTGAACTTTTTATATTTCATTTTGAATGAATTTAAAAACCTTTCTTCCGTCTGTTAATCCCAGTTCTTCATACATTGCCCGCTCAGGGTGAGGCATCATACCAATAATTTTGTTTTTTTTGTCATAAATTCCTGCGATAGCAAAATCAGACCCGTTTTCGTTGTTTTGGTAAGTCATTAAAATTTGGCTTTTATCGATGTTTTTGCAGGTGTAATTCCCCTGATGATGCGCTAAGGGAAGTGAAATTAATTCATTTTGAAAATTAATTTCAGTGACTTTTGAAATAAAATCAATATTTTTATTATCAATTAAGGCACCTGGCAAAAGTTTTGATTCACACAGGGTTTGAAACCCGTTGCAAATTCCTAAAATCATAGTTTTTCCTATGGGAAGTGATTTTACTGCGGGCGATAATTTTGCAATTCTGCCAGATGAAATGTAATCTCCGTATGAAAATCCTCCTGGAAGAATTATTAAATCATATTTTTTTTGAATTTTATCATTTTGCCAAACAAATTCGCTATTCCAGCCTAAAAAATCGCAAGCGCGTTTTGTATCATACTCGCAGTTTGTCCCCAAAAAAACAATTATTCCGACTTTAAGTTTACTCATCTATTTCTTCTAAAGATTTGATTTCATAAGTTTCAATAACTTCGTTCGATAAAATATCTTGAGCAATTTTATCTATGAATTTAAGTGCTTCAACCTGATTTTTAGCACAAAAACTTATTTGATACCAGTTTCCTACGGCGCATTGAAGATCATGAAGCTCAACGACGGATTTTACAGCTTGCTTAAGAGCTTCGCCTTTGATGTCTTTGACATCAGGTTTCATTTTTACAATGATTTTTCCGCAAAATTTTTTCATAAAACAATTTTATCATGAAACTTAATTTTGCTCTATTGTCAGATGAGGCACTTATTAAAAAATAATTAATTATGCCCAAAGTTAGTTTATTTTGTATTATCATAGTATTATGCAGTACAAAGATTATTATGAAATTTTGGGTGTAAAAAGAGGCGCAACAGAGGCGGAAGTTAAATCGGCTTATCGCAAACTTGCGCGAAAATTTCACCCTGATGTGAATAAATCAAAAGAAGCAGAGCAAAAATTCAAAGACATAAACGAAGCTTACGAAGTTTTATCCGATAAAGAAAAACGCCAACGATACGACAGTTTGGGTGCAAATTGGCAGGAAGGTGCCAACTTTACTCCGCCGCCCGGATTTGAACAATTTAATTTTAACTTTGGTCAGGGCGGAAGGCAAAGTCAAACTTTCGGTTTTGATGAAATGGGCGGGTTTTCCGACTTTTTCAGTTCGCTTTTCGGTGATATGATGTCGGGACAGGCAAGGCAGTCTTCTTATTCTTCAAGAGGCAGAAATATTTATGATGATTTGGGTTTTTCTCAACAAGCGCAAAGTCGTCAATCTCCAAAGGCTCAAAATTTAGATATAACGCAAAATTTAACAATAACGGCAAAAGATTTGTATAACAGAAAACCTTTGCCTGTGCGTTTTAAAATTATGGAAAAATGTCCGCATTGCCCTCCAAGAGGTGGCTTTTGCCCTTCTTGTGGGGGGACAGGAATTATTTCAGAACAAAAAGGTGTGAATGTAAAATTGCCTGCTGAAGTCACAGACGGTCAAAAAATAAGACTTAAAGGCGAAGGTAAAGCAGATGCCTACGGCAGAAAAGGCGATTTATATTTAAAAATAAATATTAAAGACAATGAGTATCAGGTTGAAGGGATAAATCTTGCCAAAGAAATTGAAATCACGCCTTCTCAAGCGGTTTTGGGCTGCAAAAAAGATATCCAGACTTTGCATGGGAAAATCGGTATAAAAATTCCTGCAGGGACTTCTTCAGGACAAGCCCTGAGGCTAAAAGGTTTAGGTTTGCCCGATAAATCCGGAAAATTTGGTGATTTAAATGTCAAAATTAAAATTGTTATCCCAAAAAATATTTCACAAAAACAAATAGATTTGTATAAAAAACTTGCGGATTTAGATTAATTTTTAAATTATTTGTTAATTTTTTGTAATATACTAGCAAATTATTTTATCAGACTTTTTAATGTATCATAATAAATATAGGAGAAATTTATGCAAATTAATGGTATTTCTAATTTTCAAAACAAAGTTAATTTTACTTCACATGTTTTTATGAATTCTGAATTTTTAAAATATGCTAGACAAAATCCTTCTGACAAAGGTGCTTGGAATGAGGTTATCCATGCAATGAGGCATAATGGTGACAAGTACGTCGTAAATATTTTTAAGGCAAAATCTTCTTTACCTGATGAGTTTGAAGGAACAGGAATTGCTCCAAAGGATGTCTTTGAAGTTTCAATTTATGATCCGGAATTAAATCAAACTAAAAATGTCATTAAAACTCCTGATAGCGGGATATTTGACCCGCTTGCGTTAAAAACAATTTATGAACAAGAAGACGAATATTTTCATAAGCAAAAAACACACTTAACATGGGTTTAGTTTGAATTAAGCATCAATTTAAGCTAAAACTTTTTTAAATTAGCATAAGCCGCATCCATAGCTTTTTTCCCCTTATCACCAAAATCTATGGTGTACATTGTGCTTTCGTTTATTTGGGTTACTGCTTCAATGTGTCTAATTCCGAGTTTTTCGTGAAATACTCTTTCGCCTTCATTAAAAAAGTAAGGGACGGAGTTAAACTTTTTTTGTGCTTCAGCGTTTTTCTTTGCTTCTTCTTTTTTCTTTTCGGCAAGCATCCGTTTTATGGCGTTGTCCTTGAAAAATTTGTCGATTTTTTCTTGTTCTTTTTCTTTGTTTATCGATGATTTTACAAGAATTGATTTGCTTGAAATGTCATTATTTTTTCGTTTTTGCGGTGCTACAAAGTTTTTCCCGAAACCGCTTGACGGCGGAATGTAGCCGAAACGATCAGAGGGCACCGAAGGCTGCGCCTTCGGTGCCTTATAATCTTTTACCCCTACATTTACCCCTTTGATTTTATTTGCGGCACTTGTAAATGTAGCCTGAGTTTCGTAATTTTGTGAAATAGAGCTTTCAAGTAACTCTTGAGGAATTTCTTCCAAAAAACGGCTCGGGTTGTAATATTTAAATTCACCCCACATTTGCCTGCGTTTTGCGCTTGTCAAATAAAGTTTTTCTTCTGCCCTTGTAACGCCCACATACATAAGCCGTCTTTCTTCTTCAAGTTCGGAAGGTGAATTAAAGGTGCGTTGATGCGGAAAAATTCCTTCCTCAAGCCCCGCGACAAAAACTGTCGGAAATTCAAGCCCTTTAGCAGAGTGTAAAGTCATTAAAGTAACGTTATTTGATATGTTATCAAGGCTGTCAATATCTGATACAAGTGCAATTTGTGCAAGAAATTCGCTGTAAGCGTTATTAATATCTTCGGGCTCAAATTCACCGGCTACATTTACCAATTCCTGCAAGTTTTCTATTCTTGATTCGCTTTCGGGGGTTCTTTCTTCCTGCAATTCTCTTAAATATCCGCTTTTTTCAATTACATGTGATACAAATTCTCTTAAATTATATTTTGGCTGAACTTTTTTAAAATCTAGAATTAAGTCTGTGAATTTTTTCAATTTTTCTTTTGTTTTTGAATTAATTCCTTCGACTTCATCAAGCTGTAAAACCGCTTCAAATAAGCTTATGTCTTTTTGGTCTGCTATCATTTGAAGATTTTTTATTGTAGTGTCGCCGATAGCGCGCTTTGGTACATTGACTATTCTTTTAAAGCTAATCGAATCATCGGTATTGTGAATTAAGTTCAAATATGCAATTATGTCTTTAATCTCTTTTCTGTCATAGAATTTAAGTCCGCCGTAAATCCTGTATGGAAGCCCGTATGTAATACATGCTTCTTCAAGTGCTCTTGATTGGGCATTTGTCCTGTAAAGTACGGCAAATTGATTAAAATCAGGGGAAGTTTCTTTAATGGTTTGAGCAATAAAATTGGCTTCGTCGGATTCGTCCTGAGCTTCAAAATATTGAATTTTTTCACCTCCGCCTTTTTGGGAATAAAGAACCTTTTCAACACGCTCTTCATTGTTTTCAATAATTGCATTGGCAACGTTGAGAATGTTTTCTGTTGAGCGATAATTTTGTTCAAGTTTTATCATCTTTGTATTTCTGAAATCACGCTGAAAATTAAGCAGAATTTTAAAATCAGCACCGCGCCAACTGTAAATGGATTGGTCAATGTCGCCTACGACGCAAAGCGAGCGGTTTTCCATGTGTTTGTCGGAAAGATTTGTGTAGAGCATATTAACAAGCCTGTATTGTGCCTGGTTTGTATCCTGAAATTCATCTACCAGAATATGGCTGAATCTTGAAAAATATTTTTCGCGAATTTGTGGATTTTGTTCAAGAAGTTTTACCGCAAGCATAAGCATATCGTCAAAATCCATTGCATTATTGTTATTCAGGATATTTTCGTATTCCTCAAAAACAGTGGCAATTTTTTGTGATTTGAAATCTCTTGCAAAAGTCGAAAAAGAATAAGCATCTTGCATTTTGTTTTTTGAATCTGAAATAATTGCTTTTATAAGTTTCGGTGCGTAAATTTTGTCGTCAAGGTTAAGCTTTTTGACTGCCTGTTTTATTACCGCAAGCGAATCCTGTTCATCATAAATGGTAAAATTTTTATCTAAGAATTTCCCTGATTGAAATTTGTAGTTTTCAATGTCTTGGCGCAAAATTCTTCCGCAAATACTGTGAAAAGTACCTGCCCACATATATTTTACGATTTCATCGCCGAGCATTGAAGCAAGTCTTTCGCGCATTTCTTTTGCAGCTTTGTTGGTAAAAGTTACCGCCAGAATTTCTTTGGCGCGCACTCCGGACTTGATGAGATATGCTATTCTTGAAGTCAATACCCTTGTTTTCCCGCTGCCAGCACCTGCCAGTACAAGCAAAGGACCTTTAACGGTCTTTACAGCTTCAATCTGTTCTTTATTTAAATTATCCAAAATATCTTTCATTTCTCTTCTTTTTAATAGGTGAATAAGTAAATAGGTGAATATGTGAATAAGTGCATTTATAAAAATCTAACTATTCACCTTTTCAGCTGTTCACCTATTCAGCTTATACCCCCTCTTTTCAAATTTAATTTTTGTGCTACAATTATCATACTAAAAAAAAGTTTTTTTTAAAGTTGACTGTGTAAAGAAGGTAGAAAAATGGTAGAAGAAAAAATTTTGAACTCAGATGGAAAACCCGAAAATGAACAACCGTCTATTATGGTTCCGGTTGATGATTTGGACATTGTTTCAGATTCTTCGCCCGATACTGTTGACGAACTTGCAATGGAATTGGCTACAATTCAGCAATCTGCAAAACGTTTTGCAATAATCGGAAGTCGAAATTTACCTATTACGCACCAACAATTAATTGAAACTTTGGCAATGGCACTTGTTATGCAGGGCAGCACAATAGTTACATCAGGCGGTTCTTCCGGAACAAACGCAGCTGCTATAAGAGGTGCCATGAAGGCAAATCCCGATAAATTAAAAGTTATTTTGCCCCAAACAATTGGTCAGCAGCCTTCTGATGTTCAAGATCAGCTTATTGGTGTTCCAAATATTATTGAGCATCCGGATAGAGCAATGATGACACTTGCAGATGCTTCAAGGGTATGTAACAGAGAAATTATTGATGATTGCAATCAGCTTATTTGTTTTCTTTCACATACAAGCAAAACCCTCCACAAAGCCGTGGAATATGCCGAAGAGGCTCATAAAGTAGTTACCGTTTTCTATTTGGACTAGCCTATGTCTGAAGATATTGTCAAAAAGCTTACGGGCAAAAACCCTAAAGATTTTGAGTATGCCGCGGCTCATATAATTGATAATTCTGATGTAAAAGCTTTTTCTGTTTTGGTAGAAAAAAGCGATTTTTTATTTGATTTTATTAAACACAATGTTGCAAAAAGGCTTGAAAATGCCGTAAATAAAAATAATTACCTTAATCTTTTGAATTTTTTGAAGGTTTATTCGTCTGATTATGAAGAGGTTATTATAAATGGGCTTACCAAATTCGCAGATGAAGATTTAACCGATAAAATGCTTGAAATGTTAGAGTGTGGTTCAAATGCTCAAAAAGCTTACTGTGCAAAGTATTTTTCCTTTATTAATGATACTTTGGCAATAGATTTATTAAGAAAATATTCTTACTCTGATTTTGACCCTCTTGCGATGAATTGCGCGACCGCACTTTCTAAAATGAAAGATGATTTTTCTTATAATCTTGCCCTACAAAAACTTGAGTCCGATGACGAATTTGAAAAAATTTCTGCGGTCAGATTTTTAATCTCTTATAACGATACAGGTGCTATAGAAAATATTTTTAAAACCATGAAAAAATCTTCAATGCCTGAAAACATTGCTTCTGAAATTTCATATCTGCAAAGTTTTTTAGAATTTTTTGATACGGATTTAAAATATGATACTATTTTGGCTGTTAATCATATAATCAACGGGCTTGGCGAAATTGTTTCGCTTTCCCAGATTTTTGATTTTCAACTTTACGATGTTTTGGAAAGACTTATTGAACTACAAAAGGAAGAAAAAAGCCCTAAAATCGCCATAGTGCTTTTGAATGCAAAACTTAAATTCGAACAATTGACAGAAAATGATGAATATATTTTTGACGAAGATAAAGATACTAAAAATGAAGTTTTTGAAATCAAAACGCTTTTAAATTCACAATTTGAGCTTTTTTGGAATATTCAAAAAGATTTGGCACTTAATGAACTTGACCAATTGAGTGATTTTGTTTTTCCTGCGCTTGATTTAATTCAAGAACTAGGCATGACAGAAGCTTTTGATAAGCTGAAGGTTCTTTTAAATTCGCCTAATCAAACCATAATTCTAAAAACCGTTGAAGTTATTAAATCATTAGGCAAGCTTGAAGAAATTAACTTTGAGAATGTCTTGTCAAAAATAACTGATGGAAATATAAAAAGCATTATAAAAGCACTTTTTTGAGGGGATTATGCAAAAATTTTACGAAAAAACATTAAAATCAAGTCATATTTTTAAGGGAATTGTTTTTGATGTTAAAAAGGATGATGTTGAGCTTTCAACCGGTGAAAAGACAATAAGGGAAGTGGTAAACCACCCGGGCGGCGTTGTGATTTTAGCACTGAAAGATGAAAATACAATACTTTTGGTAAAACAGTATAGATATCCGCTTAAATTGGTTTCTCTTGAGCTTCCCGCAGGAAAACTCGACAGGGTCGAGAATCCTGATTTAGCAGCAAAAAGAGAATTTGAAGAAGAAACGGGCTTTGTTGCAAAAAAATGGGATAAGTTGGGTATTGCTTATTCAAGCCCCGGATTTTGTGATGAGACACTGCACTTTTATCTTGCCCGCGACTTGGAATATAAAAAACATAGCCCCGATGATGGTGAAATTATTGAATATTTCGAGTATAATTTGGGTAAGGTTTTTGATATGATTAACTCAGGCGAAATAAACGATGCGAAAACTATTTGTGCCATTATGCGCGCAGGTTTAAAAGGATTTATAAAATTACCTTAAAGGAAATTATGGCAGATATTAAACTTATAGCAACCGATATTGACGGAACAATTTTAAAATACAATTTTGAGTTTAATCAGGAAGTTAAAGACTGCATTAAAGGACTTTGCCAAGCAGGGATTAAAGTTGTATTGGTTACGGGCAGAATGCATGCGGCAACAGATTATATCGCAGAAGAACTCGGACTTGATACTCCTATCATTTCTTATCAGGGTGGAATGGTTAAACATAATAATGAAGTTCTTTATCAAAGGACCTTACCTGCACTAGAAACAAGAGAAATTTTAAACTGGGCAAAGCAAAATGATGTTCACGTAAATCTGTACATGAACGATGAACTTTACGTTGAAAAAGACGATGAAATTGTCAGAAGATATACAGGCGAGCGTTCAACAGGTTTTATTGTAAAATCTTTTGAAGGACTTGATTTGCATGATTTAAACAAACTTTTATTGATTGATTTTAACAATCATCAAAGAGTTACAGATTGGGCAAATTACCTTTCGAAAAACTATCCTCAGCTTCATGTGGTTAAGTCAACACCGTATTTTTGCGAAGTTTGTCACGGCGAAGCTACAAAATTCTGTGCGGTAGAATTTTTAAGAAAGCACTACGGATTCAAAAAAGAAGAAGTTATGACCATAGGTGATCAAAATAATGACATTGAACTTCTTGCAGCAGGAGGACTTAAAGTGGCGATGGGAAATGCGACGCCGGAATTAAAAGCTGTTGCTGAATATATAACTGACACTGTTAACAATAACGGCTTTGTCAAAGCGGTAGAAAGGTTTGTGGATGCTTACAATGCAAAAGTTTAGAATCGGAACAGGTTATGACATTCATCAATTAGTTGATAATCGGGCTTTAATTATAGGTGGAGTTAAAATTCCTTATGAAAAAGGGTTATTTGGGCATTCTGATGCCGATGTTCTAATCCATGCCATAATTGATGCAATACTTGGGGCACTTGCGCTTTCTGATATAGGAACTCTTTTCCCTGATACCGCAGATGAATTTAAAAACATTTCAAGTCTGATTTTGCTCAAAAAAGTCTATGAGTTAATTTTAAAAAAAGGTTACGAAATAAACAATATCGATTCAAATATTATTGCTCAAGAACCTAAAATGATGCCTTACATTCCTCAAATGAGGAAAAATCTTGCCGATGTTTTAGGTGTTGATTTTGATTTAATTTCCGTCAAAGCTAAAACCAACGAAAAAATGGATGCTGTGGGTAGATTAGAGGCTATTGAAGCAAATGCTGTTGTTTTATTAACAAAGTCTAAATAATTTTGTCATTGCGAGGAGCAACGCGACGAAGCAATCTAATTATATGAAATGGTTGGATTGCTTCACCCTAAAGGGTTCGCAACTACGAGTTTTATCAATATATCAAAATAATAGGAGGCATTATGAAATTTCTACATACAATGATTAGGGTTAAAGATATAGAAAAATCGCTTAAATTTTACAGTGAACTTCTTGAGCTTGAATTGGTAAAAGAAATGCGGCTTGGTGATTGTAATTTGTTTTTTCTTTCGGATAAGCATGGCGAAGTTCAAATAGAATTGACTTTTAACGACGAAACTCCTGAAGAAGGCTATCAAGTAGGCTCAGGTTTCGGGCATTTTGCTTTCGAGGTTGATTCCATGAATGAATTCGACAAAAAGCTTAAAAAAATGGGCTTGGAATATTTGTATGAACCCTTTAACATTCCAAACAGTAAATCTTTAATCGCTTTTGTAAAAGACCCTGACGGTTATGAAATTGAGCTTGTAGAAAAAGGTTTGTAAACTTTGTAACATTATCCTTTAATTGAGTAAATTTTCTCTTTAAAAAATACTTTATATAGATAAGGGATATAAAGGAAAAATTATTACATAACAAGGGAGGATATAATTATGGGATTTGCAGTTGACAAAATTGGTGCAAAAGCACCGGTATTTAAGGGCTTGGAAGAAAAAGAAGAACCTAAAAAGGACAAAACAGCGTATGCTCAAAGTCCGAGTATTTTTGGACAAGGTCAGCCGCCTCAAACTACAGGAACAGGGTTTATGGCATAGTCTTTAAATAAAAGAATATTTATTATAAAATGGTTCTATCAAACGATAGGACCATTTTATGTTATTAACTGTTGATATCGGCAACACAAGCATTACATTGGGCATTTTTTATGGAGATGCTCTTGTAGAAGAGTTTAGATTGGCTTCGGACAGGGATTTGTCGCAAGCTGAATATGAGGTTTTACTTAAAACTTTGCTTAAATCTTTTAAAATAGAAGGTTGCATTATAGCTTCGGTCGTTGAAGAGTTAAATTCAAAGTTCAAATTTGCCCTTGAAAATGTTTTGGGCATTAGTCCGATGTTTTTAACTCACGAGATTAACATGGGTGTTAAAATTGTTTCCGACACTCCGCAAGAAGCCGGTGCAGATAGGATTGCAAATGCGTGTGCGGCCTTTATGCTCTACAAAAAACCTTGTATTGTGGTTGATTTCGGGACTGCAACTTCCTTTGACATTGTCAATAAAAAAGGCGAATTTGTAGGAGGAATTATTGCACCCGGGCTTAATTTGCAGATGAATGTTTTGAACAAATTCACTTCAAAACTCCCTAAAATCGAGGTGGCGATTTCAAATTGTGCGATAGGAAAAACTACACAAGATGCAATTCTGTCGGGTGTTATAAGAGGTTCTGCAGCTATGATTGACGGACTTGTCGAACAGTGCGAAAAAGAACTCGGGCAAAAAGCTGTAATTATTGCAACAGGCGGTTATTCAGGGCTTATTTCAAGCTATATGAAACGCCCTTTTGACTTTATTAACCCCACCCTAACCCTTGAAGGGCTTAGATTTTTGTATAACTTAAATCAGCCAAGCAATATTCCCGCGATACAGGCGGACATGTAAGAGGCTAAAGTTCCGCAGATTAGTGCCCGAAGCCCCAATCGTGAAATATTTTTCCTTTGATTAGGCGCAATTTCTCCGATACCTCCGATTTGTATAGCAATAGAGCTGATATTTGCAAACCCGCAAAGGGCAAAGCTTGCTATTATAAAGCTTTTGTCCGCAATTAAATTTTTAACCGAAATTAAATCGATATAACCGAGCATTTCGTTTAAGATAAATTTTGTGCCCATTAATGAGCCTACAATACTTGAATCTTTAAGCGGAACTCCCATTACATATGCAAAAAGTCCAAAAAGTTTGCCTACTATAGCTTTCATTGAAAGGTTATCGATATCAAGCCCGATAAAGGAAAGATTTATATGTAAGGCGTTGTGCAGAAATATTCCTGTTTTACCTAAAAGCCAGTCAATCATTGCAATTAGAGCTACAAAAGCAATTAATACAGCAAAAACTTTTAAAGCAACGGAAAAACCATCTGATGCGCCTCTTGCGATTGAATCTACGACGTTGACATGGGTTCTTCTTTTGCTTATTTTAACTTCGCCTTGAGTTTGCGGTGTTCCGTCTTCAGGATAGACAATTTTTGAAATTACTAAAGCACCGGGTGCTGCCATAATTGACGCGGCAAGCAAATACTGTGCGGGGATTCCCATTCCTATATAAATTGCCATAACCGCACCTGAAATACATGCCATACTTCCAGTCATAGATGCAAGAAGTTCTGAGCGGGTTAAATTAGGCAGATAAGGTTTAATCATAATTTGTGCCATGATTTGTCCCACAAAAGCACTTGCCACATTGGAGAAGGATTCAGCACCGCTTACATTCATTAATTTGTACATGCCTTTGCTTAAGATTGCAATCACGCGCTGCATAATTTTGTAATAGTATAAAATGTTAACTATAACACTCACAAATATAGTCGTTGCAAGCAGTTGAACCGCAAAAACGATAGAGCCTTTACCAAAAACGTTTCCGAGTTTGATGTTATCACTTAACGGTCCGAAAAGGAATGCAGCTCCTTGATTGGAAAATTGAAGTATCTTTTGGATAAAAAGCCCTATATCATAAAAAATTGCTTGCCCAACAGGTGTTTTTAAAACAAATACCGCAAGTAATATTTGGAGCAAAAACCCCATTCCCACGGTCTTTATATTGATAAGTTTCTTGTTGTTTGACATTAAAAATGCTATTAAGAATATTACTAAAATTCCTATTAATCCGAAAAATCTTTCCATTTAAGTCTCTCTTTCTTTTTTTTATTTTAACTAAAGATATAACAAATAAAAATATATTTATCAAAAATGTTGATAAAAGTTTATGAATCTGAATCTATAGTTTTCTTAATGAAAAACAAAACGACGTTGATGTTTATAAAAAGCCCGAAAACATTGGTCGATTTGCACTGTATTAATCTATACAGAGTGGCTACGTGCGTAGCACAAAAAAAAGCCAACTTTTCAGTTGGCGCATTAAACGTTACGAAATTTAGGGAATGGGTAGGATTAATTCTTTTTAAATATTCGGTTTACGCGAATATTTTGAATGTTGCTTCAATATTTTTATCAATAACTTTTTTAACAGATTCCATTTCTGTTTGAATAGCTGTATGCTCTGTTTCTATTTGTTTTAGTTCTAAATCATATTTTTTGTCCTGATTTTGTATTTTAGTTGTTTCTACTTCGTATTTGAGTTCTGCTCTTGCATCATCAGAAGTATCATAAACTTCTTCAAGTAAGCCATCTGTATTCCATTGATCTTCTTGGGCATGACCTGTTGATGTTAATTTTTCCATTCTCAAATTGCCGTTGAATAATTGTTCATATAGCCATTCAGGATTGCTTAAATTTTGATCGTCAGTTGTTACATATCCGTGAGATTGGATTTGATTGAACAAATTAGTATAATATTGAACTGCATCAGCATCGTAAGTATAACGGGAATCTACAGTTGGCGGAGGAGGATCTACAGTTGGCGGAGGAGGATCTACAGTTGGCGGAGGAGGATCTACAGTTGGCGGA
>Ga0116171_10002206_pt1 | contig 18685 bp, 16 predicted proteins | sample AD_JPNHW2_MetaG_FD_89798 | JGI IMG/M metagenome (GOLD analysis project Ga0116171, IMG submission 89798) | Active sludge microbial communities of municipal wastewater-treating anaerobic digesters from Japan - AD_JPNHW2_MetaG | ecosystem: Engineered > Bioreactor > Anaerobic > Digestate | place... | reverse complement strand
GTCCAGCCCCGGCACATCCGGAGCTGTCATCTGCAGTTCGATCTCTCCTGGAAGCCCGTTGACGAACTCCACCTGGTCTCTGGAAGCCTCGTGGCCCTTCACCCTCAGCTCGCGTTTCGACGCTGAAACCGCCTTCTGCACGAAGCTTTCTTCCACCTTGGCGACATTCGGCCCTCCGGAGGCTTTCGATGCATCGTCTGGCTTTGACGACATCTTGCCGAATGGGGTGTCTCTCGGTCCGCCCTCAGTGGGCATCAAGTAGCACCAGCCGCCTTCCTCCAGCTTCCAGTCAGTCGGAACCATCGATTTCAGGCTCACTTTACCTACCGGCGGCATCATCGCTTCCGTGCCCAGACGGATCCACACCTTGGCTGTGGTGTACCCCTCGCCGAACTCCACCCTGGTCACTTCCTTGCTCAACCACTTCCTCTTCTCGGTTAAGTAGTACGCTTCCTGGCTGGACTCGCAGACGTACTTCTCCGCGGCGCGAAACTTGCCGTCCATCTGCAACTGATAGAACTCATCGGCCCGCCGCCGGACCGTCTCCTCCAACTCCGTGGGAGCCTTCACCGGCAGACTTGGTGGCTTCTGCGCCAGGGCTGGCATCATAAGTGCCATCAGTGCGGTCAATCCGTGGGTCAACATGGTCTTGAGTTTTGCCATCTGGGGTAATGACGTCCGCCGAAGATGGTTAGTTTGCGGCCGCCTCTACCAAATTAGCATCCTGCAGCTTGCCCTCAGCTCATCCCAACTCTGCCGGCATGGTAGCTGCGCTCGTCCAGCCTCGATAGCCGCCGCTCACCCCCCGGCGGCAGCAGGCGCGTATGCGGCGCCGTCACCAGATCATTCGAGATCGCCCACAAAGGCTCGCCAGTTGTCATCCAGCCGATCCGGTCGAACTTCGAGAGGTGGAACGGTCTCGCCGAATACGCCCTCAGCGTCCGCTCCCCGGCCGGGTTGTAGTAGTGCTCGAAGTAGCTCATCGCCAGTTCGCGCAGCGTCCTGTAGACGGGCTCGCGGTACCGCAATCCGGCATAGTTCGATTTCCCGATCGCCCCCCAGAAGCCGTCCTTCCATCGAACCAGGGCCAGTGCATGGCTGTCGTCTCTCACCGTGGCCAGATGGAAGAGCATCGGCGCCTGGCCCATCACTCTCAAGGCTGCCGCGGCCAGCAGAGCTCCACCCATGCAATGCGCCACACCGTCGGCCAGCGTCAACCGCGGCGACCGGCATTGCGGGCCGTCCGGCTCCAGATCGTAGTCCAACTCCTCGTCCAGGAACCGCTGGATGCCGTGCGGCGTCCGCATCGACTTAAAGAGCCGAACCTCCTCCTGGCTCAATCCCCAAGGGCTCGCTGCCCTCCCGTGTGCACCCATTTGTGGCCTCCGTCCAGTTGCTTAGGGGAGCGCCTCCCGGCTGAACACAACTTCTGTCCATCGATCGGGTTGATGTGTATCGTAAATGCCATGCGGTGTCCAGCACCAGGCTGGATGCGGCTGCACCTCCACGCCCGCCGCCCGCAGTTTCTCGAATCGTCCAAAGAAAAACCGCCACACGTCGCCCTCTGCCGGAGGCAGGCTCCTGCCCGCCGCCAGGTGCTTCAGGCTGGCCCAGGGCAGCTGCATTTCGGCCGACCAGCCGCGCGAGAGCTGCATCCGGTCGTTCAGGTGCCCGTCGATCGCGACTGACGTCTGCAATCCTTCCACGTCGTAGTCAAGAAAGGCCCAACGCTGCCCCCTCGGATGCGTTCCCTTCCAAAATGTCGGGCCGGAGCGGTCCGCGTCGCCGGCAAACGACACCGCCCTGCGGCGCGTCAAGCTGAATTCATCCGGGTCGAATTTCGCGTACGCGTCCCCCCAAATGAAGAACACCTCATAGACAGTGTTCAGGGCGTTGATCTCCAACTCGTAATAGCTGTCCACGCCATCGATGAACAGCTCGAAGTCGCTCTCCAGGAAGACCAGCGAGTCGCGCTCGGTCTGGCGCGCCTCAATCGCCGGCGATTCGCCCCAAAACTTCACGTACAGGTATTGTTCATCCCACAGCATAGCCGCCCGTGTATCGAACCATGCCGGCTCACCTGAAACCATATCCACGAAGCGCGGCGACTTCGGAGCCCGCTCCCAATCCGGCCCCCCGGAAACCCGGCGGCAAGTATATAAGTTGTGCATTATCAGCTTCTTGAGTTAGCGCCGAGTTCGTTTGGTCGAGAATTCCCGGCTCTCCCAAACGAATCAATATACCTCAGACCAGGCGGTTTGGGTGCGCCCATTTGATGCGCGCCATCCGCACGGTTCCCGAGTAGGCCCGCGCCGCGATCACCGTTCCCACAGAGATCAGCGATTCTTCGCGGCTCACCGGATTCGCGTGGAAGTTGCCCAGATGCTCCACTCCCTTGCCATCCCGCACCCCATCGCCTTCGAGTGGAAGAGCGATCCGTTCGGTCGACCGCACTAAGCAGAGCCTCTTCTCGTCGACCAGCGCCATGAACAACGGCGCCCGCCACCGCATGACGTCCACGTTTGACGGGTCCTTGCGCGTGTAGACCAGCCACAACCCATCGCTGTGGACCAACCAGCGCTGCTGCGTGGTGGACATCTCAATGGCCGTCGCGTCGTCAAACGCCCAGGGCCGCATCGGCTCCCACTCCATGCCGTCCGCCGACCGGGTGATGAAACCCTGCCCGTTCTCGGCGCGGATGGTCATGTAGTACGTCGCGCCCAGCTTGGCCAGGGTTGGCTCAAGCAATCCTCTGCCGCAGGATAGCCGCAAGATGTTGCCGTTCGGGCCTGCCTTCAACCGCTTGCCGTCGAACGAGCAGCGCACCGTGCAGACGCCCCGGTCCGGCCGCCCCAGCGGACCGAATGTCAGCGGCACCAGTACGTCGCCGGAGGCCAGTTCGATGCGCTGGGCGCAGCCCGACATGTAGAGCGCGGTGGCTTCCGGGTGATTCCACTCCAGCCGTTCGGTTGCGGACCAACTGCCATCCATGGAACGGACGCAGTAAACCGGCCAGCGCTGCTCGTTTGGGCGTGTCAGCCGGTTGTCCTTGTAGTAAACGTTCTGGGCTATGGCCAGGACCGTGCCGGTCTTCGCATGATACTCAGGGACGGTGTCGCAGTACCCCTCTTCGATGCCACCATCCACGTTGCGGCGGCCCATGCCGGGGATCGGGACGGGCCGGGTCCAACTCCGTCCGGCGTCATCGGAAACCGACCAATGGACGGGTCCGAAATAGTCAGACCCGCCGATCACCTGGATGGTCATCAGGAGTTGGCCGGTTGGAAGGCAGCAGATGCGCGGATGAAACCACGTCTGGCTCCGGCCGTCGAGGTTGCTCCACAGTTGGGTCCGCTCGACCGATTCGATCCAGCCTGGGACCGGCTGCACGGTCGCTGCTGCCGCGGCCAGCCATTGGCGCCTGCTGAAGCTGCCTCTCATCGCCGTTCACCGGTCGAGCCGCAGGGCCTGCTTCTTCGCCTCGATGCTCGGGTAGAGCCGCTCCCACGATCCATACGCCGGGTTGGGCAGCACGAACCAGCGGTCGCCGAACCACCGCTCGTATCGGTCCAGGGCTTCGTTGCGGGCCTTGGCATCGCGAGCCACGGTGAAGAAGTCGCCAATGTCGTCGCCGATGAGCAGAAGAATGCGATGGCCGGCGGCGGCCTGGTAGCGGCGGGCGGATTTGTCGGATGAATCCGTGTTGGAGGTCTTGCACAGTAGCGTGTCGTTGCGGCCCAGTAGGCCGAACCTGTCCAGGACGATCACGGTCGGGTCGTCCTTCTGGGCAGTGCAGACGCGATTGCTGATGTAAATGCGACGGACTCCATGGAAGGCAGCGGCGTTCAGAAAATCGGCCGCGCCGGGGATCAACCCGGCTTTGGCTTCGGCCACCCAGGCGGTCCAACTCTTGCCGTCGAACGGAGTGCCGTCGATGATCTGGCGGGCTTGATAAGGCGAGTTATCGAGCACGGTCTCGTCCAGATCCAGCACAACTGCCGGCGGTTTGGCGGAGAAGTCTCCGGATTGCTCGACGGCGGCCGTCCAGTTTGGCGAGGCCAGAGCCCGGATCATTGCCTCTTCGGCCGAACGGTAGGTCTGCCGGGTCGAGGCCTTGTATTCGATGGCGGTCTGCATCCAGACGACCGAGTTAAGCAACTCCTGGGCGGCGGCCGGCACGATGGCGGCAATCAGCAGGAATGCGGTGCGCAGTCTCATTCAATCCCTCCGGACTCCCAGCATAAGATGGGACGTGGCCCCAATGCGAGAGATGCATGCCCCTGAGATCGCCGCCAGCGCCTGGCTCAATACGCCGGAACCGTTGCGCCTGGAGCAACTGAAAGGCCGCGTCGTCGCCCTTTATGCTTTCCAACCGCGCTGCCAGGGTTGCCTGCAAGAGGCCTTGCCCCAGGCCAAGGGGCTCTGGCGGGACTACCCGAGGGCCGATCTGGAAGTCATCGGCCTGCACTGCCCGTTCGAATCCGCATCGCGGCTCGACCGTGACGCCCTGGAAGCGATGCTGGCCGAAAACGGCATCGAATTCCCGGTGGCCATGGACGCTGAGGGTACTTCCTGGCAGCCCGAGACCTTCTCCCGCTACTCGATGCAGGGTACGCCGACGCTTGTGTTGATCGCCAGGAATGGCAAGCGCCGCCTGCAGCGCGTGGGGTACATCAGCGACGAAGATGTCCGCGCCGCCATTGAGCCCCTCATCGGTGAGCAGGGCTGACCAATCGAGCCTTCAGCCTTTCGAGTTCACGCCGGCGCCGAGCGTCTTCTTGGCGTATTCGAGAGAACGTTCGAGGTCGATCTTCTGCTGCGCCTTCAGTGCCTCCGCGTATTCGGGAGGTCTCTGGCCGCTGACGTCGGCGATAATCATCGGCTTCATCAGCGGCGAACCCTGCTTCACCAGGGCGACGAACCGGGCGAGCTCCGACGCCCGTGCCTTCGGGAATCCCGTCCAGAAACTGTCTTCGAGATATGGCACGATGCGTGGCGGGCGGCCGGTGATGATCTCGAGATGCATTGGCGCGGCTGGGCAGAGTTTCATGTGCAGATCGACGATTCTCCTGAAATTGACGCAGCCGTCGCCGAGCGCCGTCCAGTGCGCAGCGCAACCGCTGGGATGCGGGAACAGCGCCGTGTCGCGCGCATGGGTGGTCACCGTCACGGGGCCGAGCACCTCCATGGTGACCTCGGGGTGTTCCGCGCACCAGATCGGGTTGCCAGTGTCCAGGCAAGCGCCGACAAAGGATTTGCCGGACTCTTCGACGATGGTGCGCGCCTCCCATGCTTGCAAGTCGCCCGAATGGTTCTCGAGTGCGATTTTGACGCCCGTGGATTCGGCCGCCGATTTTGCCGCCCGGAAGACCTTGATGGTGTCCTCCATGTGCTGCTCGATGGGCGTTGCGTCGTAGCGGTCCGCCGAGTCGCCGAGATAGCAGCGCAGTGTACGGGCTCCGACGAGTTTTGCAGCCTCCAGCGCGCGGCGCAGATGGGCCGCCGGATCCTCTTTCGAACGATAGGCGCGGGCCGACGGACAGATACAACCGGTGCCGGCGTCAACGAGGAGGTTCGCCGCTCTGGCCTGATCGCGGATCGATTGCAGGTAGGCCGGCTCAAGTGATTCGAAATCGCCGAGCGACGAGATCTGAATCGCATCCAGTTTTAGCGATGCGGCGAACTCCAGGTGCCGCGGCGCTTTCCAGTTCCAGGCGCGGATCGAATAAGTGTCGTAGCCGAGCATCAGGCTAGAGGCAGCGGCGCGCAAACGGGCGGAGGTGGCCGCGAGGCCGAGCATGGAGAAGTTACGCCGGGTCATCAACTAAGACGTTAACCCAAGTGCGGGAGCAAGGCACGGGTGGCGATCACCACTCGGCGTAGGGCGTGCCTTCGAGCGACTGCTTGTCGGACTTCGATTTCACGTCGTAAATGCCGGGCTCGGTCTGGTTGACCGACGTCACGGCGTCCTCCATCTCGATGGCCCAGTCGGCCTGGCCCGTCATCGGGTCGACGGGCACCTGGCGCAAGTATCCGGCCGAGACCAGGTCCTGAAGCGACTGCGGCGCTTTGGCCTTGTCGTAGGTGTATTCGTCGATCACCGTGCGGAGTGAGAACAGGTTCTGCCGGAGCACGCTCTCCCTTGCCCGAATGATGGATTTCTGATACATCGGCACGGCGACGGCAACCATAATGCTGATGATCGCCATGACGACCATCAGTTCGATGAGTGTGAAGCCGAACCTGCGCTTACCAGTCCGAATAGGGAGTGCCATCTCCGGCCCTTTCCATCGTCTTTGAGAAGACGTCAAACACGTTCTGGCCGCCCCAGGCCAACGACTGCGGATCGTCCTGCGTCGCCCTCATGCCCCATTCGCGCTGGTTGGTGAATGGATCGCGCGGGATGCGGCGCAGGAAGCGGATCTTCTTGCCGGAGGCGTCGTTCGCCATTTTCACGCCTTCGACCAGCACTTCCAGCGTTTCCGGGTAGCAGTCGGTGCCAATTTTGGGCGCACCGAGCACGCCCTGGTCGCAGGCGTCTTTGTACTTGTCGATCGCGGTACGCATCTCGCGCAAAGCGAATCGCAACTCACGTTCGTGCTCGCGCCGCACCTTGAACCGCGCCAGCGGCACGGACAGGGCGGTAAGCAGCGTCAGGATGGTGAACGCCACGATCAGCTCAACCAGCGTCATCCCGCGTTGTGAACGCCTTCGCATAACCTCATTTCACGCTGACCGTGACCGGCTTCGAGGTCACGGCGATGGGCTGCAATTTGCCGTCGCGGAGGGTAAGTTCAGCCAGCGTTACGCTGGTCGAGCCGCGGCCGACGGCGCTGAAGACCAGCGTCACAAGCGTTCCCGATCCAGAGACGCCGCCAGCCCCGGCTACCCGTTGCATGGATACGACAGCGCCGCCCGGATCATCCACGATAGTCTTCTCGAACGTCACCTGTTGGCCGTCCTGTGCGAGGAACGCTCCACGTTTGACATCCATCAGTTTGAGCACTTTGTTGTCGAAGGCGATTTTCATTGGAGCGGAGAACAGGTCTTCGACAGTTTCCACGTTGACGTTCACCGAAACCATCGAGTTCAGCACGGGTTGAATCGTGGTCGGGGCGAGAACCACTCGCGGTTCGGCCGCCGCAGCTCCTCCAGGGCGGGCCAACCCTGGGATGCCGGGCGCCAGGCCCGGGATCTCAGGGACAGGCTGCGACGGCTGGGGTTCGCCGGCCGGGGCGGGCGGGGCCTGGGCTTCGGGTCCCGAGGGCGCCGGCGCAGCCATCGCGGCTGGAGACTGCACGAGCCCCTCGGGCCTGGCTGCCGGTCCCGATTGGGTTGCGGGCGCAGGTTTCACGTCGGCGGCCGGAGCCGCTTTCGGATTGTCGTAGTTCACCTTCCAGATGGTCTCGGTGCCGGTGGCGACGCCGCGCAGGTTGTCGGGCGAAATCTCGGGGGCGCGGACAATATGGGGAACCAGGACGACCAAGAGGTCAGCGTCGTTGGTTTCCAAGGTTTCGGAAGAGAACCAGCGCCCGATGACAGGCAGGTTCATGAGGCCAGGCACGCCTGACCGCGTAACTCGCTCCGAACCCTGCATCAGGCCACCGATCATGGTCGCTTCACCTTCCCTGACGCGAATGATGTGAGCCACCTTGCGCTGGCCGATCACGGGTTGCTCGAGATCGCCGATTTTGATCCGTTCCTTGATCGAGGAGACTTCAAGTTCGATCTGCATGGACACTTCATTGGAACCGTGAATGCGGGGCGTCAGGTCGACGTTGACGCCGACATCGGCGAACTGAAACTGGGTGGAAACGAGCGCGCTGACGGCGGAACTGGAGATGCCGGTCTGGTAGGAGCCGGTGGCATACGGATAGCGGTCGCCCAGCTTCAAGGAAGCTTTCTGCCCGTCGGTGGCGCGGACCTGCGGCGCCTGCAGAACCTTGGCATAGCCGCGCGACAGGATAGCCGTCAGTTGGGCGCCGGGCAGGGTGACGGTCCAGTCGCTGCTGCGGATGGTCTTCAGTTGATTCAACGCGAGAGACTCGCTGCCTTCGGCGGGCGTCACTGGAAACGACAATCCGGGCGAGCCGCCGGAGGTGAGCGTCATCGCCCAATTGCGCGTCTGGCTGCGGCTGGCTTCCATAACCAGGATGTCGACGACGACCTCGGGCTTCGGCTTGTCGATATCCATCAACACCTTTTCTGCCAGGGCGATCTGGTCGGCCGTGCCACGCACGATGAGCGCGCTCTGCGAGTTAAAGGGAAACACTTTGCGCACGTCGGTGACGGTGCGCATGGCGGTCATGGCTTCCTGCAATTCCTGCGGGCTGGTGACGTTCTGGAGATAGAAGACGCGCGTGACGTGCTCTTCATAGTCGCGGCGCTTGGTGACGTTATCGTTGGTGATAAAGATGGCGTTGGCCGAAAGCGGCTTCCAGAACGTCTTGCTCAGGACAGCGACATAGTCGAGCGCCTGCTCCAGGTTCGAGTTGGTCAGGTCCAGCGAATAGCGTTTGTTGTTTTCGGTGAACTCGCTGTCGAACAGGACATTGACGCCGGTGAGTTTGCCCAGAGTCTCATAGAGCACTTTCACCGGCTGATTGGCCATCTTCAGGTTGGTCACGCTGCGCGATAGTGGCTTCAGTTCCGGCGCGGCGGAAATCGATGCCACGCGCTCCTCGGCCTGTTTGCGCGCGCTCTGCGAGGGTGTCATGCCCCTGTCGGGCGGATCCGGCTCCGCTCTGCCTTCCTTCTTGTTCTTCTCGCGCTGAATCATCTGGTAGGTGCGGCGCATTTCGGTCTCGGCGATCGACGATGCCGGATCGATGGCGAAGGCTCGGCGGAACTCTTCGAGCGCCGGCTCGAGATTGCCCTCATTGCGCAACCTCTGGCCCCGGTCGACGTGCATCTGCCCGGCCTGGAAGCGCACGCGATGGACCGCCATCTGGTAAGCGGCGTCCATCGGATCCTGTTGCAGCGCCTTCTCATAGAGTTCCAGCGCTTCGTCCCATTTCTTCAGGGCCTCCACCTTGCGGCCCTGTTCAAGGAACTTGTCGCCTTTGCGGTTGCCGGCCAAAAGAGCGGGAAGGGCCAGCGAAAGAATCAGCGTGGCTATTGCTAACCTGTTCCAGGTCAATGCTTTAGAGTGGCTATTGCGTTTCATGCGTGCTACACTCGAACCAGAGTGGCCTGTTCCTCAACTGGCGCAAGCTCACTTGAAAAGCTAGACGACCGACAGCGTCCAGGCGTGGAGATCGAGGATTCAAATTCCGATGAGCGGAGCGAAGAAAGAGGGCGGATCGAAGCTGGTGAGCGAAAACCGGAAGGCGTTCCATGACTACTTTGTCCTGGACCGCTTCGAGACCGGCATCGTGCTCACCGGAACCGAGATCAAGTCCGCACGTGAGGGCAAGGTGCAGCTCCGCGACTCCTACGCGGAACTGGACAAGGGCGAGATATGGCTCAAGAACGCCCACTTCTCCCCCTATTCACACGGCAACATCTGGAACCACGAGCCCACCAAGAAACGCAAGCTGTTGATGCGGAAGGCTGAAATCCGGCGGCTCACCGGCAAGACCGTTGAAAAGGGTCTGACGCTGGTCCCTTTGAAGATGTATTTGAAGAACGGCTGGCTGAAGTGCGAGCTCGGCCTGTGCAAGGGCAAGAAAGACCACGACAAGCGCGACGCCATCGCCGAGCGTGAGCAGAATCTGGAAGCCAAGCGGGCAATGCGGGCTCGCAACGCGGGAAGCCACGACGACTGATATGGAAATCAAACTCATCACCACCGCCCCGGAATTGATCGAGATCGACGCGCTTGTCGCGTTCTGCTTTGCCGGCGGGTCCACTCTGCCGCCGCTGAATGGCGCGGCCGCTGATCTGCTGGCCGAAGCCTGCGCCAGCGGGGAGTTCGACCCCAAGCCGTGCGAGACGTTGTTGATTCACCGCCCCGGCGGATTGGCCGCGCGGAGGCTGCTGGTAGCCGGAGCGGGCGAGCGCGACAAGTTGACCGCCGCCCTGGCGCGCCAGATCGCCGGGGCAGCCATCCGCACACTGAAACCGATGAAGTATCGAAGCGCGGCATTCATCGTGGACGGCGAACTGGCCTCGCCGGCGATGGTCGAGGCCGTGGCCGAAGGCGTCCTGTTGGCCGATTTCGAAACCGACCGGCTGAAGACCGACCCGAAACTGCGGGAAAAGCATATCGACAGGGTCTATCTCGCCGTCGCGCAGGCCGCGCCGGCAATGGAAACGGCCTTGGCGAAAGGCATCGTCGTCGCGGGTGCGCAGAACTTCACCCGGACCCTAGTGAACGAGCCGTCAAACCTGATGACGCCGCCGAAGTTGGCCGAGCACGCCCGCGCCCTGGCCGCCGAGCATGGGTTGAAGATCGACATCCTGGACGAGCCGCGGCTGAGGCAGATGGGCTGCGGTGCGCTGCTCGGAGTCGCCCAGGGGTCGATCGAGCCGCCGTGCCTGATTCACCTGGAATACGTCCCGGACACGGCCGTCGATGAATCGGTTCATTTGGCGCTGGTGGGCAAGGGAGTCACCTTCGACACAGGCGGCGTCTCCATCAAACCATCCGAGGGGATGGAGAAGATGAAGTACGACATGGCCGGGGCGGCGTCGGTGCTGGGGGCCATGGCGGCCATTGCGCAGTTGAAGCCGGCAGTGCGGGTGTCCGCTTTCGCGCCCTGCGTGGAAAACATGCTGTCGAATAATGCTCAGCGGCCCGGAGACATCGTGCGGACGCTAAGCGGCAAGACGGTGGAAGTGCTCAACACCGACGCAGAGGGCCGTCTGATCCTGGCCGATGCGCTCACGTATGCGACCCGCAATTGCGGCGCGACGCACGTGGTGGACGCGGCGACGCTGACCGGCGCGATCGTGGTCGCCCTGGGCCACATCCACGCGGGCCTGTTTTCCAACAATGCCGCTCTGCAGGATTTGATCCTGGCTGCCTCGAAAGCGGCGGGCGAGACCTTCTGGCCGATGCCGCTCGACGATGATTACAACGACTATCTGAAATCGCCCTCGGCCGACTTGCCCAACATCGGCGGACGATGGGGCGGAGCCGTCACAGCGGCGAAGTTTCTGGAGTCTTTCGTCGAAGGCAAGCCCTGGGCGCATCTCGACATTGCCGGCACGGCATGGCTTGAAGAGGGCAAGCCGTACCTGGCGAAGGGCCCATCGGGTCTGCCCGTGCGGACGTTTGTCGAATTGGCCTTGGCGTTCGGCGCCAGGTGACATGGACCAGACGGTGATAGAATCGCCGCCATGAACCGGCGTGAACTGCTCAGACGATCCTCCCAGGCGGCGATTGCCTGGACCGCTTCCTCTTACGCGAGGATCCTGGGCGCAAACGACAGGATGAATCTCGGGCTGATCGGATGCGGAGGCCGCGGCCGCAGTGTGATGGGCACGTTCATCGAGACCAAACAGGTGAACGTCACAGCGGTGTGCGATGTCTTCACTGAGCGCGTAGATCAAGCGCAAACCGCCGCCCCAGGCGCAAAAGGTTTTGGCGACCACCGCAAGCTGCTCGAGACCAAAGCGATCGATGCCGTCCTGGTCGCCACGCCCGACCACTGGCATACCGCGATTGCTATCGATGCCCTCAATGGGGGCAAGGACGTCTATGTCGAAAAGCCGCTAACCCTGACCATCGAAGAGGGACCGCGCGTTGTGAAGGCGGCGCGCGTGAACGATCGCGTTTGCCAGGTGGGCATGCAGCAACGGTCGGGTCAGCATTACATCCAGGCGCGGGAAGAGATCGTCAAGGCCGGGAAACTGGGCAAGGTCACCTTGGCCCGCACCTGGTGGCACGGCAACGGCGCTCACCTGATGAAAGCGCCGCCGCGTATGGCCACGTTGCCATCGAACCTCGACTGGGCGAGGTTTCTCGGCCCGGTGAAGTGGCGCGAATACGATCCGCAGCAGTACTGGAACTTCCGCGCCTACCTCGATTTCGGCGGTGGCCAGGTGACCGATCTGTTCACCCACTGGATAGACGTCGTCCACATGATGCTTGGCGAAGACGGGCCCATCTCCGGCGTTGCCGCCGGCGGCGTTTATCACTACAAGGACGGCCGGACCGCGCCAGACACTGTCAACATCCTTCTCGAATACCCATCGGGTTGGACGGCTACTTTCGAAGGCACACTGGCGCCCGGCATTACCGGCGCTGGCGTCGAGATCTGCGGCACCGAGGGCAAGCTTTGGATCACCCGTGGACGATACGAGTTCACGCCTGCCGGCAAAGGCGCGCAACCGGTGGTGGTTCAGAGTCCGCGCGAACAGACGATCGACCACGTCGAGAACTTCCTCGATTGCTGCAGGACACGGAAACGGCCGAATGGAGACGTCTACATCGGCCATCGCTCGGCGGCGGCGTCACACCTGGGCAATATCAGCTACGTCCAGAAGCGCCGTTTGCGCTATGATCCGCAGCGCGAAGAGATCCTGCCGCTGTAGCCGGCGACTTGTGCTGATTCGCCGTTTGGTTTGTAAGCGGCGGCCCTAAATATCTGAGAACAAATGGCTTGTCCGGAGGTTTCGGAGCGCTGCGCATGTGCGGTACGATCCCCACATGCAACAGAGCCAGATCGCCCGCCGCGCATTTCTGCGATCGGGCGCGGCGGCCACCGCCTTCGCGCCCCGCGCTTTTTCCGCTAACGACCGCATCTCGACGGCTTTCATCGGCGTCGGCGTGATGGGGTCGGAAAACCTGGGCGTCGCCATGAAGCAACCCGGCGTGGCCGTCACTGCGGTTTGCGACGTCTTCCAGCCGAACCTGGAACGGGCGGTCGCGGTGGCCCGCAGGGGCGGTCATCAGCCCAGGGAAGTCCGCGATTTCCGCCAGATCCTGGCCGACAAGTCGATCGATGCCGTCTGCATCTCGACGCCCGACCACTGGCACCCTTACATCACCGTCGAAGCCTGCAAGGCGGGCAAGGACGTGTATGTCGAAAAGCCGGCTTGCGTGGCCATCGACGAAGGCCGGGTGATGCTGGAGGCGGCGCGCAAGTACAACCGGGTCGTGCAGGCGGGCACCTGGCAGAGATCGGGTGCGCACTTCCAGAAGGCGCGCGAGATTGTCGCCAACGGCGAACTGGGCAAGATCGCCTTCGCCCGGAGTTGGATCTACAATAATCAGCCACGGAAGGGCATCGGCAACCCGCCCGAGCAGGCGCCGCCGCCGGGATTGGACTGGGACCTCTGGCTTGGGCCCGCGCCGAAACGGCCCTTCAATCCCAACCGCTTTGGCGTCTACCCGGACGCTTACTCCTATTTCCGCTTTTTCTGGGACTACGCCGGCGGCCAGATCACGGACTCCGGCATCCACATGATTGACATCATCCAGATGGCGATGGGCGATGTGATGCCGAGCGCCGTGGTGGCGCTGGGCGGAAAATACTGGCTGCAGGACGACAGCGAAACGCCGGACACCATGCAGGCCACATTCGAATATCCGGGCATGATCGGCTCCTGGGAGCATCGCTCGAACAATACGGAACAGACCAAGAGCCGGCTGATGGGCATCAACTTCCACGGCTCGAACGGGACGCTCTATGTCGACCGCGCCGTGCTGCGAGTGACGCCCGAAGACGGCTCGGGCCTGAAGCCGTTCGAGATGAAACGCGTTACCGACCCCCATCCGCTCCACTGGGTCAACTTTCTCGATTGCGTCCGCAGCCGCCAGCGCCCCAATAGCGATATCGAAACCTGCGTGAAGTCGTCGGTGACTTCGATTCTCGGCAATCTTTCCTTGCGCGCCGGCATGAGACTGGATTGGGACCAGCAGGCGCAAACCGTAAGGCAGGAAGCAGCCCGTCCGCTGCTGCATCGTGAATACCGCAGCCCCTGGAAGCTGGAAGCATGATCAGCCGCCGCCAGTTGCTCGCCGCCGCGGCATTGCCCGCGTGTGCCAAGCCGGCGTTTCGCGCCGAGGTCGGAATTAACATATATAGTCTCCGCAATGAAGCCGCGAAGGACTTGCCTGGGACCCTCGCTCTCATCCGCGAGTTGGGATTCCGCAAAGTGGAAGCCGGCGACCTCTATGGACGATCGCCGGATCAGTTTCTCCGGCTGCTCAAGGGCGCAGGGCTCCAGGCAGTTTCGATGGGAACCCCCTATGCGGCCTTGAAGCGGGATGCGGCCGCCGTCGGGGCCCAGGCGCACGCGTTGGGCGCCGATTTTGTCGTCTGCGACACCGTTCCTCATAGCGCCAAGCACCTGGCCGAAAAGGACGTGCCCCCTGCCGCCGAGGCCCTGAACCGCTGGGGTAAGCGCCTTTTGGAGGACGGCATCCGGCTGTGTTACCACACCCACGGCACCGAATTCGACCCATCTCCAGACGGTACCCGCTTCGACACCCTGATGCGGCTGACCAATCCGGCCCACGTCGGCTTCGAAATGGATATCTTCTGGATTGTCTATGGTTTCCAGGACCCCGTGAAACTGCTGAAGCGTTATCCTGGCCGGTTCCCGCTCATGCATGTAAAGGACATCAGGAAGGGGACCAAACTGGGCGGATCGCCGGCCGATGTGCTTGAAGAAGAAAGCGTTCCGCTTGGTACGGGTCTGGTCAACGTCCGCGCTGCCTTGTTTGCCGCCCAGGAGCAAGGTCTTCGCCATTTCTTCCTGGAAGAAGAGGCCGTCCCAGCCCTTCCCCAAATCCGCCAGAGCCTGACGTACTTGAAGGGGCTTCGAGGCTGATTCACGCACTCCCGGTGAGACGGGCAGGCACCGCTCATTAAGGCGTGTTCATGGCGCACCGGGACTTTTGCCAGAGCTAACCGGAATGTCATCTTCCGGCTGACACGGTGGCTTATAATGGGGGCGTATCCTCACCAGGAGTCTCTCGTGAACAGTCTCACCAGAACACTTTTATTCACATTCCTCGTCGTGTGCCTGATCGTACCGGCCGCGGCTCAATCGATGGCAGGTCTTGGCGCAATCAATGGTGTTGTGCGCGACGCGTCGGGCGCGGTGGTTCCGGCGGCGAAGGTTGTGGTATCGAATGCCTCGAACGGCCTCCGGCGCAACCTCGAGACCAATGAATCCGGCCTATTCTCAGCTCCGTCCCTGACACCGGGCGAGGGCTACGAAGTTTCGGTGTTGAAGGAAGGCTTCGCGGCATATTCGGCGAAGCAGATTGCCATTCAAGTCGGCCAAAACGTGACGTTGAACATTGGCCTGGACGTGAAGGCTCAGACGCAGGAAGTCACGGTCACCACGGCGGCTCCGATCGTGGACGAAAGCAAGACAGGTGTTTCGCAGGTGGTTGGCAGCCGCGAGATCCTGAATCTGCCGATCAACGGGCGGCGCGTGGATAGTTTCGTGCTGCTCACGCCGGCCGTCACTGAAGACGGCACATTCGGCCTGGTGAGTTTCCGTGGCATCGCCGGCGGCAACTCGTTCCTTACCGACGGTAACGACACGACCAACAGCTTCTACAACGAAAACGCCGGCCGCACCCGTATTTCGACGCAGATCTCGCAGGACGCGGTACAGGAGTTCCAAGTGCTGTCGAACGGTTTCTCCGCCGAGTTCGGGCGCGCCATGGGCGGCGTCGTCAACACCGTGACGCGCTCAGGCGGCAACGATACACATGGCACGGCCTACTGGTTCTTCCGCAACCGCTCACTGAACGCCACGGACCGCTATGCCGGTGGGGTGAACGCGCCGGAATGGCGTCATCAGGCCGGCGCGAGCCTGGGCGGCGCCATCGCCAAGGACAAGCTGTTCTACTTCATGAATTTCGAAGTAGTGAAGCGCAATTTCCCGGCTCTGAACCGCATCATCAACAACGCTTTTACTGACACAGCCGGCAACGCCATCCTGCCGACCGCATGCACGGCCACTGCCGATCAGTGCGCGAAGGCCATTTCCTTCATCTCGCGGCAGATGAACGTGCTGGTGCCGCGCAAGGTCAGCTCCGTGATGGGCCTGCCGAAGTTCGACTGGCGGCCGTCGGAGAAGAACAGCTTCAGCGTCAGCTTCAACGCCATGCACTGGCGTTCCCCGTATGGAATTCAGACCCAGGCCGTGCTGACCGGCGGCGCCGCGATCGGCGACAACGGCAACTCGACAGTGGAAACGCGCTACGGCAAGGCGAGCTGGACCTCGATCATCACGAACAATGTGGTGAGCGAGTTGCGCTATGGCCTGTTCAAGGACCGCCTTTCGGATCCGGCCTCGTCCGACCAGTGGCCGGCCGAAACAGGTGGACTCTACATCTCCGTGGCGGGCGCCACCGTGGGCGCGTCGCGCGGCTATCCGCGTACCTATCCCAGTGAACTTCGCCACCAACTCGCCGAGAACCTGAGCTGGATACATGGCGCTCACTCGCTGCGCTTCGGTATTGATTTCTCCACCACCACGGACTGGATGGACCAGCTCTACAACGGCAAGGGCGCTTACAGCTACTCCTCGCTGACCAACTTCGCGAAGGACTTCTCGGGCAACTCCACGAACCTGAAGAGCTACTCCAGCTTCACGCAGGCCTTTGGCAATCCGATCCACTCGCTGCGGACCACCGACATCAACGCCTACATCCAGGACGCGCACCGCGTTTCCCGGCGCCTCACCCTGAACTATGGCTTGCGCTACGAAAAGGCCTTCCTGCCCCAGCCGACGATGACCAACTCCGCCTGGCCACAGACCGGCCGGGTACCGGGTACCGACATGAACTTCGCGCCACGCTTCAGCGCGGCCTACAGCTTGAACGACAAGACCGTGCTCCGCGCCGGGTACGGCATCTTCTATGCCCGCATGCATGGCAACATGCTGGACACGCTGTTCCTGGGTAACGGCCTGTATCAGACGAGCATCTCGATGACCGCCTCGTCGTCCGGCTCGCCGACCTTCCCGAACGTCTTCACCAGCGCGAGCGGCCTGCCCAGCGGATCTGTCAGCCTGGGCTTCGCCGCCCCGGACCTTCGCAACCCGTACACGCAGCAGGGCACCATCAGCATCGATCGCGAGTTGCGGCGTGACCTGGGCCTGACGGTCAGCTATATCTGGAGCCGCGGCATCGGGCTGTTCACGCAGCGCGACCTGAACCTCGGCCCGCTGACGAACGAGGTCTACACGTACACGATCAAGGATCTGAGCGGCAATATCGCGGGTTACTACCCGACGCGCATCCACCTCACGGCCAATCGCGTCGACAAGAACTACAGCAAGATCCTGCAGGTGGAAAACGGCGGCCAGAGCTGGTACAACGGCCTGGCTGTGCAGTTGCAGAAGCGTATGTCGCATGGACTCCAGGCCCAGGTGTCCTACACCTGGTCGCACGCCATCGACACGGCCGACATGCAGGGGGCAAGCTGGAATATCGGCTCGAATTACAACAACGCCACGTATAATGGCGACTACAGCTTCGACAAGGGCAGCTCGGGTCTCGACCAGCGCCACCGCGCCGTGATCAATTGGCTGTGGACGCCCAAGTTCACGCAGAGTGACACCGCATTCGCGCGCTACTTCGTCAACGGCTGGGAGTTGTCGACGATCACGACAATGGCCTCGTCCAAGCCGGCCACGCCGACGGTCAGCGTCAGCGGTTCAACGCAGTTCACGGGCAAGTCGATGCCCAATAGCTCGCTGAATGGTTCGGGCGGCTGGAACCGGGTGCCGTTCCTGCCGGTGGGCTATCTGGACATCGACCAGATCTTCCGCGTGGACGGCCGTCTGGTCCGTTCCATCCCGGTCAACGAGCGCGTCAAGACGAGCCTGATGTTCGAGGCCTTCAACATGTTCAACACGATGTACAACACGTCGGTCAGCACGAGCATGTACTCGGTCTCGGGCGGCGTGATGACGCCCTACAGCACGGTGGGCCGCGGGACTGCCTCGCAGGGCTTCCCGGACGGTACCAACGCGCGCCGCATGCAGGTGGCGCTGCGTGTGACCTTCTGAAGCCGGCGTTGAAACGCGCTATAATTTGAAGTTGGCGGACCCGCGCTCTTCCGGGGGCGCGGGTTCTCTTTGTAGGACGCACAAATGATAATTCTTTTGACGATTGTCCACGTGATTGTCTGTCTGTTCCTGATCATCGTGGTGCTGCTCCAAAGCGGCAAAGCAGCCGACTTGGCCGGCGCGTTCGGCGGCATGGGGTCGCAGACCGCGTTTGGGCCGCGCGGCGCGGCAACGGTGTTGTCGAAGGCAACTACAATCGCAGCCGTTCTCTTCATGGTGGGCTCGCTATCGCTGGCGGTCCTTTACACTCGCGCAGGCCGCGGCACAGCCTCTACCGTGCTTGACAAGACGCCTCCGCCGGCCACTCAGCAGGCGCCGGCTCAGAAGGCTCCCGCGCAGGCGCAGCAACCTGGGCCGATTAAGATGACAGTGGAAACCGAATCGGGCCAGAAAGTGTCCGAAACCGAAATTCCGGTTCCTCCGCCACCGGCCCAGAAGAAGGCTCCGGCGAAGAAGTAACGGGTTATAATTGGGATTGTCCGGAGCGCTGGAAACAACGCTGCCGGGCCACCTGCGGAGGTGGCGGAATTGGCAGACGCACTAGCTTGAGGTGCTAGCGGGAGCAATCTCGTGGGGGTTCAAGTCCCCCTCTCCGCACCAAGTTTCGGCCTGTAGCTTCTATAAGTTACAGGCCGATCTTCTTTTTGGACCCACAGTGTGCCGGAGCCGGCGGCCTGCCTGGCCGAATCCCTACTTT
>Ga0116171_10002204_pt1 | contig 18691 bp, 15 predicted proteins | sample AD_JPNHW2_MetaG_FD_89798 | JGI IMG/M metagenome (GOLD analysis project Ga0116171, IMG submission 89798) | Active sludge microbial communities of municipal wastewater-treating anaerobic digesters from Japan - AD_JPNHW2_MetaG | ecosystem: Engineered > Bioreactor > Anaerobic > Digestate | place... | reverse complement strand
TCCACACGGAGACGCCGGCCACGCCGGCCTCCGCGTACTTCGCCGCGGCGACCTCGAGCGGCCAGGGCTTGGTCGTCATCGTGTGGATCGCCAGGCGCGACAGGTCGTCCATCATAGCCTCCCGGTCTGTCCGAGCGTGAAAAAGCGCTGGGGCTCGCGCCCCTTCGCGATTCTCCACAGATAGAGGGCGAGCTCGAGGAGATGGTAGTCGCCCCACATGCAGGATTCCCCCCGCGGCACGCCGTCGGGGTCCGGCGCCGCGTCCCAGCCGTTCGGACGATGGTAGACCGCGTGCAATAGAAGTCCCTCGTGCCTGGCGTCGGCGCTCAGATACGGCTCGCCCATGAGGGTCCGGGCGATCGCGAGTCCCGCGCGCTCGTAGCGGCCCGCGCGCGCATCGCCGGCTCGCCCGAGATGGCGGCCGAGCCTGAGCATGCCCTGGGCGGCGATCGCCGCCGCCGACGAGTCGACCGGCTCGAAGGGGTTGTCGGGATCGGCGGGACGATCGAGATAGCCTTCCATGCGCGCCAGTCCGGGCGCGCCCGTGTCCCAGTAGGGAATTCCGTCGGTCGCGCTGTTGTCGATGTAGAAATCGCAGGCGGCCGCTGCCGCCTGGATGAAGCGCGCAGCGACCTCCGCCTTCCCGGGGAAATACGGAAGCCCGAGCGCGGAAATTTCCTCATCGCCCAGACTGTCTATGTATTCCAGCTCCTCGGCGTAGCCCAGGATGATCCACGCCAGCCCCCTCGTCCAGGTGCTGAAGGGCGAATAGCCCTGCTGGCTCGAGGGGCAGCGATAGGCGCCTCCATCGACGTTGAAGATGGACTCGTGCGCCACGCGCCCCGCGATGTCCCAGCGGTCGCGCCCCGTTCCGAAATAGACGTTGTACCGCGCGGTGGTCTCCGCGTGCTGCAGCAGGCGCTCGAGCAGGCTCACCCGCGCGTCCTGCTCGCCCATGAGGCAATGCCCCAGCGAATGCGCCGCCGCGAGCGAGCGCAGCGACCGGATCGTGTCGGCGAAAAGCGAATGCTGGCCGTTGAAGGAATAGATGTAGCCGAGGCGCCCCGGCAGGCTCGTCCATCGGCGCGCCTGGACGGCTCCCGAAGCCTTGAGCGCCAGCCGGTAGAAATCCAGCTCCCATCGATCCGCATCGATGATGCCCTCGGCCGCCATGCGCAGGAGGTTCCCGTAGGTGCTGATATTGTTGAAGCCGTGGTCGTGGACGCCGAAGTGCGTCACGTGCGGCGCCATCGCCGAAACGGTGCGGCCGCGGCCGTATTCGAGGAACCACGGATCGCCCAGCGCCTCGTGGACGAGCAGCGCGTTCCCGAACTGGAAGCCCTGCGTCCATTCCGTCCATCCGCGCTGCGAATAGCGGCCTCCGACGGTGAAGACGGGCGCCCCGCCCTGCCCTTCCCAGCGCGAGGCGAGCGCTTTCGTCTTGCCCGCCGCGAGCGAGAATACTTTCTCGAGGCTCGGGGCGAACGATTCCGCCGCCGGCGCCCGTCCTGTGTCGACCATCGTTCCTCCTAGAGCCGGGAGAGGTGGAAACCTCCGTCGACGCCGATCACCGCGCCCGTCGAGAAGGGGAAGTCCCCGTCGAGGAGCGAGCGCACGGCTTTCCCCATGTCCTCGGGGAGGCCCCATCGCCGCTGCGGGACGATGCCCCCGCCGATGAGCGCGTCGTATTTCCCCTTGACGGCGCTTGTCATGTCGGTCTCCATGATCCCCGGCCGCAGCTCGTACACCTGCGCTCCGGAATCGGCCAACCTCGCCGCCCAGAGCCGCGCGGCCATGGACAGCCCGGCCTTCGAGACGCAGTATTCGCCGCGGCCCGTGGACGCGGTCTCGGCGGAGATCGACGTCACGAAAATTATCTTGCGGCCCGAGGCGATGCGCGGGGGCCTTAGCTCGGCCAGCCAACGTCTGGCCACGGCTTGGGTGAGGAAATAGGGGCCTTGAAGGTTGACGCGCAGCACTTCCTCGAAGGATTCCTCGGCCGCGTCGACGATGTCGCGCCGCTCGCGGGGCGCCATGCCGGCGTTGTTCACCAGGGCGTCGAGCCCGCCGAAGGCCGCGAACGCGTCCTCGACGAGGGCGGCGCGTTGTGCGGCATTGGAAATGTCGCAGCGGAAAATCGCGAACCGCTGCGCGCCGGAGGCGGCCGCCGCCCCGCACAGCGCCAGGGTCTCCCTGGCCGCGGCCTCGTTCCCCGAGCAGTGGATGGCCACCGAATACCCGCCCCTCGCGAGCTCGATCGCGGCGCCCCGCCCGAGCCCTCGGCTCGATCCCGTCACGAGGACGGCGGGAGGCTCGCCGATCCCTGGATTGTCCGCCGGATGTGCCATGAGCCAATGATGGGGCGGGCATACCGCTTTGTCAAGCGAAAGGCGGACCGCGCGCGCCGGTCCCGTCCGGCGCGGACGCCAATAGTGTTTAAATCGTTAAATTTTCTTGACAGCGCTTTGGAACCGTTCCTATAATTTTTATTGCTTTGAGGAATTATCGCAAGGAGGAACGCGGATGAAGAAATCGACGAAAAGCGCAGTCATCGCTTTGGTGCTGCTGTGCGCCGCTGTCTCTGGCCTGTTCGCCCAGGCCACGTGGAAGCCCAATAAGCCGATCACCCTCGTCGTGCCCTGGGGCGCCGGCGGCTCGACCGACCAGATCTCCCGCGTTACCGCGGGCGAGCTCGAAGCCGCGCTGGGCACGAAGATCGTCATCGTCAACCAGCCGGGAGCCTCGGGTTCCGTCGGAACAAAGTACGTTCTCGACCAGAAGCACGACGGCTACACTTGGGCAGCCGGCGCCGCGGCCGACCTGGCCACCTATCCGGTGCTCGGCTTCCTCAACACCGACATCAGGAAAGACTGGAGAATCTATCTCAGCATCGCCAACGTCATGGTGATCAGCGTCAACGCCGGCACGCCGTACAAGACCTTCGACGACCTGCTCGCCGCGATGAAAGCCGCGCCCGGCAAAATGACCGTCGCCACCGCCGGCATGAGTTCGGCGGGACATATCGGCATCGAGCTGATCAAGCGCTACACGGGCATCGACTACAAGCACGTCACCTATGACGGCGGAAATCCCGCGGTCATCGCCACGGTCTCCGGCGAGACGCAGATCACGACCCAGCTCGCCGTCGAGCAGGCCGACATGATCCGCGGCAAGAAGCTCCGGCCCCTGGCCGTCCTCTCCGATCAGCCGCTGACCCTCGACGGCTACGGCCAGATTCCTCCCATCACGAATTGGATCAAGGATTTCAAGTCCGGCCCCAATTACTTCGGCATCTTCATCCCCAGCGACGTGCCCAAGGAAGTGCTGGACACGGTCGACGCGGCCTGGCAGAAAATCGTCTTCAATTCCGCCAAGATCAAGGAATACGCCACCAGCCGCGGCGCGGTGTTCGCCCCGTCCATCGGCCAGAAGGCTCAGGACAACGCCTACGCCTACTATCAGCCCGTCGCATGGCTCTACTATGAAGCGGGCAAAGCCAAGGTGTCGCCCGACACCGTCGGCATTCCCAAGCCCTGACGCCATCGTTCCGGCAAGCAACGAAAAAACCGCGCGCCTTCAGGCCGCCTGAAGGCGCGCGGCCCTTTATCCATCGCATCGCCCAGGGAGTTTTCGATGACAGATAAATCTATGGCCAAGGCTGATTTCATCACCTCATTGACGCTGCTCGCCTTCGGCATTGCCATTGTCGTCCTTTCCATCCAAATGCCGATGGCGACCGACGCGAACCAGAGCAAGTTCTCGGCGCCCGGCATCGTGCCGGGGTTTATCGGCGCGATGCTCTCCTTACTGAGCTTCGCCATGCTGCTGCGCTCGATAAGGCATGGAGGCGCGTCGGGCCTGGCTCCGAAGCCTGGCGCCGTCAAGCGCCTCTTCGCTCAGGAGACCACCGCGCGAATTCTGAAGACGACGGGGCTCTGCGTCGCCTACGTCCTCCTTCTCGGAAAGCTCTGGTTCCCCATCCCGACTTTCTTCTTCGCCTTCGCCTTCATCGTCCTCTTCGAGTACGATTTCAAGAGCGCCTTCAAACCGCAAATCAGGAAAGTCGCCATGGCCTTCGCCATCGCGCTCGTTTCGACCGCCCTGGTGACCCTCGTCTTCCAGGGACTGTTCCTCGTCAACCTGCCATGAGGAGTCTGCAATGTTCCAAGGCTTAACACTATTCGGGCAAGCGCTGTTCTCCTTCATGACGTGGCAGACCTTGATCAACGCGATCTGGGCCACGGAGCTCGGCATCATCATAGGGATGCTTCCCGGCCTCACGGCGACGATGGGCGTCGCCCTCCTGACCACGCTCACCTACACGCTGGCGCCCAACGACGCGATCATGATCCTCATCTGCATGTACATCGGCGCGATCTACGGAGGCAGCCGGAGCGCCATCCTCCTCAACATCCCCGGCACCCCGGCCAACGCGGCCACCACGCTGGACGGTTTCCCGCTCGCCAAAGCCGGAAAGGCCGGAAAAGCTATCGGCATCGCCACGACGGGATCCTTCCTCGGCTCCGTCATCGGCATGCTCTTCCTGGCGGTCTTCACGCCGCTCATCGGATCGGTCGCGCTCAGCTTCCAGTCCTTCGAATTCGTGTGGTTCTCGATTTTCGGCATCATCATCTGCGGCAACCTCACGGCGCCGAAGGACCCGCTCAAGGGCTGGATCGCCGGCTTCATCGGCCTCTTCGTCGCGATGATCGGCATGGAGGGCATCCACGCCTACGTCAGGTTCTCGTTCGGCTCGACCGACCTTTCGGGCGGCATATCGCTCATTCCCGCGATGGTGGGAACCTTCGGCTTCGCCGAGATCATCTCGGTGATGCGCTATTCGAAGGTCGAGGTGGTGAACAGCGAGATCGGGCGCATCGTGCCAAGGCCGAGCGAGCTGCTCAAATACTGGAAGACGATCATCCGGTCGGGCGTCGTCGGCACCTTCATCGGGGCCATTCCCGGCGTCGGCGAGGATATCGCGGCGTGGGTTTCCTACGACTTGGCGAAACGGAGCGCGAAGCCTGAAGAGCGTGAGCTCTTCGGCCATGGATCGGTCGAGGGACTGCTCGCCTCGGAGACGGGCAACAACGCCTGCGTGCCCGGCGCCATCATCCCGGTGCTCACGCTCGCCATCCCCGGATCGGCTCCCGCCGCGGTCCTCCTCGGCGCCATGCTGATCCACGGCGTGCGCCCCGGCCCCCTCATCATGCTCGAGTCGCCGCTGTTCGTGTACCAGGTGATCGCGATGGTCCTGATAGCGACCATCGCGATGTTCGTGCTCGGGCTCACGATGGTCAGGCCGCTGGTCAAGGTCCTGCAGGTTCCGCGGCAGAAATTGATGCCGGTCGTGTTCCTGCTCTGCGTGGTCGGCTCCTACGCGCTGCAGTCCCGGCTTTTCGACGTGGGCGTGATGATCGTGTTCGGCATCATCGGATTCGTGCTGCGCGAGATGGAATACCCGATGGCGCCCCTCGTCCTCGGCATCATCCTCGGCGACATCCTGGACAAGAACCTGCGCAGGGCGCTCATCCTCTCCAACGGCGACATCGGCCCCTTCTTCACGCGGCCGATCTGCCTGGGGCTCTTCCTGCTGACGATGCTGATCGTGCTCGGGCGCGCCAAATGGGTCAAGGGACTCATGGCGAAAATCAGGAAGCCGAAGGCGGACGCCAAGGCCTGAGCGCGCTGGAGCCCAGCGCCGCGCCGACATCAACTCGCAACCCACGGGGGCCGCCGATTCCGGCGGCCCCCGTATTTTACGCCAGCCACTCCGGCAATCGCGCCCTCACGAACTCGTCGTCGGAAAGGTCGGGATAGGCCGCGCAGACGCGGTCGATCTCCTCGGCCTGGCCCGGCGACAGGGTTTCGGCCGGATCCAGGCACCAGGTCCCGGCCAGGAGCCCCTGGCGGCGGAGAATTTCGTGGATGCCGGGGATGCAGCCGGCGAAGCCGTTCGCCGCGTCGAATATGGCGGCGTTGGCGTCGGTGAGCGCCTCGGCGAGGGTCAGGATCGAAGCCGGAACGTCCGCGCCGCTCCTGGCGATATCGCGCAACGCCGCGTGCAGCTCGACGGCCCGCTTCGTCCAGACGGACCATTGGCCGAGGAGGCCGCCGACGATGCGCGCCGTCTTCGCGCCGCCTCCGGCCGGAAACGCCGTCAGCAGGTCGACGACGATGTGGTCGTCGTTGCCCGTGTAGAGCGCGACCTCGGCCTCGCGGCCGGCGTCGCAGACCGCCCGCACGACGTCGATCGTGCGGTAGCGGTTGAAAGGCGCGATCTTGATGGCCAGGACATTCGGTATCTCGGCGAAGGCCCGCCAGAATTCATAGGGCAGAATGATGCCGCCCACCGCCGGCTGGAGGTAGAAGCCGATCAGCGGAATCATGTCCGCGACGCGGCGCGCATGCTCCAGCAGTTCTTCAAGCGAGCTCCCCTTCATGGCGGCGAGGCTCAGCAGGCCGGCGTGGTAGCCCTCGCCCGCGAGGAATTCGGCCTCGGCGACCGCCTGCGCTGTTTTGCCGCAAATCCCGCCCACCTTGACGATCGGGGCCCGGCTGGCGGCCGCGGCCTCGTCGATCATGCGCGAGACGGCCGAGAGGACGGGCTTGAAAAGCCCGTGCCGGGGATCGCGAATCTCGAACTGCGTGGTGTGGACGCCGACGGCAACACCGCCGACGCCCGATTCCACGTAGTAGCGGATGAGCGCCCGCTGATGCGTCGGGTCGAAAGCCCTGCCGCGGTCGAGAGCGAGGGGGATCGCCGGAATGACCGTTCCCTCGATGACGCGCCCTTTCACGAAGCCCGGCAACTCGTCGATTCTCATATCCGCCTCCCTCGCGTCCGGAACTCAGTACGAACCGTCCGTCGTTTCGAAATGCGTCGGCTTGCCGAGCGAGGCGCCGCCGGACGAGACCCAATCGGCCACCATGCCGATCATGTCGGCCAACGTCACGGCGGGATAGCCGAACAAGGCGAAGGACCGGGCGGCGTTGGCGAGATATCCGCGCGGCTCGACGGCCGGGCCGCCGGCCTCTCCCGCGAACACGGGCCGCTTTCCCAGCCGCCTTCCGAATTCCTCGGCCGCCCAACGCACGGAAACCGTCTCGGGTCCCGTGACGTTGATCGCCATCGGCGGCGACGCGCAGAGTTCGAGCGCGAGGAGGGCCCGCTCCATCACGTCGCCCTGCCAGATGCAGTTGAAGGCCCCGACCGAAAGGTCGACGGGCGCGCCCGCCGCCACTTTCGCGGCGATGTCGGCGAGGACGCCGTAGCGAAGGTCGATCGCGTAGTTGAGCCTGAAAAGGCATGCCTTGGTGCCGTCCCGGCCGGAGAAGTATTCAAAGATCCTCTCGCGCGCCAGCGTCGATTGGGCGTACTCCCCGATGGGCCGGGGCTCCTCGTCCTCGCATGCGCCGCCGGACGACGGCGCCTTGAGGTCGTACACGCAGCCGGTGGAGAATACGACGATATCGCTGCCGGCGAACTTGCGCGCGACGTTGGCTGGCGCCACCGCGTTGGCCGCCCAGGTCAGCTCCTGCGCGCCCGAAGTGCCGAACTTTCGGCCGGCGAGGTAGAGAACGTTCTTCGCCGGAGGAAGCCTCCGCACCGCCTCCTCGTCGAGCAGGTCGCAGGAGATCGTCTCGACGCCGGCCGATTCGAGCTTGGCGCGGCTCGCCGCGTCGGTGAAGCGCGATACTGCGAAAATTCGCCCATCGGAGCCCGCCGCCGACATGGCGCGCTTCGCCATCATGCACAGCGTCACGCCGATCTTTCCCGCGGCGCCCAGCACGGCCATATCGCCGCGCATCCTGCCCATCAACCCGATCACGCGGCTCGACGGTTCGGCCATGAAGGCTTCGAGGGATGCTTCATCGCTGAAATGGCGGGACATCGCTGCCATGCGGTTCTCCTTTCAGGCGCCTCGCCGCCGCGCCTCCGGGGGGCGCGGGACCGAGCCTGCTTCTACGTTTTCTCGAGCTTCCTGAAGAGCTCCATGGCGCCGCGCAACGTTTTCGCGGGATCGTCGGGAACTTCGAATATCTCCATGCTGATCCATCCGCCGTAGCTGCCGCGGCGCAGCGCCTCGAACGAAGGCGAATAATCGGAACCGCCCGTCCCCGGCGCGCGCCCGTCGATCTCGTTCGCATGGACATGCCTGATATGCGGAAAGTGCCTCGCTATCAGGCTCTCCCACGGCTCGCGCTCGCCGCAGGCGTTGTGGAAGTCGAACATGCCGTCGATCGCGGGCGATCCGATCGATTCGACGCAGGCGACCGCCTCGTCCATCGTGTTCACCACGTCCGTCTGGTCGGGAGAAAGCTGCTCGAGGAGGATGGCCGAGCGGCAGGCGGAGGCCGCCGGCGCGAGATCGGCCAACGTTTCGCACAGGAGCCTCGTCGCCTCTTCCCTGCCCTGCCCCGGAAAGCTCCTGCGCTGCTTCGGCGAGCCGAGCACGAGAGCGCCGCCGCCCAATTCGCCCGCGGCCTCGACAAGCCGGGCCAGATGGCGGCGCGCCGCGGCCCGGGCGGGCGCCGAGGGGGCGACGAGGGAAAGCCCCTCAGGCTTGGCCATGAGCCAGTGGAATCCCGCGAAGGCGAGCCCCTCCTCCGCGAGGGCGCTCCTCGCCTCGGCCACGCCGCGCGCGATGGCGCCGTCCGAAAAATCGCCGAAGAGCGTGAAGGGGGCGATTTCGATGCCGGAAAACCCTTCGGCTTTAGCGATCGCGCAGGCGCGCCCGAAGGGCAGCGGGCCGAAAAGCTCATTGCACACCGAATATTTCATCGCGCCGCCCCCTCCTCCGCCTCGATCGCCAATTCTATCGCCCTGAACACGAGCGCCTGGTCGAAGGCCGTCGATGTGCGGTCCAGGCAATCGCGGATGAGCCGGCCGAAGAAGGGGAAGCCGCAGGTTCCCGCCGCCTTGAAATGATACTCCCCGCGGTGATCGACGAGGATGACGTGGTCGCCTTCCGGATCGGCCGCGACATCGATATATTTCCTGAGTTCCAGGTACCCCTCGGTGCCGACGATGAAGGTCCTGCCGTCGCCCCAGGCTCCAAGGCCGTCGGGCGTCAGCCAATGCACGGAGAAATATCCCGAGGCGCCATTGTCCATCACGAGCGACGCGTCGCCGAAATCCTCGAAGCCCGGATAGGCGCCGTATTTGTACGCGGCGACCCTGGAGGCCGCTATCCTCGCGTCGCGCGCCCCCGCGAAAAAAAGTATCTGCTCGATCTGATGGCAGCCCAGATCGACGATGATGCCGCCGAATTTTTCCTTGTCGAAAAACCAGGCGGGACGCTGCGCCAGGCTGATGCGGTGCGGCCCCATGCCCACGACCTGGACGACCTTGCCGATGGCGCCTTCCCTGATCAGGGCCTCGGCGCGCACCGACGCCTCGACATGGAGGCGTTCGCTGTAGTACACGCCGAATTTCCGCCCCGTCGCGGCGGCCTTCTCCCTGGCGAGCGCGACATCGGCTCTGCGCGTGATCGGCGGCTTGTCGCAGAAATAATCCTTGCCGTGGGCCATAACTCTGATACCCAGATCTCCCCGCAGACAAGGGATGGGCGCGGCGACGACCATCCTGATCGTCTGATCTTCCAGGACAGCCCTTTCATCGTCAACAGCAGCGACGCCGGGAAACTTCTCTCTGAAAGCGGCGACCTTGACCGGATCAGGGTCCCACACTTTGGCCACCTCCGCCCCCGCTTCGGTAAAACCATTGCACATGCCGTAGATATGGCCGTGATCGAGGCCTATCACCCCTATCCTGAACTCACCTGGTCCGCAGACGGGCTGGCTTTTGCCCTTCGGAGCATAGAACTGACCATCGGCTTTTTTCTGCATTGCGGCTTCCCCTGACTATATACTTCGATTGTACCTCGATTTAGCGTTTTGCGGGGCATTTTTCTGCCGGACCATCAAGGTTGACCGCGCTCCCCCTCCTTGGATCCAAATCGGGCCGGGACTGCGGCAAGATCAAGCTCGCCAGCTGATTCATCACGCCGGAGGAGCCCCTCGGCGCCGCTATCAAGACAGGCGAACTGCCTGCGCTTTGTGATATCCAGGATAGTCCTCAGACTCTTAGGGTAATGGTTATCTAAACATACCGTATCGCCTTTTCCGGGCATACCTCGGCACAGGCCTGACAGACCAGGCAGTCGGACTTTCGAATCCGGCGCTTCTTCGTGTCCAGGGTGTCGATGGCATTGGATGGGCAGACCTTCTGGCATTTCCCGCAGGAAATGCACGCGGCCTCATCAATTGCCATGCCTTTTTTGGCAAGCCGCGAAGAAAGACTGAAGATTGTTCCGTAAGGACAGATTGAATTATGCCAGAGCGCTTCCTCGAAAACGAGCGTTACGAGAAGGGAGAGACCGGTAATTATTGCGGGTATCGGCATTTTCATTCCGAGGCGTTTAGTGATAAGCATTGTACCGAAAAATAAAACTACAAAAACGATTCGAACCGCCGGATGCTTCATAAAACCAGGTGTCTTAAAGGGCTTTATATTCAACTTCTTTCTGAGCCATGTGATTGGTCTGAAGAGGGTGTTCATGGGGCATATCCAGCCGCAGTAGATGCGGCCAAAAACGAGGGAGAGCAAGACTCCTGCCGCAAAAACGCCTAACCAGAGCTGTATGGACCCACGGAAGAATAAAAATCCAAAGAGCGCAAGAAAGGCTGTCTCCATAATGATGCGAAGGGCATGGGTTCTTTTTGTTTCTTTCTGCATACATAATGCTCCTTAAGGGCTAAAAATATATTTTTGCCGATGCGAAGATGCTGCTATTATCCGAGTATTGCCCGAAGGCACCGCTGTCTCCCAGAAAAAACCATCCGCCTGCAGCAATTTCCATACCGTCGGTTATTTTCCAGGTAACCTGGGGCTTTATGAGCGCATCAGGCGCGGCAAAGCCAATATAGGTTAGGGCTTCCAAGCGAACCGTGTCCCGGGCAAAACTTCGGGCTAGCAGCAGGGTCGCAGTGTTGGTGAATGCTTCATCCACCAAGGCTGCTTCGTGATCAAGTATGATTTCCTGTATAAATTGCAGACCCAGGGTAGTTCCTGAAATCGAAAAATCGGTTCCAACCAGGTAGTGGATCGCATTTTTTTCAGTATAGCCCTGGGGGTAGATCGCTATATTGCCTTGGTAGCGCTTGTTGAAATAGAACGCGCCTTCTGATTTAAGAACGACAGGACCCACCCTAGCAGAAAGCCCGTATCCCGCGGAAGCCGTCCGGTAATACTCTCCCTGAACGCTTAGGGCAGTGAGACCCACAGATGGCGTTATTGTTTTGCTGACAACGGAAAAACTCGGAGTATCGTTCCAGAACCATCCGCCCATCAGCGAAAAATCTACACTAGAGCCAAGCCAGCTATAGCGCGCAAAGTACTCCCCATTGGATAGCTTCAGGTCCGGCTTGATAGAGGGCAAAAAAGTTGGCTGAACAGGAAAGGGCAATGCCGGCGCCCATAGCGAATCCGCCGCAGGCTGGACAGTTGGCGTAAATAAAGGAAGCCACACGACTTCCAATTGATGATTCCCCGAATAGAGGTTGGCGCGCACACCAGTTGCCGCTAGCCGCAGTTCTTCAAAATCAGGCACCAGAAAGCGGGAAAGATCCTTGGGCGAAACCAGGTCAGTGATGAAAACAGCATCGCTTTTCCCCCATATGATCTGCTGCTTGCCGATTCGAATATCGAAGGAATCGCCATAATAATGCAGGTATAATTCCCTGATTGCCGCATTAAAGATCTGGTCTTCATCCGTAGCGAGAATTAAATTGGCGTAAAGCAGGGTGGTATCCGTATCCCAGCTGAATCGGGCATCGAGGGTGTTCTCCTGCATGAATACAGACCAATCCGACAGCAGTGCGCCTGCTTTGCTTCTCCCGTATCCATTGAAAGAAATATTATCCGCCGAAAGTTGGGCGATTCCGTATAACAGAAATACTATCGCCAGACTGCGCATAAGACTTTTTTTCATTTACAACGCCTTCATCATGCTTCGTTCCGTAAAGACCGATTCCTGCATTCCCTTATTCACTTCCACGGATGTAAAAACCATGGAAGTCCTATGATTTTTCTGGACATTGCGCATTTCTGTTTGTGTGATCATGAGAAAACCGCCAATATCTTCCATCTTGAGGATAGTTAGGGTTTTCAGAAGCGCACCGCCCTTGTCATAAAAATCCCTGCGAAATCCCAGTTGCTTGTTCTTGGATACCCAGCTTACCACCCGGGAATAGCTGTAATTCTTATCTCTAGGGCTGCTCTCAATAATCCAGCACTCTTCTCCAGCTATTGCCTCGCTGCCGATTATTTTATGGGTATCTTCATTCGGGTGCCGCTCAGCCAGATCGTCGTAGCTGAAATCGGATCCCATGAAGGAATCCCCCCTGCCATCGGAGCTTATGCGCTTTACACGCTTTAAGGCGGGCAAATATATCCATTGGTCATCGCCCTTCCCCGCTTCGGCATAACTCCAACTCATGAATGAGGTGCCTCTGACATCGGCAGGGCCCTGGAACTGCATAATTTTTTTCTCCAATGTTCCAAAACTGGCAGAAATCTGCTTAATAGAGCGAACGCGTTCATGCCCCTTTGAATCAATCAAGGTCATGGTGAGAAGCGCCGACATATCCGCGGGCTGAGACCTGGCGTAAACTTTCATCATAATTTCAGATGCTGAAGCCGACGAAGAAGCGTTGGGAGCCTTCGTTTTAGTTTGAGCGCTTAATGGGTTCAGCAGGGCGATCGCCGCCAAGGCGCACAACGAGAAGCCGATAATACGCTTGTTTTTCATTTTCGATCCTTAAGAAGAAAAGATGATTTCCTCAATACGAGGAACATGATGCTGATTGTAGCTATGAAGGCGGAAAGCATATTGAGCGATACCAATAAGCCAATCTGGCGGTTGGGCGGAAAAACTGAAAACACCATGACCATAAAGCCTGAAATTACTATAACGGCGTTCTGCAGCACTGCACGGCCCGTGTGGCTCATGGAAAAGCGGGCAGCTTCGGGTTCGTCGCCTTTTTCATTGAGGCGTTCACGATAATGGGTAATAAAGTGAATCGCATAATCCACGCCGATTCCCACCGCGATGCTCGATATCAGGGCTGTAGAGATGGTCAGCGGAATATTCAAGATTCCCATAAGGCCAAAATTGATCATTATGGTTATCAGAACAGGGATTGTCGCGATGCCTCCCAGAACAAGGCTTTGCAGCATGAAGGACACAAGCACGAATACAATAAGAACAGACAGGCCTAGACTTGAAATTTGCCCTTTAAGAATAAGATTGGAAAAAATGAGGCTCTTGTATCCCGATCCGGCAAAATTGATTGTAATTCCCATCTCGGCGAAGTCGTCATAATATTCCTTAGCCATTGCTATTACGCCCTCGATGCTGCGGCTGTCGTCGCTTTTCAGCTGAATGACCATGTTGGCGCCCTTAAAATCGCTGTCCACCACCTTCCAGAGGTTGTCCGCATCTCCTGACATTTCATAGAGAAGAAGATATTGGGCTATCATGTCTGAAGATTCGGGAATTTTATCGAAGGCAGGATCTTCGGCGTTCATGGCAAAGTGCATGCGCTTCAAATAGGTGGTAAGCGACAGACTGTCTCCAACCTTATCGAGGCCCATGATCGAGCTCTGCATCTCGTCCATTAGCGCAAGCGCCTCAGGCTGCTTGAAGGCGTCGTACTCATCGGAATCGAGAATTATGTTTACCGACGATGTGCCGCCGAAATTTTTATTGACAAAGGCATCGGTCTGGACAATAGCGCTGGATTTTTCAAAATTTTCCAGAAAACTGGTATTGATCCATACGCGGGAAAGTCCCCAAAGCGAAAGCGCCATGAGCAGGCCTGTCAGTCCATAGACAAGACCTTTATGGGCGCTTACGGCATCGGCAAATCGAGCTCCAAAAAACACTTCTGGTGTTTTGTTATTTTGATGCTTGCTGATCAGCGCTTTTCCGTTGCCCAATAATATTATGCCCGACGGAACCAAGACCATGGTGAGCAGCCATGAAATTGCCACGCCGAAGGCGGTGAACAGTCCGAAGTATTTTACAGGGTATACTTGTGATGTGGCGAGGGAAAGAAATCCCGCTACCGTGGTGAGCGCCGCGAACAGCGCTGGCTTGCCGATATGAAATATGGCGTTGCCAGCTATTTCGCGCCGGCTTGAAAGAGGGTTTTCCCTCGTAAAAAAATCCACCTGATTGTAAAAGTGTATTGCGTAGGCTACACCATTGGCGATAAGCATGACAGGGATCATTATGCTGACCGAATAGAGGGGTATTCCGAAGGCTGTCATCAGGCCAAACGCCCATACCGTGCTGGCGAGCACCACAAAGAGGGTTATTATCGTCCTGCTGATGCGCTTGAGCACAAGCAGCAGAACAATGGTGATTACAAGAATGACCAGAGGAGCGGTCCGGCTCATGTCTTTCGGTCCGAGCTTAGCCAGGGTGCCTTCCACGATAGGCCTTCCGGCCACATGGATTTTTTCAGGCCCGGCGAACTGCTCGGCTGTACGCATTATCTCGTTGTAAAGATCGTTGGAAAATCCGCTATCAGGAAGTTCAACAGCGAGGAGGGCCGTCCGGCTGTCTTTGGATACCATGCGGCCTGCCACCATGGTGTTGGCGCTTACCGTTGCTCCAATTTCGTCGGCCTCTTCCTGCGTGAGCGGCGCATCGGTATAGAATCGGCTGATATCGAGGCCGTTTTCGGTTCCTATTATATTGTCGCCGGTATGAATGGATTGAATCCGCGACGAAGAGAGTCCTTCAATCTCATGGAGGGCTTCTTCGATAGCTATCAATTTGCCAAGCGTCCCCGGGTTGTACACCGACTCAGGATGTTCTACTGCGATAAGAATAGAGTCCTTGATCATAAATCTCTGGTTGGCCTCCTCGCTGTATACAAAGGCGGGGTGGGTTTTAGGCATGTACTCATCCAGGTTGGTTTCCATTTTAAAGGACGAAACCACCGAAATTCCCGCCAGCACCGTTATGCCGAGTATTACCAGCACAGCAAGAAGCGGCTTTTTTGTAAGAGAGGTGAAAAAACGACGCACTGGATACTCCTGGTTAGAGAAAATTTATGTTAGCTAATTTTAACTAACTTAGCAAATACACATATTTTACTTTAAAATTACCATTGCCATATGCTTATGCCGCAGTAATCAAGAGCAGAATTGATTGCATATACTTCTGCGTGCTTTTAGCCAGAGAAAGGTTGTTATACTGATCTTTGTTCATCTGCCATTCAGATACCAGCATCCGAAAGCCTCCGATCAGCATCAGCGATATTGCCCTGCTGTCCAGATCCTTTTTAAAACTGCCTTCCGCGATGCCTGCATCGAGCAGTTTTTTTATCCGGTCGCCGGTTTCCTTGATCATAGAGCGGATTCGTTCGAGCAAATCGGGGTCCTGTTTGAAAAGCATATCAGGAAAGAGAACAATCACCAAAGACGGCAAGGATTCAAACGATTGAGCCTGGCGGATGAAGAAACTTTTTAGACATTCCACGGCGGACTTGCCTTCCGCTACCGTGTCATGCCAGGCCTCATTCCTGATGGCAATTATCTCGTCCACCACAGCGGAGAGGATCGATGCCTTGGAATCGAAATGCCTATAGAGGGCCGGTTCGCTCACGCCCACAGCCTTTGCGAGGTTTTTTATGGTGAGTTCCTGAATGCCCTGGCTGGCGATGAGGCTGAAGGCAGCCTTGAGAATATCTTTTTGCCGTTCAGTTGTATTCATATATATCCTGCTTTATGTTAGTAATACTTAACTAACATTTTGTCAAGTGCTAATTTTCATGCCCATATTTTTCCTGCATGGCACCCCCATGATGAACGGAATGAGCTTTATCGGCGCGGCAGGATATGCGCCGCGCGGCGCGGGAAGGAGAAGGCCACGCGGTCGCCCACGCGATAGAATTCTCCGTCCACGGGATCGTAGGAGAGGGCGAGGAGGGGGCGCTCGTAGCCGGCGTCTATCTCGTACTCGATGACCGAGCCGAGATACACGGCTTTAGTCACCTTGCCCTCGCCGAAAGCCTCGCCCGCGGCCGCCCCGAGGCGCAGCGATTCCGGCCGCAGCGCCAAAAAGGCCTCGTCGCCCGCCTTCAGGTCCGGGTCGGCGCTGCCCGCAGCGAACTCCCTGCCCAGCGCGTCGCGCACGCGGGGCGCGGCGCCTGCGGCCGCCGCCGTCACCGGGAAGAGGTTCACCTTGCCGATGAAATCCGCCACGAACCGGCTGCTCGGCCGCGAGTAAATCTCGAAGGGTGCGCCCACCTGCATGACGAGGCCCTTTTCCATCACCACGATCCGGTCGGAGACGGTCATCGCCTCGGCCTGGTCGTGGGTCACATAGACGCTCGTGATGCCGAAGGTCTGCTGTATGCGCCGTATCTCGACGCGCATGGTCTCGCGCAGCTTCGCATCCAGGTTGGACAGCGGCTCGTCGAAGAGGAGGACCCGCGGCTTGTTCACGATGGCCCGCGCGAGCGCCACGCGCTGCTGCTGGCCTCCCGACAGCTGCTCGGGCCTTCTGCGCGCGAGCTCGGAGATCCCCATCACCTCCATGACCTCGGCCGAGGCCGCCGCGATGGCCGATTTCGCCATTCCCTTGAGCTCCAGGCCGAACCCCACGTTCTGCTCGACCGACATGTGCGGGAAAATCGCATAACTTTGAAACACCATGGTCGTGTCGCGCTTGTTGGGCGGCACGTTGTTGACCATCTCTCCGCCAATCCAGATCTCGCCCTCGGTCGGCGCCTCGAAGCCGGCGATCATGCGGAGCGTGGTGGTCTTGCCGCAGCCAGAAGGCCCCAGAAGCGTGACGAACTCGCCGTCGGCGATCTCGAGATTCATGTCCCTGACCGCCAGGGCGACGCCGCCCGGCCTTTCGGGATCGGGGAATTCCTTTCGTATGTCGACGAGCCGTACACTCATGGATGCTCCTCAGAAATGCAGCATGTTGCCGCCGAAGCGGCCGTACTGGGCTTTCAGCGCCAGGCGGATCAGGCTGATCGCCGCGCCGACGATGGCCACCAGGATGACCGAGTAGGCGGCCGCCGCGCCGAGGTTGCCCGATTCCACCTGCGACATGATGTGCACCGTCATCAGGTTCCACCGCGACGACACCAGGAAGATGGCCGCGCTCACCGCCGTCATCGCGCGCACGAAGGCGAAGACGAGGCCCGAGAAGAAAGCCGGGACGATCATCGGCAGCGTGATCTTCGAGAAAGTCCGGCGCGCGTCGGCGCCCAGGTCGGCCGCCGCCTCCTCGATGGAGGGATCGATTTGCTGCAGGATCGCCGTGCCCGACTCGATGCCCACGGGGATGTAGCGGAACACGAAGTTCAGGAGCAGGATCGACAAGGTGCCCGTCAATGCCAGCGGCTTGTGGTTGAAGGCGAGGATGTACCCGATGCCGATGACGGTGCCGGGCACGGCGAAGCTCAGGATGCTCATGGCGCCGATTAGCCGCCTGCCCGGCACCCGCGTCCGCACCACCAGGAACGCGATCACCATGCCGAAGAGCCCCGCGATCGGCGTCGCGATGCCCGCTATCATCAGCGTGTCGCGCACGGCCTTGAATCCCACGCCGAAGACGAATTTGTAATGGTCGAAGGTGAGCCTGTGGTCGTAGCCCCAGACCTTCGCCAGGGATCCGATCAGTATCGACAGGTAGATGAGCCCCACGATGAGCGCCACCGCCAGGCAGAAGGCGAAGAGCGCGACCCTTGCGCCTGGGCTCACGATCTTTCCGGAGGAAGCCTGCGGCTTGCCTGTCACCGTCGTGTACTTCTTGCGCCGCACCAGGGCGCGCTGCAGATAAAACGCGATCAGGGACGGAGCGAGGAGGAAAACCGACAGCGCCGCGCCCTTGGGCAGGTCGTACATGCCCACGATCTCGAGGTAGGCCTGCACCGAGAGGATGGGGAATTTGCTCCCCGCCAGGATGAGCGGATTCCCAAAATCGGCCAACGTCTCCACGAAAAGGAGGAGGACCGAGCTCGCTATACCGGGGAAAGCCAAAGGCAGCGTGACCTTGAGGAAAACCTTGAGCCGCGACCCGCCCAGGTTGAGGGCCGCGTCCTCGAGCACGGGATTCATCGACTCGAGCACGCCCTTCAGGGTCATGTAGGACACGGGAAAGAAAGTCACCACCTGCGCGAGGAAGAGCCCGTTGAAGCCGTAGATCGGAAAGTTCTGGATCTTCAGCAGGTTCCAGGTGACGAGGCCGTTGTTCCCGAACAGCATGATGATGGCCAAGGCCCCGATGAAGGGCGGCGACACGATGGGTATAATCGCGACTGCGTTGAGGAATTTCTTGAGGGGGACGTTCGCGCGCGCCACCGCGAAGGCGAAAGCGAAGCCGACCAACGTTCCGGCGAGCGCCGTGAGCGCGCTCATTCTCAGGCTGTTCCAGAACGCTTTTCGCAAGTAGGCCGACGCGAGAACCTCCCCATAGGTCTTGAGCGAATAGCCCGAATCGGTCTTGAGGCTCTGGATCGCCACACTGAGAATCGGATATACGACGAACAGGAGGAGCGAGGCGAGCGTGAGGACGCCCACCGCGAGGAGGAGAGGATCGCGGGCGACCCGCTTCAGGTCGCCGATCGCCCGCGAAAAGCCGGTGCTGCGCACGAT
>Ga0116171_10002203_pt1 | contig 18691 bp, 14 predicted proteins | sample AD_JPNHW2_MetaG_FD_89798 | JGI IMG/M metagenome (GOLD analysis project Ga0116171, IMG submission 89798) | Active sludge microbial communities of municipal wastewater-treating anaerobic digesters from Japan - AD_JPNHW2_MetaG | ecosystem: Engineered > Bioreactor > Anaerobic > Digestate | place... | reverse complement strand
GCTCAATACAGGACACAAAAAAAGCTGATCCAATGGAACAGCCTTTTTTTGATAAATAAAATTACAAATAAAACTTATTCTTCAGGTGCGCCGCTGAAAATTGCATCGGTAGATTTTATTATTGCAGTCTCCTCCGCGAGAATTGACTCAATCTTCCCGAAAAAATTCATAAAATAAGCCCCCACATAATACTGGGAGGATAGAACTCTTCCGGAATAAAATGCAGCTTCAACGTTCTCATGCATAAATTTTTCTCTCTCTTCGCCTTTAAGATCCCCAACAAGTTCCCTCATCTTTTTGGTGGCAATTGTAAGGCTCCAGAGATGCATCCAGGCATGCGCAAGCATTGTCATACCTTCGCGTACCGGTGTAGCACTTATAAAAATCTGCATAAGCCTTCCTGATGCAAGGTTTTTCATCAGCATGTCGATAAGTTCATCCATCTTGTCTATCGCCCTTACAATCGGAGAAATATACTTATAATCAACAACTCCCTTTGCTTCTTCAATTGTCTTCTGTATTCTCTTTCTGAAAACATTGAAGTAATACTGATCCCTGTTCATCAGAAGTTTTCTTGTGACAAGGTCGATAGACTGAATTCCATTTGTACCTTCATATAGAGAAAGAATCTTGGAATCCCTGGCAAGCTGTTCAACAGGATAATCGCAGCAATAGCCATATCCGCCGTAAACCTGCATTGATTGTGCTGTTACCTCCCAGGATAGATCAGAATTTCCCGCCTTACAGATCGGTATAAGAAAATCGACAAGAGCGGATGCTTCTTTAGCTTCTTCACCTTCGCCGTTATGTGCTATATCAATGTTATAACTTGTGAAATAAGTTGTCATCCTCATAGCTTCAACGTGAGTTTTCATCCATAGGAGCATTCTTTTTACGTCAGGATGCTCAATAATAGGAACAGACGGTGCGCCTGCATCCTGCAGCTTTGTAACATGGGGCATCTGTTTTCTATTCTTTGCATAGGTAACAGCATGAAGATAAGCTGAACTTGAAAGAGCAAGTGCCTGATTTGAACACTGCAGTCTAGCCTCGTTCATCATCTGAAACATAATCTTCATTCCTTCGCGTTCTTTACCCATTAAAAAACCGACACACTCGCCGTTATCTCCAAAGCTGAGAGAACATGTTGGAGATCCATGGATTCCCATTTTATGTTCAACACCGGTGCATACAACATCATTTTTCTTTCCGATAGTTCCGTTTGTATTAACCAGGAATTTTGGTACAAGAAAAATGGAAACTCCCCTTGTTCCTGCAGGATCACCTTCCAGCCTTGCAAGTACAGGATGCATTATATTCTCATACATGTCATTTTCACCGGCAGAGATGAAAATTTTCTGTCCGGTAATCCTGTATGTACCATCAGAATGTTTAGTTGCCCTGGTTTTCAATGCTCCGACATCCGATCCGGCATCAGGTTCCGTAAGGCACATTGTGCCGCTCCATTTACCTTCTATCATTTTATTTAGAATTACATCTTTATCCGCGCCATTATAAAAATTTTTAATAAGGTTAAGGGCTCCTCCGCTAAGAATGGAGAACATATTCCATGCTATAGATCCGGCATTGAAGAATTCATTACACGCAATATTCATAGCGACAGGCATTCCCATCCCGCCTATCTCCGGATCATTGGAAATTCCGGGAAATCCTGATTCATTAAATGCTGCCATAGCGGACTTATACGGCTCAGGCACTTTGACACTTTTAGTTGCAGTATCAAACTTAACTCCGATCTTATCAGACTCCATATTTATCGGATATACCTGACCTACGGCAATCTGTTCAGCAAGTTCCAGCGTTGCTTCATATGTGTCCCTGTCGAATTCGGAAAATCTCGGCATACTGGAAAGTTTATCGAGTTTCAGCATTTCAAAAAGTACAAACCTCTGATCTCTAACATCTACAAGTTTATTAAGACCCATGTATTCCCCCAATTATTAGATTTGAAAAAGTTTTTTGTGCTGATTGTCGTTTTTGCCGGCTATTTCTATTTTTTTTATATATAAATCCGCTAATAAGAAATTCTTCCCATTATACAAAAAATGCTATCATTTAGCATACCGAATGTCAAATATTTTTTTTTAATTATTATAATAACAAATTTTATTTGTTAAAAATATTAACTTAACCCATATTTCTCTGTTAAAAAATAGCAGTGACTAAAATTATATTCATTTTTACTGCATGTACATAAACAGTCCTTTTTATGGATAATGTGGTTAGCAATCTTAAATCTGGAGGGGAATTATAATATCAAACCGGTGAATGCCAATACTTTAAACTATCTGCTGAAAGAGTACGGCTTCCTTTCCTTTGAACAGATTTCCGGATAATTACAATTTTTCACCTGGCCCGCTTCACGGCGGCCATTGTCATTAAAACAAAGACATCTCCGAAGACAAGTTTTGCGGATGATTCCATGTTAAACACAATATACGGTTAATGATCAGCCTCCATACCGGAAAAGACCTGATTCCAAAAATTACTCTGCTGCAGATTTATATCTGCAAGCTGAGCAAAAAAATACTTTTCATTCTGAAAGTAGAATAATATACATGACTTTAGAATGTTAAAATTGAAAATTATAACCGGAGGAATAAATTTTGAAAAAAGCATCAATCGCATTTATCGGAGGATCAGGCCTTTACGAAATCGAAGGGGCAAAACTTATTGAACAGCTGGACTTAGAAACTCCCTGGGGAAAACCATCAGATAAGATCGATATAGTAGACATTAATGGAACAACCGCTGCATTTCTCCCGAGACACGGCAGAGGGCACCTGTATCCGCCCCATCAGCTTAACGTCAGGGCAAACATCGCAGCACTTAAAATGATAGGCGTTGAACAGATTATCGCTTTTTCTGCAGTAGGAAGTTTAAAAGAGGAGATTCCTCCCCTTGATTTTGTTCTTCCTGATCAGATTATTGACAGGACAAAAGGGAGATCAAGTACATTCTTTGAAAATGGTATCGTAGCACACATCGGATTTGCAGATCCGTTCTGCCACAGGCTGCATGATATTATTCTCCCTGCAGCAAAGGAACTGGGCCTTAAAATGCATACCGGTGAAACACTTATAGTGATGGAAGGCCCCGCATTCTCAACAAGGGCTGAAAGCAAACTTTACAGGTCATGGGGTGCCGGAATTATTAATATGAGTACAATACCCGAGGCAAAACTCGCCCGTGAAGCAGAAATCTGTTACGCGGTAATATGCATGAGCACAGATTATGACTGCTGGCACGAAAGTGAAGAGGATGTAACAATCGACATCGTCATCAACAACATGAACACCAACTCGGCAAACGCGAAAGAGCTTGTTAAAAAACTGGCGGGGCTGCTCGGTAAAGAAAGAACTTGCGGATGCAGGGAAGCGTCAAAATTCGCGGTAATAACGGCACCGGAAAAAAGGAATATTGACCAGTCAAAAAAACTGAGTGCCATTCTGCCGGACTACTTTAAGTAACATTTAGTTTACCATCGTAAAATACCGGTAAAATTATTTACCGGTATTTTATAAATTAAACTCAGCACTCAATAATTGCAGGCGACTCCCGCCATAAAATTAAGATAATCATTTGTTATCCCCAGATGAACACTGCTTGTTGAATTTTCTGTTCTCATATCAAGTATTATTCTTTGATAAATAAGTCCGAACAACAGTGTATAATTTTTTGAAGGTTTTATATCAATCCCGGAAGCGAGCTGGTATATTGAATAATCAGTATCTCCGTATTTAATTCCGTCTTCATCCGAGGAATCAGCTTTAGATTTTGTATAACTGCCGCCAAAACCAAAATTAATAAAACTGCTGTAATTATAATTTATCCCGCATTTCAGAGTGTATGCATATTTTAAATTTATATCACCTGTAATTTCAGCGAGTGTATCCTCATCGCAGCTCTTCTCCTCATGGGTATATGGAATCAGATAACCTGTTTCAAAACAGACAAGATATCCTCCCCGGGGTTTTATGCCGAAACCGAATAAAACTCCCGGGCCTTCGTCGTTCATAAAATAATTTGAGATTTTTTTTTCGCTGCCAATTCCGTTTATATCAAGTTTATATTTCTGATTTTCAAATCCGTAACGCCCGCTTTTGAGCATAACACCGAATTCAAAATCATTCTCACGAAGAGAATAACCGAGCGTACAGCCGGATGTAACTCTTGTTTTATCTATCTGAAGATTTTTTTTATCTGTTCCATCTATCTCATCAGATTCTTTTGATTCAATAAATGCAGCTGTTTCGATCTGTAATCCAATAGATTCTGTATTATTCATTTTATAAGCATACGACAGCATCAGGGTTGAACCGATATACACCTTATCTTCTGTTGAAGAGAAACCCGTGCTATCTAATTGCGTACTGCTGAAAATAACCTGCCCGTCCCCCGCCCTGCTTATACCTATCCCGTAGGAGTTTTGTCCAGAATGCTCTACGTCTGAAATGTAAAATGCACCATTATAATCTTCCGAAATTTCCGGATCCAGCTCAACACTGACAGCACCGAATGTTAAATCTGCATCAGCTTTGGAATGCATAAGATAGGAATACATATACATAAAAGAAATATTTTCAGTCTGCTGATGTGACATCAGTGCGGGATTCCTCAGCGCGTTGAAACTGCTGTCAGAGTTTACACTTACAGTGCTTCCCGAGTTAACTGCTTCAGCATATAATTTCAATGTTAGTGAGATAATTAAAAGTGTATAGATTCCGATTTTCATATTCATTATTTCATCCGGTATTCCATCATAGTATTATAATAACATAAACTATGTGGAGAATAAATTCAGCAAAAATTATTATCATTATTCATGGCTTCAATGACAAGTAAATAGAAAAATTATTAAATACTATTTCTAAAAATACAGTTTAGTATGAAAAAACAAATTCCGGTATTTAAGACAACAGGGTTACAAGGACTTTATTATACATGGCAAAGTTAAAAAATAAATACTGAAAATAATTTATTTATAAACAATCCGATTTCAAATGTTTAACTTAATTGTATAATTAAAATTTTATTCTAATTTATTTGACAAAAATTGACCTTATAAATCATTGTGTTTCAGGTTAATAGTTCTGAATTAATTTAAATTTCATCAAAAAAATCATTAAAAATTTAGTGATTATAATATTTTTTTAAAAAAAACTTAAACGGCTATTGACTATTCGGTATTTAATTGTTTTATTAAATACAACACACGGGTTCTACAGAAGTATGTGAATATTTTTGTTTAACTCAATCAAATCCTCATAAAAAGAACCGGCAAACTTTAAGCAGCCCACCCCGGGCTGTATTTTTTTTTCTACCTGTAATTAATAAAATCTAATCACCAATAAAATTCCGTTTATAATTTTGCTTTACATATTAATAACGTAAAATATATTTACATTACTTGCTTTAACCGAGAGGGGACTATGAGTAATAATAAATACACTGCCAAAGAAGCACTTCATATAAGAACAGCTTTTGCATATCTCATTGCACTATCCCTCACACTTTTTACAGGCGTATCTTTTCTTATAATTGCCAGGATGCCTGCGGCCGAAGTTGTTCCGGTTTTAATCATATCTGTGGTATGTATATCTCTTGCATTTATTTTTTACCGGCTCAAAAAAAATAAAAAAGATTCAAAAGTAATACCATGGATCCTCGCGATTGTAACAGCACTAATGCCTATTGCCACAAAATTAAAATATGCAATGGAGTTCGGCTGGACATTCATGCTGCAGTCATATAACAGTTCAATGCTTCTTCTGATGATGGTGTTTTTTACATGCCTCTTTCTCAGGGAAAAACTTTTTATTTTCATTTCAATTTTTACAATATTATTGTGGTCGGCTTTATTATACATCGCTTTATCCAATGGAGCTGAATATTCGTGGAATATGACAGTAGACGGAAAAACCTATTTTGGAGTTATACCTCAAAGAGAAATATTTATGATAATCGCGATGTTTATAATTTCCTATGTCGCATTCAGATGGATCAGAATAGTAAATACCTTCGAACAGAGAACAACCGCTCAAACTCTTGAGATTGAAAAAAGAATTGAACAGATGCAGAGTATGAATCTTGATACTAAAGAAAGCGTAGCCACTCTTCTTACTGAAGTAGATTCTCAAAACGGGCTTGTTGTAAAGTTCAATGACAGAATGCAGAGCCAGGCTGCCACATTTGAAGAAATTTCCGCCACACTTGAAGAACTTCGGGTTTCATCTGAAAGTATACATAACACTACACTTGATCAGATAGAAGGAAACGTCCGTATGGATGATATCGTCGGTGATTTCAAAAATATCAAAAACGAGACTAAACTGAATCTGAACTCAACATATACGGGACTTCATGGAATATCAGAAAGAACTAACGAAGCCAATCTGAAGCTTCAGGAAGTTGAAACCACCATGAATACAATTGCGGAGCAGAGCGGCAAAATAGCAGAAACCGTATCTATAATAGTTGATATTGCCGACAAAATAAATCTTCTCTCACTTAATGCAAGTATAGAAGCAGCACGTGCTGGTGATCACGGGAAAGGTTTTGCTGTCGTTGCAGACGAGATAGGTAAACTCGCATTTCTAACAACTGAAAGCATCAAGGAGATAGAAAAAGTACTGTCTCTCAATAATACAGTAACAAAAAAAGGTGTTGATGTCATAAAAGACTCTTCATCCATGATCAAAGAGATGATAAACTCCATGTCGGGAAGCACTGATAATATAAAAATTCTGCAGGACTCCCTTATGGTTGAGGAAAAATATATCAATTCAATCATAAAGCAGATGGAAACCAATATCGATCTTGCCCGTTCAATCGGACAGGGTACTGATGAACAGAAAAATGCGATCGAAAATACAAGCAATGCCCTTGATGACCTTAACCAGATTGTAAGTGAAATGGTCAGCGAGATAGCTGAACTCGCCAAATCATCTAATAATATTCTGGAAAGCGCCAAAGAACTATTGAAGAAAGCGGAAGAAACTGTCTGATCAGGTAACCTGCAGATATTTCAGCATATCAGATCTTGTAATAATACCAGCGAGTTTGCCGTTATCAATAACCGGAAGGTGCCCTATACCATTAATAAACAGAAGATTTTCTATTTCCCTCATATTCGCTCCGGCAGGGCATGTTATAAGTTTTGTTCTCATATATGCTTTTACCGGTGAATTCATCTGATCTTTTTTTCTGCCTTTCATTATATCTCTAAGTGTAAGCATTCCGCAAAGCTCATCTTTTTCATTAAGCACAGGCGTGCCGGACAATTCCATCTCTTCGAAATACAATGAGGCTTCTTTCAAAGTCCACGTATCGCGTATAGTCACAACATTTTTTGTCATCATGGTTTCAGCAGTTACAGCATGCTGGAGCTGCCGGGACAATGTTTCCAGAAGACTTTTAAAAATCTCTCTCCCTTCCCCCTGCTTAACAAGTGCAGATGCTGCTTTCGCATGGCCTCCGCCGCCGAAAGGCCTTAATATGTCAATTAGATCTATTACATTTATGCTGCTTCTTCCGATTATCACGGTACTGCCCGGCTTTTCGAAATGAAACACACCGAAAATTGCGTCAGGATTTTCTATATTAAAAATTTCTTCAACTACAGCTGCAAGACCGGCTGCCTGCTTTTCCATTGCATAGTAACTGAATACTATCTGGTGGCCGTTTATATCCTGCCAGACCAGGGTATTCATAATGTCATGGAACAGCGACACCTGGTAATCTTCTTTAAGTGTTTTTAAAAAATTATTAACAAGTTTTATATCTGCATGATTTTTCAGAAGATATGATGAGACGCGGAAGTCGTCTTCCTGAACATTATCATGAGTAAAATTTCCGGTGTCAGCATAGATCCCTGTAAGAGCAATTGTTGCATCTTTAGGGGAGATTGACAGGCGGTTTTTTATCAGTTCAAGGCCTATCATTGTAGTATTGGAACCGTAATCCCCCTCATGCACTTCTGCACTTTCAAAGTCACAGGAATCCGCACGGTGGTGATCATAAATAACTATGTCTTTAACTTCATTATCTATTACATCAAAGTATTCTTTCACCCTGGAGTGTGACCTGGTATCAACAATCACGACCCGCTCCACTTTCTCTCCTTTCAGTTCATCAACAGGTTTAAAATCAAGATGATAATGATACAGATTAACAAGATTTTTTGCTGCCGGATGGATAAGCCTGCTCATGACAGGTATATGATCAGGATAAAGATACTTTGTAAGAACGATAGATCCTATGCAGTCAAGATCCATATTTGTATGTCCGACAATTATTTTCACATCACCCCGCCATGATCCCTCACTGCTGACAATGCTGGGATTTATATCAGAATATATTTTAACCTAAAGGAACTAACTAAATCAGTCAAGCCATAATAATTTAACTGATGTAACATCTTTTATGTTCTATCAGACTATTACCATCGTAAAGAGTGGTAATCAATTATAATCTATATAAACCGGTAAAAAAATTGCTACTTCACAGTTTGCATACCATTCCATTATTTCTATCCCTGGTAATAATTTTTTGTCAAAACCGGTAAAAAAATTTATTGCAGTGTAAATTATATTAGTATAATTAAATAAAGGTAATCCTTTAAAATTATCACATAAAATCCCTTTAATTAAAAAATTGTTTTCAGGAGTATATTTTGAATGAATCAAAGCCATTGATTCTGATCGTTGAAGATAGTTCCGTTAATGGAAAGCTATGTGAAAGGTTATTAAATAAAAGCGGTTACGATACGGCTATATGTACTGACGGTGAGAGTGCCATAGAATTTGTGAACAGCAATTCACCCGACCTTATTCTTTTAGATATTGTAATGCCCGGTATTGACGGATATGAATTCTGCAAAGTTATGAAAAATAATCCGAAAATAAAACACACTCCGATAATATTTCTAAGCGCAATGAATGATGAAAAAAGCATCATTAAAGGTTTTGAAAATGGCGCCGTCGATTTCATTACAAAACCATTCAGGCATCAGGAACTTCTTGCAAGAACCAGAACTCATGTTGAACTCAAGAGGGCAAAAGAAAAACTTCTTCAGATGGCAATTACCGATGAACTTACCGGTCTTGTAAATAGAAGATATTTTATGGGAAGGCTTCTTCATGAATATGAAAGAACAAAAAGATACGAGTCAGTATTTACAGTACTGATGATTGACCTCGATTATTTTAAAAAAATAAATGATACTTATGGACATCAGTCCGGAGACACTGTTCTGCGGGCTGTTTCAGATTCTATGAAATTAAGCCTGAGGCTGTCAGATATTATTGGACGGATAGGCGGTGAAGAGTTTGCCGTAATTCTTCCTGAGACTGACATAAACGCGGCGCATATTATCGGTGAGAGGTTACGAAAGAGAGTTGAGGTGCTGAAAATTCCACATAAAGAACGCAGCCTGAAAATCACGATAAGCATTGGAGCGTCATCTTCATCGAAAGATGATTTGAGCATAGATGACGTTCTGCAGCGGTCAGATTCGGCACTGTACAGAGCAAAAGAGAATGGAAGAAACAGAATTTACTCAGAATAAAAAGCTCTCCCTTTTTTAAGTAAACCCGAAGAAGTATAAAGAATCAAAGCGCACCAGATAAGTGAAAAACTTACTGTATGTGTAAAGCTGAAATTTTCTCCATATACCGCAACTCCGATTAAAAGCATAATAGACGGAGAAATATACTGAATAAAACCGATCCTGGAAAGGGGAATCATCCTCGCCCCCTGGGCAAAAAGAAAAAGCGGGACAGCAGATACCACCCCGGTGCCAAGAAGAACTAAAACTAATGCTAACGAAGAATTCCCCATTGCACCGGTACCGCTGTATTCCTTAAAAATGATTATATAACCTGCCGCAGGAAGGAGAAAAAGTGTTTCAACGCCGAGAGATGCAATTGAATCAAGGTCACCCATTTTTTTTATGAGCCCGTACAGCCCGAAGGTGAACGCAAGGGATAATGCGATCCACGGGAAACTCCCCAGATCGACAGCCATATATATAACAGCGCAGGCTGCAAGAATAAGAGCTGTAATCTGAATTCGTGTAAGCCTTTCCCGAAGTACAATCATACCAAGAAGAATACTGACCAGCGGATTTATAAAATAACCGAGGCTCGCTTCAACAATATGCCCGGTATTCACGGCATAAACATATATAAGCCAGTTGCTGACAATGGTCAGTGAAGAGAAAAAAACTATAACACGGAATTTTCTATTCTTTAAAATATTCAGCAGAGCTTCTCTTCTGCCTGTAAAAAGAACAAGAACTATCGAAATGACAAAAGTCCATATTATTCTGTGACAAACAATTTCATCAGCGGGGACACTTTGCAGCATCTTCCAATAACCGGGAAGAACTCCCCACATTGCAAAAGAAATAACTGTATAAACAGTACCGGCGATGCTCTTTCTTTTATCTGATAATATTGCAGTATTCATTTTTTCTCCAGCATAGACCGGCATTTGTACATGACAGCCATTGCCTCTTCACTAATAGTTGTCAATTACCTTTACCTGTTGTAAATTAAAAAAATTTCTGTCTAACTGAACTTACAGCTTAACGGAAAATCCATGTATTAAAAACTTGACTTTAAACGAATTTTAATCCATTATATTATGTATGAACGGATTTTCCCCATATATAATTCCTCCGCTGCTCTGCCTTTTAACGGGTTATTCTCTTGCCATAGTTTCGCTTATCTGGGGAAAATTTAAAAAAGAAAATATATTTCTGGCCCTTATCTGTTTCTGGTGGACTCTTCTATCATATGTCTTTATTTATCATAATATTGAGAATAATCAGGAAAAGGTTATGGCAGTCGAGAGAGTTGTTCATACTCTCTATGTATTTGCTCCCGCGGTTACAATAACATTTTTTCAGATTATTACGAATAAAGTTAACAAAGTATTTATACTTCTTTGTTCGATACTCAGCCTGATACTTGCATTTTTTGTCCATACTACATATTATTTTTATGGTTTTTATACTTACGAATGGGGTATGATCGCAAAAAGCGGAGCAGCTTTTCAGGTGTTCTCGGCATATGCGGCATTATCCACACTATATATTTTTATTCTTTTTTTTAAAAAAGTCAGGGTTGAAAAAAATAATGTTATAAGATTAAAATTCTATTATCTTTTCATTTCATATTTTTTATCCGCTTTTTTAACATTCACAAATTTTCCGGCCATGCATGGAATAGATATATACCCGCTCAGCAATTTTATATTTATTCCGCTGGGAATAATGACATATGGAGTATTGAAATACCGGCTGGTAACAATAAGCGGTGTTCTGCATAAGTTCATTTTCTGGCTTGCTCTCTCTTCAATGATTGCTGTTCCCAACATCTTTATATTTATATTGATAAAAAATAATTTCAACAGACTCGACTCTGTGAGGCTTCTTATTTTATTTCTCGTCTGGTTTTTTGCCAACTACTACTATTTCAATAAAATACAGCCTCTGATCAACCAGTTGTTTAACCGTAGAAATTACAATCTTTCACAAATGGAAAAGATTTTTATCAAAGATCTCGCCATGCTTAAAAATCTTGATGAGCTTGTTTATCAGATGATTACCATGCTCCGTAAGACACTGAATGTTGAACAGGTATCTCTTTACATTAGAAAAGGATATTCCGGAAGCTACATGGATTCACGGGGAAATTGTATAGATATTGATCAGAAAACCGAAAAGAGTTTACTGGAAGGAACTTTTTTTGAAAGAAACCTCATTGAATCAGAGGAGGAGTTAATCAGTTCCGCCGGAATCCTCCTGCCGATTTTCACCGCTACAGGAAGTGAATATATTGTTCCCCTCGTTCACCAGAGAGAGCTCCTGGCGATTTTAACTCTTAAAGAAAAAATAAACCGGATTAGAGTGAAAGATAATGAAATCCGGTTCATCTGCAATTTAAGTTCATACGCGACGGTCGCACTTGCAAATTCAGTTATGTATCAGAACCTAGCCGACATGAAAGATAATCTAGAAAAAATAGTAGAAGATAGAACCGCATTAATAGAACGGCAGAAATCTGATATGGAGAGCGACATTCAGCTGGCCAGAAAAATACAGATGGCCCTGCTTCCGCAGAATTTGCCCGATGTGAAAAAATTAAAAGTAGCGTTCAGATATGAACCGATTATGGGAGTCGGAGGTGATTTCATCGATATACATTACAGGGAGGGAATGGATGAATACGGCATTTTCATCTGTGATGTGTCCGGACATGGTTCATCCTCAGCCATGATTGCTTCCATGGTGAAGATGTCCCTTCATTCCTGGGGAAAGTTTATTCAGCATCCGGCCGAAGCATTTATCGAGATAAGAAATCTGCTGAGAGGAAAGATCGGTGATAATTTTATCACCGCTTATATGTGCTGTATAGACCTGAAAAGCGGAATAATAACATCAGCATGCGCGGGCCATCCTCCTATGATACTGATACGGAAAAATGGTACTGTTGAACAGGTGAAGCCTGCAGGGAAAATTCTTTTTGATTTAATTGATTCTGAATATGAAGAAAGCAAAAAAACATTAAATGACGGTGACAAAATTATTTTATATACAGACGGCGTATTTGAGGCCAGGGATTCATCCGGCAAGATGTTAGGAGAGGAGAGATTCATACAGATGCTGTCAGAGAACTCCTCCCTTTCAGCTGAAGATCTCTGTCAGCGGATCTACAACGAAACTTTTACTCCGGAAGGAAATATTATAGATGATGATTTTGCCCTGCTGGTTGCTGAATACAAAAACTGAACTTTTCCCCCTCCCCATCCGCCCGTTGGGCACCTTCCACATGAATGGGGAAGGCTTAAAACATTAAATACAGTATAATAAAAAACAATAAACTAATTTTAAACTGATGAATTCATAACGAAGGATCAAACAATTCTATTTACTATAGCCATCGCATGAATTGCAGTAGTATTTAAAAAAGGAATTCCGCCGCCGTCACTCTCCTGAAGTATCAGGGGAATCTCCGTGCAGCCCAGTATCAGAGCATCAATTCCATCGACGGATTTCATTGTATTTATAATTTCAATAAATCTTTTTCTTGTATCATCTTTTATTATACCGGAAACAAGTTCACCGAATATTTTCGAATGTATAAGTAATTTTGATTTTTCATCGGGAGTCACTATTTCGATATTCTCCTTATTGAAAATTTTATGATAGAACCTGTTGTTCATGGTAAAAGCAGTGCCGAGAAGGCCAGCTTTTTTTATTCCGAGACGTTTCGCTTCCGTGCATGTCTCCTCCACAATACTGACAAGAGGAATACCGGAAATTTCTGCAACTTCATCGAAGACAAGGTGGGGAGTATTAGAAGCGATAAGCGCGATATCAGCACCTGCATCAGCAAGAGATTTAACAGCATCTGAGAGGTAGCTGATCAGTCCGGCTTTATCGTCCTTTTCTATCAGATTAATCATTCCGGTAATATTTACACTATTTATTATAATTTCGGGATAATTGCCGTCGTTAACCTTTTCCCGGTAATAGTTTATTATTAGCCTGTAGTAATCAATTGTCGCCTCAGGCCCTACTCCGCCGATTATACCTATCTTTTTCATATGTCCCCCATCCGCCCGTTGGGCGACTTCCCCGGTAACGGGGAAGGCATTCACAGTATTATTAAATATAAATACTATTTATCAAGCACCGCGTTCCACTCTTTAATTCTGTCAGCGAGTTTTTCAAGAAGTGCCGATGTGTCACCCTCTATAGTAATTGATTCAATTTTATCGCCCTGTTTGATGCTGTTGACAACTTTCTGGTCATCATCACTCACAACAGATCCGAACACAGTATGTTTTCCATTCAGCCATGCTGTTGGAACATGTGTTATAAAAAACTGGCTGCCGTTTGTTCCGGGACCCGCATTTGCCATGGAGAGTTTACCCGGTTTGTCATGAGGAAGTTTTGGTGTGCATTCATCCTCAAATCTGTAACCGGGACCACCTGTGCCTGTTCCAAGAGGGCATCCCCCCTGAATCATAAAATCTTCTATAACTCTGTGAAATTTTAATCCGTTGTAAAAACCTCTATTTGCTAGGTTTACAAAGTTCGCTACAGTTACAGGAGCCTCTTCGGCATAAAGATTTACCTTTATGTCTCCTTTAGATGTTTTAAAAGTTGCTGTTATTCCGCTCATCGTTTTTTCCTTATTTTAATTTTATAATCCATTCATTCCACAGGCGTATTTTACTGTCAAGAAATGTTGCCTTTCAAAATAAGCACCTTTTACCGGCAATGTTCTAACATAACATGTAATAAAAAGTAATAATTTACGATATTTTAAGACATTTATATTATATCATTCTTGACATTTCTTATTAAATACCAAATAATTCATACAGTTTATGGTAAAGAACTCAAGGTAAAAAATAAAGACACTGATTTTTAATGCGGTAATATCTCAATGAGAATGTTTAAGTAGATATTTGTTCTGCCTTAGAAACTGCCGAAAATCATTGAATTACGCCTAACCTTAAAAATAATATTCTGATTCCACCGATTAAGGGACATCAATAGAATATATTCAGGTTGTTCACCATAAACTTAAAAAATACAAAATTTTTAAGGAGCTTGTTATGAGAACAACAACTAATATCCGTATCCTTTTACTCTCGTTTTTAATGACTATTCTGCTGTCATCTTCAGTTTTTTCAGCAGACAAGCCGGCAGCCAAATCCCTCATGATGGCAACAACTACAAGTACAAATGACACAGGCCTTCTCGATTATCTTGCACCTGTCTTCCAGAAAGATACAGGAATTGAACTTAAATGGATCTCTGTCGGAACAGGTATAGCAATTAAAACAGGTGTTGACTGCAACGCTGATGTGCTTCTTGTTCATGATCCTGATGCAGAGAAAAAATTCGTGGCAGACGGTAACGGAATCAACAGAAAAGAACTTATGTATAACGACTTTGTTATAATAGGACCGAAAAGCGATCCTGCAAAAATAAAAAAACTTTCTGTAGAAAAAGCTATGAAAAAAATAGCAGAGAAAAAAGCAAATTTCATGAGCCGCGGCGACAAATCAGGTACCAATGCTCTTGAACTTAAATTATGGAAAAAATTTGGAATCGCTCCGGATAAAGAACCCTGGTATGTACAGACAGGACAGGGAATGCTTGCAACAATTAAAGTTGCTTCAGAAAAAGATGGATATACTATCACAGATAGAGGAACTTATATTAAATACGAAGCCACGAACAAAGGGAATCCTCCTCTGGTTATCCTTGTTGAAAAAGACAGTAACCTCTTCAACCAGTATGCTGCTATCGAAGTGAACCCTGCAAAATGTACAGCAGTAAAAAATGATCTTGCTAAAGAGTTCATTAAATGGATGGCGTCAAAAAAAGGGCAGAAAATGATCAAAGATTATAAACTTCAGGGAAAACAGCTTTTTACACCTAACGCTAAAAAATAATTCACAGATTAATATTTAACAAACTGGACTGATTTCCGCATGCGCGGGAATCAGTCCAGTTACTGTTGACTGAATATCCGCGCAAGTACCGAACCTTATCGTAAAAGTATCTGCAGAGATAACGAAAAATTTTTAATTTACACGTAACTGCAATAAAGTCATACTGTTCACAAATAGAAAAACCACTATTACCAAAGAGATTATATGGATTTTTTAAAAGATGGATTTTTTAATGCATTCATCCTGCTCTTTCAGGGACACGATGAAACCTATGATGCCATATTCACAACACTTAAAGTCTCGTCATTTTCAATAATGATAAGCCTGTTAATCGGGCTCCCTTGCGGTTTTGCGCTGAGCTATTACAATTTTCCCGGGAAAAAACATATCCGGGCTGTTGTCGATACGCTTCTCTCGCTCCCTACAGTTGTCGTCGGACTTCTGGTTTATGCTTTTATAACCCGGAAAGGCCCGCTTGGAGATTTTAATCTTCTTTTTGAAACATCAGGTATTATTGTCGGGCAGGTAATTCTGATACTTCCGCTTGTTGTATCACTAAGCGCCACCGGAATTGAGAGCCTTGATGAAAGGCTGCGTAACACACTTATTACACTCGGTGCAACTCCAAGGAGAATACTTATAAGCACACTGTACGAATCACGCTTTGCGGTCATGACAGCAGCTGCAACCGCTTACGGACGGGCAATATCGGAGGTGGGAGTTTCGATGATGGTCGGCGGAAACATCAAATGGCACACCAGGACAATCACCACAGCAATAACTCTGGAAACAGGGAAAGGTGAATTTGCCATGGGTATCGCACTTGGACTTGTTCTCCTTTTAATAAGTTTTGCAGTAAACGGTGCACTCATTTTTTTCAGGAAAAGGTCATAGTAAAGCATATGATGAAGAATAAATATCTGTATGAAATTTCCGGGATTGAACACAGCTATGGCGAATTTACTCTCCGGATTCCGGAACTTAAAATAGAGAGAGGCTCCGCCGTGGGTTTATCCGGACCTAACGGAAGCGGGAAGAGTACACTGATAAGACTGATGTCGTTTCTTGAAAAACCGGCGTCGGGAAAGATTACTTTTAACAGCGTATTCAATGACCGGATGCAGGCAACAATGCTCCAGCAGGACCCGTATTTGCTTAAAAGAACGGTATATGACAATGTATCTTATGGACTTAAAGTTAAAAATGATTACAAGGATTTAAAGAAACGCACAGCTGACGCTCTTGAAAGAGTTAATCTTAACCATAAAATATTTATGTACAGGAAATGGTTTGAACTCTCCGGCGGTGAAGCCAAGAGAGTTGCCCTTGCTTCAAGGCTTATTCTCAGGCCGGAAGCTCTGCTCCTTGATGAACCTGTTGCCAATGTCGATACCGAAAGCTCACGCGCTATTATAAATGCGGTTAAATGGATGAGAGAAGAACACTCAACCACTCTTATTATTTCGAGCCATGACCTTACATGGCTTAACAGCGTAACAGACAACATATGGAAACTGTACAACGGCAAGCTTGCCGGTTCAGGAAACGCCAATCTGATTCCGGGCCCGTGGGTTGAAGGGGAAAATAATCTCTGGCATACAACTCTGCCTGAAGGAGTTAAAATATATTCAACACAGCCGCCCGATTGCAGCATTCCTGCAATACTGCATCCTTATGATATAATTCTGTCAGAAAAAAAATTAACACGTACATCGGCAGTGAACCATATTGAAGCGAAGGTGAATCTTCTTATTTCAGAAGGAAATTCCGGAAAAATAAGAGTGGAAACAGAAGCATCAGGACGTATTCTCAGCTGCCACATAACCAGGGAATCCGCAGTAAAAATGAATATAGTACCGGGCAAAAAAGTTTATCTTATATTTAAAGCAACGTCGCTTATGTGGGATTAGAATTGCAGCAGGATAACTCTCTACTGTTTTGGCATAAATTTATATGCAGGAAAAATTATTTCGGCTTTCCCTCAAAACAAGCATAATCCAGATCATACGCCGGGCAAGGGAGCAGCGTGATGTTTTCTGTACCATCAGCATTTATTTTACCGATATTTTTAGGAGTACTCCCCTGTGCAAAAATAATTTCCGATCCATCCGGAGACCATGAACCTCTGGCTTCACCGATAGTATTGGTATTTGTGATGTTAACCTGGCCTGTCCCATCAGGATTGATTGTCCAGAGGTCATATGTTCCACTGAATGATTCATAAAGAATTTTAGATCCATCCGGTGACCATGTTGGAGCAGTATCGTTGGCGGCAGTGTTTGTAAGATTGGTCGGTGTGCCAGTACCATCAGCATTCATAATATAAATTTCCATATTACCATCCCGGTTGCTTTGAAAAACTATTTGTGAACCATCGGGGGACATTGAAGGAAGTGAATCAGCTGCGGAATTATTAGAAAGGTTGGTCGGTGTGCCAGTACCATCAGCTTTCATGATATATATTTCCAGATTACCAGAAATATTTGAATAAAAAAGAATATTTTTACCATCCGGCGACCAGGTGGGCATATAATCATTATAACCAGGGAGTGTATCTGTCAACCTTTCCAGGTTGGTGCCGTCCTCATTTATTACATATATTTTAAAATTTCCGTCACGATTTGAGGAAAATGCAATTTTTTTACAGTCAGGCGACCAGGAGCAGTAGGAATCGATCCAGTTCCCCTCTGTAAGCTGTTTAACATGGCTGCCATCGCTGCTCATAATATAGAGATTAGCAACAGACATAGATGAAAATCTTGCAAAAACTATTCTCAAGTCATGATCATTTCTACTGCATGAAACCATGAACATGGAGTATAATAAAATCATTATTATTACTTTTTTCATATAAAGCCGCTTCAGTAAAAATTTTAATTAACTGAGACAGACAGAAAACGGATTTGTCAACAGAGAAATACATTTTGCTTCCAGTACTCCGCTGAATTCAGCACAAGTAATGGAAAGCATATCCCATGAAACATCCGCAGTAAATAACATTGAAGCAAAAGTAAATCTTCTTGTTTCAGAGGGAAACTCGGGAAAAATCAGGGTGGAGACCGAAGCTTCCGGCCGGATCTTAAGCTGCCACATAACCAGGGAATCCGCAGTAAAAATGAATATAGTACCGGGCAAAAAAGTTTATCTTATATTCAAAGCTACATCGCTTATGTGGGATTAGAATTGCAAT
>Ga0116171_10002201_pt1 | contig 18695 bp, 17 predicted proteins | sample AD_JPNHW2_MetaG_FD_89798 | JGI IMG/M metagenome (GOLD analysis project Ga0116171, IMG submission 89798) | Active sludge microbial communities of municipal wastewater-treating anaerobic digesters from Japan - AD_JPNHW2_MetaG | ecosystem: Engineered > Bioreactor > Anaerobic > Digestate | place... | reverse complement strand
GTACCACGATGGATTTTCGAGAACATTCCTTATCACCACCGGAAGAGGTGCAACACCATAATAACTCTGACCAATAAATGACCTGAACATTTTGTTCCGGGAACCAAGCTCCCTGAGATGATTAAGATATTCATATTCGCTCATGGCAGCAGGAAGCCTTAGAGGCTTCTCAAGACGTATCTTTGAGGGGACTGTTTTGTCGATCAGCTGGTCGAGAGATTCCACATCGATAACTTTGAGCATACCAGGGATCTCCTCCGCCCGGGGACCATTATGACGGTTAACGAATTTATCTGTAGTCATATATTTGATTTTTTAGTTTAACAATTTTAGTGTGTCACTGTTCGCAGGACAGTCTGATTCACGAAAAATACGGGTTATTTTTCAGCTCATCGCCGATAGTTGTTGCTTCACCATGCCCCGGATAAACGACTGTTTCCGGAGGCAGGACAAATAGTTTCTCACTGATGCTTTTTACCAGTGTATCATAATCGCCGCCACGGAGGTCTGTCCTCCCAATACTTCCTGAAAAAAGAGTATCACCGGTGAGAACCACCTTTTGCTTCTCACAGTAAAATGCAAGGCTTCCCGATGAATGTCCGGGCACAAGAAGAGCTTTCAGTTCGGTATTTCCGAAAGTGACAGTATCCCCGTCATCAATAAGGCCTGATGGTTCCGGGGGGATTTCCATTTTCATTCCAAAAACAGATGCTATATGTACTGAATCATTCCTGTTACCCTCTTCTTCAGCATTACAAAGGAGGGGTGTTTTATATTTTTCGAGGAACATTTTGTTGCCGAAAATATGATCGAGATGACAATGAGTATTTAAAAGCAAAACAGGAGTGAGATTTTTACTCTCTATAAAACCGGTAAGCTTTTCAAATTCAGTCCGGTTATAGCATCCGCAATCAATTACTGCGCATTGCCCTGAGCTATCGGATAATATATATGTATTTACCTCTATCGGAGAAAAGATAAGTTTAAATACTTCCATATTCAGTTATCATTTACCGTTCCTTTAAGCATCGGAACGAATACAAAGCTGCCGTGATCGCTGTATTTGAACGAATCTTCTCCGTCGCGTACAACAAGTGTCATAACCTGGAGATCGCTGCCGCCGACCGGCGCAACGAGCTTCCCCCCGGTTTTGAGCTGATGCAGGAGTGTTTCAGGGATCTCTTTTATGGCAGCAGTAATAATAATTCCGTCAAAAGGCCCGTATTGTGGTTTCCCTGCATGTCCGTCGCCATAGAAAAAATCGACTGAATAACCAAGTCCTGAGAGAGTGTGTTGTGCCTTGAGGTATAGTTCCCTGAACCGTTCGATAGTATATACTTTTGCTCCGAGTTCTGCAAGCACGGCTGCCTGGTAGCCCGATCCGGTACCTATCTCAAGTATTTTATCTCTCTTTTTAACTTTAAGAAGAGAGCTCTGAACAGCCACGGTATAAGGTTGAGAGATAGTCTGACCTGATGATATTGGAAAAGCTTTATCGACATAGGCATGTATAAGGAATGCCGGATCCATGAAAAGATGTCTGGGAACAGCGTCTATTGCTCTTAACACCTCCTCATCAGTAATACCTTTCTTCCGGAGTTCAGCCACCAGCTTCTTTCTTTTTCCTCGGGCTTCAAAATCATCGATCATAGGAAATCAGGGGCATCAGGTTGAGGAAACAAAAATAGAAAAAATGTTACACAGGAATCAGGAATGATATCATAGTGTATAAAAAAACTTTATCTTCATAAATCAGAGGTTTAACAGTGCTTATGTCAGAATTTCCGGAAGAAAAGAATAAAAAGGTGCAGAACAGAAGCCCCATATTTTATGAGCCTGTAAAGAGGGTTTTCGATATCTCTTTTGCCCTGGTGTCAATAATTCTTTTAAGTCCATTTCTTTTACTTCTTGTTCTTTTCATCAGGATATCAGGCGGAGGTCCGGTAATATACAAACAGGACAGGATAGGAAAGAAAGGTGTTCCGTTTTCGATATACAAATTCCGGTCGATGGTATATGATGCCGAACACGGTGTTCCTCTTTTATCAGGGAACCATGAAGAAAGGATAACCCGAACAGGTCGTTTTCTGAGGAAATACCGTATCGACGAGATTCCCAACCTGTTCAATGTCATCAAGGGTGAAATGTCGGTTGTAGGCCCGCGGCCGGAACGACAGTACTTTATTGAACAGATAATGAAAAGGAATCCTTCGTATGGTGAACTTCAGGGTGTGAGGCCCGGGGTCACCTCCTGGGGACAGGTAAAATACGGTTATGCCTCGAATGTCGATGAGATGCTCGAGAGGCTTCATTATGATCTTTACTATATGAAACACAGGTCGTTATGGTTTGACCTGAAGATCATTTTCTGTACAGTAGGAACTGTTCTGCGAGGCAGGGGGGTGTGAGGGCGAAGGGCGAAGGGCACAGGGCACAGGGCGCAGCTCCCAAAAATGCGGAAGCTATTGGAAGATTTTTGGGAGCTGAGGGGATTATTGTTTATTCTTTTCCGACGATTTAAACCCTTTTACCTGGACAGGTTTCTTGGTATCATGCTTCTCGATCAGTTCATCGAGGTAATAGAAGACGAGTTCTATGTTCTTGTCCTGATTGGTAAGTTTCTTCTTTATCTCTTCAATTTCAAGCCTTATACTCATGTTATCCATCAGGATCTCCCGGACTTTAGTAAATACACGCATTATCTGGATGTTTACCTTTATGGCTCTTCCACTGTTAAGCACGCCTGATAACATTGCAACGCCCTGCTCGGTAAACGCATATGGAGGTGTTCGACGGCCACCCCAACTTGATCTTCCAATCTTGAATACCAAGATATCGAACTCCTCCTTTGTAAGCTGGAACATAAAGTCTTCCGGAAAGCGGTCAATATTACGTTTTACCTGTTCATTTAACCTGCGTGTTTCAACATCATAAAGTTCTGCCAGATCTTCGTCCAACATCACTTTCTTATCCCTGATCAGATAAATCTTGCTTGTTATAATTTCATCAGGTATAGCCAGTTGATTGCTTCCTTTTGCCATCTGATCTATGTTTGTCGTTTGTAAATTTACTTATTTAATCTTGATGTCGCATTTTGCGATATCAAGTTCGTATTTGCCTGATTTCATGTTTTATTGGATATCACAATTTGTGATTTCCAACTTGAGGTCACAATTTGTGATATCAAGTTTGAGGACGCAATTTGCGACCTCCATTCTCATCTGAGAGGATGGAAAAGCTCAAGCTGCTCTGTCAGGTCCGTCAGATCATGCCTACGGTAACTCTCGATGCTCCTGATGCTCTTATGTCCTGCCATATAATGAACCTGACGTATTCGGCATTGTAATCCTTTATTTCAAACCATATTTCCCGATTTCCAGATATTCTGGTCCTGCCGGCTGCAATATGCTCTCGTAAAGAATTACTTCACTGACATTGACATCCTGGATCTTTATATCACTGAATTTCTTAACAACTGACCTCAGATCATCAGGATTATTTACTGACCTTATCCTTCCCAGCGTCAGATGAGGTCTGAATGCCCTCTCCTCCAGCCTGAATCCTGAACCTCTTAAACGCGATACAAGAGCACCCTGAAGTTCATTCAACCGGTCACAAGGCTCTATACCTGCCCACAAAACACGGGGATCATCGAAATTCCGGAACACCCCTGTCCCCCGGATGCTGAAACCCCACTCCCCATAACCCTGGCAACCCTCCCGGAGTATTGCTGACACCGTTTTAATCTTATCATCTTGGGTATTTCCCAGGAAAACAAGTGTCAGATGCATGTTGGAAACACTTGTCCAGTTAATCCGCTCCGATCTCAATCCCGCCCTTAGCGAACTGATAATGCCGGAAAGGGTCTCTCCGGGGATAATCTTTACTGCGATAAATATCCTTTTCATCGTTGTCGTTATCAGAGCAATCCTGCCTCTATCTGTAGTATAATAACTTCCATCCAGGCATCTTCGCCCCACGGGTCATACTCAGCCTTAAGATTTGTACCGAAGATCCTGGCGATGCCCTGCCAGAACGACGCAGAAAAGCCGCCCCGGTACTGTTTGATCAGATCGAAGGAGGTGTTCATCGTCTCACGGTCGATCAGCTTTATCAATAGCTTTCCCTGTGTAATTGTCATGTCACGGATATCATCCTCATATTCCCCCAGCACTTCACGCTCAACGCTCTTCAGATATTGCTTTCGCTCTTTTTCATCAGGCATCGCTGCAAGCTTCATGTTCACCTCTTCAAACTTGTCGCGCACAATCATGGCATAAGGGTAAACCTTTTTGAGGTTGAAGATCATCCGGTCATATTTTCTTATAATTACTTTTCTTGGAGCATTCTTATTTCCGACGATGGTCACTTCTTTTATTTCGACCTCCGGAAGGAGTTCGCCATTACGCTCAACTTCCTGAAGAAGGTAAACCCTGCCCTGTGAGGTATCACGCGCCGACGAGGCTGTATCATTCTGCCCGGAAGCTGAAAGGGTAATCAGAAGCGAAAGGATTATGACGGTACAGGATCTCACACTCTTTTTTTACAAAATTACCAAATATTCTTCCCTGTTTACAACAGAGTAATTTATCCAAAATTGTGCCAGACTCTGTCGCAGATACAACTCTCATTTGCCAAATAGCGGATTATAGGTACTTTTAAGGAAATTTTCCTTATGCCACTGGAGATAGAAGACCTTAAGGATCCGTCGAGGTTCAGGGAGCTTTACTCACTGCCTTATAGCGAAATGGTAGAATTTGTCGTGGAATATATCAGGAAGAATACCCCGGTAATGATTTTCTACTGGTCGCTGTGCCTGGTCTTTTTTGCAATCGGACTGACTGTCAGGATAAATATCTCAGGGTATTTTCAGATCGGCACCATTATGCTCCATTCAATGCTGGGCTTTATTCTGTTTCCGGTAATTCTGATACCGGTGCATGAGCTTATGCATGTAATCCCCTTTCTCCTCACAGGAGCCAGGAGAATACGGATCGGGGCCGACCTGAAACAATACATATTTTATGTAACCGCTCACAGGAATATCATGAACAGCGCTAAGTTCATATTTGTGGCGCTGGTCCCCTTTTTTATTATAACTGCAGGTCTTCTCCTGATGGTCTTCATGCTCCCGGGACTATGGAAATGGAGCCTGTCGGCGCTGCTTTTTGTACATACGACGATGTGTGCCGGCGATTTTGCAATGCTGAACTTTTATTATCATCACCGTCACCGGAAAATATATACTTATGATGATGCGGATGAAAAAATGGCTTATTTTTATGAGGCAATATTACCAACTACCCAGCACCCAGAACCCAATACCCAGAACCCAGAACCCAGAACCCAGTACCCAGAACCCAGTACCCAGCACCCAGCACCCAGAGAGATAAAAACCAAACATATATATAATGAAGAAACTGATATTTACCCTGACACTGACCATGTTCATTCTGGCGCCGGTGATGGCGCAGAGAAAGATCGTCAACATTCCTGATATACCGGGATATGTTACCCTGAAATGTGATTTCCATCTGCATACTGTATTCTCCGACGGCAACGTATGGCCGTTGATGCGTGTGGCAGAGGCATACCGCGAAGGGCTCGATGCCATTTCAATTACGGATCATATTGAATATACACCAAAAAAAGCATACGTTCCTGTTGATCATAATGCCGCATGGAATATTTCACAGAATGCTGCAAAAGAAGGGAACCTGATTCTTGTGCATGGAGCAGAGATAACACGGTCGATGCCTCCCGGACACCTTAATACACTTTTCATAACTGATGCAAATGCACTGGTAAAGGACTCTGTTTACAATGTCATTGAAGAAGCTGTTAAACAGGGTGCATTCATCCAGTGGAATCATCCCGGATGGAAGTCACAGCAGCCTGACGGTATCCCGCGGATGTACACCATCCATCACAGGCTCTTAAAAAACAAATGGCTCCACGGGATCGAATTTGGCAACGACACGGAGTATTATCCTCTTGTGCTTACCTTCTGCAAAAATTTTAATCTCGCAGTCATGGCAAACAGCGATAACCACGCGGTTATGAGTGAGACATTTGCGCTCCCTGAATACACGCACCGTCCTATGACGCTGGTCTTTGCAAAGGAGAGAACCTCAGAATCGCTGAAAGAAGCAATGTTTGCAGGCAGGACACTGGCATACACCGACGACATAATTGCAGGTAAAGAGGAACTGGCCAGGGCTCTCTATTCGCAGTGCATCTCTGTGAGCAAACCTTACTACGAAAATGACAAGAGCATATATTTTGAGGTGAAGAATAAGTCAGATATCCCGTTCTATCTTGTCAATGGACCTGCAGGGGCAACACCCTCTATCACCCTGGCACCCAATTCAATAACAAGGGTTGTCCTCAGCAAAAAAGTGACTTCTCCCCTCGTTTATGATGTAAAAAATATTCTGACCGGCGAAAAGGAAGTTCTGAAGGTTGAATTGAAGTAACCCCCATTCCCCTCCCCTTAAAGTTAAGGGGAGGGGCCAGGGGTGGGGTTAAAACTTCTCTTTGGTGAGTTTTAAGATATCATCCTCTTTCACAACCGGCCGTATGCGGAAGGAGTATTCATAATGTCTCTCCATAAGGCGGTACTCTTCATGGATCCTTGCACCCCAGCTGTCGTCTCCGCCAACACCCATCTGTCCCAGGTCAACGTTAAGGTTTACCAGCTCACGCGGTTTAACATCGTCGGTATGTGTGTTTGCGCTCTTTGCATCTTTGCGGTATCGTGAGAGGTTGCCGGGCGACTCAAAATCATCATGTATGTTATGCAGGGCCGAGAAGCTTATCAGCGGATTGCCGCATACCAGGATGCCGGTACCGCTGTCGTCGGTGAGTGACAACCATCTTGTATCGGTTCTATAGCCATTCTCCGAAGGCCTGATATAAGGTACATACTGGTCGGCCACACTACTCTCATATACTCCCACTTCGGCTGCTGTTTTCCTGTCGGAATAGTTTTCATGCGGACCGCGTCCAAACCACTTCAGGTTCGAAAACTCTTCGGGTAACTGCATCTGCATTCCCATCCTGGGCAACTCCGGAATTTTTTCGCTGACTTTCTCGAATTTATTGGAAACGACAAGGTCGCCGCCTGCAAAAACTGTGTATGTTGTTGCATAACCTGCCAGCTTGGTGCTGTCGGGAGCAGGGATATCATATCCGAAAGCTACAACAACTTTTCCGGGAGCAGGCTGCGAAATATCGGCTTTGGTAACTACTGCCTTTTCACCGGCTTTTCTCCAGACGCCCATCCACCTTTCCATGCCATAGCCATAATCATTATCTGTCGGAGCTCTCCAGAAATCAGGCTCCGGCCCTTTAAGGAAAAGCTCTTTACCTTTATATATATAGGATGCGATCCTGCCGCTCTCAAGGTCAAAGATCACTTTCATATCATTGCCTGCAATAGTCAGCTTTGTTCCCTCAGTTGTCTTTTGAAGAATATCAGTTGTGGCAGGGCTTATCGGATCTCCTTTTCTGCCTTCGGCCAGCAGGAATTGTGCCGTGGCATAGACATGTCCTTCAGGAACAAGATTCCATTCTTCCGATCTTGAGGCTTTTATATTAAGGAAGTATTCGGTTGCAGGAAGAGGAACTATTTTATTCACCGGTATCTTAACTAACAGGTCATTACCCGGCTTAAGCCCGGGGAATGATATTTTCCCTGACTGCACGACAGATCCGTCGGCAATGATTTCCCAGTCGAAATTGAAGGAAGAGAGATCGGTGAAATCATATTTGTTACGGATCTTAATAAGGCCGTTGTTAAGGTCCACCGGTTCGAAACCGATATACTGGTAAACTTTTTTCACCTCAGCAAGGCCGGGTTTTGGTGACCTGTCGGGCCAGGTAAGGCCATTGCAGCAGAAGTTTCCATCGCTGGGAACACCCTCCTCGCCGAAATCGCCGCCATAAGCCCAGTATTTCTCTCCCGCCTCATTGGAGGTGAGAATGCCCTGGTCGACCCAGTCCCAAACAAATGCTCCCTGTAGTTTGGGATATTTCTCAATAATATCCCAGTAATCCTGCAGGTTACCGGTCGAATTGCCCATAGCATGTGCATATTCACAAAGGATGAGAGGCCTGTCGTTCTGTTCATCCTTTGCATAGGCTTCCAGATGTTCTATACGTGCATACATCGGGCATACTATGTCGGTATGTCTTTCGGTTGTATTGGTGCTTTTCTCGGCACGTTCGTACTGAACCGGACGGGAGGGATCACGTTGTTTTGCCCACTTATAGTTATTGAGAAAGTTATGACCATCGCCGGCTTCATTTCCCAGCGACCAGATAATTACAGAAGGATGGTTTTTGTCACGCTCAACCATAGCCTGCATACGTGCCATATGTGCAGCAGCCCATTCAGGCTTGTCGGCAAGAGTAACATCCTTGTTATAACCGATGCCATGAGATTCTATATTTGCCTCATCGATCAGGTAGAGGCCATATTTGTCACACATCTCGTACCACAGTTCCTGCTGGGGGTAATGCGATGTCCGTACTGCATTTATGTTATGACTTTTCATGACCCTGATATCTTTCAGGATCATGTTCTCATCGATAACGTGACCATTTATATCGTCATGTTCATGAAGGTTTGTTCCTTTCAGATATACAGCCTTTCCGTTAACAAGAAGCTGAGAGTCTTTGATTTCAACTTTTCTGAAACCTATCTTTGTGCCTACGGTTTCCATGATCTCGCCATCAGGCTTCTTCAGGCTTATAAGAAGGGTATACAGGTATGGGGTTTCTGCCGACCAGGTTTTTACCTGTGGGATATTTTGTGTAAATGATTCCTGAACAATCCCGTTTTTGATTCTCGTTGCCAATTTTGAGGTCGCCAAAGTTTTCCCTTCATCGATCAGCGAAACAACTATATCAACGTCTTCACCCTCCTTATCACCTCCTGCAGCCTCTACTGAAAACTTCAGCAATCCGTCGGAATAGTTTTCATGAAGGTCGCCGATTGCAAAAAAGTCTCTTATATAAGCTTTTGGCCTTGCATGAAGGAATACTGTTCGTTGAATACCGCTCATGCGCCAGAAGTCCTGGTCTTCGAGATAGCTTCCATCGCACCACCGGTACACTTCAACAGCGATGGTGTTTTCACCCCTTTTCAGGAATTCTGTGACATTGAATTCAGCAGGTGTCTTACTGTCCTGGCTGTAGCCGACAAGCTGCTCGTTTATCCAGACATAGAATGCCGATGCCACTCCTCCGAAATGGAGGAAGACCTCTTTTTCTTTCCATCCCGAAGGCACAATAAAAGTTCGTTTATATGATCCAACAGGATTATAATCATGCTGTATCCGCGGTGGATCTTTTTTATGAGGATAAGTAATATTGACATAAATGGGGACATCGTATCCTTTCATTTCCCAGTTCGATGGCACCGATATGTCATCCCAGTCGCGGGTGTCATAGTTATCCTTAAAGAACCAGTAAGGTCTCTGATCGGGCGATTTTACAAGGTTGAATTTCCATGTTCCGTCAAGAGAGAGCACGTTTGGCGATGAATTCTTAATGTTTTCCAGCGCTGACTTCTCATCAGGAAAACTGATCATTGTTGCATGAGGTGCCTCCTTGTTCTGACCAATCATTTCCGGATTTTCCCAGTCGCGGGTCTCTTTTTCGGTGAATGCCACACCTTCATATTTGCTATACCTTCCGCAGCCGGCAGTCACCGCGAGAAGCAATACATAAAGAAAAAACTTCTTCATCATTAATCCTGTTTATGGTTTTGTTAAAGTTATGAATTCCTTTCTGCTTAGAAAAGTCCTGTTATTTTTCCTGATGAATCGATATCAATTTTCTCGGCAGAAGGATTTACGGGCAATCCCGGCATCCTCATTATTGTCCCGGCGATGGGTACAATAAAGCCGGCACCCGAGGAGAGCTCTATCTCACGTATTTTTATTGTAAAGCCTGTCGGCCGGCCTCTCCGGTTCTGATCGTCGGACAACGATTTTTGTGTTTTGGCTATGCAGACAGCCAGGTTCCCCAGTCCCAGCTTTTCGATTTTTTCTATCTGCGATTTGGCTTTTACGGTATACTCCACATGATCGGCCCCGTACATTTTTTTGCAGATAGTGTTAATCTTTTCCTCAAACGACCAGGAGAGATCGTAAAGAGGCTTAAAGCAATCCGGGCAATCCGACATCGACTCGAGCACCTTATTGGCGAGTTCCACAGCCCCTTCACCGCCTTTGGCCCATGAATCGTTTATAGCTACTTTCACGTTCTGTGATTTGCAATGCTTTACCAGAAGCTCCATCTCTTCATCAGTGTCGGAATCGAACCTGTTGACTGCGACAATCGGATTAAAACCGAAATACTTCATATTTTCTATATGCTTGTCGAGATTGGGAAATCCTTTTATCAGCATCTCAATATCCTCATTCTGGAGTGTTGAAAGTTTAGCTCCTCCATGATATTTAAGAGCCCGGATGGTAGCGACAATAACAACCGCATTCGTCTTCAGTCCGCCGAACTGTGACTTTATATCGAAGAACTTCTCAGCACCCAGTTCACTGGCAAAACCTGCTTCTGTTACTACTATTTCGCTCAGCGAGAGTCCTGTTTTGGTAGCAATAATAGAGTTTGTTCCCTGGGCTATGTTTGCAAAAGGGCCGCCATGAATAATAGCAGGAGTCCCCTCCAGGGTCTGGACTAGATTTGGTTTAATGGCATCCTTAAGCAGTGCTGCCATGGCTCCCTGTGCCCTGAGATCGCGGGCAAAAACAGGTTTGTCGGCGTAGGTATATCCTACAAAAATATTACCCAGCCTCTGCTTAAGGTCGTCAAGATCGCGTGCAATGCAGAGCGTTGCCATCACCTCTGAGGCAGCCGTGATCTCGAATCCCGATTGCCGCGGCACACCTTCTGTGGTACCGCCGAGTCCAATGACTATATCGCGGAGAGCCCTTTCGTTCATGTCCATTACACGCTTCCACTCAATTGTTCTCGGATCGAGGCCAAGATTACCCTCCTTCAGCTGGATATTGTTATCGATAAGTGCAGCCAGGAGATTATGTGCTTTCTCCACAGCAGAAATATCGCCTGTAAAATGCAGGTTAATATCTTCCATGGGGATAACCTGGGAGTAGCCTCCTCCTGCAGCTCCACCTTTGATACCAAAAACAGGACCAAGTGACGGCTCCCTGAGAACGACTGTGGTTTTCTTCCCCAGCCTGTTCAGAGCCTGGGCCAGCCCTATCGACGTCGTTGTCTTACCTTCACCGGCAGGAGTAGGAGTTATTGCAGTAACAAGAATAAGCTTCGCGTTTTTAATCTTCTCCTCATCGATGAAATGAAGAGGAATCTTTGCCTTGTATTTCCCGTAAAACTCAAGTTCATCATGTGGTATTCCCAGCTGATCGGCAATTTTCACTATCGGTTTTATCCGGGCTTCCTGAGCAATTTCAATATCCTGTTTCATAATTCAATAATTTTGTAAAAATCATCAGGCTAAACTAATACATAGGTTTCAAAATATAGCTATTTGTGATTTTTTTTGTACATTGGAGAACATGAAAAACTGGAAATTATGGAAAAAAAGGTAACCGAACTGTTCAACGATTACAAAAAAGGAGATCTGAGCCGCAGAGGCTTTCTGAAAAAACTGGCATTATTAACAGGAAGCATGACCGGGGCAATGGCGCTCCTTCCAATGATGGAAGAAAATGACCTGTTGGCAGCAAAGGGGTCAAAGGGGAAAGATGAACTGATAAGCGAGTTCATAAAGTATCCGGCCGCAACCGGCGAGATGAGGGCATTTTTGTCATTCCCGAAGAAAGGAAAGAAGCTGCCTGCCGTTATTGTAATCCATGAAAACCGCGGACTTGTTCCGCACATCCAGGAAGTTACCAAAAGGATGGCGGCTGAAGGATTCCTGGCCCTGGCCCCTGACGCACTGTCGCCTGTCGGAGGAACACCCGAAGATATCAGTAACGTAGGTGCACTCTTTAAACAACTGAACAACGAGGAGACAACAAAGAATTTCGTCGCTGCCGTGAAATACCTGGAGACACACCCAAAATCGAACGGTAAAGTGGGATGTACAGGATTCTGCTGGGGTGGAGCAATGACAAACCAGGTAGCAGTAAACTCACCTGACCTCGATGCCGCAGTTCCCTATTACGGACGTCAGCCTGCAGCAGAAGATGTAGCTAAGATCAAAGCTCCTGTTATGGCACATTATGCCGAAAACGATGCCGGAATAAATGCCGGGATAGCAGCCTTTGAGGAGGCGCTGAAAAAGAACAATATCGAATATCAGATCTTCTCATACCCGGGAACAGGACATGGTTTCAATAACGACACAAATACCGGCCGTTATCATGAAGAGGCTGCAAAACTGGCGTGGAGCAGGACGGTAGGATTTTTTAAGGAGAAGCTGAAATAAAGAAGGTGCCGGGCGACAGGCTACAGGCTGCCGGATGTTTTCTGTTGTAATCCGATTTCCCTCAGTACCGAAATAAATGGTTTGCAGTTGTTAAAGAAAAGCTTGTAACCAGAGCATAGATAATTCAGTCCTGGCTGCCCGTCGGGTGTTGTAATAAACCTGTTCTTCGGGCATTCACCGTTGCACATTGAAAGGACATCACATTGAAGACAGTAACGGGGCAGCGTCTGAGATTTTGCCTTCCCAAATCTCTTTTGCTGCGGATCATAAAGCATTTCTGAAACCGGTTTGTGCAATATATTCCCTATCATGTGAACATGGTCGACAAAATGGTCGCACGAAAAAAAATCCCCATTATGCTCTAAAACCGGTACCCTACCACAATCGACCTTGAAAATACAGAGTGTATGTTCCTGGTTAAAAGCAGGCCGGAGAGCCTCCTCAAAGATCTGTACCTTAATCTTTCCAATATCATGGCCGGTCCATTCATCAAAAATGACTGAAAGGAACCGGCCAAAATCTTCCGGCCTGACCGTTGATTCACTCACTCCTGCCTCTCCCGATGGGTCTCTTTCTACCAGGGGAAGAAAAGAAAGATATTCTGTTCCCAGCTGCCTGAAGAAATTGTAAACTTCCAGAGGGTGTAGTGAATTGGATGAATTCACAACACATAATATTTCAGAGGTTATCTTAAACTTCTTCAGAAGCTCATATCCTCTCAGGACCCGCTCCGATGTATGATCACCGGCTGGTGTAATACGATGTTTATTATGAAGATCAGGTGGCCCGTCGATACTGATACCGATAATAAAATTCTCTGATTTCAGGAAATGGCACCACTCCTCATCAAGGAGAGTTCCATTGGTCTGAATACCATTCAACACTTTGCGGCCTGAGGGGAGATTCTTTTTCTGCATTGAAACTACCTTTCGGTAAAAATCTATACCTGCGAGAAGAGGCTCACCGCCATGCCATGAGAAAAAGATTGTGTCATCAGAGGAGGCTTCGATATGCTGTTTTATATATTTCTCAAGGATATCATCACTCATCCTCAACGATCCGGAGCTTTCATAAAGATCCTTTTTGCTCAGATAATAACAATAAGTGCATCCGAGGTTACAGACAGCTCCCACAGGCTTAACAAATATTTGAAAATCGTCAGGCATTTTCTGATTATGTTTTCTATAACCTCTGTGAACCTTTGTGTTATCCTTCGTGCCCCTTTGTGTTTAAAAAATTTTACCACAAAGGATCACAAAGTACACACTAAGAAACCCGAAGGAAAAACAATTATTTATTAATACAATCCCACACAATTATATCTTTCAGATCATTATCTCCTATTCTCATCCGGATACGCCATTCAACAGGATAATAATTGTTGAATCTTGAGCCGATATTATTCACGAATCCCAGGTTTACTCCCTTATATGTAACTAAATTCCAGCCTCTTTCTGGAAATGGAGCTTTAAAAATATCCCTGCGAAGATATGAAATGGCATCCGGGAGATCGAGACCGACTGAAGGAAACTGGTTCTTTTTTAAACGAACCGATAACGCAAGGTCATGTGACGGAAGGAAATTATTCCCTTTCCTGCTGAAAACTGATGTACCTGGCCTGACTATCTTAAGCTTACCGAGGAGAGTATTAAAGTCTTCCATACTGGCAGGAACAGCAAATATTTCCTCACCCATTTTTATTATCCTGTCTTCATGAAGTGTGGTCCACCGGTTCACCATATTTTTCTCTTCACTGCTGATTTTCATTGCACCGGACTTCACAGCCTTTTCCTGGCTTTTTGTTCCGGATTTCTTCCTCAGGGCTGAGATGAAAAAACCCTCACCCCTGATCTTTCCCGGATAGAAAGCATAGCCAAAAATCCCCTTATGTTCAATCTCGGTAATTCCTTCGAATCCTGAAATGTCAATTCGTACAGATTCGGCTTCAATCTGTGAGAGAAACCAGCTGATATTTTCTTCGTTCTCGGCAGGATTAAATGTGCAGGTACTGTAAATCATAATACCTTCATCTTTGAGTGCCGGCCATGCATCGATTAAAATTCTTTTCTGCCTGTCGGAGCTAAGCACGCAATTACCGGGCGACCACTCGCTGCGTACAACAATTTCGCGGAACATCCCTTCACCGGAACAAGGCGCATCAACAACCAGGAGGTCGAAAAAACCTTCCAGTCTGTCACAAGCAGAGGGATCACTCTGTGTTACGATGAAATTTGATTCTCCCCATTTTATAAGATTCTCTGCCAGTATCATCGACCGCTGACGGATTACCTCGTTAGCCACAAGAAATCCGTTTTCGCCGATCAGTGAAGAGAGGTGTGTGCTTTTTCCTCCGGGTGCCCCGCAAAGGTCGAGGACTTTTATATTTCTTATCCCTCCGCAAGTCTGTTTATAAACCTGTTCCAGGAACATGCTGGAGGCTTCCTGTGGATAATAGCAGCCTGCGTGAAAAAGAGGATCGAGTGTAAAGGAAGGCCTCGATTCAAGATACCTGCCGTCGACACACCAGGGCACCCTCACTGAGGAAACCGGCTCACGGTTCCATTTCGAAGTATTTATACGAATACTGACAGGAGAAGGTTCTTCAAGTGCCTTCAGCAATCCTGGCGGATCGGGTAGTGATTGAGACACTATTCTCTTACTGAATGCCTCTGGCAGCATAATAATTATATAATCAGATTATCGCGCTCACTGACCCGGTACTAAATCACTCATCCTGGAATGAAGTATTTTCATTTTTATCTTCTGCCTTCCCATATCTTTTCCAGATAAAGAAAACAGGTATACCAATGAGGACTATTATCAATCCCGGGAATGTGTAGGCCGGTTTATATATAAGAAGGATGACCATTATTATCACTGTTGTGATTATATATATTGCAGGTACAACAGGATAGCCAAAAGCCTTATATGGCCTGGGAATATCAGGACGTTTTTTCCTTAAAATAAAGATTGCAAGAATTGTAAGAGCAAAAAAGATCAGTACGGCAAATATCACATAATCAAGCAGATCGCTGTATGTTCCCGACAGGCAGAGCAGTATTGACCAGATACCCTGTATCACGAGGGCAAAACCCGGTACTCCGAATTTATTTATCTCTCCAACTCTCTTGAAGAAAAGGCCGTCGATAGCCATTGCATAATATACACGTGAGCCGGCTAGTATAAGGCTGTGGTTGCATCCGAAGGTGCTTATCATAATAAAAACAGCCATAATGATTGCGGCATAATCGCCGAACACGACGCTCATGGCCGATGTGGCCACCCTGTCGTCGGTTGCATACTGAATCCCCCTGCTCAGCACATCGGCTCCCCCGGGAGAGCCTGACAGGGGAAGTATCCTGATATAGACGAAATTGACAAAGAGATACATAACCGACACTATCAGTGTGCCGAACAGAAGGCTGAGTGGAACATTACGCCGTGGATTGATCACCTCCCCTGAGATATAGGTAACATTATACCAGGCGTCCGATGAGAAGAGTGCCCCCACCAGCGCTGTTCCGACGGCTGCTACCAGTGCAAATCCGCTGATCGGGAAAGTCTTCCCGTCACTCCCGATCTGTCCTGCCTGCCAGAAGACCTCACGGTTTATCTCCCACGACCCTAAGGCACGTGTTGCAAAGAATCCTATGATTATCACTCCAAGCAGCGACAAGATCTTTGTGGAAGAAAAGATATTCTGCACTATTTTTCCGGTAACTATGCCTCTGGTGTTAAGCCATGTCAGGAAGGCTATCATTATTATAGCCACGATCATTGTGCTGGATATCTTCAGAGGTCCGAGATGCATCAGTATATTTCTGTCAGATATCCATGGTATGAGCACTCCGGAGAATTTTGCAAAAGCCACTGCCACTGCTGCAATTGAACCGCACTGAATGACCAGGAAGGTCGTCCACCCGAAAAGAAAACCAAGCAGGGGATGGTATGCTTCCTTCAGGTAGACATACTGTCCTCCGACATGAGGCATCATAGAGGCCAGCTCACCATAGCTTATTGCACCTATTATGGTTATTAACCCGGTAATAATCCAGACTACCATCAGCCATCCCGGCGATCCGACAGTTCTGGCAATATCGGCGCTTACAATGAAAATGCCCGAGCCTATCATGGCCCCGGCAACAAGAGAGATCCCGTCAAATAAATTGACCCTTTTCTTGAGGAGATGGTTTTCCTGATGCATCTAAAAAAATATTAAGTAAAAATAAGGAATCAAATGAGACAGGATACAACTTTTATGTAGTAAGTTTATAAAGTATATTTATAATGTCTCATTTAAAACTCAGATAACTATGAAACACCCTATTTCAAAACTGTTACTGCAACTGGCCTTCCTGGTTGTTTTTACAGTCAGCGCAGCCGCCCAGGGCGGCACATCACTTATAAAAGTCATCGTCGCTCCCGACCATAAGGACTGGACCTACAAGGTTAATGAAACTGCGAAGTTTTCTGTGCAGGTTCTTAAGTATGGAAATCTCATGGACAACGTAACCATCGATTACGAAACAGGTCCTGAAGCATGGCCCGATGTAAAGAAAGAGGGTGTTGTCCTGAAAAATGGAAAGACAGAATTCTCCGGCACTATGAAAGTTCCGGGATTCTACAGGGTAAGAGTATGGGCTGTTGTCGATGGAAGAAGGTATGAAGGACTTGCCACAGCAGCATTTGAACCCGAGAAAATACAACCTACAGTGAAGGATCCGGCTGATTTTGATGCATTCTGGACAAAAGCTATTGAGGATGCAAGAAAGTTCAACCTCGATCCACGCCTTACTCTCCTTCCCGACAGGTGTACCAGCGATGTAAATGTTTATCATATAAGTTTTCAGAATGACGGCTTCTCATCGAGAATATACGGAATGCTCACCGTTCCGAAGAAGCCAGGCAAATATCCTGCAATACTCAAGGTCCCCGGTGCCGGAATACGTCCTTATACCGGCGACACACGGCTCGCCTCAATGGGCTTTGTTACACTCGAAATAGGAATACATGGCATACCCGTCAACCTCGACATTCAGGCATATCTCGATTTGAACGGTGGCCCCCTTGCAGGCTACTGGGGTATCAGGCTCAACGATAAGAATACACACTATTATAAGAGAGTATATGTAGGTTGTGTAAGGGCTGTTGACTTTATCTATACACTTCCCGAATTTGACGGGACAAATATTGCTGTTACGGGAGGAAGCCAGGGTGGTGCCCTTACAATTATTACAGCAGGCCTCGACAGCAGAATAAAATATGCAGCAGGAATGTACCCTGCTCTTTGCGATGCCACCGGTTACCTTAACAAAAGGGCCGGAGGATGGCCTCATTATTTCAAGGGTATTGAACCAAAACCGGGGGAGCTCGAAACCATCGGATATTATGATGTGGTGAACTTTGCCCGCAGGGTAAAAGCTCCGGGATTTTATACATGGGGGTTCAACGATCTTACCTGCCCGCCCACATCGATGTACTCAGCATACAATGTAATTACAGCTCCCAAGGAGTTACATATTTTCCAGGAAACAGGTCACTGGACCTTCCCTGAACAGTCAGAGAAGCTTACAATGTGGCTGACAGGAAAACTGAAATAATAAAATTAATTGCCAAACGGAATCTGTTTTCCGGTTAATCGTATTCTGCCTGTCAGTACCTGTGTGAACTGAGGATCGAGATATCCTTTAAATCCTGGCTGCTTACCTCCCACTGAGATTATAAAATAGCCGGGCTCAATAATTCTTTTATCCTTATTGTTAATGATTGAGAACTGCCTCGGGTTGAGAGTGAATTCCACCTCTTCACTCTCTCCCGGGTCAAGACTGATCCTCTCAAAGGCTTCAAGCTGACGGATTGGTCTGGGAGTTGTTGCCTTTTCATCAGTAAGGTAAAGCTGAACTACTTCATCTCCTGCCACCTTCCCGGTATTTTTTACAGTCACCTTTACCTTAACCGGCTCTCCAGCAACAACTTTCTCAGCCATCTGAAGGTTACTGTAGCTAAAAGAAGTATAACTGAGTCCATAGCCAAAAGGATAAAGAGGTTCCTTCCTGAAGAACCTGTAAGTCTTGCCCTCCATATCATAATTTTCGAATGCCGGTATCTGATCTATTGATCTATAATATGTTACCGGAAGGCGGCCCGCCGGATTGTAATCTCCAAAGAGCACGTCGGCTACAGCGTTACCACCCTGCTGTCCGGGATAACCTGCCAGAATAATTGCAGATGCTTTTTCCTGAGCCTTGTTCACCGAGAG
>Ga0116171_10002200_pt1 | contig 18699 bp, 10 predicted proteins | sample AD_JPNHW2_MetaG_FD_89798 | JGI IMG/M metagenome (GOLD analysis project Ga0116171, IMG submission 89798) | Active sludge microbial communities of municipal wastewater-treating anaerobic digesters from Japan - AD_JPNHW2_MetaG | ecosystem: Engineered > Bioreactor > Anaerobic > Digestate | place... | reverse complement strand
TCCCCACAGAAACAATAATACTCATCACAGTTGTAAGCACTGCTGTTGTTTTTATTTTAGCTTCATTGGCCGGAACAGATGTAAGTATCTACAGCATAATGTTTATTGTTGTTACATCATCTGTATTGCTGATGTGGGAAAGAACTTCCCTTACTCTCTTCAGTCTACTGGCGGTATATGCTGTTTTTGCAGGCATTTATGCCACTTCGGTTATCATCAAATATTCTGAACAAAGAGGCGATGAGGCGATGAAGGTAATGGCTGTTTCAATTGCCAATGAACACGACCTTATTGCTGAGTCGTTGTTGCTTGATATGTGGCCAAAACTCGAGTCGGATACTACTTTGAGGAGAATGATGCGAAAAGAAGTTTTTTCAGGCAAGGATCATTTAGATATAGATGAATATCTGTCAGATAAATATTTTAACGGTTACTGGGAAAATTATGATCTCAGCGATGTGGTATGTTATGACGACTCAAGACTGGAGTTGCCACGGGAAGCTGGCAAAACAGCCAACTGTTTCTTTTACTTCGATAATGAAATAAAGGAGAATGGTTATCCCATAACAGGTACCGGATTCTGGTTCATTGAGAAAGAAATGGGGCGCGCAGACTATTTTACACGGCTGTTTTATTATGTATCACCTTTCCTTACCACAGGTCTGTTTATTGAGCTGACCAATCATATTGAAACTTATCAGACCGGATACCCGGAACTGCTTATTGACAAGGCAAGGCAACGCTTCCCAAAGCTGAAAGGTGTCTCATATGCAAAGTACACAGATAACAACCTTCTTCTTCAGTCAGGAGACTGCCAGTATGAAAGCAAGCTGTTTCACGTTGATTTTAAGAATGGTGAGTACCAGTTCGTAGACCGTGATAAATACCATCATCTTCTTTATAACAGGGGAGATATGACGGTAGTAATCAGCAAATTAGGAATTACTGCGTTTGATAAAACCATCTCCTTTGCTTATATGTTCATTATCACCCTGATTCTTACCCTGATCGTGATAATGGTCTTTATGGGCAATACACGCGACTTTTTCAAGTTTGACACTTTCAGACGTAAGTTGCAGCTGGCCTTTGCATCCGTTCTTACCATTGTATTTATCATTGTAATTATTGCCGCACTCCTTGTGAGCATTACGCGGTTTACAGAGAACCACACCCATATATTAAGAGAGAAGATTAAGTCTGTGGCTCTTGAACTTGAACTTGATATGGTCCCGGAAAGTATCAGGAGCAATGTAACAGAAGATCAGAGAATCAATAACCTTGCTCCTCTGAACTCACTTCTTGTGAAACTGTCAAATGTATTCCTGAGCGACATAAACCTTTATGACACATCTGGCGAACTTATCGCCACTTCGCGTCCTGAGATTTTCATGAAGCAGCTCGAGGGTACCCGCATGAATGCAGATGCCTGGACTCAGCTTACTTTGAGTAACAGGATGGAATACATTAAGGAAGAACGGGTCGGAAACCTGAAATATCTTTCTGCCTATATGCCATTGTTCACCAGCGATAACCGACTGGCTGCATATGTCAACCTTCCTTATTTCAAAATGCAGGATTTGCTGGCTGGTGAGATTTCATCGCTTGTTGTTACCGTTATCAATTTTACCTTCCTTCTCATGATGCTTATCCTCTGGCTTGCCGTATTTATCAGCGACAGGCTTACCACTCCGTTGCAGCTGCTGCAAAGGGCGCTGGCATCTGTTGAACTCGGAAAGAAGAGCGAGCATCTTAAGTATAACAGCAAAGACGAGGTGGGCGACATGGTAAAACAGTACAACAGGATGATTGATGAGCTGGACGAGAGTGCAAAGAAACTTGCCAGGTCGGAAAGAGAGCTGGCCTGGAGGGAGATGGCACGTCAGATAGCACATGAGATAAAAAACCCGCTTACCCCAATGAAGCTGAATGTGCAGCAACTCTTCAAATGGTGGAAAGACGAGGTTCCGGACTTTAAAAACCGGCTGGAGACATTTACTGTCAACCAGATTGAATATATTGATAACCTGTCATCAATAGCAACTGCGTTCTCAAACTTTGCACGGCTGCCAAGTGCTGATCCTGTTGAAATGGACCTTATCTCACAGCTCAAGAAAACTGTTGAGCTATTCAGCCAGACAGATGGTATAAACATTGAACTCAGATGCGGAAACCTTACCAGGGTTATGATGATGGCCGATAAGGAACACATGAACGGCATCTTCTCCAATCTCATCAAGAATGCAATTCAGGCTATCCCCGTTGGGAGGACAGGCCGGATTGACATTACATTATCAGCAGTTGCAGGTAAAGCTCTGCTGGTTTTCAAGGATAACGGGCAGGGAATACCGGAAGAGCTGAAATCTAAAATGTTTACGCCTAATTTCACAACTAAATCTTCCGGCATGGGGCTGGGCCTTTCTATCGTTAAGCGTTATGTGGAGACGGCAGGAGGCACTGTATGGTATGAATCGAAGCAGGGTGTTGGAACTTCCTTCTTTATAGAACTACCTGTACTGTTCGTTGTTGAAAATCACTAAAATGTTATAAAATGTTAGAAAAACACGCATTGATATATCAGATATTTATCATTATCTTTAACCAATCGGAGATTATCTGTTCTAATGTCTAGTACTTTTTCTAACATAGTCAAATGGCTGTTTGCCACAGTTGCCGTTTTTGTTCTTACAGAGGGTAATTATGCATTTTCCCAGCGGAATATTTCAGGACCGGTTATTAATGCTTATACCAAAGTTACTGCAGTAGGTTCAAACAGCGTGACTGGTTCGGATGTCTCTGCATTTGCAGCAAATGACACAGTCCTCCTTATACAGATGGCAGGTGTAGTTATAACAGCAAACCCTTTAAACCCTTCAACAGACGTGGGAGAGTTGCAGGACACACTGGGTTCTCCGGGGAAATATGAGTTCCTGATAATTTCTTCAATAAACAGCGGGACCAAAACCATCACATTTACTCAGCCTTCGCTCTCCAACACATATGATCCCGAAGGGAAAGTGCAACTCATACGGGTTCCTTCCTACAATGACGCAACTGTAACATCAACTCTCACCTGTGCACCCTGGGACTCTTCCGCCTGTACAGGTGGGGTGCTTGCAATCATGGTAAAAAGAAAGCTTACACTGAATGCCACAATAAATGTAAGTGAGAAAGGGTTTAAGGGTGGATTGTCAACTCAGGGCCCCGGTATTTGTGCGAATTCAATAGAGGCATCAGATTACAGGTTGAACTTTTATGATGCATCATCAACCATTTCCGGGCTAAAGGGAGATGGGGTTGGTAACAAGAGTTTTAACAATCCTGTAACCTCTGATACATATCCTGGCTCGGCCAGGGGTATGGCTCCATCATTTTCCGGTGGAGGCGGAGGTAACGGACATTACTCTGGCGGTGGAGGCGGGTCAAGCTATGGTGCAGGGTACCTTGATCCATTTATAAAAATTTCAGGAGGAAGTGAAGTGGGTACTGTTTGCCCATTTCCCTTTAATGGCGCTTATGGTGGTCATTCTTACAATATAACCGAACTTAACAACGGATTATTCATGGGAGGTGGAGGTGGTGCATCAACTTACAACATTACTCCTTCTGTTCTTTCAAATGGAGGTAATGGTGGTGGTATCATCTTCATCATGGCCGATACGCTAGTTGGCAACGGTCAGTTTATATATGCCAATGGGGGAGACGCTGCAGCAACTACCATAAATGGAAACGCCGGTTCTGGCGGTGGCGGTGGAGCTGGTACGATTGTAATACAGACAGGAGTAATCACATCCTATCCATTCCCTGTTGCTAACGGCGGGAAAGGCGGAAATAACATAAATTCATCAGGTGGTACCGGTGGCGGTGGCGGTGGCGGACTTATATATGCTAATACGGACTTTACCGGCAAAGGGACTGTCTACGGCGGGCATGGAGGATATATAAGAAATACCGAGACTCCGGAAAATGTATCAGCATCCAATGGTCACGATGGACTTATATGGTCAGATCTGCAACTCAACCTCAATGGTTTTCTGTTCAATTCGGTTTATTCACGGAGGACAAGAACCACCAGCGAACTCATCTGCCAAAACACCATTCCTTCTGAGATGATTGGTACACAACCCACCGGTGGCAACGGAACTTATTCATTCCAATGGCAGAGGTCAGCCGATAATATTACTTATTCCGACATCACCACAAATGGCACTTCTATAAGCTACACTCCTGTAGCTACCGAGACATCCTCGGTTTATTTCCGCAGGAAAGTCACAAGCAACGGACTTACGGACTACAGCCAGCCGGTTTATGTTGAAGTTCAGCCGGCCATAACAGGAAACTCAATAGGCTCAGACAACACCATCTGTTATAATCAGGATCCTGTTGCACTTAATGCAACCGGTACTATCGGAGGCGGAGACGGCAGTAATTATGCTTACTCATGGCGCCAGAGCACCGACAACTTAACCTGGTCCGCTGCCGAAGGCACTTCAAGCACATCTTCTTATGACCCCGGTAAACTTACTCAGACGCTATATTATAAGCGTGTTGTTAATTCCGGTGTTTGTACGGCACCAAGCAATATTGTGACTATAAATGTTCTTCCTTTAATAAGCAATAATACTGTTACTTCTGACCAGACTGTCTGCCAGGGCACTGCCTTTAGTGCGCTGGCTGGATCTCAACCTTCAGGCGGTGCAGGCGCTGGAAGTTACTCATACAATTGGCAGGAATCGGCCGATAAAATATCATGGAGCGCAGCCTCCGGAACATATAACGCTCAGAACTATACTCCATCTTCGTATGCCGCAAATCAGACCTATTACTTCCGGCGTGAGGTGATCTCGGGCCCGGGCAATGTATGTCGAGATACGTCCGCTAACCTTACCCTGGTGCGTTATCCTTCAATATCCGGGAATACTATCAGTTCCTCTCAGACACAGGTATGCGCCGGAACAATAATCAACGACCTGACAGGTGACCCGCCTTCAGGCGGTGCAGGCTACGGGAGTTATACTTTCCAGTGGCAACGCAGCACTGACGGCACAACATGGAATCCAACAGGAAAGACAACACAAAATATGGCTGGTGAGCAGGTGTCAACAACCACTTATTTTAACCGTGTTGTATCATCATCGGTATGCCCGGCCTCAACAAGCAACAGTGTGATGATTACATCCTTTCCTGTCTTAGTTGGTTATGAGATTGCTATTGATGCTGCTGGCCACGACACAATACTTGCAGGTACAGCCCCCGCAAAAATAAAAGGTGCAACAATCACAGGAGGAACAAACGCATATACACGATCCTGGGCTATATCAACCGATGGTGTAAATTATTCCGACCTGGGCGTCTCAACTGCAGACTATCAGCCCGGAGCACTTACCACTACTACATGGTTCAGAAGAACAGTCATTTCAGGTCCCTGTACAGAGATAAGTATACAACGGATCACCGTATTACAACCGATAGCCTCTAACACCATTTCAGGAAACCAGTATATCTGCAGTTCGGAAACTCCTGCATCCATTCAGGGTACTCCTCCTACCGGTGGGGCGGGAGTTGGCTCTTATAAGTACCTCTGGCAGATGCGTGATACCCTTACAAAGGTCTGGTCCCCTGCAACAGGTACAAATAATTTAATAACATATTCTCCCTCATTATTGAACAGGGATACTGAATTCAGGCGCATTGTCACATCAGGTGAAAACAATTGTTGTACCGACACCTCACTTAGTGTAACCATCCAGATTGATGTTATGCCTGAATCAATATCAGCAGGCGATGACGTCACTCTTCTTCCTTACCAGTTTGCCACAACCCTTAATGGCAGTTTTACAGGCAAAGGTACCGGAGAATGGACCGTAGACTCAAGTGATGGTGATCCTCTCTTTGCAGACAATAACGATCCAAAAACTATTGTGACAAAACTGGGCTTTGGTGAAAATATTCTGAAGTGGCGTGTGACAAACAATAAGTGCATTGCCGAGCCTGATTATGTGACAATAAATGTTCCAAAAGTAAATATACCTGAAGGTATCTCTCCGAATAACGATGGAATAAACGATTATTTTGATATTACGGGCCTTGAATTTACAACCAACGAGCTGGTAATAATAAATACAGGCGGGGCGGTAGTATATAAAACAAAGAATTACAGGAGTGATGATCCGGCAAATGCATGGTACGGTATTGATAATAACGGCGACCAGCTTCCGGAAGGGACATATTACTTCCTGCTTACCATTACAGGAGCTACCGATAGCAGTATCCCTCATTACGTGGCTCATTTAAGCGGCTTTATTATTATCAGACGATAGGATGAAGAGACTACTATATATATTTATATTGTTGATATCAATCCCTTTCGCAGGTGTTAATGCGCAACAATATTCTATTTCAAGTCAGTATCTTACCAACGGTCTTGTAGTTAATCCTGCTTATGCCGGTTCAAGGGGTGCAATGAGTGTAAATCTCTCTTATCGCAGGCAATGGGCTCAGATAAAAGGTGCTCCCGAGTTTGAAAATATCACTCTCCATACACCTGTTACAAAAAAGGAAAAGGTTGCCCTGGGGTTGATGGTTAACCGTACGGCATATGGTATTACCAGAACGACCGGTATTTATGGCTTCTATGCTTATAGCATTGCCACTGGCCCGGGACGACTTGCATTAGGCCTCAAGGGCGGTCTGGACATTACCAATGCTAATTACGGTGATACACATGTTATTGAGTCTGACGACCCGGAGTTTACAGGATCAAAGTCCTATTCATTACCAAATATAGGAGCAGGCGTTTATTACTATACCGGCAAATATTTTGCCGGACTATCAGTACCTTCCATACTAAGCTATCACCAGTCAAAAAGCAGCGAATATTCCGTCTACTATAACCATAAACTTGACAGGATATTCTTATCCGGTGGTTACCTGCTTGATGTTTCAGAATCTTTTAAAATTAAGCCTTCATTTCTGTTAAGATACTTTTTTATCGACCCTCTGGAAATGGATCTGAATGCAAATCTGATATTCGGCGACATACTGTGGTTGGGTGGGTCATACAGAATTGCCGAGAAAGCAGTGGTAGCTCTTGTTGATCTGCAGGTAACGCCTCAGTTGAGAGTAGGATATTCTTATGATTACCCTGCAGGGCAGCTGAATAGTTACACTACCGGGACTCATGAGATATCTATCCGTTATGAATTCGAATTTAAAGTAAGTGCAGCTTCCCCAAGGTATTTTTAAGAGTATGAAACCCGGACTCCGATATAGCTTTTTAGTCTTATTAATGATTGAAACACTGACAGTTTCATTGTTCGGACAGAGTTCCTATGAGGTAAAGCAACTGACAACAGTCTCAGGATCATCAAATGATATAGTTGCAGCAGTAGCAAAAAACGGAATAGTCTTTTGCTCAAACAGAAAAACAAGCCCTCTTGTGACAAGAAAAAACCTGCAGGATCAAAGACTTTATGATTTTTATTTTGCGCCCTTTAATTCGAAAAAAGAAGTAGGCAACCCGGAAATGTATGCCAATGAACTGAAGGGGAAATTCAACCTTGGCCCGGGTTGTTTCAGCCCTGACGGGAAGGAGTTTTATTTTACAAGAAATTATAACAGTGGAAGGAGCCGTAAAGTAAAAGGTGAGACTGACAAATACGGGATCTTTATTGCAAAAAAGAGTGGAGCTGACTGGGTTAACGTGACCCCGTTTGAATATAATGATCTGCGCTACAGGCTTGCCTATCCATATATCTCAGGCGATGGAAAATACCTCTTCTTCTCATCAGATATGGATGGAACACTGGGTAAATCTGATATTTTCATGTGCGAAAATATTGGAGGAAAATGGAGCACCCCGGTCAACCTGGGACCGGTAGTAAACAGTACTTCTTCAGAAGTTTACCCCTTCTTCAGCAGCTCAGGGAGGCTCTACTTCTCTTCAGACAGAAAAGGCGGGAAAGGGGGACTGGATATTTATTATTCAATTAAGCAGCCTGACGGGTGGTCAGCGCCTATCCTGATGGACGAGCCAATCAACTCAAAGGCTGATGATTTTGCCTTTTACACATTATCCTCCGACCAGAGTGGCTACTTTTCTTCAGACAGAAGCAGAAAAGGGGATGACGATATTTACAGCTTCAAGCATACAATCGTTAGATGGACCGCATGTGACACCCTTAAGAAAGATTCATTTTGCTATGAATTTGTAGAAGAGACAGCATTGCTAAGCGACTCATTGGCTATGGAGTATAAGTGGCAATGGGATTTTGGAGACAGTACCAGGACTGATGGAATTACAGCAACACATTGTTTCGCTGAACCTGGAAGCTATTATATACAATTGAATTTTGTTAACCTGATTACCGGCAAGGTAGAACTGAACCAGGCTTCTTACCTGCTGGATGTTGAAAGAGTTGTGCAACCATACATCACTGCTCCTGATGTGGCAATTATCGGTGAGGACATTAAAATGGATGCTTCATTAACCAACCTTCCCGGTTGGGATATAGATACCTATTACTGGAATTTTGATGACGACACTTATCTGACAGGAGCAGCAGTGTCAAAGAAATTTAAGCGTGCGGGTAAGTATAATGTACAACTTATTATAAGCAGTATACCTGATGATAAGGGGAATGTCAGGGATGCCTGTGTGTGCAAAGACATTATTATTAAGGAGAGGAAAAAATAGTTATTTAGTCAGTTTATGCGATCAATAATACATATAGCAGCGTTTGTCTCATTGGGGTTATTGACCTTTTCAGGCCTCTGCAATGGCCAGTCAGTGCCGGGGAATGATGAAAACATTCCATACCTGATGACATTCGGCAAGGACGGACATGAGACATCATGGGGCGACGATGACTTTTCGGAAACATTCTTTTTTACAATACCAAAAGAGTATAAGGAGCCTTTTTATATAAGGGTATATGACCCTGAAGTCGGAGGGAATACTGACGAGTTAAACGGATACTGGGATACTAAGATGCAGTATACAATCCTTGGTGGTAAAGGCTGCTACACTAACCCGGACGCAAAAGGAACAGACCCGATAGGTAACTATAAAAGCGGAACAGTGCTCGCTTCAAGAATCTTCGCAGTGGATGCCCGATATGATGAAAAATGGTTCACCTTTGGTCCCTTTAACCCTGCCGATGGAGAGTACTACCAGAAATGGTCGTGCTATATATTTAAGATTGTATGCGACGGATTGACCGGTAATGATGGAAACCTCTACAGATATTTCCTTTCAAAGAAAGCCGACGATAATGTGCCAATTCAGGGCGCAAATGCGTTTACCCATGAATACACTTTCAGGATGTGGAATAATAATGATACTTCATATGTTTCACATATTTACCCTTATATCGACAGCGGTTGTATATACGTAAAACAAAAGAACTTTGACTGGGATAACGATGGCAATTTTATAGTTGTATCCGTTGTAAGAAAAGGTCAGTCACAACCTATTTCAGGTGAAAATGTCTGGGAAGAAGGACGAATACAGGTATTGCCTGATGAAATAGGAAAATCGCTCGATTTCAGATTCTACAAAAGAAAAGATGCTTTGGTTAAAAATAATAATGTAGTTGTCTCTGTGCAAAACCAGTACGGTGAAAACCTTCCTTTCTTTACGGTGCCTATTGGAGGTGTCCCGGTTTATAAACCCAGAATTAAAGTGACGAAGAAATAAATGAGCTTGAGATGAGATTCAGGACTTTGCTTTTTGTTTTTTTATATGTTGCGGCCCTTACCTTTCCCAGTGATGCTTTTTCGCAGTCACACAGTTACAGGTCTTTTACCGGCACCAATGGTTTGCCGGGTAACTATATAAATACTATCTGTCAGGACCATCATGGTGTGCTCTGGCTGGGTCTGGAGACAGGGCTATATCAGCACGATGGCTTTAACTTCTTTCATATTCAGTTACCAGACACTCTTGCAACAGGTTATCCTTGTTCTTCTTACTGCGATGAAGATGGTAAGATGTGGTTCGGCTATTCTGACGGGAGCCTGTATTCTTATATCCGGGGAGAAAAAGTAAAAAGAAGCCCCATTCAGGCGGATAAGATCACAAGAATTTTATCTGATGCAGAAGGGAATGTTTGTGCACTATCTCAGTCAGGCGGTATTTTCAGATTTGAAAAACAACGTGAAAATGCTTATGTTAACTATCATCTGCCACGAGGAATAAGTGCACTCCTTGATGTTTCATTCATCTCCGCTGACAGCCTGCTTGTTGCTACGCAGGACAATCTTCATCTTTGCACTCTTTCCGGTGACAGTCTTAAAATTGAGTATACATTTCCTGAACTTGAATATACATGGGTACAGGCTGTACGGCCTATTACAAAGAACAGATGGATATCCGGAACTGATGGGGCTGGCATCTTTCTTATTGAGAAACGGCCCCAGGGTATAATGGTGTTTCCTATCTTTGGTGTTTCCCAACTCGAAAATGCCAGTGTAAAAGATATTATAAGCATTGATGATCACTCAGTGTATATCTCAACACGAGATACCGGCGTGGTTAAGATGACGTTCAACAGTGGCTACAACTCGGTTTCAAGTGATCAGAACTTCAATACCTCTTCTGGCCTGGCAGAAAACAATATACAATCATTATTCCGGGACAGGGAAGGGAACCTGTGGATCGGGTTATTCAGCAAAGGCCTTGAGGCAGTTACTACAAATGCTTTTTCATTTTATACCCCGACCTTCAGTAAAGAAATACGGTTTATAGGTTCTGATGGCGCGAAGATAATTATGGGTAACCGCCAGGGCATCTTTAATTTTAACCCTGTCACCGGCCAGTTTTCTGATTTCAGGAACCTGTCACAGAAGTTAGGAGGTGCACAGATCAGTGCATGGCATTACACCTCTGACGGATACCAATGGATAGGGACAGACGGCGACGGTCTTTACAGAATGTCTGCTGATGGAAATTTACGTTCTTTCTTCAGGGCGGCAAATCCCGGGTCCAACAGGATTAACAGCATTGATGCCGATAGTAAGTATATCTGGCTGGCTACCCTCGATGGGTTACTGGTAGTGAACCGCAGCGACGGGACACTGAAAAAAAACTTTACGACAACAGATATGCTTCCTCATAATAAGATTCTCGAGGTGGTTGTAACATCTGAAGGAGAGGCCCTGGTAGCAACAGAAAGTGACAAGCTGTGTTACGTTAAAGTGGGAGAAGGGGTACGCAACGGAAACATTGAAATGACAGGCTTCACACGAAACACTATCCAGTCTATTTCAATTTCGGACTATGACAAATCAATCAGTGTCGGGACTCTTGGAAACGGCCTGTACAGGTTTAAGGGTGACACACTCTTCAATGTCACTTCTCAGGAAGGATTAATGTCAAACTATGTGTACAGTGTTCTTGCAGCACCAGACGGACGTATCTGGGTTGGTCATGAAAAAGGCTTCTCGATATGGGATCCCAGGTCCGGCACTATAAGAACCTTTTCCAGAGAATTTGGTGTTAATGGAGACTGCATGCCAAATGCTGTTTACAAAGCTGAAAACGGGACCATCTTTTTGGGCACAACAGACGGTGTGGTAGTATATACACCGGAAAAAGAGGATAGGGTGAAAACAGCACCGATGGCGGCCATCCTTACTGTAACCATCGACGGTGTTGATTATTTATGGCAGCCATCATATACTTTGCCTTATAAAAAGACACATACCATTGAGGTTCATTATTCAGGACTTAATCTGAAGGACCCGCTTAATGTTGTTTATCGTACAAAGCTTAAAAACTTTGATGAGGATTATAGTCTTCCTACCGATGCGCGAAGTATTTCCTACAAGCTGCGTGACGGCCATTACAGGTTTTTTGTGAAGGCCGCAATGAAAGAAAATATGTCCCTGACCAGCCAGGCGGAGTTCGATCTTATAATCAAAAAGCCATTCTACAGGAGCTGGTGGGGAACAATTATATGGCTGTTACTGCTATCAGGAACCCTGTATGGTATAATGAGGCTTCGTGAAAACACCATAAGAAAGAGGAAAGAATACCTTGAACAGGAGCTGGAAAAACGTACCCGTGAAGTGCAGGAACAGAAGGAAGAACTGTTCCAGAAAAACACAGATATTACGGAGAGTATTAAATACGCAAAACGTATACAAAGCAGTGTCCTTCCCGATATTTCACGGTTATCAACTGTATTTAAAGAAGCCTTTATCTTCTTTGCTCCGCGTGATATAGTCAGCGGCGACTTCTACTGGTTTGACTGGATAGACAAGGAGAGATTTATGGTAGTGTGCGCTGACTCTACTGGTCACGGTGTGCCAGGTGCATTTATGTCAATGATAGGAACAGCATTACTCCAGGATATTGTCACCAGGAAAAAGATTACAAGACCATCTGCAATCCTAAGGGAGCTTGACCGGCAGATTTTCTCAACACTCAATCAGAATCAGGAAGTTGAGACGGCAAATGACGGGATGGATATTGTTGTATGTGAATTTAATTTCGCTAACAGACATGTTACATTTGCATCGGCAATGAGACCTGTGATACTTATCCTTGACGGCGAACAGAATTATGTCCGTGGTAACAGATCCTCAATAGGAGGCGAATCTGTCTCGGAAAAATTCTTTGATGACCAGGAATATACTCTAAGAGAAGGCGATACGATTTACCTTTTCTCAGACGGCTTCCCTGATCAGTTTGGAGGAAATGGAAACAAAAAGATGAAGATAAGCCGCCTCAGAAGCTTAATAGATGATATTAAGGAATTACCACTTGAAGAACAGCACAGGAGAATGAGAGAATTCTTCTATGAGTGGAAAGGTGACTTTGACCAGGTCGACGATGTGATTTTCATGGGTATGAGGATGTAATCCTCACCTTGTGAATACTCCGGTTTTGCCAAGCACAATAACGCAGGTTGAATCCACATTGCTTTCGTGCCCTCTGCGGTCCTTTACCCAGAAATCGTAGTAAAGGGTGTCAGTGTCTTTATAGATGAAATAAAGAAGGGTGATGTCTATTGTGCCTTTAAGAACATCGTTTTGTCCTAATGGCTCAAGATAGGGAATGCGGAAAGATGATGGTTTCAGAAAATCGTTATCACCCACTTCGGTAAATACACCATTTGTTTTGCGATAAAGTGTAAGAAACAGGTTGGTTGTGTCTGAACCTGATGTGCTGTCAGGATCTGCAAGACCAAGATCGCCATCACCGTCTTCAAAATAAAAAGTCAGAACACCCGCCTTGAGATTATTTCCAAGGATGTCGGTTGAGTCAAAAAGATTAAAGCTCCTGAATTCCACCGAGGGAGTGTTCGGAAGATTTTCTATTCTGCCACATGCCACAGCAAGTACAGCGGGTAACAGGAGTATAATAGGTTTTATCTTCATGACTTTTACCAGTGCTATGCCGCAAAAATCAAACCAAATGTACCTATTTTTTTCTGAAGTAAATCTTAACAGGCACCCCTGAAAAATCATACTTTGCCCTCATCCTGTTTTCAACAAACCTTTTATATGGATCCTTGATATACTGAGGCAGGTTGCAGAAGAAGACAAAAGAAGGATACGGAGTAGGCAACTGTGTGACATACTTGATCTTAATGTATTTGCCTTTTGTGGCAGGAGGTGGTGTGTCATTCACCACGGCGAGCATAACCTCGTTAAGCTCGCTGGTGGAAATCTTCCTGTTACGGTTTTCATAAACGTTCTGCACCAGATCAAGCACCTTGTGGATACGTTGCTTCTCAAGAGCTGATATAAACAGGATGGGATAGTCAATAAACGGAGCAGTACGCTCCCTTATCGCTTCTTCAAATACCTTTGTCGTTTTAGTGTCCTTCTCAATCAGATCCCATTTGTTTACAAGGACGATAATGCCTTTATTATTCTTCTGAGCTATGCTTAAGATATTTACATCCTGAGATTCCACTCCTCTTGTGGCATCAAGAAGAAGCAGACAGACATCCGATTCCTCAATAGATCTTATTGATCTCAGTATTGAATAAAATTCAATATCCTGGTCTACTTTAGCTTTCTTCCTGAGTCCGGCAGTATCAATAAGCAGAAACGTGTGATTGAATTTATTGTATTTAGTGTAAACAGAGTCCCTGGTTGTTCCTGCTATTGGCGTCACTATGTTTCTTTCTTCACCCAGGAGGGCATTGGTCAGGGATGATTTTCCGACATTGGGCCTGCCTACAATTGCCACTTTAGGTATATTTTCCTCCGGGACCTCAACGGATACTGGCAGATGTTTAACCACTTCGTCGAGCAGGTCTCCGGTGCCGCTGCCATTTATTGAGCTGATGGCAAAATAATCTCCAAGGCCAAGCCCGTAAAACTCATTTGCATCCAGTAGCCTGTTGGTGTTATCTACCTTGTTCACAACCAGGATCACCTTTTTCTTTGATCTGCGTAACATATTTGCCACTTCAGAGTCGAGATCGTGAATACCATCCTCCACGTTAACCATAAAGAGAAGCAGATCAGACTCCTCAACGGCAAGCTTAACCTGACGGTTTATCTCCCCCTCAAAGATGTCATCGGAGTTTTCAACATAACCGCCTGTGTCTACAACAGAAAACTCCACGCCGTTCCATTCAGCCCTGCCATAATGACGATCCCTGGTTACACCACTGACCTCGTTCACAATGGCATTCCTGCTCTCCGTAAGTCTGTTGAAAAGAGTTGACTTGCCAACATTTGGTCTTCCTACTATTGCTACTATTTTGCTCATCCCTGTTGTCTTGTTTAAATATATCCGAATTTTTTTAACATGCCGGTACTGTCTCTCCAGTCGCGGGCAACCTTAACATACATCTCCAGAAAGACTTTTTTACCAAGAAATGCCTCTATCTCTTTTCTTGCGCCCGTGCCCACACGCTTAAGCATCTCACCCCGGTGTCCTATGATGATGCCCTTCTGGGTATCACGTGCCACGTAGATAACCGCTGCAATCCTGACAAGATTACTCTCTTCCTGGAAACTTTCAATCTCAATCTCAACCGAATAGGGGATCTCCTTCTGGTAAGTCTCAAGTATCTTACCCCTTATCATTTCAGAGACAAAAAATCTCTCGTACCTGTCTGTGAGCTGATCCTTCGGGAAATATGGTTCCCCTTCGGGAAGCAATGAGAGGATACTGTTCATCAACGATTGCAGGTTGAATTTGTTGGTGGCAGAGATTGGAATAATGATGGTACCGGGTGAAAGAGTCTTCCATTTTTCAACAAGCGCTTCAAGGTCATTCTGATTTGAAAGATCTATCTTGTTAATGACGATGATCTTTGGTACTGACGATTCCAGTATCCTTTTGAGAAACTCTTCATTTTTGTCGGCTGACTCCACAACATCAGTAACATAAAGTATCAGATCAGCATCGTCAAGCGCTGATTCCACCGAGTTCATCATTGCCGATTGCAGCTTGTACTTCGGATTAAGTATTCCCGGTGTATCGGAGTACACAATCTGGTAATCTTCCCCTGAGAGAATACCCATTATCCTGTGACGTGTTGTCTGGGCTTTTGGCGTCATCACAGAAAGCTTCTCGCCGATAAGCATATTCATCAATGTCGACTTTCCGACATTTGGGTTGCCCAGTATATTTACGAATCCGGATTTATGCGGCATACCTTCTGCTTTTATTTAAACATGCCACGTTTGAGCATATTGATCTCCTTTAAAGAGAGATGTCTCCATTTACCTCTTGGCAGGTTCTTTTTTGTAAGACCTGCAAAATATACACGGTCAAGCTTGCGAACTTCATATCCCATCTTCTCAAAGATTCTTCTTACCACTCGGTTCTGGCCTGAGTGTATCTCTATTCCAACCTGTGTGCGATCTTCAGGTTCAGGATAAGATATTGCGTCGGCAGAAATTGTGCAATCATCGAGCTCAACACCGGCAACTATCTTCTCCATGTCGGCCCTTGTTACCTCCCGGTCAAGAAATACATGATATACCTTTTTCACGCCGTACTTCGGGTGGGTTAGTTTTCCTGTAAGGTCCCCGTCATTTGTCAGAAGAAGCACTCCCATGGTTGATTTGTCGAGTCTCCCTACCGGATATATTCTTTCGCCTGTGGCATCCTTAACGAGATCCAGCACGGTAAATTCAGCATGAGGATCCTTTACTGTGGTAACATAACCTTTAGGTTTATTCAGAAGGATATATACCTTTTTATCAGGTTCAAGCTTTTTTCCCTGGTATGTCACCTTATCATCGCGGCTTACTTTGGTGCCCATATCGGTAACAACCTTGCCGTTGACGCTTACCAGACCCCTGCTGATCAGTTCGTCGGCTTCCCTTCTTGAACATACTCCGCTGTTGGCAATATACCTGTTGAGCCTTATCGGTCCGTCCGATGGGCTCACTTTATCCGGTCTCTTTTTTGACGCATTACGGCCGGCATTTATTCTCTTTTCCATCATAATTCTTTCAGCGTGCAAATTTACAACTATTTACCGATTTCCCCTTTAGATCTTTTTTCGCACCTTTGCATATAATACAATTTAAAGAGAAATGACACTTATAAAATCAATTTCTGGCATCCGCGGCACAATAGGAGGTTGCCCGGGCAACGCACTTACTCCGCTTGACATTGTGAAGTTCACATCGGCTTATGGTAACTGGCTTAAAAAGAATTCAACAGGACCTTATAAAGTTGTGACAGGAAGAGACGCACGAGTATCAGGCAGTGTTGTTGCAGCAATAGTTAATAATACACTGGTTAGCCTTGGGATAGACGTTGTTGACCTGGGACTGGCCACGACACCTACTGTTGAAGTGGCTGTAACAGGCCTGAAAGCCAGCGGAGGGATAATCCTTACCGCAAGCCATAACCCGGCTCAGTGGAATGCACTTAAGTTACTTAATGGAAGAGGAGAATTCCTCAGTGCAGCTGACGGTGAAGAGGTACTAAGAATTGCTGCTGCCGAAGAATTTGACTACGCTGAGTGGAATAAACTTGGAACGCTTACTGCAGATTCCACCTGGTGCGACAGGCATATCAAAGCTGTCCTTGAACTTAAGTATGTTGATGCGGAACTGATAAGAAAAGCAGGCTTCAGAATTGCCGTTGATGCTGTTAACTCAGTGGGCGGTATTGCTATCCCTGCACTGCTGAAAGCCCTTGGCGTTGCTGAGGTAATTGAAGTAAACTGTAACCCTACGGGATTATTTGCCCATAACCCTGAACCATTGCCAGAACATCTGGGAGAGATATCGGAAGTGATGAAAAAAACCAAAGCCGATGTTGGCTTTGTGGTTGACCCTGACGTTGATCGCCTGGCCATTATTTGCGAGGATGGAACGATGTTCGGTGAAGAATATACACTTACTGCAGTTTCTGACTTCATCCTTTCAAATGAAAAGGGTACGACAGTATCAAATATGTCTTCATCAAAAGCGCTGAAAGACGTAACTGAAAGTCATGGCTGCAAATACTATAACTCAGCCGTTGGCGAGGTAAATGTTGTTGAAGAGATGAAGCGGGTAAATGCGGTGATAGGCGGTGAAGGCAACGGAGGCGTTATTTATCCGGCAATTCATTACGGGCGCGACGCTCTTGTAGGTGTTGCACTTTTCCTGACTCACCTGGCAAAATCAAAGCTTAAATGCAGTGAGCTGAGAAAAAAATATCCCGATTACTTTATGGCAAAGAAGAGAATGGATCTGACCGGCCAGATAGATATGGATAGAATTGCTGCCTCACTATCCCTTGAGTTTCCAGGATATGAGCTCGACCGCCGCGATGGCATCAGGATAGCTCTCCCGGACGGATGGCTACAGGTGAGGAAATCAAATACTGAAGCGATAATAAGAGTCTATACCGAGGAGAAAAGCAGGGAAAAGGCCGATAAACTTGCTGACAGGGTTATAAACCTGATAAGGTTAATTTAGGTTAATGATTTTATAAGAAAGGATATTTGTTTTAAATTTCATTACCACGACACCGTTATAAAACCGATACCTGCAAATGAATAAGAAAAATATAATAATCATTTCCTGTGTGGTTGTTATTGCCATAATTGCAATGATAGTATTCAACAGGCTGACTCATAAGAAAAACCTCAGCCTGTTGTTTTCAGAGGCCAGAATCACAGATTTTGAGGTCATTGTATCAACAACAGGTGAGCTGCAGGCTGAGAACTCGCTTGATATAAAGGGCCCGGAGGGATTGCAGAGCCGTAACATACGTTTTGGCGGTATAAAAATTCAGGATCTTATTCCTGAAGGAACAGTTGTCCGCGAAGGCGATTACATTGCCACACTTGATCGTTCTGATGCCGACAACTCCTTTAAGGAGGAACTCGACAACCAGGAGAAATATGAGACTGCAATGACCAAGGCAATAATTGACACAACAATAACCCTTGGTGACCTGCGCGATGAGATGCTGAACCTGAAGTTTGCCGTTGAAGAGGCGCAGATAACCCTTGATGAGTCAAAATACGAACCGCCCACAACTATACGGCAGGCTCAGATATCTCTGGACAAGGCAAAGAGATCTTACCTGCAGGCTGTTACCAATTACGACCTGAAGGTGAAACAGGCTATTGGCGATGTCAGGGAGGCTGAGATAACCCTCGATAAGCATAGCCGCAAGGGTAATGATATGCGTACGGTAATAGAAAAATTCACTAGTACGGCACCGGCGCCGGGAATGGTTATCTATAAGCGCGAATGGGACGGGTCAAAGAGACAGGT
>Ga0116171_10002199_pt1 | contig 18710 bp, 13 predicted proteins | sample AD_JPNHW2_MetaG_FD_89798 | JGI IMG/M metagenome (GOLD analysis project Ga0116171, IMG submission 89798) | Active sludge microbial communities of municipal wastewater-treating anaerobic digesters from Japan - AD_JPNHW2_MetaG | ecosystem: Engineered > Bioreactor > Anaerobic > Digestate | place... | reverse complement strand
CTAAAACCGGGAGTTCTTGCTGACAATGCAATAACGTATAGCGTAAAAAAAATAAATGATGAAATAAGCCGGCTGCTCCTGGAGATAAACCAGAAACCTGTTTACACAATTCATGAAATGATAGAGGGAAAGAAAATTGTCCCGAAAAAAACATACATCATCGGCGGACCTGCCGCAGCTCTTGCGAAAGTCATGAAGGGTGATACCGAAATAATTGTCCCGGAGAACTATAGTGTCGCAAATGCAATCGGTGCTGCGCTCGCGAGGACAACTTTTGAGACCGAACTTTTTTCCGATACAGGAAAAGAAAAAATGATCATTCCGAATCTTGGAGTTGAAGAAAAAGTATCCAGAAGATATTCTCTCAGTGAAGCTGAAAAAGATGTAATCTCTTATACGCGCAAATACCTGGAAAAATCAGGGTATAATGATAAAAATCTCAACATAGATATAGTTGAATCGACAAGTTTCCGCATGATTGATGATTACTACGCTTCGGGTAATGACATAAGAGTAAAATGTCAGATCAGGCCCGGTGTAATTATGAATCTGCATAAATAGCAAAGGGGGAATTATATGCTTAAAGCAAAAAACAGACTGGGACTTGTTTTTTTCCCTGCTTACGACTGGGCTATATCTCCCACTCACCCGGAGAGAGAAGAGAGGCTCCTCTACACTCAGGATCAGCTGAGAGAGGAGGGAATTTTTGATATAGAGGGTATTGTTGAACTGAAGCCGGACATTGCCGAGGATGAAGACGTTATGCGTTCGCACTTCTGTTTCCCCGATGTTCAGAGTGTTGTTACCCCGTCCCACATGATTTCTGCAGGGGGCGCATTAAGGGCTGCTAGAGCAGTTCTTGACGGCGAGGTCGATAAAGCCTACGCGCTTGTCAGGCCTCCGGGGCACCATGCAATGAAATCCGTTCATGGGAACAGAGGATTCTGCAACATAAACAATGAATCCATAATGGTTGAATATATCAGGGAAAAATACGGGAAGAGACGTATAGCAATCGTAGACACCGACTGCCATCATGGGGACGGTACGCAGGATATTTTCTGGCATGATCCCGATGTTCTGTTTATATCGATTCACCAGGACGGAAGAACACTCTATCCCGGTTCAGGCCATCTGAGAGAACTCGGCGGACCAAACGCAAGAGGGAAAACAATCAACATCCCCCTCCCTCCGAATACATCAGAAGAAGGATTTATATACACGATTGATAACATGGTGCTGCCGATACTTGATCATTTCAAGCCGGAGATAATTATAAACTCAGCGGGGCAGGATAATCACTACACAGATCCGATAACCAACATGAATTTTACGGCTCACGGATATGCGTTGCTGAACGAAAAGCTCAATCCTCATATTGCTGTTCTTGAAGGCGGATACTCAATCCAGGGCGCTCTCCCTTATGTCAACCTGGGGATTGTTCTTGCCATGGCCGGACTCGATTATTCACACGTAAAAGAACCTGATTATGATCTTAATTATTCTCCCCAGGAGGATGACATCACAGAGTATATTTCCCAGCTGAAAGAGCCGGTTCTTAATAATTATTTCAATCCGAAACCTGACACAGAAAGAGCTCCAGTGGGACAGTTTAGTATAAGGCATAAGAATATCTATTATGATACAGACGGAATACAGGAGAGCCAGAAAGAGTATATAATGATCTGCAATGACTGCCGCGGTCTTCTTATGATAGAATCGACAGCGTCAATCAATCCTCCATGTGCGGGTATAGATATACCTGTTGACGGCTGCAAAAGATGCCAGACTGAAGGTTACAGACTTTACGAAAGAGCAGTTAAATCAAAAGAATATATATCAGTGCAGCTTACTGACAGGGTAAAGAAAGAATATAAGAGAGTTAAAGCGGCAGGTTACTGATATTATTAAATCGCCCCTGTAAAAACAGGGGCGATTTTAAAAGCTATTTTTTAATCAACTTAGATCGCTATAATACTAGCAGATAAAAAGCATTTCCCAGAATTTCGGTATAGGCCAGAGAGAATCATCCATGATTGTTTCAAGTTCATCAACCAGTATACGGAGTTCATCCATTTTAACTTTCACATTGTTGCAGTAGTACTCGGCTTTTTCCTGCTCATGTTCAATCTTTTTGGCTGCATCACATCTGGATATCTGCTCGCTCATTCCATTCTGTATCTTGCCTATAAGTGTACTCACTCTTACAAGCAGTTCTTTTTGCGGCTTCATGAGACTGTCATCAACAAGCCCCGCAGTATTTTTTATAGATCCGGCAACTTCATTCTGGAATTTGATTGCAGATGGAACAATCTGCGATGTAACAATGCTGTAAAAAGTTCTCGCTTCGATTTCAATTTTCTTGATATAATTCTCAAGATGTATATGATACCTTGAATAAAGCTCAACATTTGAAAGCACTTTATATTTTTCAAAAAGTTTTTTAGCCTTGTCTGTATTAAATGATTTCAGTGATTCCGGCGTTGTTCTGTAATTCGGCAGACCTCTCTTTTCAGCCTCCTTGTGCCATTCCTCTGAATAATTATCACCTCCGAAAACAACAGCCTTAATCTCTTTTATCTCACTCTGGATTAAATCCATTATGGTTTTCTTCAAATCACCTTTGCCCGCTTTTTCAATCTTATCGGCAAGTTCATCAAGGCTCTCAGCAACGATCATGTTAATAACAGCAGCAGCCAGAGATATTGACTGTGAAGATCCGACAGCTCTGAACTCAAATTTATTTCCTGTAAAAGCAAATGGTGATGTTCTGTTTCTATCTGTATTATCTTTGCTGACAACCGGCAGAGATGCAAGACCGAGATCGATCATTGCCGCATCAGTATCTTTAAGAATCTCACCATTTTCAATTGCATTTAAAATTCTCTCAAGCTGCTCTCCAAGAAAAACAGAAATAATCGCAGGTGGAGCTTCATTAGCACCGAGACGGTGTTCATTCCCGGAAGTTGCAACAGTTGCTCTTAAGATGTCTCCATGCTTGTAAACCGCTTTAATTGCCGCAATGAGAAATACAAGGAACTGAATATTCTCTGTTGGAGTTTTACCCGGATTCAGAAGATTTATTCCATCATCAGTTCCAATTGACCAGTTGACATGTTTCCCTGAACCGTTTACTCCGGCAAATGGCTTTTCGTGAAGAAGAGCAGCAAGATTGTGTCTTCTCGCAACTTTTTTCATTGTATCCATCAGAAGCTGGTTATGATCGACCGCCAGATTAGCCTCTTCAAAAATCGGTGCAATCTCAAACTGGGCAGGCGCAACTTCATTATGCCTTGTTTTTGCCGGGATGCCAAGCTTGAATAATTCCTCATCAAAATCATGCATGAATGTCTGGATTCTTTCTTTTATACTTCCGAAATACTGATCCTCAAGCTCCTGCCCTTTTGCAGGTGCCGCGCCGAGAAGAGTTCTTCCGGTAAGAATCAGGTCCTGTCTTCTTATATAGAAACTTCTATCTATAAGGAAGTATTCCTGCTCCGGCCCGAGATTTGATACTACTTTTTTCGAATGATCATTACCCAGAAGCCTGAGCATCCTTATAGAACTTTTATCAATAGCTCTTACAGATCTCAGAAGTGGTGTTTTTTTATCAAGAGCTTCGCCTGTATATGAAATATACGCTGACGGTATGCAAAGTGTAACACCGTAGCCGTTCTTCCTTATAAATGCGGGGCTTGACATATCCCACGCGGTGTAGCCGCGGGCTTCAAATGTAGCGCGTATCCCTCCGCTTGGGAAGCTTGATGCATCAGGTTCGCTCTGTACAAGCTGGGAACCCGAAAATCTTTCCAGTACTTCATGTGTGCCGGAAAATTCAATAAACGCGTCATGTTTTTCTGCCGTGGCACCGGTCATCGGCTGAAACCAGTGAGCAAAGTGAGTCGCTCCGTTTTCCATAGCCCACTCTTTCATCGCATGAGCAACCGCGTTTGCAGTTTCAATATCAAGCTTGGTGTTTTCTTCAATGCATGACATCAGCTTCAGGTATATTGCTCTTGGCAGCTTGGCCTGCATTACTCCATTATTAAAGGTATACTCCCCGAAAAACGATGAAACCGGTTTCCGGTATTTTTTCTCTTCAGATACTTTTTTCAGCTGAGAAACAGCAAATTCATCAATTCTCATTTTTATTCTCCCTTAATTCTAAAAATTTAGATTAAAAAATTTCTAATTCAATAAGCCATAAGAGTTTTTAATACAGCTTCTGTCAAATTTTTGTTAAATATAAATTGCAGTTAATAATAAATTAACAAATATTTAACACAGACAGGGATCACACTTCCCTTACACGAATATAACAGTCGTTATAATAATTATTGGCAAGCAGAAAAAATATGTTATATTACATGAATGTTAAAATAATATTTGTTATACAGAATCCATCTTTCATAACTGTATTATAAAATTATAATATCCTGTTCCTGTATTTTTTTAATACGATAAGTCGTTAAGCTTACCAATGAGAGCAGGAATTATCTCAGGCTTGAATAAAAGCATTGACTCATCTGTAATATAAGTATTTATTTAGAATACAAATATTACTTCGGAATACATTATTTAACACATATATAACAATATTTGTTTTAGATAAGATGCTGATATAATATGAAAATACAGGCAGGCAGGTTTATGAAAAAAGAACTTCTTAATGACATAGTAAATAATTTTTTTACATGCAACAGGGATGAAATAGTACAGATATTCAATGAGCTGCTGAACACAATGTCCGCAGAAGAGACAATATCCGCATTTGATCTTATGTCGAGAAATTATGATACCGCGCAGTCCAATCCTGAAATTCATTATATTCCAGGGAATCTTAAAGACGCCCGGGACGCGATCTTCCCGTATTTCTGGGGAACAGACGGCTGGTCATCGAAGCTTCATATGGAAAATGTTAAAGGGCCTGCTAACTACGCTTCACTGATCGGTTCAATCGCCTGTCTTCTCAAAAATCCCAACCTCTGTGTTGACACATACAGCCAGCGTTCAAATGAGCTTGAACTTAAAGCAATTACTGCATTGGCGAATCTGGTTTTTTACCACACAGCTAATCCATGGGGAGTATTTACGATGGGTGGAACTATTTCAAACATGTACGGAGGAAAGATCGGCATAGAAAAAGTTCATCCCGGTGCCATGAGAAAGGGGCTTCATGGGATTAAAATGGCGGGTATAGTATCAGAAGCGGCACACTATTCAAATGAAACTCTTGCAGGATGGCTCGGCCTTGGAACTGACAACCTGCACTCTATCCCTACTGACTGTTCCTGTTCAATGAACCTTGATCTCCTTGAAAAGAAAATAGAAAGCCTCTATGCAGATAAAACAGTTATTCCATTTATCATATCAACCTTCGGCAGCACAGACGCGTTTGGAATTGATGATATAGCTGCTATCAGGAAAATAATAGATGAGAAAAGTTTAAAGTATAATATGCCTGTTCCGCAGCTCCATGTTGATGCCGCAGCAGGATGGTCATTATGTTTTCTTAATGAATACAATATTGAAGAAAATGAATTCTCTCTCAGCCATGAAGTGATTTCAGTTCTCGAAAAACTTAGAAAATTTTCAATGGGTATTCAGCATGCAGATTCTATCACTATAGACTTCCATAAAATGGGATGGGGGCACTACCCTTCGAGCGCTTTCATAGTTTATAATAGAGACGACCTGAAATTTCTTTTTAGAACTATGGATCAGATCCCTTATTTTTCTGAAGCCGATTACAGACATGATCCGGCTCTATTCACTCTCGAAACTTCCCGTCCGGGCATAGGTCCTTACTCTGTTATGGCAAGTCTTAACGGCATCGGACTTAAAGGATACCAGATACTGGTCGCCCACTCCCTGGAGATGACTTCTCTGCTGAGAAAAAAACTCTCCAATATTGAATACTGCCGGGTGCTGAATGACGGATGCATGGGGCCGAGTGTTGTCTTCTGGGTACTTCCTAAAGGGAGAAATGCCGAACAGATATACAATAAGCTGATAAACAATGAATTAACCGAAAAAGAATATTCAAGATATTTCTACGAAATACAGAGATTATTTGAAAAAAGAAAAAGTTCCATTGATCCTGCTATTGATGCAAATTTAAGTTTCACTACATCAATGGGTTTCAACCCGGGAGGAATATCCATCCCTGCATGGAAGGCTGTTTTCTTTAATCCTAAAACTGATGAGAATGTGGTGAAACAGATTATTAAGAGTATTGAGGAGCTATAGGATGAAAGCACAAATATATAATAATGCTTTCATCCTCCATTAGTTCCTTAGCGTAATAGAGAACACAACTGAAGCATCCCGGAGGGAGAACCTTTTCTCCCCCTAAAATAAAAAAAAGTTTTATTCCATTTTTAAAAATCTATAAATTTACATTTATAATTATAATTCTAAATACGCTGCACATAAATATTTATAATTCCATAAGACATATAAAAAATTCCATGGTTTAATATATCAAAGTTTGAGAATTTCACTTTTTTATTTAAACACAAATGGAGGTTTTTATGAGCTACATGCGGGAATATAAAAACAAATTAAAAACTCCTGCAGAAGCGGCAGGTATGATTAATTCAGGCGATGTTATTGAATATGCCCAGTTTAACGGAAGACCGGTCGTTTTCGATAACGCGCTTGGACAACGCCATGAAGAATTGAGTGACGTGGGAGTATTCTTCAGCGTATGCCTCCCTCCCCTTCCGGAAACATGCAGGCATCCTGAAAGTTTTATTTTCCATGACTGGCACTGGAGCAAACTGACAAGAATGATACAGGCTGTACCGGGTACTCACCCTTACTATAATCCGGTTATATACAGATTCACCACCAACTGGATGAGAAGACTGCAGGGTGATGAGTTAAACAAAAGATCATTTTACTACCCGGACAAGGAACTTACGGGAAAGACCAAACACTGTTTTGTAATACGAACCGGACCCATTAACGAAAACGGCCACTTCAATTACGGACTTCATAATTCTTACCACAATGCGGCTATTGAAACTGCGGATCTTGTAATCCTTGAAGTGAATAAAAATATGCCCATAGTCTATGGCGGAGCTGAGGAATCGGTTCACATTTCACGAATCGATATTGTGATAGAGGATCAGACGAATACGCCGCTCTTCGAACCTGAACCGGATGAGCCCTCTGATACTGAAAAAAGAATTGCCGGTAATATTCTGCCGTTTCTTAAAGATGGAGACTGCATACAGCTGGGGATAGGCGGACTGCCTACTGCGATAGGACAGCTTGTTTCACAATCTGACCTGAAAGATCTAGGATGCCATACTGAAATGTTTGTTGATACATATCTTAACATGTATGAATCCGGAAATCTTACTAACGCCAGAAAACCGATAGACAGACATAGATCAGTTTTCACATTTGCCGTAGGGAGCCCGAAGCTGCATGAATTCATGAAAGAAAATCCTGCAATAGCATCGTATCCTGTCGACTACACAAATGATCCTGCGAAAATAATGTCGATAGATAATTTTGTCAGCATAAACAGCGCTATTGAGATTGACCTTCTTTCTCAGGTGAATGCCGAAAGCAGTGTAAAAGGCGGAATCCCGAGACAAATATCGGGGAATGGAGGCATGACTGATTTTGTTTACTTCTCTCAAATGTCAAACGGAGGGAAAAGTTTTATATGCATAGAATCGACTTATACTGACAAAGAAGGAAATTTAAAATCACGGATTGTTCCCGGATTTGAACCTCATACTGTTGTTACTATCTCGCGGCAGCTGGTTGATCATATTGTTACCGAGTACGGCGCCGTTCAATTAGGCGGACGTCCCACATGGCAGAGAGCGGAAAGTCTTATTGGCATTTCTCATCCGCAATTCAGAGATGATCTGATAAAAGAAGCTGAAAGAATGGGAATCTGGAGAAAATCGAACAAAAAATTCTAACATAAATAATTGAACAGTATATGCTGCAAATGGTGATCTGAAAATTATAACGAAAACAGTTTCAGGTCACCATCAATTTTCTTTTCTATACTGGCTCGGAGATACGCCAGTCATTTTTAAAAAAGTCGTACAGAAAGTAACGTATGAATTAAAACCGACTGCACCGCTAATTGAAAGTATTGATCTATCACGCTCATCGATGAGAAACTGTTTTGCTTCTTTAATTCTGTATTCATTCACGAATGTTCTGAAATTTTTTTTAATTTTTTCATTAAGCAGTTGTGACAGCTGGTGAGTTGTTATACCAAGTTCATCAGCAATACTTTTCAGGCTTATATCTTCATCGGCAAAAGCTTTTTCAAGTTCCATTATTTCATGGATCCTGTTTATTACTGAATCAATATCCATCCCATTAATACTTGATTGTTTATACTTTACTTTATGTATCATAATCTTAATCATCCTATTATAATCAGAATGACTCTGCGATACAATGTAATAAAGACATATGGAACTGTTAGCCATTATTACCGCGGCCTTGACAAAACCTATTGAAAAGAAATCCCCGATGAATGAAAAAATAATCGCGACGCCTAAAATTAGAGCAAAGCAATATCCAATCTTTATCAGCATCAGTTTCTGAACATCAGTCTTCTGTCGCAGGTGAGCAAAAAAATTAAAAAAAGTCGGGATTATCGCCAATACCAGGTACAGCTTCGCTCCGGTTATGAGATAATACACCCCTTTCCAGTAAGCAGGCATTCCGCTGGAATAAATTTCTGCCAGCAGCCTCGGCCTCAGATAATCAGCCTGGCTTATATCCTGATTTAATACAACTCCCGCGAGGCAATAAACAGCTGCAGCGATCGAAGGGATGAACATTACAAAATATATATTTTTTATTCTATACTTGAAAGTAAATAACCATATGTATCTTAAAATCCAGAGTGGGGAAAAAATATATGACACAGGGAGAAGAATCATTATAAGCCAGTACAGTGCCGGATATAATCCGGATAAATACAGGCTTATCATCAATATAAAAAGCCCCTGAACAATGAAAGAGAATATAAAAAGAATTTCTATCTGCCCTTTTTTCTTCTGACGGTTGACAATTAAACCCGCACTTATTATCAGAAGAAAAAGAAATCCGAAGAACATCAGAAAATTAACAATAAAATCCATTGGTTATCCTCAATCATTATACAGAACAATTTCTGATTTCTGAACATGATATAGTTTTATAAAATCCTTCAGCCGTTCTGACGTCTTAAATATCTCATCCGCTGTTACGACAAACTTTTCATTAAGTAAGACATTAGAATTACTAATATTAACGATCTCAGTTCTTGAATCATTAATATCCTGATGATAATTTAAAAATCATTAAAAGTTTTTATATTCAATCAGTTTTTTTGCTGAGTTTTTCTCTATTCATAAAAAATCTATTTAAACATCAAAAATTTAATTTTATCTACCAGATGTTAACATGAATTTTTGACTCAACAAATTTATTATTCTCAGGTTTCGTTTCATCGGGATATCCCACCGGAAGTACGGCAAAAGGTATGACATTTTCCGGAAGATTAAAAATCTTCCTTATGCCGTCAATTCTGTCTTTTCTCGGATAAACTCCGAGCCATACGGAACCGAGCCCTTTATAATCAATCATAAGTAGCATGTTCTGCACTGCCGCCGCACAGTCCTGCACCCAGAATCCGTCATACTTTTCCAGAGAAAGATCTCCGCAGATCACTATTGCCGTTTTCGCATGAAGTAGCATTTTCGAGTGGGGATGGGCTTCATTGATTTTAACAAGTTTATCATGTTCATTAACAATAATAAAATGCCACGGCTGTTCATCTCCGGCAGATGGGGCATTCATCCCGGCTTTAATGATCTCCCGTACAATTGAATCATCAACGTCGATGTCTTTATACTTTCTTATACTTCTTCTTGTGTATATACTTTTCATAATATTATAATCCCCTTCTGAATAATTTCATTTACATGAACCAAAACAGGTGTCCTCACCCGGCCGGCGCTTCAGTGCGGCCACCCTCTACCGGACAAAGTCAGGGGGATGGTGTGAGAGCGTCAGCAATGCACGGGGGAGGGCATAGATTATTTCAATTTCAGACACATCAATTCATCTCTGAAATTTTTAATTTTCATGATATCGCCGGGCCCGGTCCGGCAGCATCCTCCGATTAATGCTGCACCTTTATTATACCAATCCTCTGCCAATCTGCGATAATCACTGGCCGAAGGATCATCCTCCCAGCATGAACAATCCGTATGATAGTGTTCCCCGGAATTCGGATAAACCGCAAAGTTTTTCTTTAATTCAGAATCAAGCGATTCAAGAACCGGCGATATAAACTCCGGAGGCGAGCAGTTTATCCCTGCTGCTATAAGATTTTTTCTGCCATGAAGGAGTTTGATGCAATCATTGAAGTTATCTCCATGGCTTGTAGTAAAAGCATCTTTTACTGTAAATACTATCCAGTACTGAATATCGTTGTATTCATCCATCAGTTCAGCAACAGCTGCAGCTTCCTCCATCGACGGGAATGTTTCAAATGCTATAATTTCAGCTCCGGCATCCGCAAGTATATCCACTCTCTCCCTGTGGAAATTTTTATAAGCCGCAGGCTCAAGATGATAATCCCCTCTATACTCTGAACCATCGGCAAGAAATGCGCCGTAACACCCGGCTGATGCTGCAAGAAACGGTTCAGGCCGGTTCCTCATCCCGGGAGAGGATTCATGAAACAACCGTATCGCGTCTTTAGCAATTCTCACTGAATCGCCGATAATATGAATTGCTTCCCTCTTTGAGTAGCCTGCAGAGAGAAAGCCGGAAACAGTCGCCTGGTATGAAGATGTGAGGATGCAGTCCGCTCCGGCATTAAGATAAGAAAGATGCACATCTCTTACCGCATCAGGAGCCTCCGCAATCAGCTTTGCTGACCAGAGATGATCTTTAAGATCAAAACCTTTTTTTTCAAGTTCGGTGGCAAATCCTCCATCCAGAATTATAAACGGATATTCCGCTAATATTTTTTCTATTATATTCATTTTCTCTTACACAGACTTTTATTAATTCAAATTATTATAACCGGGGGAGACGTTCAACTTTTTTTCTTATTCGAGGAACTGACCGGAAATTAAATATATTATTATTCCAGATGCTGAAGCTTGTACTGAGCCTGCCAGAGTTTGCTAAATTCCGGAAACCGGAGGAAGATCTTCTATAATCTCATGCACATGATTAAATTAGGGATTCCGGTATTTGCAAGTTTGGATGATGCAAAACAGTAATTTCAGAATAATAATTTTCAGATTTCCAGGGCAGCCCTTTTCGATTTGATAAATGTTGGAATTTTTTAATTAAAAAAAAGAGCCGCCTGTCGGCAGCCCTAAACGTGGGGGAATCTGTAGTAAAGAATCAATTATAAATAATATCTGTGTTATCAGAATACTTCCCTTCTACTGTTTTTTTTATTTATTCGCAGGAGTAATCTCATCATCCACTATATTTACAGCCTTTGCCGCAGCGCTAAGTTCGTGTACATCTGCAATTCAGCACGCCTGAATCTGTTATTGTCCATTCCGGACAGTTGTCTGCAAAATCGGATTCACCGCATTTTCCATATAATTGTTTTCGAGGTCATTTAGACATTAAAATCATGTATGTCAATATATTATAGAACAATATTACAAAATTATGAATGGCGTTTTAAAAGAAAAACAGATGTTACAGCAAAAAAATTAGTTAATTTTAAATAATTAACTCCTGCTAAAGCCTCATCTCCTCAGTAAATATTAAAAATAAATTATTTTCCCCGCAAAGTTTGAGTAAATTTCAGTTATCAGAAATGGAGAAAAATTATGGAACCTTATAATCCCTTTGAACTTCGTAAATTCACTTCTCCGGAATTCCATTTCGGAAGCGGAGCCATTGAAATCATAGACCAAATTATAAAAAATCTCGGATCAAAAAAAATCATGATTGTAACTGATCCCGGAGTGGCAAAAGCCGGATGGGCCGAAATTGCCACAAGGCTTATCAGAGGAACCGGTATTCCATATGTTCAATTCAGCAATGTCTCATCCAATCCTAAAGACCGGGAAGTGCGGGAGGCTGCCGGAATTTTCAAAAAAGAAAACTGTGACACATTAGTAGCAGTAGGAGGAGGGAGCCCGATTGACTGCGCAAAAGGTATATCAATAATGAACTCCAGCGGAAAGGATATACTTGAATTTGATAATTCAGCATCTGCTGCTCCGGCCCGTACACCTCTTATATGTATACCCACAACAGCGGGAGCATCTTCAGATATGTCTCAGTTCGCTATGATAAACAATTCGGCTCAAAAGAAAAAAAATACAATTATCAGCAGTAATATTATTCCAGATATTACTCTTATTGATCCGATAACAACCACTACCATGAAACCTGATCTTACTGCAGAAACAGGCATGGCGGCACTTGTTAATGCCTTTGAAGCATATGTTTCCGCCAAGTCATCTCCGGTAACAGATGTTTATGCCATAAAGGCTGTTAACCTTATAAGCCATAACCTTATACCGGCTATGGAACATCACCGCGACCTGCGCTACAGAGATAAAATGATGTTTGGAAGCCTGTTAGCCGGGCTGGCATTCTCCAATGCATATCCTGGAATAATTCATTCCATGGCTCATGCTCTTGGAGGTTATCTCAACATGAAACATGGAGTATGCAGTGCCATTCTGCTGGAGAATGCCGTTAAGTTTAACTTCTATTCATCACCGGAAAGATATACTGATCTTGCCAGGGCAATGGGTGTTGATACAGAGGGTATGGGGCACCACAGGATAAAAGATGCGATTCTAAACGAGATTTCATCAATTAGAAATAAAGCCGGTTTAGGATATCCGCTTGGAACACTGGGAGTTACAGCAGATGTTATACCGTATCTTGCTCAAAACGCAGCCGAAGATCTTTTCAGCGCAACCAATCCGCGCTCTGTCGTAATTACTGATTTTGAAGAAATTTTTAATTCATCTCTCTGATAAAAAGAAAAAATCCTGAAGTAACTTAATACTTCAGGATAGAGGAGAGTACAATGAAAAAGTTTTTATAAGTAATAAGGATAATTAACCGTATTTTGTTACAAAATTATTGATTATAGAATTAAAATAATTACTTCTAAATATCCCGCATGAGCAGCAATCCCGTATAAAAATAACCGAAAAGTATAAAAATTTATACCGTGTCGGGAATCCCCTTTTCAAAAACATCTATATATTATAAAATCTAATGTCTGATTGATTTCAGTTTTTTAAATCTGACAATTCTAAGATCATCCCACTATCTTTGAAAAAAGGTGAAAATTTCAGGTAACAATTTTACGCTCCGGCCTCAAACTTTTTTATAATGATTATATTTATAAATTGCTTTATTGGCAGGAATATATTAATATTTATATTCAGCGCCGTGTTAATCATTATAACATGACTCCAATAAAAGTTGAATGAGGATGGAAATATGGACGATATAATATTCACAAAAGAAGAGGGAACATGCCGGAAAGGGGAGATAATTATTTATGCCCTTTCCACCTGTGCATTCTGCAAAAAAGCATTAAAATTTCTGAGAGATAATTCAATATGTTTCAGTTATGTCTATATTGATGAGTTCGATTTTGATAAAAAAAACAGGATTAAAAATGAACTTAAAGAGAAGTATAAAAAAGACATAGGTTTCCCGTTTCTTATTCTTGACGGAACAACGGTTATAGTCGGATTTACCGAAGATGAATATAGAAAATATTTTATCGAGGCATGACCATTATGAAATCAAAATCATACGATGATGTTTCTCTTTTCATTTCAATGGTTGCAGAAAAAAACAAATGGAAACTGAACAGAGATAGTGAACACATTGAGATGATCACCGAGGGTCTGATGAAGAATTACAACAGGTACGGTTATTTCTCATGCCCGTGCCGTGATGCTGAAGGTATAAGAGATGAAGATAAAGATATGATATGCCCATGTGATTACTGTACTCCGGATCAGAAAGAATTCGGACACTGTTACTGCGGACTTTATCTTACAGAGGAATTTTATAATTCAGCGAAAGAGCCGAAGTCTATTCCGGAGAGAAGAAAGAGATAATCTCCGCGATTTTAACTATATACTAAATCATAAAATAAACAAGCTGACAGGAAAAGAACAGGAGGCTTAAGCCTCCTGTTCCGAATTTAAATGAAAAAACCTTTAGTCCTGCTTATTACTTCTTGTCCATATTTTCATTTTCACGGCATCCTTAATAAGTTCATCTCTGAAATCAGGATGAGCAATATTAATCAGCGCCTCAGCTCTCTGCCATGTCGATTTGCCTTTCATCATTGCAATACCGAATTCTGTTACAATATAATGCGATATTGACCTTGGAACAGTTACGATAGCTCCGGTCTGAAGTGTTGGAACTATTCTCGATTTAACAGTGCCGTCTTTCTCTTTATAAGTGGAGGTTACTGCGATTATTCCTTTACCGCCTGTTGAATTAAACGCGCCGAAAATAAAATCTAACTGACCGCCTGTACCGGAAATCTGCCTGTATCCCGCCGACTCAGAGCATATCTGGCTGAAAAGATCCACTTCAACTGCATTATTTATTGCTGTTACTTTCGGATTAAGCGCTATAATCCTGGGATCATTCACATAATTTACAGGATAAGACGCGCAGGTCGGATTATGATGCAGAAAATCATAAAGTTTCTTAGTACCCATAGCAAAAGTATATGTCATCTTAAAATGATCTATTTTCTTCTTTCGCCCGGTTACTTTACCCGCATCATAAAGATCTACACATGAATCAACCAGCATCTCCGTATGCAGGCCGAGATCTTTAAGATCACTCTGCGCAATCAGCTGCCCGATGAGATTAGGCAATCCGCCTATTCCAAGCTGAAGTGTCGCGCCGTCTTCAATCTCGTTCATGATATATTTTGCAATCTCTTTGTCAATTTCACTGGGAGCCACCGGCTTAACTTCGGCAAGCGGAGGATTTGAACCCTCAATTATATGATCCACACTCGAAATATGTATTGATTCAAAATTTCCGCCAAGGCAGTAAGGAACATTTTTATTTACTTCCACTACGATCCGTTTTGCCTTGCTTAAGTTTGCACCGGTAATTGAATTCGCCAGACCGAAGTTGAAATAACCATTTTCATCCATCGGTGCAGTAGTAATAAAAGCCACATCCGGTGTGAGATACTTTCTAATAATTCTCGGAACCTGATGATAAGTGATCGGAATATAATTGCACTGATTATTATCATGCAGCTTTCTTGAAGTTCCTCCAAAATGATAATCATTTACTATAGCATGTCTGCCTTCCGGATCTTTCTCTACAACTTTCGGTGATTTAGTATAACAGATACTTCTGATTTCAACATTCTCAAGCTCATGAATCCTGTCAGCAAGGGCGCTGTCAAGAAGCTGAGGAAAAAGTACAAACTCTCCATAAAACACATTATTATCTGATTTCACTACTTTAACTGCTTCTTCTGCAGTTGTAAGCTTAGACCTGTATTCCTCCATAAAACGACCCACATTTACCTCCCCGTAATTTTCTATATTTTTCCTGAATAAAAATCCTATTGCCGGCAGACAATAGATAAAACCTGTTTATTTATTCAACAACAAAATGAGCAGAAAAAATCCATGATAAAAGAAAAAATGGTGATACCGCATTGGACGACATCACCATTTTTTAAAACCAGAGTAGAAATTTTATTTTTGTAATAACTGCCCGCAAAGTTGTATTATGAAATTTTATTGCTCCTTACCCAGAGATTCATTTTCTGGGCTTCTTTGACAAGCTCATCTCTGAAATCGGGATGAGCAATAGCTATAAGATCTTCTGCTCTCTCCCAGGTTGACTTGCCTTTCATCATGGCGATACCGTACTCTGTTGCAACATAATGGACTATGGATCTTGGAGTGGTAACAACACTTCCCGAGGCAAGCGCCGGAACAATTCTTGATTTAACGTTACCCTCTTTATCGATATAGGTCGAACTTAACGCTATAATGCCTTTCCCGCCGGTCGAATTGAATGCGCCGAATATAAAGTCAAGCTGCCCGCCTGTACCGGAAATCTGTCTTGATCCCGTTGACTCGGAAGCGACCTGACTGAGAAGATCGACTTCCATCGCATTGTTGATGGCAACAACCTTCGGATTAAGTGCAATGATCCGGGGGTCATTTATATAATTTACAGGATAAGAAGCACAGGTCGGATTCATATCAAGAAAGTCGTATAATTTTTTTGTGCCTAATGCAAAAGTATAAGTCATCTTAAAGTGGTCTATCTGCTTGTTTCTTCCGGTAAATTTTCCGGCTTCGTAAAGGTCGACACATGAATCGGTCATCATTTCAGAATGAAAGCCAAGATCTTTGAGATCACTGTCCGCGATCATTTTTCCTACCAGATTAGGAAGCCCGCCAATACCGAACTGCATAGTAGCACCATCCTGGATCTCTTTCATGATGATCTCTGCAATCTTAATATCCACATCAGTGACCTTGGCATTGGGAACCTGAACGAGCGGTATATTTTTACCCTCTATTATATAATCAACATTTGAAATATGCACCGATTCAAAATTACCGCCGAGGCAGTAGGGAACATTTTCATTAATTTCAATTATTACTTTCTTTGCTTTACTCAGGTAAGATCCGCAGACAGAGTTAGAAATCCCGAAATTGAAGTATCCGTTTTTATCCATCGGTGTAGTGGTAACTACTGCAACATCCGTATAATGATATTTTCTTATAATCCTGGGACCCTGATGATACGTAATAGGGATATAGCTTGTAAGACCCATTGTGTGGAGCTTTCTTGAAGCAGGGCCGAAATGCCAGTCATGCATTTTTATATGCTTTCTTTCCGGATCTTTAAGAACCATTTTTGGAAGATTGGTGAAGCTTGTACTTCTCAGATAGATATCAAAGAGCTCATCCATTCTTAAGGCAAGAGCCTCATCGAATGCTTCGGGGAAAAGCGAAAATTCACTGTAAAAAAGATAATCGCCGGACTTTACAACTTTAGCTGCCTCTTCCGCGGTAACTAGTTTTGTTTTGAATTCATCAAGAAAAGTTTGCATATTGTTTCCTCTCAATATTTATTGGCGGTCACAGGTTTTGTGACCAGGGCCCGCTTCGACGAGCAAAGCGCATCGCTTCAGGGCTTTTTTTATTTCAATACAACTGCATTTAAAAAAAGTTCAACAGTCATATCTATAACAGATTCGACATTAACCATCGAACTGCTCCGTCGGGACTTGCTGTCCTGCAGCTGAACTACTCCGAAAAACGTACCGATAAGAATATCAACAAGCTTATGTCTGTCTATATTCCTGATCAGACCGCGGGTTACGGCTGTGTCAAAAAGGCTTCTCATCTCACCCATCAAATCTCTTGAGAGTCCTGTTATTGAATTATCTATATTCTGATCAATTTTCCAGAGCATGCCCGTCTGCTGATAAAGCTGCACAATTCTGAAAATGTCCGGTTCTGTCTTATATCTCTTGAAAAAAGCATTAACTACAGCCCTGACTATACCAGCTCCGGAACTGAACATATTCAGCTGAAGTTGAATATTAATCTCCTCCATATCCTGAAGGATTTCTTTGATGACAGGAACAATAAGAGAAAAATAAAGATCCTCTTTTGTTGGAAAAAACTTATAGATAGTCGGTTTACTTACAGCTGCTTCATATGCAATCTCATCCATCGTCGTTTTAAGAAATCCTTTCTTAAAAAAAACTTTTTTTGCAGCTTTCAATACATCATCAACTTTCTGTTGCTGTTCCCTATGCTTCCGGTCCTTTAATTTATTTCTATTTTCTATCATAATCAAAATTAAACAAAAACTGAATACTGTCAGTAATATATTTACTAATGGTACGTTTATTACCACGAGTTAAATTGTCAAGAAAATTTACAGATACAGACTACTGCCATAAAAAAATTTAAGGGATATTCAAAAAAGCAGTTATGCAGGATGAGTTTTAATTATCGATGAATGCAACTTCAACTGTTACACCATTTTCGCCGGTAAGAGATATTTTTCCTTTAATCTGCTTGGCAAGGGCATCAATTAGCTGGAATCCGAGATTCCCGCCATGAGGAAATACCACATCCTGAGGCAGACCGTTTCCATTGTCGGAGATTGTTAAAACGTAACGGTTCTTTATTGTACGGTCCGGAGTGAGAGATATTTTAACCTCCCCCTTGCCGGTTTGAACAAAAGCATGCTTAAATACGTTGGAAAGAATCTCATTCACAAGCTGAGCCAGCGGGATCGCTATATTAAGGCCGAAATAAGTATCAAGGGCATTTATCTCTACAGTAATTTTTGTTTTATCAACTCTATATGATGTCATGAGCATAGGGACAAGGCTTTTTATATAGGCATTAATGTTGATTGAAGTGAAATTATCGGTGCTGTATAATTTTTCATGAACAAGCGCCATTGTCCGCACCCTATTCTGGCATTCATTCAATATTTCACGGAGTTTATCATCACTCTGACGTGATGCCTGCAGGCTTATAAGGCTGATAATAACCTGCATGTTATTTTTTACTCTATGATGAACTTCTTTCAGAAGCAATTCCTTTTCATGAATGATATTTTTGAGATTTATTTCATATCCAATCCTGTTCAAAGCTATTTCTATACTCTCAACAACTCCCTGG
>Ga0116171_10002197_pt1 | contig 18714 bp, 14 predicted proteins | sample AD_JPNHW2_MetaG_FD_89798 | JGI IMG/M metagenome (GOLD analysis project Ga0116171, IMG submission 89798) | Active sludge microbial communities of municipal wastewater-treating anaerobic digesters from Japan - AD_JPNHW2_MetaG | ecosystem: Engineered > Bioreactor > Anaerobic > Digestate | place... | reverse complement strand
TCTGATCGTATGAGGTGTTATATGTTTTCGAATTCCCGCTTCAAGAGTTGTCTGTTGTAAAATTTTCCAGAATCCCATTCTCGACATCTTTTTCCCCGAGTGATTCAGAAAAAGAGTATCTGTTTCCCTGAATTTCAGGATGGCCGGTCGTGCATTTCGAATGTATATTTGGACATATTCAAGGGCTTTTTCGGCAATTGGTACCAATCTCTGTTTCTTTCCCTTACCATGGATGAGGACAAGTTGTTCATTGATTTGCAAATCATGAAGCGTTAAATTCAGCATTTCAGAGATTCTCACTCCTGTAGCGTACATGAGCTCCATCATCGCTCGATTCCGAATATGAAGCGGAGTATCAACAGGCATCTGGTCAAGCATGCCAATCATCTCATCCTGGTTTAATACATCTGGAAGGCTCTGCCCGTATTTAATTTTCGGCACTTCTTCAAAATTGAGTGATACGCCGGTTTCTTCCCTTTCGAGAAAAGTGAAAATTGATTTTATTGAACTACGTTTTCTTGAAATGCTCTTATTTGTGAGTCCTATTTCCTGTAGTAATAAAAAATAATTTACGATGTCCTTGGGGGTGATTTTTTCAAAATCCTTATCAGTAAAATGCAGGAATGATTCTATATCATTGCGGTAGGATTCACGCGTATTTTCTGAAAGCCCTTTCTCTACCTTCAGGTGATACAGATAGCTATTCAGATATGCCTGGTTATGGGAAGAAATTTCATTCATCGCTTGAATAGTAATTCGGAGTCTCTTTGGTTATTTTAACATCGTGAGGATGTGATTCACGTAAACCGGCACCTGTAATCTCGATGAATTCAGCATTCTTGCGTAAGGAGGGCAAATCCTGTGCGCCACAATATCCCATACCGGAACGTAATCCGCCAACGAGTTGGAAGATGAAGTCCTTTAAAGGTCCTTTGTATGGAACCATACCCTCGATACCTTCAGCAACAAGTTTGCTTTCATCCTTTGCATCTTCCTGGAAGTAACGATCCTTGCTTCCCTGCTTCATAGCGCCAATAGAGCCCATGCCTCTATAACTCTTGAATCTTCTCCCATTATAGATCACAGATTCACCTGGACTTTCATCAGTACCCGCAAAGAGGCTGCCGATCATGACAGCATCAGCACCTGCAGCAAGAGCTTTCACAATGTCACCGCTATACTTAATACCGCCATCTGCAATCAATCTGATATCTGCTTTCCTGGCAATTTCCCCGCAATCCATGATGGCTGTAAGTTGGGGAACTCCAATTCCAGCGATGATTCTTGTTGTGCATATCGAGCCTGGACCAATTCCAACCTTGATGGCATCCACACCCGCATCCACAAGATATTTGGCAGCTTGTGAAGTGGCTATGTTTCCTGCAATGATCTCTGTAGAAAACCGGCTGCGCAGAGTGGTGATGGCTCTTTTCATGTTCTGCTGATGTCCGTGGGCAGTATCAATGACCAAAATATCAACCCCTTGATTGATCAGCTCTGCCGCTCTCTCAAGATAATCCCCGCTGACACCAACAGCAGCAGCAACGAGTAATCTATTCTTTGCATCGGTAGCTGCGTTGGGATAATCGATCTTCTGCATGATATCCTTCACTGTGATCATGCCCACTAATTCACCTTTATCATTTACAATTGGAAGCTTTTCAATTCTGTGTTTATGCAGCAATACTCGAGCATCATCGAGGTTTGTACCCAACCTTGCAGTGACGAGCTTGGATGCAGGAGTCATCAGTTCCTTCACTGTTTTTGAAAGATCAGTTTCAAAACGAAGGTCACGATTGGTCAGGATGCCGACTAGTTTCTTCCCCTGGATTACGGGGAAACCACCGATCTGGTGTTTATGCTTCAATTCCAATACTTTCCGAATGCTGTCATTAGGATTTAGTGTATAGGGTTTATAAATGATTCCACTCTCAGAGCGTTTGACCATCCTAACTTCTTCAGCCTGGATTTCGATTGGCAGATTCTTGTGAATCACTCCAATCCCACCTTCTCTTGCCATCGCAATGGCGAGTTTCGCTTCGGTGACAGTATCCATCGCAGCACTCACGAAAGGGATCTGTAGTTTGATGTTTGTCGTAAGAGAGGTTTCAAGATGGACTTGGTTTGGTAAAACACTTGATTTTTGAGGCACTAAGAGCACATCATCGAAAGTTAATCCTTTGCGTATCTTATTCATAAAGTCTTCCCCTTCCCAATGCATTCATGAAACATGAATAAAATTCCCATATTCATTGGCAAGATGTATTCTTAAAAAATATGGTGAAAAGATTCATTGCTTGACAAAATACATATCCAACCTACTGACATTCAATATAGAATATGTATGGAGGATTTGTGAAAAGAATTTTTATCCTACTTATGATATCACTTATATTTATGAGTTGTGCAAATACGAAAAAAGTCATTCCATCCAATCAAGCTTCTGTTGATGTACCTGAACTTGTTTCTGACAATAATGCTTTTGCTTTTGATATGTACTCAAGGCTTTCTAAGGAAAACCCAAATGTCCTCTTTTCACCTTATAGCATATCGACAGCATTTGGAATGGTAGAGGCTGGTGCTGTAGGCAATACTGAAAAGGAAATATCTTCCGTGATGAGATTCACTCTTCCGCAGGTTGACCTCCAATCTTCCTTTAAAAGCCTTCAAGGTAAAATCCTCAACTCGACAACAAAGAATGAATACGAATTGAACATTGCCAATGCACTTTTTGCATCAGGAGAATTAAAATCCAAGTTCCAAAAGGATTATTTCAACCAGGTCATCAGTTCATATGCAAGTGAATTGACCTTTCTCAATTTTAGGAATAATGTTGAATCTGCTGATCTAATCAATCAATGGGTTGATAAACAAACAAACCATAACATCGATTCCATTGTGAATCCAGACATCCTCGATCCTTCCACTGCCATGGTCCTTGTGAATGCAATCTATTTTAGGGGTGATTGGGAAAGACAATTCAAAACTGAAAATACCAAGGAAACTGATTTTCGTTTGTTAGACACTACGGGAAACATCGATTATACGACAGTACTCATGATGAATGATACTGCGGATTATAATTACTCTGATCTTGGTGATTATCAAATGCTCGAACTTCCATATAAAGGTGATCAGATATCAATGATATATCTTCTTCCCAAAAAGATCAATGGAATCAATGAACTGGAAAACAACATCAATGCTGAGAATTTATCTTTATGGATGAATAAACTGAGCAAACAGGAAGTGAATGTTTCCATCCCCAAATTCAAAATGATGATGTCCTATGAAAAAATGGCTGATATTCTCAAGGATATGGGAATGCAAACACCTTTTGGTCATGCAGATTTCAGCCGTATGATCAAGGATGAACCGGTAAATATTTCGAATGTGATTCACAAGGCATTCATGATCGTGAATGAAGAAGGCACTGAAGCATCCGCTTCCACAGCAGTAGTGATGAGAAAGACCTTATCCTCTCCGGCAGTGATTTTCCGTGCAGACCATCCTTTCATTTTCATGATCATGCACAAGCCCACAGGAAGTATCCTTTTCATGGGCAAGATGCAAAACCCTAAAAACCTGTAACAATCCAACATAAATAAAAGGCTGATGATTGATCATCAGCCTTTTAAATTTTAATTATCATTGCCTAGCAACAACCTGGTAGAAGCGGCTACTAATTCCAGAACTATTTGAAATCGTCAACTGTGTAGCAGTAGAATCAAACCAATTCGAATAAGATGGGTGATTGGGATCTGTAAAATAATATACTCTATAAGAAGTAGCGCCTGCAACAGAACTCCAAGAAATTTTCACACCATTTGACACTTGTGTGATATGAATGTTCGCCGGCGAATTGATCAATGAGGGATTTACCATTACTTGCCTGGTCTTTGAATAGGTTTGACCGTTAATCGATACTGTCAAAGTCACATTATGTAATCCTAGAGTATTAAAGATCCATAAAGGGTCTCTGCTCCTGCTATCAACGATTCCATCTCCATTCAAATCCCACAACCAGGAATCAGGATCACCAACTGATAAGTCATTGAACCAGGTAAGTGAATTTGCCATTATATTTGATTGATAGGTAAAATCTGCACTCACAGGTGAAGATGAATAGGTAAAGGATTGTGGACTTGACCAATTCCCCCAATCTGCATTTTCACTTCGATATCTCACCCGCCAATAGTATGTCTGCCCAGAATGTATCAAACCGGATGGAATCTCCAATCTTTTCAGGTCAATGCCTGCATTCATGTTGTTCAATTGATAATCAGGCGTACCACTGTCCTCATAGAAATCAACCCAATTACGGCTGCTATCCAATAGATTCGTTGTGAACTGCGTGGAAGTTGAAACCTGGAATTCAGATGACATGATGTCATATAAACTAACAGCATCCTGCATCGTTGATACAAGTGTAATATTGCCATTGGGAGGTGCCTTGGCAGATAAAGAAAGCGCATTATATGATTCTGATGCAGCACTTTGAGTCCAACTGTCTAATTCCACATTATCCAGTGGTACATCATGGTTTCCAAGTGTGTATGTGGTTGCCTGGTAGGAATGATCGGCAATATTGATATCTACTAAAGTGTATGTCCAATAATCTGCCGTAATATGTATTTCAGGATAATCAAAGTGATTCGTTGAATCACTCCAACGGTCTAAATCAGCTCCGCCTCCCCCATCACACACCATTTTTGTCCTACCATTTGGAGACGTCCCACGTGCATAGCAGTGCGTATGCCCGTAGAAGAGTAGAGAAGGTTTGGATAGTTGATCCAAAGAAGGAATCACTTCATTCTGCACCCAGTTGCTTTCCGGTGTTGTAACCGCTTCGATTTCACTATGTCCAAAGTGATGTGTGACTACGAACACAAAATCGATATTATCATTTGATTCTATTTCAGTCAGTTTTGTGTTTAGCCAATTTGATTGCGTATCTCCACCCAAATTCGAATCCAGAAAGATGAACCTTGTATTCCCCAAATCAAATGAGTAATAGTGTTTTCCTTCAGGTCCGGCTATTTCAGATGTTTGCATAAAATCATAATAATATGAATCTCCATCATGGTTTCCCCTTGCCACCATACTTGGTATCGAGGACGATAATTGCCTGAATGGCAGAAAATATTCACCAATAAATGAATCCGTTGAACCTGCCCATTCCACAATATCGCCACTATGCGCAATCAGATTGATATTTTGTTTCCAATCGTATCCATATAATTCATTCATTTTTGATTGCATGGCAGATACTACGCCTCCAACATTCGTGATGACAGGAGGATCTTCATATTGCGTATCCCCAATGAATAGAATACGAAGGTGCGCATCCGGTGTTGATAGGATAGGTGGGGTCTTAAAATTGCAGATAGAAGAAGATTGTGAACCGGTTATGCACTGATAATAATAAAGTGTATTAGGAGCCAGATTCAGTAGTTTTACACTGTGCCATTTCGTTGAACTATTAAAGGAAACGACACTTCCACTTGCAGAATATCCAAGAGAGGTCGTAGTCCCATATTGAACGACTGATTGATTTGATGAAGACCCAAACCATGACACATAGATCGATGTTGCCGTTGGCGTTTGCAGATACGGCATCATTTCGATGGATTGTGCATAAAGAAATATTGAGAATAGACAGAAATAAACAACTATCCAGTATTTCATAAGCCTTCAGACCGTCCTTTTGTGTTATCCGTCTTTATTTGTGTATAAATATATGAACAATACGATATTTGTCAAGCGTTAATATTCTGTCTATCAATAAGATGTGCATTGTTATTATATACTCACGGTACGGGAATCACTCTAAAGAATTTATGTTTATCTTCTGCTTGATTCGGTAACATCACTGATGTGCAATTAATAGTTCTCAAAGAAGTTTCTGTACCCAACCCCGGTGAGTTATAAGAGAAAACGTGATAAAAAGATGCTCCCGGTACAGGATCCCATGATAAATACACATCATTATCCCGTACCTTTATTTTTAGATTCGCTGGATTAGGTAAACTTGACGTTTGAATATTAATGGCTTTGATACATGAATATGCAATACCATTGATCGTGGTTGTCAGTTTTACTTCTTTCATCCCCAGGGAGGAAAACGTCCATAGAGGTTCACTGGCTCTGCTGTCTATGATTCCGTCATTATCAAAATCCCACGCCCAAGATGTGACATCTCCCGCAGATGTATCCACGAACTGAATGGGAATATTCTGAATTGTACTGCCAGTATATGAAAAATCTGCTGAAATTGGAGAAACCGAATTCACAAACTGCTGCGATTGAGACCATTGTCCCCAATCCGCATTCTGACTTCGATAGCGGATTCTCCAATAATAGGTCTGACCGCTTTGCATCCCATTAACGACATCATGGTATCGTAATAGATTCAAGTCATGATTCCAATCAATCGGTTGGTAGTTCGGAGCCCCTGTATCCCTGTAAACGTCCATCCAATTTCTTACTATATCAAGGATATTGCTTGTGAAATTATTATTTGATGATAGTTGAATTTCTGAAGACATCAGATTGAAATCATCATACGGTATTGACGGTGCGGAAATCAGCTCTACATTTCCACCATCCAGGACTTTCGCAGAGATTGCCTTTGCATCATAATTAACCAAATCATAGGTCTGATTCCAATTATCAATCTGAATATTGTTTAATGGAGCATTTGCATTCCCGGTTGAAAATGTTCTTTCCGTGTAAGTACGATGTTCCATATCGATATCAACAATTGAATATAACCAGCAATCACGTGCATAGTGTATTTCAGGATAATCGACCTGCGTACCGTCATTAGTCCAGTGATCGGGTGGTGCGCTCCCGCCACCGCAGCACATCAGTCGAGTCCGCCCGTTCGGGCTTGTTCCTCTTTCATAACAGTGTGCATGACCGTATGGGAGCATATTCGGTTTAGCCTGTGAAGCGAATAATGGTATCACATTGTACTGTACCCAATTCAAATTATCCACAGTCCTCATTTCACTATGACCAAAATGGTGTAATACACCAAAGATAAAATCGATACTGTCATTATTCGCGGCTTCATTCAATTGATTGGAGATCCAGTTTAATTGCGTCGATCCTTTGGTATTGGAATTCATAAATATGAATCTTGCATCACCAAGTGAAAATGAAAAGTATATCTTTCCTTCCGGACCGGCAATATCTTCTGTTTTGATGTAATTATAATAATTCGGGCTTTCAGCCTCATGATTCCCTGTTGCAACCATGATCGGAATGGATGAACTCAATACACTGAATGGATAGAAATATTGGTCTGCGAACTGGTCAGGTTGCCCTGCCCAGGTTGCCAGATCACCAACATGACAAAGGAGATTGATTTCCTGGCGCCAATTAGAACCATATAATTCATACATTTTTGACTGTACTGAATTGAGCAGATTTATCAGATCATTTGTATTAGTGCGTGTATCGCCCATGAAGAGAATACGTAAATGTGCATTCGGTATGTCTCTGGTAGGTGCTGTCGTAAAACTGCACAGGTTTGTTTGCTGATTTCCCGTAATACACTTGTAGTAGTAATGTGTATTGGGTTTCAGATTCTGCAGTTTTACGGAATGCCACTTTAAATCCGAAGCAAATGTATAAACACTTCCAGTCGATGTCGTTCCCAAGTTAGTGGTAAGTCCGTATTGGACAGTTGATTCTTCTGAAGAAGAACCGAGCCAACTGACATATATGGATGTCGGTGTTGGCGTTTGCAGATAGGGTTTCATCTCCCTATCAACGGCAAGTAATGAACCTGCGAAGAACATGACTATAAAAATAATGTAACGCATAATCTCCCCTAAATCACATCTATGCATTACCATATGGGAGTCAATGTAATTATATGTATCACATGCATTTAAATATATTCATCGATGCCATGATTATCATCGAATATTATTTGAAATCATGATAATGATAATTTTATGAGAATCGATTATCGCAAGGATGTTACTCTGAAAAATCTCCAGTTCTCAGAAGCCATTCCTGATAGTGTGATTTCATTTGTCGATGAATCCACCCATGATATAGAACTTGGATTTACCGGATCTGTGAAATAATAAACCCGATATCCTGTCGCCCCCGATACTGGATCCCAACGCAGATGGATATCCCCCGCATTATGGGTGATTTTCAGGTTTTCAGGACTATCTAATGAACCGCCATTAACAGTCACCTGTTTTGTAGTAGTATACTGTTGTCCCCCAATCATCACCATGAGAGTTACATTGTATGTTCCGGGGGTGGTATATGTCCAGTTCGGGTCTCGCTGATTGCTGTCCATGAGGGAGTCACCATTCAAATCCCATGAATAAGAAGTCGCAATCCCAATAGATGATTCCACAAAATATACCGGCACATTGATTTCTACAACTGAATCGTGAATCTTGAAATCAGCTCTTGGTGTTTGTGTTTGCATGATGAATGATGCTGGTGAAGACCATTCAGACCATTTTTCGGAAGCATCTCTTGATTTCACCCGCCAATAGTAGGTGTTTCCATTTGTCAATGCTCCTGCAGGAACCTGGTCTCTCCAGATATCGAGCGCTGCATTCTGATCCACCGGTTGCCATAAAGGACTTCCGGTATCACTGTAAACATCAGTTTTTTGCCGGGTAATATCAGCGATGGTGGACGTGAAATTGATATTTGCTGAAATCTGATATCTCGTACTCATTTCCGTATATGAATGAGTAGCGGGGCTTGCAGTCAAAATCATCTGGCTACCTGTTGCAGCAGATTGCGCTTCAGTGATCGGTGCTGTTTCAGGAGACGCGAGACCATTGTAAGTCCACTGATCCATGATCTCATTATCACGACTCTTATTGGAATTACCAAGGCTATACATGGTAGCAGTGTAGGATTTGTTTGCGAGATCAACATCGACAAGAATGAAATTATATTGATCGAGTGATTTGACCGTATTGTTGTAATCAGTCTGATTGGAATACATTCCCCAACGATCCAATGTTCCCCCTGCCCCACCACTGATAAGAGTCGTAACATGACCATCAGCAGTAATTCCTCTTTCATAGGCATGAGTATGTCCACCGGCAATCAGGGCTGCCTTGTCACAGGAAGCAAGGGTTGGTAACACCGTGCTCTGCATCCAGGAGAGATTGCCGTCTGGCCAAATCTCGCTATATGCAGGATGGTGACCGAATGTGAATACCCAATCTAGATTGGCATTTGTCTGCGCATCTGTTATCAATCCCTGGAGCCAGGTAGTTTCTGTGGAAGTAGAGATATTGGTATTCAGAAAGATAAATCTCATGGTGCCGATATCAAAACTGAAATACTTCTCCCCTTCCGGTCCTGCGATATCTTCGACTTTTCGATAATTATAAAAATAGGAATTTTCAAATTCATGGTTTCCGGTTGCAGCCATGATCGGGATATTTGCACTAATAGGTGCATAAGGTGTAAAATGTTCTGACATGTAGGAAGACAAAATGATTCCCAGGTAAACCGTATCTCCCATATGGCAGATCATTTCCACCTGATTATACCATTCAGAACCATATAGCTCAGTCATTTTTTGAACAACCTTGTTCACGATATTGGAAGCCACGTCTGAATTCTGCTGGCTATCCCCCATGATCAGGAATCGAGAATGACCCGATCTTGTACCGATTGCGGGTGGAGTTCGAAATGAATATACAGATGAAACCTGCGTTCCAGTATGGCACTGGTAATAGTATTGTGTATCAGGCTGTAGTCCGGTTAATTTCACCCAATGCCATTTCACGCTGCTGCTGAAGGAATAAAGGGAACCTGTTGCGCTAGAACCCAATGAACTCGTTGTGCCATACTCAACTCGTGATTCTGTACCACTCGAGGCGTGCCAGCACACATACATTGAATTGGGAGTAGGTGTCTGCAGGTAAGGCTGCATATCGATAGCTGATAGAACTTGTACGAGCGAAGTGAGAAATAGAAAGATCGTAAGATAAAGCACAATTCTCATTCTTACCTCCATGTCAAGAAGCTTGAATTTCTTAGAATATATATAAAAACTACTTATGAAGTTACGAGTGTCAACTTATTTAGACTCATAGAATAACATAAGAGATAAACTTAAGCATCCGCTAAACCTCTCTTAAGCCTCTCCCAAGATTCTCTTAAGATCTAAGAGACTGTTAGGTGTGATTCAAGGTTTATTCATCTGAAGTTTTGCGACATTTCTCATGCTATTCTATGAAAGACTCTTGAATGCTATTCACAAACACATCTAATTGCAATTATATTGAGTTATAACTCATGATATCTTACTCAAAATAAGATTTGTCGAATTATTTTCGCAGAGTATTATTTCATTGTGTGTAGTAAATAAGGAGTTCAAAGTGATAAATATTTATCAGATAGCATACAAGAACCTTTTACGGAAGAGAACCCGCAGTATTCTCACAATCATCGGTATCTCATTATCGACCTGGGTACTTTTGAGCTTGCTTGGTTTCAATCAGGGTTATGAGAAATCTCTTAACAAAGATATCGATAACATGGGATACCAAGTACTCCTGACAGCCAAAGGATGTCCGTATGAAGCCGCGACTCTCATGCTGAAAGGTGGAACCGGCTTAAAGTACATGGATCAGAACATTGCCAAAAACCTCGGTAATAATCCTGCAATCAATAAACTCACACCGATGGTCATGCAAGCTGTTTTTGATCCGAATAAGGGAGAAAACGGCGGTACCAGTGCATACCTGGGAGTTGATCCTGCAACATATCCAAAAATGAAATCATTCTTGGAGTTCAGCAATGGTAAGTGGTTCACCAACCCCGATGCCTATGAGGCTGTTTTGGGATACGAAGCTGCTGAATTGGAGCAGCGCGAAGTTGGCGATATCCTTCTCATCCCGGAAAAGAACATTGAACTAAAAGTGGTTGGAATATTGAAAAGAACCGGTACACAGGATGATGGCACCATATTCGTACCGATCAAGGCAATCCAGAAGATTTTTGATGTACAGAATAAGCTGACTGCCGTTGGAATCCAGGTAAATAAGAACTATGATGTAAGTAAACTGGAAGATCAATTGTATAAACTCCCGGATGTTCAGGTTGTTTCGATGGCACAGGTAAAATCTACCATATCCACACTGGTTGCAACTGCAAAGGTCATGGTGTTTTCAATTGCAATTATTGCTATCCTTATCGCCATGGTAGGAGTCATCAATACGATATTGATGTCCGTCTTTGAGAGGTTCCAAGAAATTGGCATTTTGAAGAGCATGGGTGCCATGCGTGGTGACATTTTCAGGCTGATCTGGATGGAAACCGTTATTCTTTGTCTTTTAGGTGGTATCCTGGGAAGCACGATTGCATTTCTACTATCAAAAGCAACAGAAGTACTGATCCGAAACATTCTTCCTTATTCACCAACCGGATCTTTGATTCAGATAAACTGGCAATTAACGTTCTCTACGATCGGTATCATCCTGTTAATTGGTATCCTCAGTGGGATTTACCCTGCCTGGAGAGCTGCAAGTATTAGACCGATTGAAGCCATACGAAGTGAGGTGGAGTGATGGAAAACCAAAAAAAAGTTCTCCTTGAAGCCATCGATCTTCATAAGACCTACCATCGCGGAAGTGAAGAGATACATGCGGTTGACGGAATCAGTCTTTCCATTCAGGAAGGTGAATTTGTTGCATTCATCGGACCTTCCGGTTCAGGAAAGACAACATTGATCAATCTCATTGGATGTTTGGATAATCCAACTTCAGGTAGTCTGAAAGTGAACGGAAGGAATATCATCGGTGATGGGAAGGATATGTCGGAAAATGAACTGACTCGCATTCGTCGAGAAAACTATGGTTATATATTCCAAAAATTCTACCTCATCCCCACATTAACTGTTAAAGAGAATATCATGCTTCCATTCGCTTTTTATAAAAAGCAGGGTATGGAAAAGAACCTGAACAAGCTCGTAACAGAACTGGGAATAGATCAACGCTTGAACCATCTGCCGAGTCAATTGTCAGGCGGTGAGATGCAACGTGTGGCAATAGCGCGAGCACTCATCAATGAACCCGTGATCCTACTCGCGGATGAACCGACGGGAAATCTCGATACTAGAAGAAGCGCTGAAATCGGTGAAATACTTCTCGATTTGAACAGGAGGCAAGGTATAACAATCATTCTTGTAACCCATAACCCATTACTTGCAGAAATAGCAGACAGAATTGTTGAACTCAAGGATGGACAGATCTATAATGGTCCCGATTCTTGCCTTCCCAGTAAGGGCTGTGCCTAATTTTGTCAGATAAAATAAATAATAGGAGAATAAGATGAACTTAATGAAATCGATCGTAATCGTATTCGTAATACTGTATGCTTCAAGCCTTATGTTTGCTGAAGGAAGCTGTTCTTCATGCAGCCAAATGCACAATAATACAATCAATGCTAAACAAGTGGCTTCAGTCGAGCAAAAAGGTGGTGGAGCGAATGAGAACCATTCTGCAGCAACAGTCACTCTTCCAGGTTATGGGAAAAAAGTAGCTCTTGATAAGAACACGTATTTCACTTATGAATTTACCAAGAAACCCAAAATGGGAGCAAACACGCTGAAAGTCAATATCATGGATAAGCAGAAGAAAGCTGTGAAATCTTACCAGGTCTTTGTTAGTTATGATATGCCTTCCATGAAGGGTATGCATGCGGTGAATGATCAGCCAATGCAAATCAATAAGGCAGGAAATTATCTTCTTCCTTTGAACTTTGTCATGCCCGGTATTTGGCAGGTCGATCTTAAATTCATGCAAGGCAAGAGTGTAATCTCTAAAGGTTCTTTTACACTCAAGATATAAATGATATCAATGGTTATCGGGGTGCAACCAGTACCCCGATAACTTACAATTATATGATGATGGTGAATAAAGAATGTTCATGAAAAGAATTTTGATTCTGCTTTTTGTTTCCTCCTTCAGCTCACTGATCGCAGGTACGTCCCTGTTATATTTAGAAGCGCAGGGGGTCGGTGGTTTTTCCAATAAAGCTGATCATTTCATCATGTATTCAGATACACAATTGGAAGCAATGCAGAAACCTTCTGTTGGTTTCGATTATGTTCAGAAGGTATCATCATCAACCAAAGACATTGCAACATTGGCAATTCAATCTCGAGTAGCTTACAATCAGACAGGGAAACCGGTTTTTGAATCTCAATTCTACAATGCATATATAAAATTCAAGACCCCTGTTTCAGATCTTTGGATCGGTCACGACAGACCTGCTCAAGGTTTGAGTTCCTACCTTGATTATCATGCTGAACTTCTCCATAACTTTACAATGCATGGGTTTGAATTCGATCGTGACTGGGGAACCGGTTTATCTCGAGAATTTCAATGGGGGGATGCATCGGTATCTGCCACTTCAGGTTCAGGTTTACCCATGTATTGGAGAGGGAATCACTATTATTCAGGCAGGTTGGGTTATGGTGTCTATAACCGGGACAATTACACCGTTGGAGTCTCTTATAGTGATGGAAAAGTGCTGAATACCGTAGGATACCATTTGATCGATCATGATCTTCATGACATGAATTTCATAGGCGCAGATGCTTCAGTGGCATATTCACATTTTGAAGGAAAGTTTGATTTTCTTTCAGGTAAAAAGGACGATGTTACAATTCATTATGCCTTATTATCAAGATTTTCAGTGAACATTCTACCTGAGAATCGATTAAAATTCGAATCTCAGCCTGTGATCATGCAAATGAATAATCTTTATAATTATAAAATTGCATTTGGAGTTTCCTATACCATTCTGAATGATCTCACATTCCGCTCTTTGCTTGAATATGATCATCAGTCGAATCTCCATATGGCAGTCATGCAATTATACTATTATCACAGATTATAAAGGATAAAAAGATGAAAACTCTATTGCTTTTCGTTACGCTGATCATGTTTGCAGGATATTTATCAGCAGCGGTTGGTTGTGACCTAAATGATCCTGATCGAGACGTCAAGAAACTCTTCCCCGATAATACCGGATACAAGACTCTTTACGTTTCAATTGCCCAGAAAGGTGGAACTCCGCTCCTCACTAAAATAGAACAGAGACTTGGTGATAAGTTCCAGGGGTTATATGAGACTGCCGATGTTCCGTATACAATGTACCAGATATATAAGGGTAAGGAACTGATTGGATATATTCATGGAGTTAATCAGAAAGGGAAATATGGTGGAATCCAGGTATTTTTGGCACTTGATAAGGATGGTGTTATTAAGTCATTCTATATTCAGAAAATCACATCTCCAAATGCTAAGAAATTCCGTGATGCTGCTTTTGGTAAGCAATTCATAGGTTTGAGCCTTAAGGATTTCTATGAATACAATATTCAAAAGGCTTCGGCAACACCTGATTCGAAGATCAATAGAATTAAAAATCCAGACCCGAAAACCGATGACTTTAAAGTAATCATGCGAGCCGTAAAAAAGAATCTCATCCTTACGGATGAGTTCTTACTGAATAATAAATACCTGAAATATATGAAATGAAGGTTCTTTCCTTCATAAGATACGATGAATTACTGTGTAGGAGAGATTGCGACTACATCAACTGCCTGCATACCTTTTTCGCCGTTTTGAAGTTTGAATTCAAATACCTGGTCACGATTGGGTAATGAAAAGACTGAGATGCTGTCAGGAACTTGAGATTCATGGACAAATACAGTCATATACGGTGAATCGTCTTTCCTTGAATCCGTGATCCACAAACCACCCTGATAACTTTTCAATACACGCATGAAACCGAATCCCTTCTCACGATAGAATGCATAACAAATGCCTCTGACGACACTGTCTTCTTCACCCCATTTCAGCTGAAGGGTTGCTTCCGGATATTCCTTGATCGGTGGTAAAAGATCGGGAACAAGATATCCAGATGTGAAAACATCAGCTTCCATCTTTAGAAGATGTGAAACATTCCTGAATGCCAGGCATTCGACCCGGCAGCCCTTATTTTGCAAAGCTCGTATCACTTGGGCAAAATCACCATCTCCTGTTACAAGCAGTACAGAATCCAATCTGTCTGACTGCGAAAGAGCATCAACCGCCATATCAAGGTCGGCATTAGCCTTTCCATATCGATTACCGAATTCATCATAGAAGAAATGTACTTTCTTCACGATCACCTTATATCCAAAATCACGTAATGTGGCATGAAAATTTAATGATTTCACTCTATACTCAGGATTGGTTTTCGATTTTTCTTCGTCAAAGGCAACATAGGCATTCAATCGAACGGCTACACCATAATTCCTGCATCCGAATTCACGGAGTACATCATATTGCATGCCATAACCGCCATTTTGGGCAATGTTGGAGACATCCACATAGATTCCAACTTTTTGAAAATTTGTATGTTCCATAATAAACCCCATAAGTTCTTTAATACTTTTGTAGTTATGATATGAAAGGTAGTTCACTTGTCAAGAAAGAATACGAAAAGATTTAGGTCTTAGATATTTGCATATTATGGAAATTCCGGCCGTATATTCATGGAAAAAGAAAAAAAATAAACTAGTTTTATATATTATCTCATAGTCTAAGTCTTAACGTCATTATTGTATTAGCGATTTTCTACTCTCTCTTGGCGATCGACAATTATCTCCCAATATTCCACATATGTAATATTCTCACATCTCACTTATATTCGTAAGAATCAATCATGTTGTGGAATTTTATTGACATACCTGTTAAACGTGAACAATGGTTTCACATTAATCGACAGGAGTATATATGACGGAAGAAAAGGATTTATCGCTGATACCCGCTGAACATGATTCCGTCATGATTGATGATTCTCCTTCTCAATTGGATGAACATTCCGAACAACACTTTGTTGAAGATTCAGCAGTTACAAATTCAGCAGATATACGAAACATTCCTGTTAAAAGACCCCTCAGTTGGCAGATCATTCGAATCATCGGTTTCTTTTTCATAGGATGGAGTGGACTTCAAGTCATTTTTTTGCCGAATCTTTTGTTTATTTCGTTGAATAATGAATCACTGTATTCTTTGTTGTCTTCTTTAATGACCAATGATGTTGGTTTTCTTCCTCTCACCCTTTTCCTGGTTACAACCTATATCATTGCCATCTTTATCATGCATATGCTCACAGAGATGGAATACCGTTCCAGGCTGAATCACTATGTCATCCAGTGGTCAGATGTGCCTGTGATATTCGTAAATTACGGTATTCCCTTGATCATGCAGTTCCTTTTTGTCATGCTCTTGGAACTATTTGTTCTATCGATACTTCTTATTCTTTATCATTTGTTGGGCAATCTGATCCCATTTCATATCGATGCTTATGAATTTACATATAGAATTCTGATCGTATTCATCACTTTCCCATGGATCATTATGCAGTTCATGATGGATACAACACTTGAGAGAGCAGTAAAAGGAAGAAGTTTCAGATATTGCTTTCGAAGGGCAAAATACCTGCTGAATCATAAGACATTGGATGTAATGCGCTATTTGTTGGTACGTTTTACCCTGATTGTTCTTTCCTTTCTTTTATATAAGGTATTCATTCTGCTGGTTGCCCTGCCTTTCAAGATTCACCTATTCTATCGCTACGATATCAATACCAATATCATGTTCGGCGATCTATACAGTATGAGGGATGTCATCATGAGTGTTTTGAAGATGATCGTGGGTGTGGTTTTTGCGGGTATCGTGTTTGCCCCGTTATCAACTCCATTATATTGGTTGAATACAAGGATTATACGCAATTATCTATATCGTTCAGGACAGCACTAATTCAATAAAGCCTTGATCCTCGACACCAGCATATCGATGCCAATCCTGTTTTGACCACCTTCCGGAATGATCACATCTGCAAAACGCTTTGTAGTTTCCACGAATTGGATATGCATTGGCCTGACAGTTTCAAGATACTGATGAATAATGGACTCAAGGGTTCTCCCTCTTTCACTGATATCTCTTTCGATACGTCTAAGAATACGAATATCCGCATCCGTATCGACAAATATCTTGATATCCATGAGATTTCTCAATTCTTCATTTTCATAGATCAGAATACCTTCCACAATGATGATCGGATTAGGTATTTTCCGAATGGTATCCGGTTTCCTGCAGTGATTTTTAAAATCATAGGATGGCATTTCAATGGGAACCTTGGATTTCAGGGCACGCACATGTTGAATCAGTAAATCCATATCCAGCGAACTTGGATGGTCGTAATTGATCTGACTTCTTTCTTCAAGGGGTAAACCTTCGAAGGGTTTATAATATGAATCCTGTGAAATGATGGTCAATTCATCCTTCACTTCTTCATGAATTGCGTCTGTAATGCAGGTTTTCCCTGAGCCAGTGCCTCCGGCAATACCGATAATGACAGGATCATGCATAATACACCTCTATCTGTATCAGTTCTCTTTCCACTTATATGAACCGAATGTTCCTTTTAATGCAAAGAAGAGAAAGTGGAAAGGATAATAAACAGTAAGGACCGGATAAGCCCAGAATAAACCTACTTGGTCGACCATGACTAAAAATGGAAGCACAAAACACATTTCGCCCATTGTCTTGATGATCAGCAACATGATGAACTGATACCAATACAGATGACCGGTCAGGGTCAGAACAAAAACAAGATAGAATAGAAAATAAAAAATGAATACCAGGAATGCGATGAGTTTCAAATACATGGGAAAGTATCTGAACTTGGATGCTCTTCGTGTTTCAAGCGCCATATGTGAATCCAGGCGAAGGGAATAACGAGCAGGCACATAGGAATCGGGAGTTGTCATATAATTGATCGTACGTGTGTATTTCATCATTTTAAGCATCATCAGGTCATCATCACCTGAACGGACATGTCCAATCGATTCAAAACCATGAACTTTCTCAAAAAGAGAGCGACGATAAATAAAGTTTGTGGCTGTGCATGTCATGCCAAGCTTCCAACCAAAACTTCCACATGCAACAGCAGCATAAACAGTTCTCTCGAATTTCTTCAACAATGACGGTAAGGGTTTGCCATAAATCTCCAGCGGAGAATATCCTGCAAGCATGTCTGTATCAGGAGTCATGAAACGATTGATCTCTTTCAGCCATTTCTTTCCGGGTGAACAATCAGCATCGGTAAAGGCAAGGACATCATATTTTGCAATGCCGATACCCGTATTGATGGCATTCTTCTTCCCAAGAATATTTGGATTTTCCTGCTCAATTCTTGTATATCTCATGTTGGAAATTTGTTCAGCGTATTTTGCCAGCATCTTTGGTGTGGAATCATTTGAACGGTCATCGACAATAATGATTTCATAACAATCGAGAGGGTAATCTTGTGAACTTAAACAAGTTAATAAGTGATCGAGATTTTCTTCTTCATTTCGTGCTGCAACGATAATTGAAATATTCTGCTCTTTTGTGATCTGATCGGGATAAGGACGCCTGAAATATCCGAGAGCAAGAAATATAAGGAATGCGCTATAAAATACACTCGGTAAAAGGAAAAGCAGGAATAACATTACTTATGGCTACCATGATCATTATCGATATAGGAATCCGTAATTTCGATAAACTTGGCAAGATCAGGATTGATTTTTTGGATATCCTGCATGGTTGGATTAGTCAGTTTTTTTTCGTGAGTTTCATCCACAGATTCAAGTTTCAGATCGATCTC
>Ga0116171_10002194_pt1 | contig 18737 bp, 16 predicted proteins | sample AD_JPNHW2_MetaG_FD_89798 | JGI IMG/M metagenome (GOLD analysis project Ga0116171, IMG submission 89798) | Active sludge microbial communities of municipal wastewater-treating anaerobic digesters from Japan - AD_JPNHW2_MetaG | ecosystem: Engineered > Bioreactor > Anaerobic > Digestate | place... | reverse complement strand
TTAGTTCTTAATTGGTAAAACCGAATAAAAATAATTTTTTATGGAAATGATTGACAACTACAGCTTCAAGGGTAAGAAAGCAATTATGAGAGTTGACTTTAATGTACCTCTTGACAAGAAAACCCGTGAAGTAACAGACGACACCCGTGTAAGGGGTGCCATTAAGAGTATAAAGAAGATACTTAACGATGGTGGCTGCGTTATTCTTATGTCGCATCTTGGCCGTCCGCAGGGAGTGGAGGAGAAGTATTCCCTTAAGCCTGTATTGCCGGTGCTTGAAAAACACCTTGGACAGAAAGTTCTTTTTGCTCCTGATGCTCTTGGGGCTGAAGCTGAAAAGATGGCTGCCAATCTTAAACCAGGTGAGGTTATGATGCTTGAAAATGTAAGGTTCTATCCTGAAGAAGAAGGTAAACCGATACTTCCTGATACTGCTACAGATGAAGAGAAAAAAGCCGCCAAGGCTGAGCTGAAAGCAAAGCAGAAAGAGATGGCGAAGAAACTTTCAACCTATGCTGAAGTATATGTTAACGATGCTTTTGGTACAGCACACAGGGCTCATGCAACAACAGCAGTCATGGCAGACTATTTTGCTGCCGACAAGAAGATGTTTGGCTACCTTATCCTCAGTGAACTTGCTGCAATGGATAAAGTGCTTAACGAAGCTCATAAGCCATTTACAGCTGTAATGGGTGGTGCAAAGGTATCTGATAAGATAATGATCATTGAAAACCTTCTCGACAGGGTTGACACTCTCATTATTGGCGGAGGCATGACTTATACATTTATTAAAGCCATGGGAGGCCACATCGGAAACTCTCTTTGCGAAGTGGATAAGCTCGATATTGCAAAGGCCGTTATTGAAAAGGCAAAGACAAAAGGCGTTAAGCTGCTGCTGCCTGTTGACGGACTCAATGCCGATAAATTTGATGCAGAAGCAAACACATATGTTTCAGCTATCGATGATGTAAAAGATGGCTGGATGGGACTTGACATTGCTGAAAAGAGCATTAAACTCTTCGAAGAGGCAATACTCAGCTCTAAGACTATCCTCTGGAACGGACCTATGGGTGTATTCGAGATGGAGAAATTTTCAAAGGGAACAACTGCCGTTGCAAAAGCCGTGGCAGCTGCTACAGCAAAAGGCGCTTACTCACTCATTGGCGGAGGTGACTCCGTTGCAGCTATCAACAAGAACGGCCTTGCCGACAAGGTAAGTTATGTATCAACCGGTGGAGGTGCAATGCTTGAGTATATGGAAGGTAAAAAGCTTCCGGGTATTGTTGCCATCAGAGGAGAATAGTAGAGACGTTGCATGCAACGTCTCTACTTCAACGACCCAAATCCCAACCCTTCCCCCAGCCTGGGGGAAGGGCAGGGTTAGGGGCAGTGGTTGGCGGGAACAGACAATATAGGGGATCATATCATGAAGTATCTACTTTTAGCCTTTTCATTTGCAGTCCTTTTTTTTACATTTTCGTGCAGTAAATCCGGGACTCCCACTTCGGGTACGGTCACTCTGGATAATAAACTTTACGGCTCAGCACCTTATTATTCAATGGGTTTTACTTTTTCAGGTGCAAAAAAGGTCTCCACACTGGCAAATCCTGCACCAGATCTTACAATTGAGGCAGGAGTGCTTGAGGGCGGGGTAACGGTGGTGCCTTTCCTTGAGGCAAACACTCTTGAGCCTGCTTTTGGACTTATTGGTCAATACGGTTCTTCTGAGGAAGCTGAAACAGCATTCAACGCACTTGTTTCAGTAGGCTCTCCGGCATGGATTGATTTGGGAGCACCCCTGGCAGCCAACCAGTTATGGGTCTTCAGAACAGGCAATGATACATATGCAAAGCTTCTTATTCTTTCCGTTTCTCTGAATACAGGAGCTGACCCTGACTTCGCATCCTGCACTTTTAAATGGGTATACCAACCCGACGGAACCGCAACTTTTCCTGCACTGTGATGAATGATGCCTTTATCAGCAGCATATTCAGTATAAAAAGCGAGGAGGAGTTCAACAGCCTGGCAATTGAGTTATTCCGTTTCCAGGCTGAGAAATGTTCTGTATATTCTGCGTTTATCAATAACCTTGGCATTGATGCTTTTACGGTAAAGGATTATCACGACATACCATTTATACCAATCTCTTTTTTTCGCGATCACGACATTTATTGCTACCCTCAGCCGCCGGTAGTAACGTTTTTAAGCAGCGGCACAACCGGCCTCGTGAGAAGTCATCACAGCATTGCCGATATCTCTCTTTATGAAAAGAGTTATATACATGCTTTTAAAATGTTTTACGGCGACCCGTCGCAGTATGCTTTCATGGCGCTTTTACCTTCCTATGCAGACAGGGAGGGATCGTCTCTTGTACATATGGTGAAAGGGCTGATCAGCCATTCAGGTAACGACTCCGGGGGATTTTTTCTGGACAACTACGATGCTCTTTTAAAAGCTATCGTTGTTGCAGGAAACAATGGCCTAAAGCCTTTCCTTATTGGTGTCTCCTTTGCCCTTCTCGACCTTGCTGAATATTGTACTCCGGACCTTCGGGATGTGATAATTATGGAGACAGGAGGGATGAAAGGGCGCAGGAAAGAAATAATAAGGGAAGAGCTGCATTCAATATTGTGTAAAGCATTTCATGCCGGCACCATTCACTCGGAGTATGGAATGACTGAGCTTCTCTCGCAGGCATATTCGCAGGGCAATGGCCTCTTTTCCACTCCGCCATGGATGAAGGTACTTATGCGCGACAGCCACGACCCGCTTTCACATACCACTGATGAAGGCATTTCAGGAGGGATAAGCATTATAGACCTCGCCAATGTATGGTCATGCGCTTTCATTGCAACGTCAGATCTCGGACGTCTGCATCAGGGTGGCAAATTTGAGGTGTTGGGGAGGTTTGACAATGCCGATATAAGAGGATGTAATTTGTTAAACCCCTAACCCTGCCCTTCAACGGCCCCCATCCCAACCCTTCCCCCAACTTGTGGGAAGGGCAGGGTTAGGGGCAGACGAAGACGGATTTTTATCTGAATAAGAGTGGTGTAAATTCAGACAGGTAAATCCTCCAGTTTACCCAGGTATGCCCACCGGTACTTTCACGATAGGTATATTTCAACTGATGTTTGTCCAGCATTGCTACAAGATTTTTTGCGGCCCCGTAAAGAAAATCATCCTTCCCGCAGCCAACCCAGTAGAGTTTGTATCCGCTCTTACCCAGAGCATCATATTTAGCATCAAGATCCGGATCAGGTTTGATCCCCATTGAAGTGGCATCAACAATACCCATACTCATCACTCCCATATAACTGAACATCTCCGGATATCTGGTAGATAGATTCATAGTCTGCATACCACCCATTGACAGGCCGGCAACTGCGCGATTATCCTTGCCAGTGAGAGCACGATAGTGATTTTCAATATATGGTATGACATCCTTTACAAGACTCTCTTCAAACAGACCTTTACCCATATCACCGGCTGTGCCCTGGATTTTTGCAACAGTCCCTTCTCCCGGTGATGCAGTCTGACCGGGGTTGCCGTTTGTCATAACCACAATCATGGGTTTTGCTTTTCCCTGAGCAATAAGATTATCCATTATCTGGCAGGCACGTCCCAGTGTTGACCAGGCATCCTCATCGCCGCCACCGCCATGCAAAAGATAAAATACCGGGTATTTTTCATTACTGTCAGCATATCCGGCAGGGGTATAAACGTACATGCGGCGTTTCAGATTAAGTGTAGGGGAGTCATACCATACTTTTGATAAAGTTCCGTGGGGGACATCATTAACTGAGTATAGTTCAGATTCTTTCCCCGGGATTATAAGCATACTTGCATTATTCATGCCATCCCTTTTAACCTGTACGTTTGACGGATCAAGCACTTTGACACCATCAACAAAAAACGAGTAACTGTATAGCTCGGGTTTCAGTGGAAGTGTTTTTATGGTCCACATGCCAGTGTCTCCTTTTATCATTGGTTCCTGGGTGAAAAACCCGGGCATCCAGTCCCCGCTTATGGTTACTTTGGCTGCATCCTTTGCCAGGAGCCTGAAGATAACACTATTGTCGGGTTGAATCTCCGGGGAGACAACAGGTTTGGGCCAGCGGAAGACAGGCATCTTTGCCTTTGAGGTAGTATCTTGTTTTGCGTATATCTGCTGTGCCGGCAGGGTGAATGTAGAGAAGCTCAACATCACTGCTGTGGCAAACAGACCGATGAAAGATTTTTTTATGTGTTTCATGGCTGATTATTTAAACAGCAACGGTGCAAATTCCGAGAGGTAAATCCTCCAGTTAACCCAGATATGTCCGCCTTCACTTTCCCTGTATGTATAAGGCATCTTCATTGCGTCCATTTTAGCCCTGAAGTCAGCAACAGATTTATAAAGGAAGTCAGTTTTACCTATTCCAATCCAGTAAAGTTTATAGCCATTGTCCATCTGTTTCTTAAGTGTACCGTCAAAGTCGGCATAAACCTTTGATGTAGCCTTCTCGTTGGGCATTATTGCAGGCGAGAATAGACCTATATAATCAAAAGTATTTGGGTAGTATCTTGAGATGTGGCATGAATGGAATCCACCCATTGACAGCCCTGCAATAGCGCGTCCTGATTTGTCAGCTTTAACCCGGTAGTTACTTTCTACAAACTTCACTATGTCCATAAACGACTCTTCATAAGCTCCGTCCATCGTTTTTGGGAGCATCATGGTTGGTTTGACAAGACCAAGTGATGATTCGCCAGGAGCTGCTTCCTGTGCAGCATTTCCGTTAGGCATCACAATGATCATTGGAACCGCTTTACCCTCTGCAATAAGATTGTCGAGTATCTGTGCTGTTCTTCCGAGGTTTATCCATGCTTCCTCATCACCACCCATGCCATGGAGAAGGTAAAGAACTGGATATTTTGTCCTGGTGTCAGCCTCATAACCTGCCGGAGTATATACAGTAATGCGGCGTTTCATCCCAAGGCCTGGAGAGTCATACCAACGGCGGGCAACAGTTCCGTGAGGGACATTATTGACTGAATAGAGATCACCTTTAGACCCTTTGTCGCCTTTGATAATGAATACATTTGTAACAGAGGCAACGTCCCTGATAAGGTATACATTGTTCGGGTCAGTAACTTTAACCCCGTCAACAATAAAAGAGTAACTGTACAGTTCTGGCTCCAGCTTTGAAGTTGTTACGCTCCAAACACCTTTGTCATCTTTTGTCAGGTTGACTTTACCGGGCGCATCCATGGGACCCCATTGAGTCTTTACTTTAACGGTAGGCAAAAAGTCGCCGGTCAGCTGTACTGAGTCGGCAACAGGTGCCAGGTAACGGAATGTTACGGTATTGTCGTTGTTTATCTCCGGAGAGATGATGTTTGCTCCACCCCATAAAGCCTGCTGTGCAAAAGTGCAGACTGACAGCAGAAGAAGAGCAGCTAAAAGGGATAATTGTTTTTTCATATTATAAATTGTTATTAAAATATAACGTACCATTTACCTTTTCCCGGTATTTGGATAAATAATAGATAAATGGTACGTTCATCAAAGATCTGAAAGATATTGAATTGGTATATTACCAATTTGGATTTTGTTGAAGGTCGGGGTTGGCATTTTTTTCCAGTTCCGGGAAAGGAAGGAGGTTATGTTTGCCTTCTGTGAATCCATATTTTGAGTTTGTGTACGGATATTCAACCTTGTATGTATAGTCGGTGTTATAACCCCAGAATATAGGGACCTTTTGTCCTTTGTTTGCCAGGGCTGCTGCGGCATCGCCCCAGCGTACCAGGTCCTGGAATCTGACACCCTCGCACCACAGTTCAAGGCGTTTTTCCTTCTTAATATCATCAAGGGTTACTGCTCCAAGTTCGGTCAATTGGGCCCGGCGGCGGACATCATTGACATAGCCTCTTGCTGTCGGTTCATCACCGGACCTGAGAGCTGCCTCTGCGGCATTAAGCAGCACTTCTGAGTATCTCATGACACGATAGTTATTGGTTGTGGCAAACCCCCACGAGTTCTGGATCACTTCAGAGCCAGCAAAGCGCCATTTCCAGTTAAAGTAACCTTCATGACCGTAAAGGTATGAGCCGGTATTGATTGTTATCGGAGCCCAGAAACAGAGAGCATTAACCTGCTGATATGTTTTAATTGAGTTGGAAAGCCGGTATCCGTTGACGCCTTCCATTTGAACGAAGGCATTGTAGGCATCGGCTGTCGGGTTTGCAAATCCCCATCCCATCGGGTATATGTCATGGCCACCCATCCAGTATCCATAAAGTGTAAGATGGTCGCTTCTCCAACCCAGCATGATCTGAAGTATAGTATTTCCCTGTATATAAGCATTGGCAGGGTCGTTGAGTGAGTTAAACTCAAAGACATTTTCAATGCCAAAATCCTGTACTGAGCGAAGTACATCTCCATAATTATCAATGAGCTCGAAATATTCAGTATCAATGACTTTTTTCAGAGTGGCAGCAGCTTCGGCATATTTGCCCTCGAACAGCTGTGCTTTACCCAGGAATGCCTGGGCAGCCTGTTTTGAAACACGACCCTGGAGGGTATCCATAGGGAAGGTCCTTTCTGGCAGTGCTCCTGAATTTATTGCATCGGTATAGTCCTGTTCAATCTGAGCCCATATGGTCTCCTTTGATGCTGGAGCGGCATGGTCTGAAGCATTCTCCAGCGGTTCGGTGACAAAAGGCACCTCTCCCCATAGGGTTACAAGGTTGAAATACGCCCATCCCCTGGCAACTTTTGCATCGGCTACAGCATGGGTCATTGTGGCAGTGCTGTCGGCAGGAAAGTGTTTAATTACCAGGTTTGCACGATAGATGATAGCATAAAGACCACTGAAGTATCCGCTTATCATTGTGTTTGTGGGACCAAACTGGTATTCACCTATCTGTTCAAGCTGTGAATTGTCGCCTCGTGAACCACCGCCGGCTAGTATATCATCGGAAAGGAGATTCTTCAGGAAGAAGTCATTGTACTGTATGCCTCTCCATGAGTTATATACTGCAGCGATAGCCTCCTGGGCATCAGCATCAGTTCTGTAAAAGTCGTCCATAAGGGTAACTCCCTGCTGCTGGATGTCAAGTTTGTCTTCGCAGGAAGACAAAAAGGTGAAGCAGAATAAAACGCCAAGAAAATATATCAATTTTGTTCTCATGATGCTTGTTTTTAGAAGGTTAGATTAACACCAAAGACGAATTTCCTGGATGTGGGATAAGAGCCTTTGTCAACACCCATGGCTGAGGTTGAGCCTGCAGAAGCTTCAGGGTCCATTCCCGGATATTTGGTAAATACAAACCAGTCATCCATTGATGCGTAAACTCTGAAGTTGCCTACAGATATTTTGTCGGCAACAATCTTTGGCAGTGTATAACCAAGCTGAATCTGTTTAATCTTGAAATATGATCCATCCATTACGCAGTCGTTGCTTACCCAGTATTTGTCTATGCCATTGGCACCTGGCTTTGGCCTTTTGCCTGTTGGGTTTGCAGGGGTCCAGCGGTCATCGTAGAAGTAGGTGATCTTATTTCCGGTGGGTCTGTCAACGCGTGTCATACAGAAAAAGATGTCATTTCCTTCTGATCCTGTTCCAAACAGGGTAAGGTCAAAACCTTTATAAGCAGCTGTCAGGGTAATGCCATAAGTGAAGTCCGGGATGGCACTTCCGATATATGATTTATCATCTTCTGTGATCTTACCATCTGCCTGATCCGCTACACCGTCGAGGTTGGTATCTATGGTAAGCTGATCTTTAAAAACAGGATCACCGGTGGCATCATCAATGCCTGTCATCTTATATCCTCTCATATACCATACCGGGTATCCTTTCTCAAAGTAAGTAACGGTGCTTGTGTGGAATGTTGCGCCAGCTACTCTGGTGAGTGAAGGGTCGAGATATGTTACCTTATTGTGAAGGGTTGCCAGGTTGGCTGATATACCGTAGGAGAAATCTCCTGCTTTGCCCTGCCAGCCAAGTTCAAACTCAAGGCCTTCATTAAGTACGTTACCGGCGTTGTAGGGCGTTGATGAGATACCGGTTTCATAAGCCGGGATTATATAAACAAGCAGGTCCTTTGTCTCCTTATGGAAGTAGTCGGCAGTGAATGAAAGTCTGCCCTCAAAAGCTCTCAGGTCAATACCGAAGTCGAGCTGCTCTGATGTCTCCCACTTAAGGTCAGGGTTATTAAGGGTGGTAGGAGCAGAAGCAACCTGGTATGCAATATCATTATCCCATGAATAGTATGATGAGGAACTGACTGTCTGTCTGTAACTCCATCCTCCGAGAGGGCCTGTGTTACCGTTCTGTCCCCAGCTGGCACGTAGTTTTGCAAAGGTAATCGGCGTGTCTTTGGGGAAGAAACTCTGGTTGGAGATGACATAACCAACAGAAAAAGCAGGAAATATACCCCAGCGGTTTCCCGGAGGAAGTATTGAAGAGTCACCTGCATCCCTGCGTAAGGAAGCAGAAAGGAGCCATGTGTTATCGTAACTGTAGTTAACACGGCCATAGTATGACAGCTGACGCGACAGGGTGTAACCTCCTGAAACGCCTTTAACAGCAGATGGTGAGAGGTAATTAAGGTCCCAGAACAGGGGAGTGTCCTTTATAACAGCATCTCCGCTGCCAGTAACAAAAATGTTTTCCTTGTCAGAATATGAAGTACCCAACATCACGTTCAGGTTATGCTTACCAAAAGTGTTGGTATAGTTTGCATAGTTCTCCCACTGGTAATAAAGAATACTTGTGTTTGTGCGGCTTAGATTGATAGCATTTCTGTAAAGCACCGCATTTGCATAAAACGGCTTATTATGGGTGTAACCGTTTATAAAGTTTGCATTATAACCAAGTTTGGAGGTAAATGTGAGATGCTCAAACGGCTTAATCTCACCAAATACCGTCCCCATCATGTTACCGCCTTTTGTATAGGCGTCGGTTATATCCCTCATTAGGAGCGGGTGAACCTGTTCAGACGCAAAGGCCTGTGAAAGACCATAATAGCGGCCTTTTTCATCAGTAAGAAGAACCTTTCCTGCTGTAATATAATCTTGCATAAAAGTTGGAAGATTATTTGCCTCATAGTATGCAGGAGTCAGAGGATCGAGAGTCAAAACTGAAGCAAGCAGACTTCCATATTCAGAGTTTTCTGAAACATTTTTCATTTTCCACTTTTCAATGATGGTGGTCGATCCTACCTTCAGCCATTTCTTTACATTATAGTCAGCATTGAACATTGCAGTTATGCGGTTATAGGTATCGGCATTTCCTTTAACAATACCATTCTGATCGAGATAGGAGAGAGAGAGATAGTATGATCCTTTGTCGTTTCCGCCCTGGAAGCCGAAGTTATGTTTCTGCATAATTGAATTTTCAAAGGCAACCTTATCCCATTTTGTATCTGTTTTACCGTCCCAGTATGATGCTATCTGACCAGAGGTAAGATGGTTTCCCTCAGTCATATAATTGACATACTGTTGCGAATTCATTATTTTAGGGATATAGGCAAGACTGTTAACGGAATACTGGAAGTCGTATGTAATGTTTCCTTCACCTTTCTTACCTTTTTTTGTGGTAATAAGCACCACTCCGTTTCCGGCTTCGGCACCGTAGATTGCAGCTGAAGCTGCATCCTTAAGGATTTCCATTGTCTGAATATTATTAGGGTCAATGGATCCTATATCATCGGTTCTTAATCCGTCTACAACATACAGAGGATCGGATGATGCGTTGGAACTGAAGCCTCTGATACGCACTGTTGCACTTTTACCGGGAGCTCCTGATGTCTGTATGATTTGAACACCTGCAGTTTTACCCTGCAAAGCCTGCTCGGGCCTTACTATTGAACGGTTAACCATCTCTTCTGATTTTACCTGTGAGACAGAACCGGTAAGATCGCTCTTTTTCTGAACACCATAACCTATGACAACAACCTCATCAAGGGCAGCAAGTTCGGGCTCCATACTTATATTAATTATTGTCTGCTTTCCGATTGTGACCTTCTGTGTTTTGTAACCGATAAATGAGAATACAAGAACTGACTCCGGACCCGGAGCACTGATTGTAAAGTGGCCATCAGCCTCTGTTATTGCCCCGGTAAGAGTTCCTTCAACAAGAATGTTTACTCCGGGCAAAGGCTCTTTGGTTTCAGCATCGGTAACTGTTCCTGTGACTTTTACCTGCTGGTTTACCAGGCCTGAGGGTGAGATCACTATCATATTGTTGTCCATGACCTTGTATGTCACTTCGGTCTGGGCAAAAAGCATGTTCAGAACTTCTTCTATGTTATCTCCTCGTGTCTCAATGGAGACGCTCCGGTTAACATCTGTAAGCTCATCATTGTAGAAAAAACGATAATCGCTTTGAGATTCGATGGACTTCAATACATCCTTAACTCTTTCATCCTTAATCGACAGATCGAATGTTTGTCCCTGTGAGTATACATTAGCTGACAACTGCAGCGAAAAGACAATGATCAGAAACGTTGATAATTTCATGATTAGGAGGAGTTTTTTAAATTGTCTCATTCGGGTAGAAATGAGCCAATTGTCATTTTTTTTCATAAATTTGTTAGTTTTTAAATTGGACATGCCCTGAATGGTGGCTGTTCCAATAGATACCAAGCAGGGGTTTGATTAAAAACGCTGATCGCAGTATGTTGCCGCATGCTGCGATCTTTTTTTGTTTATGCAGGCTGGGTCATAGGCATTGTGTTTTTGAGGTTAGGTTAAAATGGTAGTTTATTGGTTGTTTTGCTTGATAAGCATTTTATCGTATGATTGCCGGAAATATTTATTCTCAGACAGCACCACCACATTGTTTTCAATGCTGTAGTTGATAGGTGAGGTAAGCCTCATAATATTGAGCACCTGTTCAAGGGTTTCATCCTTGAGGGTCCCTGAAAACCTGTAGTTCTCAAGATTCCGGGAGTTAAAGACAAATTTCACGTTGTATCTTCGTTCCAGTTTAATAGCCAGGTCCTTCATCGATTCACTGTCAATAAACCATCTCGGGTCCTTCCATGAGGTATATTTGGCAGTATTGACAGAGTGAAGGATCTCAATATTCTCCGATTTTATCACTGTTTCTCTTTGCGATTCTGAGCCTGGATCATAAGAGGCGTTTTCATTCCCTGGTTTACCGCTCTTGTAGTATGTGGCAGTCTGGTTGGGTTTAAGTTCTATTGATTCTTTGCCTGATTTTTTAATAAGGTCGCCAACCAGACTTATTGATCCTTTTACCAGAGTGGCTTGTATTATATCCTCATCGCCATAGGCCTTTACGTTAAATTCAGTACCATAAACCTTTATATCTACATGAGAGGTTTTAACGACAAATTGATTTGCCTCGTCATGAGAGACGCTGAAATATGCCTCTCCATCGAGATAAACCTTACGATTGTTTTTGGCAAATGAAGACCTGTACCTTAGTTTACTGCCGGCATTAAGCCATACCTCTGTACTGTCGGCAAGAGTAAGATGAGCCCTGGAACCAAAAGGAGCTTCAATGGTGCTCCAAACATCGGCGGTGTTGGTGAGATGGTTGCCTCTTGAAAGGTAAATGCCGTAGAAAACAGCTGTCGCTGCGAGTGTAAGGATGGCAGCATATTTAATAATGTCTCTCCATATCTTCCCGGCATTGTTAATGTTCTCCTGACGAAGCTTCTCAAGCTGATTCCGGTAATGTTTCGACTTAACTCTTTCCCACGACTTTTCAGAATTATAAAAGCTATTTTCCTGCACCGACCCGGCAGCCTCATAAACATCCTTTAATTCATCAAAATACCTGCGGTTTTCCTCTGACTCACTGAGCCACGAAAGCACCTCCCGGCGTTCACTTGCGGTAGCAGTACCTGTGATGTACTTTACTACTGTCTCTTCATTCTGTGGTGAATATTTTCCTTCCATAATCATCCATATGACCCCTGAAAAAGGAGAGAGGGTGATAAGAAAAAGTCAAAAGTTTAAAGAGGGATCCTTTTACTTTAGCCTTTTGCCTTTAGCCTTTTGACTTATCCCAGATATTCCTTGAGTTCTTCCCTGAGTCTTTTGATTGCCGTGGTCATCTGTGTCTTTACAGTGTTTACCGAGACACCAACCTGATCGGCAATCTCCTGGTATGTCAGGTTTTCAAACCTGTTCAGACAAAACACTTTTTTACATTGTTCCGGGAGAGACCCGATAGCAAAGGATATCGTTTCCTCAAGTTCTTTTGAGATCAGATTTGCCTCGGGATAATCGGCCGACACTGTACTAAGAAGCTCCTTGTCGGTAAGATGATATTGAGCATCGTCAATATAGTCCTGCTTTACCTTTTGGTGTCTCAGGTACTTAAGGCATCGGTTATGAATACTTGTGTAAAGATATCCGTTAATGGATGTGTTTATCATTACTGACTCACAATGATCCCACAGGTAACAGAAAAACTCTTCAACAATCTCTTCGGCAGCAGAGGAATTCTTAAGGATATTCTCTGCATAAAGACACAGACATTTAAAATGCTTATTGAAGAGAGCCTCAAAAGCCTCTTCGTCGCCTTTTCGTAGAAGTTCTATAGTCTTTATCTCTTCCATCTGGCTTTTACCATTTGCCACTCAGCCCATCTATAAGTGCCTTCTGGTACTTATCAATATCAAACTGGTAGAGGAATGGAGCTTTGTGAGGGCAATTTGGTTTTGTCTCCCCGGTTTCTGTGATTATATTATAGGTATTTATCTTTCGTTTGAAATTCCGGCGGTCAAGCTTTTTGTCAAGAATAGTCTCATATAACTTCTGAAGTTCGGGCATTGTAAATTTCTCAGGTAAAAGATTCAGTCCAATAGGTTCATAGTTAAGCTGATGCCTTAAAGTGATTAATGCCCTGTCGAATATCGCATTATGATCCATCATAAGTTCACCCACATTATCAATATCTTTCCATGTGCAGGTTTCAGAATACATATCCTTTGAAGCCATCACCCTCGAATAATCAACAAGAGCATAAAATCCAACCGTGACAAAGCGTTGCGATAACCATTCCACGCTTTTCTTTGAGAAGCCTGATTCTAAAAAGGTTCTTTCAGGAAATTTGTTCTTCACTCTTTCTGGGTCGCTGAAAACCCCAAATTCTCTCAGGAAAAGGTCCTTAAGGCCGGTGCGGTCATAAAGAACCCTTGATGCTGCTTCTTCAAGAGATTCATGTTTCAATACATGACCTCCAGGCAAACTCCATGTATCTTCATATGCCATCTTAAGCAACAATACCTTTAACTGGTTATCATGAAACCCAAAAATCACGCAATCGAGTGATAATTGCGGCAGGTAATCATCAGGGTTAAACTGTTCTGGTGAATTATAAGAGAGATGTCGGTTCATTCTTTAAGTAACTAAATAACAATGGGTAAAACTCACTGCAAAGGGATTGTGTCAAACTAACGCAAAGATCAAATAAAACACTTTTTAACGAATAACCAAAACAAAATGATCATAATCGGGAATTATCAACAGGATATTTGAATCCAACAAAAAAGCCCGTGTGCTTGCTTTAAAACACACGGGCTTTTTTACTGCCAGGTACTATAATGAACTAAAATCCAAGCCTGGTTCTTATTTCTGCCGGGACAGCATCTTTATGAACCATTATGAAGATAGTCTTGGCCCGGACATAACTTTCCGACATGTTCAGGTATCCTCCGTACGGATTTCTGTCTGTACCCCATGAGTTTTTTGTAATAAAGTATTCAGTTCCGTTCTGGTCATTGACAATACCGGTTATGTGCATCAGGTGATCATCAGTGGTGATGAATGTCTCATAACCCTTTTGTCTTATATCCTGTGTCACCTTTACTTCAGGGAAAGGTTTTTCAAATTTGAAAACCTCCGGAACATTATTTTGATTCTGTGATTTGTCAAAGCGTTCGCGATCGGTCATTGGCGGAATTTTTAAAAGTTCCAGGTCGGGGTTGATTGCCACTCCCTTTGAATGTGCGAAGCCACGTTCACTGACATCTCCATCCCATGCAATGGTGTATCCTGTTTTCAGGGCATTGTTCATAATGGCAATGAGCTCATCGAGCGGTACGTTATAAAAGCGATCCATCTCCCAGTTATCGGGGATTTCGAGAAGGCCCTGAGTGTAAAACGGAAAATGTGTGAATGATGTAATCTTAACATAATCATTCATATTGAGTCCAAGACTCTCAGCAAATGTCTTCGGAGAATATGTTGCTCCCTTGTATGTAAAAGTTTCCGGTACCTGTCCGAGGTAGATATCGAGAATTCCGTTAACCACCTTTTCTGATTCAGGACTCATCTTTTTATTTTTCACAGGTATTTCGGATACCGCTTCGATATATGCTGACAGCTCCCTGTGATTATGTAGCGGTGAGCCATAATTCAGTCCGTTGTAAACCTCATCAGGTACGATCCCCTTATCACTGAAGACATGCATCCAGCTGGTCGAAATGCTACCCTCTCCCAGGTTCCCTTTGCCCTGGCGCAGGTAGTTGTCTTTAATCTTGTTTAAATAGTTATTACGTACTATAAACATCTCCGAGAGGTTAAATTCTCCCTTGCCCATTCGCAGCAGCTCCGATTCCATGAACGATGTTGTTGCAAAGCACCAGCAAGTCCCGGTAGATGCCTGGTTTTTAACAGGGGTAGCCGGTAACGAAACCACCGTAGTAAATTTATATCCTTCGGATTCTGCTTTATTCTCTTTTTTTGCTTTCTGTGGCGCCGCAGTTTGAGCAATAAGAATAAAAACAACGAGGAGTGAGAATAATCTTTTCATAAGAAATCCTGATTAATGAGTTAAGAATAATTTCAAAATTATCCGAATTTTCTCCCGATGGTGGATTTTAAGGAAATTTAACTGCTGTCATTTCTTGCCCAGCACAAGTGAATAGGAGAGATCGATCCATTTACATATTTCCTTATCAGGTATTGACCCGTCGACAGATATAGTGTTCCAATGTTTTTTATTCAGGTGGTAGCCTGGTTTTACAGCAGGGTATTTTTCCCTTAGCTCAACTGCGAGTTCGGGTTTACACTTCAGGGCAATGCTCAGATCGCCGTCGAGGTTTACAAGGGCAAAAATTTTCCCATTGACTTTAAATACAAGGGTATCTTCGCCAAAAGGGAAACACTCCTCGGCATTCTCCCTTGAAATGCAGTATTCTCTGAGTATTTCAACATTCATGATCCCTGTTTATAAGGTTGGATAATAGGCATCTTCAATATGTTCAACATCCCACTGGCTGCCATAAAAGACAACCGTTATTATGTCAAACCGGCTCTCCTTGTCTATGTTGTACCTTTTAAGGTAGTTTGAAGCTGCAAAGATTATAGTTCTTTGTTTGGGTACTGTTACGGCATCGCGGGGGTGTACCTGGTAATCTGCTGCACGGCTTTTTACTTCGACAAACACAATGAATCTGTCGTTTTCGGCAATAATATCAATTTCTGTTTTCCCCGAGCGCCAGTTACGGTCGCGGATTGTATATCCTGCTGCCCTCAGCCATTGGGCAGCTATATCTTCGCCTCTGGCTCCTGTTTCAGCATTGTCGGACATATCAGACTTCTATTAACCTGTTCTTTATAGCGTAAAGAATTAAGCTGGCGGTGTTTTTTGAATTGGTTTTAGACAGCAGGTTAGCCCTGTGTTTGTCGACAGTGCGCTTGCTGATAAAGAGTGTTTCTGCTATCTCATGGTTTGACAGGCCTTCGCATATTTTGAGCAGTATCTCTTTTTCGCGTTTTGACAGATTGGAACTCTTTGTCTCCTGCTCCCTGTTCTTCATCTTACGGATGACATGATAAAGCAGTTCCTGTGAGAAATAGTTGCCGCCCTTAAATACCGTATCGATAGCTTCTTTAACATCAGAGATATCAGAGTCTTTAAGAATAAATCCTTTTGCACCAGCATCAACAATATTGTAATAATATTCTTCTTCGCCGTACATTGACAGGGCAATGACTTTTGTCTCGGGGTACTTCTGAGTTATTGCAGCTGTTGCTTCGATGCCATCCATTTCTGGCATACTGATATCCATAAGGACTATGTCGGCTGTCACATGAGTCAGTTGTTTCAACAGGTCAACGCCATTTGATGCTTCAGCCGTAATTTCGAACTCCGGGAATGCGTTAAGCAGAATTTTTAGTCCGTTGCGAAACAGGTGATGGTCATCAGCAAGGGCTATTTTTATTTTTTCCATGCCTTAAATAGTTTCAGTAATCAACCCTTATCAGGGCGCTGGTCCCTTTTCCTTTTGAACTCTCAATCACAAAGACGCCGTCTACAGATCTTACGCGGGTCTCAATATTCGGCAGGCCCATGCCGGCGTTTTCGTCTATTGAGAGGAGAGAAGTATCGAACCCTCTGCCGTTATCAAGGTACTGCAAGGTAATAAATTTTTCATGCCTGTAAAGGTCTATTTCAATCTTTGATGCGCCTGAGTGTTTGATGGCATTGTTGATAAGCTCACAGGCTGAGCGGTAGAGAACCACTTCCTTGTCAGCATCAAATCTTACACCCTGCATGTCAGTGCGGAACTCAATGACCACGTCCCTTGCACTGTTTACCTTGGCAGTGAAAGTACTGATGGCACTTGCCACCCCCAGGTTGGTGAGGACATGCGGACTGAGGTTATTTGATATCTCCTTGATGGTGCTTATTGACTCATTCACAACATGTGTTGCATTGACAAGAATCTCCGAGCCTGCCGGATCAGTCACCCTTGTTGTAAGTGCTGAAAGGGACATTTTTATTGTTGAGAGGAGGGGTCCCAGACCATCATGCAGGTCTTTGGCAAAACGCTTTCTCTCTTTTTCTTCCGTGGTAATAACTGCATTCAGCACTCTCCGCTCTGACCGGAGCCTGTCTGTTTCGGCTCTCTTTAGTGAATAAAAAAGCTCTCTGATCAGGATCACTCCGATGATTATCAATACTGAAATAAGTACGTTCATCCACTCGTCCAGAAGCATCAGTTCGAAGGAAGGCTTCCCCCTGAAATACTCCACCAGCTGTATGAATGTCTTTATTGCCATAAGCACAAAAGAGGTGGATAAAAGTATCCAGGAAAGCCGGTACCTGGTAATTTTCATAAACCTCAGAGCTATCGATGCAGCAATGATTTGCAGTATGATTGAGATAAAAAGTGCAATGAGTCGTATCATTGTAACAAAAATTTAATTCATACAAAAGTATGAGTTTATTACCTTTGTGACCGCATAAGTTAGTTATGAAAACACTCTATTCCCTCGCAATAACCCTATACTCAATACTTATTGGTATATATGCCATCTTCAACGTGAAAGCGCGTCAGTGGGTGGAAGGCCGCCGCAGATGGAGATCAAAAATAAGCGATTTCAGAAATAACAGCCATGTAATATGGGTTCATTGTGCTTCACTTGGTGAATTTGAACAGGGGAGGCCTCTCATTGAAAAGATAAGGGCAGAAAAGCAGGGGTGGAAGATTGTGGTTACCTTTTATTCACCTTCAGGCTATGAGGTAAGAAAAAACTATGCCAACGCAGACCTGGTGATGTATCTTCCTGCCGATACCTTTATTAATGCCTGGGACTTTATTAAAGCCATAAAACCTGATGTTGCAGTATTTATCAAGTATGAGTTCTGGTATAACTATCTTAATATATTAAAGCGAAAAAATATCCCGGTTTATCTTGTCTCTGCAATCTTCAGACCCAGCCAGTTATTCTTCAAATGGTACGGTGGTTTTTACAGACTCATGCTACCAAAGTTCAGCCATATATTTGTTCAGAATCAGGAGTCGTTTGATCTGTTGAAGAGTATTGGTTACAATGATTGTACAATAACCGGCGACACTCGTTTTGACAGGGTGAGTCAGATAGCGGGAAACGCCCGTGACCTGCCCCTTATTGCAAACTTCCGTGGCAATGAGAGACTGTTTATTGCAGGATCAAGCTGGGAACCGGATGAAGATATAATTATAAGGTATATAAATGAACATCCGCAAAGAATGAAGTGGCTCTTTGCACCTCATGAAATAGATGAGGCCCATCTGACCCACATAGAGAAAAAACTAAATGTGCCACACTCAAGATATTCTGTTTATAATCAAGATGATAAAGAGACGCGAGTCCTCATAATTGATAACATAGGAATGCTCTCGTCGGTATACCGTTATGGGGCATATGCTGAAATTGGCGGAGGATTCGGCAAAGGCATTCATAATATTCTTGAGCCCGCATGCTGGGGGATACCGATACTTTTCGGCCCTAACCACACAATTTTCCTTGAAGCAAAAGAGATGATTGAGAGAGAAGGAGCTTTTACCTTCAACAATTATGATGAGTTTTATTCAATCATGGAGTCTCTTGAGAGCGATAACAGTAAATACTCAATGGCATGTGCAACCGCAAAAAATTATATTGCTGAAAATACAGGAGCCACCGCAAAGGTTTTCAATATAGTGTTTGCGAATAATCTTAACAATCAGCAGTAATTTATGGTTTATAACTTGTTAAAAAGTAGAGTTTTTTAAAAACATCCCGATAACACAAGGAGTTGTAAATTGTATTCCCCAATAAACTAAAGATTGACACAGAGGCTGAATAATAAAGGATAATCACTAACAAACAATAAATTCAAAATCCAAAGAAGAGAAACGCTAATAACCTAAAAACATGAAGAAAAACTACAAAAGACTAACACTATTTCTGGTCTTTGCAATGATGGTTGTTTCGACCACCTTTGCACAGGTGA
>Ga0116171_10002191_pt1 | contig 18741 bp, 10 predicted proteins | sample AD_JPNHW2_MetaG_FD_89798 | JGI IMG/M metagenome (GOLD analysis project Ga0116171, IMG submission 89798) | Active sludge microbial communities of municipal wastewater-treating anaerobic digesters from Japan - AD_JPNHW2_MetaG | ecosystem: Engineered > Bioreactor > Anaerobic > Digestate | place... | reverse complement strand
CGTAAGTATACCTGCAAGCTTCAGTATAACGTCTTTTGGCGATGCCCATCCATTAAGCCGTCCCGTTAGTTTCACCCCTATCAGCTTCGGCATTTTAAGCTCCCATGGTATAGCGGCCATGACATCAACCGCATCAGCGCCACCCACACCTACGGCAATCATACCAAGACCGCCTGCGTTAGGTGTATGAGAGTCTGTACCAATAATCATTCCTCCGGGAAAGGCATAGTTTTCAAGCACTACCTGGTGAATGATACCTGAACCGGGCTCCCAGAATGTCATCCCATATTTAGAGCACACAGTCCGCAGAAAATCATATACCTCCCTGTTTGTGACTGAAGCAGTAACTATATCATGTTTTGAGTCCACCTCTGCAATAATAAGGTGATCGCAATGTACGGTAACGGGTACGGCAGCATTACTGCGCTGCGCATTAATAAACTGCAGCAGTGCCATCTGGGCCGTGGCATCCTGCATGGCAACACGGTCGGGGTTAAAGTTCAGGTAGTCTGTCCCTCTGGCAAAATCCCTTATCTCCGTTCCATCGGGAAGGTGAGAGTAGAGAATTTTTTCACAAAGGGTCAACGGTTTATTGAGGGACTGTGAAGCTTTATTCACCCGCCCGGGGAAATGGCTGTAAAAATTTTTAATCAGCTCTATATCTAACACATCCTTCATCAGGTGTTTTTATTTAGGAAATTATTAATCTCTCTGGCAGCGTTTCTTCCTGAGGCAATAGCGCGGACGACAAGGCTGGCTCCATTTACTGTATCGCCGGCAGCAAATACCTTTGGGTGACTGGTGGCATGGTATCTGTCTACCTTTACGTTTTTGCGAGCATCGAGCTCAACACCCAGCTCACTGATCATTCCTTCAAGCACAGGATGGACAAAACCCAGGGCAAGAAGTACCAGGTCAGATTCAATTATCCTTTTTGTTCCAGGGACAGGGCTCATCAAAGACTTGCCATTGGCTCCGGTCCATTCAACCTCTTCAACTTCGACCCCGGCTACCTTATTGTCTTTCCCTATAAACCGCACTGTTGAAAGGCTCCAGTATCTGTCGCAACCCTCTTCGTGAGAGGTGGATGTCTTAAGTATCTTTGCATAATGAGGCCATGGGTTTGACTCTGCACGTGAAAGAGGTGGCTTGGGTAAAATCTCGATCTGAGTGACTTTTTCAGCCTTTTGTCTTATTGAGGTGCCAACGCAGTCTGAGCCGGTATCACCGCCGCCTATTACGAGCACTTTCTTTCCTCTGGCAGATTTATCTGAGATACTCTCAGGAGCACTGCTGTCATTGATCCTGTTCTGAGCAGTCAGAAAATCAAGAGCAAAATGAACTCCATCAAGATCTCTTCCTTCTACCTGCAGATCGCGTGGATGTCCCGCCCCTATTGTCACACAAATGGCGTCATAAGCTTCAGTAATCTCCCTGGCTGAAATATCTTTACCCACTTCTGTTGCTGTCTTAACCATCACTCCTTCCCGGATCATAATATCAAGACGCCGGTCTATCACGGTCTTGCTCAGCTTGAAGTCAGGAATGCCATAACGAAGCAGGCCCCCTGCCTTTTCATCCTTTTCAAAGAGAGTAACCTCATGACCTGCCCTGTTAAGCATGTCTGCAGCAGCCATGCCTGCCGGACCGCTGCCAATAACCGCAACTTTCCTGCCTGTTCTTACTGCAGGTGGTTGTGGCTTGATATAACCCTCGGTAAAAGCTCTTTCAACAATGGCAACTTCATTCTCCCTGATAGTGACAGGCTCATTCTGTATGTTAAGAACACATCCGTGCTCACATAATGCCGGACAAATCCTGCCTGTAAACTCCGGGAAGTTATTTGTTTCACTTAACCGCTTATAGGCACCCTTCCAGTCGCCCCGGTAAAGCATGTCGTTCCATTCAGGGATTAAATTGTCAACAGGGCAGCTCCAGTGGCAGAATGGTATGCCGCATTCCATACAGCGGGAAGCCTGCAGCATGCGGTCCTCGCTGTTAAGTATCTGTTCAACCTCACTATAATCACATATACGTTCGTTCACCGGTCTGTTACCAGCCTCTTTTCTTTTAATCTTTAAAAAACCTGTTATGTCTCCCATCTTTTTTGACTTTTGACTTTAAACTTTCAACTTTCGACTTTTTAGTTCATTTCAACGTCCATCTCAACATCTGCACGCTTTTTCTTAAGCTCTTCAAGCTTCTGCTCCTGAAGTACCATTTTGTAATCGTACGGAATGACCTTGATGAACTTTGGGATATATTTATCGGGGGCGTCAAGAATCATCCTGGCTTTTTTACTCCCGGTATAGTTGTAGTGTCTGGTAATAAGAGCAAGAAGCTCGTTATAGTCAGACATATCTTCCACAAGAGACAGTTCAACCATTCCCATGTTACAGTAATAGTCGAAGTTACCTTCCTCGTTGAAGACATATGCTATACCGCCACTCATACCGGCTGCGAAGTTGCTTCCTGTTGTGCCAAGAACCACCACTCTTCCCCCGGTCATGTACTCGCAGCAATGGTTACCCACTCCTTCCACCACCGCCATGGCACCGCTGTTTCGTACAGCAAAGCGTTCGCCTGCAACACCTGATATATAGATCTCACCGCTTGTAGCACCGTAGAGAACCGTGTTTCCAATAATAATATTCTTGTCAGCGGCAAATGTTGATCCTTCGGGCGGAACTACAATTATCCTGCCTCCTGACAATCCTTTACCCAGGTAATCGTTTGAATCGCCTTCAAGGAACAGCTCAACACCTGGAGCCAGAAAGGCGCCAAAACTCTGTCCTGCTGAACCTTTGAAGCGGCATTTAATAATTCCGTCAGGAAGACCTTTTGATCCGTAAAGCAAAGCTATTCTGCCTGAAAGCATTGCCCCTGCTGTCCTGTCAGTATTATGTATCTCCTGCTCGATGACCACAGGATGTCCCTTTGCTATGGCTTTATTAGCCATATCGATGAGGTTAACATCCATCACATCGCCTATTGTGTTGAATGTACGGCCATTGCAACGGACATCGTTTCCGGAAGCTTCATCCTGACGGGTTAGTAATGCCGACAGGTCGATGTTTCTGATTTTCCAGTGATCCACTTCAGGGTTTCTTTCAAGGAGATCGCAACGACCAATAACATCATCAAGTTTTTTATAGCCCATCATGGCAAGCTCCTCTCTTACGTCCTCTGCCAGAAAGTGGAAAAAGTTAACCAGGTAATCAGCGCGTCCCATGAATCTCTTTCGCAGCTCCGGATTTTGTGTTGCCACTCCCACAGGGCAGGTATTGAGATGGCACTTGCGCATCATCACGCAGCCAAGGACAACGAGGGCGCTTGTTGCAAAACCAAACTCTTCTGCTCCCAGCAGCGCGGCTGTCAGTATATCCCTTCCTGTCTTCAGCTGGCCGTCAGCCTGTAGTTTTACCTTCCCCCGAAGATTGTTCAGAACCAGTGTCTGTTGTGTCTCAGAGAGGCCTATCTCAAGAGGGAGACCGGCATGCTTTACTGATGAGCTGGGCGAAGCGCCTGTTCCACCTTCAAAACCCGAAATGGTTATAAGATCTGCGCCGGCTTTTGTTACACCGGCTGCTATAGTTCCCACACCGGTCTCTGAGACAAGCTTGACACTGATCTTTGCTTTTGGATTGACATTCTTCAGGTCAAAGATCAGCTGTGCCAGATCCTCGATTGAATAGATATCGTGATGAGGAGGAGGTGATATAAGCGTTATTCCGGGGATAGAGTATCGGGTCCTGGCAATAATTTTGTCAACCTTGTGACCCGGAAGCTGTCCGCCTTCACCAGGTTTGGCTCCCTGAGCAACCTTTATCTGTATCTCATCGGCATTGACAAGATACTCTGTGGTTACTCCAAAACGACCGCTTGCAACCTGTTTGATAGCGCTGCGCACACTGGTACCGTCTTTACGTGGAGCAAAACGTGCAGGATCCTCCCCTCCCTCTCCGGTATTACTCCTTCCGCCTATACGATTCATGGCAATAGCCATACACTCATGTGCCTCTCTGCTTATTGAACCAAACGACATTGCACCTGTGACAAAACGCCTCATTATATCCTCTGCAGGCTCTACCTCAGAAATATCAATGGGGTTACTCTTGATCTTCAGAAGCCCTCTTATAAATAATGGCTGTGCAGTATCGGCATTAACCTTCGATGTATATTCCCTGAAGATATTACGGTCACCGGTCCGGGTGCTCCACTGTAAAAGCGATATGGTTTCAGGGTTCCATGCATGCCGCTCTCCGTGTTTTCGATACGAATATACCCCTTCAGTAAGAACCTCAGGTTGAACTTCGCTTCTGAAAGCTTTGCGGTGAGGTATCAGAACCTCCTCGGATATCTCATCGAGCCCTATACCTCCGATACGTGAAGCAGTGCCGGCGAAATACCTGTCCACAACATCAGGATGTATCCCTACAGCTTCAAAAATCTGGGAAGAGCGATAGCTTCGAAGGGTGCTTATACCCATTTTCGACATTATCTTGAGTATCCCTTTGTTAATTGAATGAATATAGTTTTCTTCAGCCTTCTCATAGTCAAGCTGAATAGTCTTCTCCTTAACCATTCTGTCTATAATGGCAAAAGCCATATAAGGGTTAATGATGCTGGCACCATATCCGAACAACAGGGCAAAGTGCATCACCTCGCGCGGCTCGGCCGACTCAACGACGATATCGATCTGCATACGTTTCCGCTTATTGATAAGATGATGATGTACAGCAGAAACGGCAAGTAATGATGGTATGGGAGCTATATCCCTGCTTATTCCCCTGTCTGAAAGAACAATATAGTTTTTACCCTCATCAACGGCTTTCTCAGCATCAAGACACAACTTAGCCACAGCTTCGCGAAGCCCTTCGCCTCCCTTTGTGGCGTCAAAGTGCATCTTTAGGGTAGACGACGAAAATCCTTTGTAACGAAGATTCTGTACAACCTGGAAATAGGTGTTTGAAATTACTGGGTTTTTAAACCTTACCATTTTAACATGATCAGGTGATTCGTCAAGCAGGTTCTTCTGTAAAGAGCCAAGATAACCCGAAAGAGTCATCACCAGTTCCTCGCGGATTGGGTCAATAGGCGGATTGGTTACCTGCGCAAAAAGTTGCTTGAAGTAGTTAAAGAGACGATAAGGTTTCTGGGAAAGGACAGCCAGAGGAACATCATTGCCCATTGATCCTGTGGGTTCCTTGCCCGTGGCTGCCATCTCTTTTATTATCTTCTGAATATCTTCAAGTGAATAGTTGAAAGAGGTTATGTAGGTGGCATAACATGAACCTATATCCGGTGTTGTTATATGGCCTGTCTCTATCTCTTCGAGTTTGACCATGTTGTGCTCGATCCATTTTTCGTAAGGAAACTCACCTGCAAGTTTTTCTTTCAGTTCATTATCCCGGAATATTTTACCCTCAAGTGTATCTATAAGCATCATCTTTCCGGGCTTCAGTCGTCCTTTTTCGCGAATGTCACCAGCCGGGAACGACTGTACGCCGGTCTCCGAAGCAAGGACAATAATGTCGTTGTTGGTTATAAGATAGCGCGACGGGCGGAGTCCGTTTCTGTCAAGCATGCCACCGATGTATCTTCCGTCAGAAAAGATAAGAGAGGCAGGTCCATCCCATGGCTCCATCATTGTTGAATGATACTTGTAGAATGCCTTCAGTGCAGGTGAAATAGGATTTTTGGCATTTATTGATTCAGGTATAAGCATCGCCATGGCGTATGGCAGGCTCTTCCCACTCATTATAAGAAACTCAAGTACATTGTCAAGCGAGGCTGAGTCGCTCTTGCCAGGCTCAATTATAGGATAAATACGTGATAAGTCTCCCAGTCTGTCCGATTTCAGAATTGACTCTCGTGCTTCCATCCACATCCTGTTGCCCTTTATTGTGTTTATCTCACCGTTATGACCGAGAAGGCGAAATGGCTGGGCAAGATCCCAACTGGGAAAGGTGTTTGTGCTGAACCGTGAATGAATAAGTGCAATCGCACTCTGCATCCGCTCATCTGTAAGGTCCTTGAAATAATCTCCAAGCTGAAGTGATGTAAGCATCCCCTTGTATACAAGAACCTTTGTGGAGAGGCTTGGCAGGTAAAAAAAGCTCTTCTGTGCAAGAGAGGAGTCCCTGATTATTTTCTCAACTCTTTTGCGTACTATATATAACTTAAGTTCAAGCTCATCCTGAGAGAGATCAGCTTTAAGAAATATCTGTTTAATGTATGGTTCTGTTGCTTTCGCTATCTCTCCGATAACCGAGTTATCGCGTGGCACTTCCCTGAATCCGATAAGACTTAGTCCTTCTTCATGAGCAATATCAAGAAGTGTCTTTTCGCATACAAGCGCTTCATCCCTGTCCTGTGGCAGGAAAATCAAACCTGTGCCATACTTGCCTTCCGGGGGCAATGAGAAGCCCTGAATAAGGTAAAAGTCACGCGGCACCTGAATCAATACCCCGGCACCGTCACCGGATTTTTTGTCAGCACCTTCGGCTCCCCTGTGTGTCATGTTTCGCAGGATATCCAGCCCCTGGGTTATAATTGAATGTGACTTTTCTCCTTTTAAATGGGCAACAAATCCTATTCCGCAGTTTTCATGCTCAAATTCCGGTCTGTACAGCCCCTTGCTCCGGGGTCTTTCTTTTCTCATCTTGTATAATTTTCAAATTAAATCATAAAAAAACCGTTCTCTTTTTCCGGAGAACGGTCATATATATTCCAATATCAATAAACCATTCTCAGTTCAACCCGGGTGACCTTGTAATAAAAAATAATGATAGTATAACACTCTTCCTCTTCATTTTTTTAAGTATCTGCTGCAAAAATATTACTTTTTTTAACTTTTTACATGATTTTAATGATTTTTGTCACATTTTTTTGACAAAAACATAAAAAAATCCACCAATTAACTGGTGGATTTCCTTAAAATCTTTATTTATTGATATTTATGAAAGCCGGTTTTTGTAATCCTCATAACCGAACTCCCGTATAAGCCTGAATTTGTTGTCTTTTCCCCAGATACCGATTGAGGGATGAGGCACTCCATTGAAGGTTGTTGTTTTAACCATTGTATAGTGGATCATATCCCAGAAGATGAGTCTGTCGCCCCGTTTAAGCTCTTTATAAAATGACCATTCGCCCATAACATCTCCTGAAAGGCATGAATTACCTCCCATGCGGTAGGTAGGTTTACCCTCAGCAGGTTCAATGGCTCCTATAATAACCGGCTTATAAGGCATTTCAAGGCAATCCGGCATATGAGCAGTAAACGATACATCAAGTATTGCAGTCATTATGCCATCACGCTCAACAATATCCTCAACAGTTGAAACAAGCTCGCCAGTCTCCCATGCAAAAGCGCTTCCGGGCTCAAGAATAAGATGTATGTTGTGTTTCTCCCTGAACCGTTTAAGTATTTTAATCAGATGGCCGGTATCATAGTCCTTTCTTGTCATCAGGTGGCCTCCGCCCATATTTATCCACTTTACCCTTGGGAAGAGGTGTCCGAATTTTTCTTCTACCACATCAAGTACTTTTTCCAGGGTGTAGGAATCTGATTCAAAAAGAACATGAAAATGTAGTCCTTCCACACCTTCAGGCAGTCCATCCTTAAGCTCAGCAGCAGTAACACCCAGACGGGATCCGGGAGCACAGGGGTTATAAATCCCATGAGCAATCTCGGAATATTCAGGGTTTATCCTTAGTCCGGCCGATACTCCAGGGGCCTCAGTGTTCATCACAGGCCAGTATTTATTAAACTGTGCCATAGAGTTGAATGTGACATGTGAGCTGTAGCGGAGTATGGTTCCAAACTCCTCACTGCGATAGGCAGGTGAGTAGGTATGTGCCGGTGTCTTCATCTCTTCAAAACAGAGACGTGCCTCGTGAATGGAACTGGCGGCAGCACCACTGACATATTCCCTTACTATTGGAAATACTGACCACATCGAGAAGGCCTTAAAAGCAAGAATTATTTCTGCCCCCGACTCATCTGAAACATGCTTAATAAGTTCAAGGTTTTTGCGCAACCTCTCCTCTTCCAGAACATAGCAGGGTGATGGTACTTTTGAGTAGTCTATCATTGTTACAGTTCAAGATCAATATCAAACTTCTCATTCCATGGAAGGCCAAGCTTGTTAAGCTCGTTCATGAACGGATCCGGATCAAACTGTTCAACGTTCCAGACACCTGGCTTTTTCCAGAGTTCTTTCATAAACATCATTGCCCCAATTGCAGCCGGCACTCCTGTTGTATAACTTACTGCCTGTGTTCCGGTCTCATGATATGCATCCTGATGGTTGCAGTTATTCCATACATAGTAAGAACGTTCTTTACCCTTATATATACCTTTAATACGGCAACCAATAGATGTCCATCCCTTGTAGTTTTCTCCCAGATCTCCTGGATTAGGCAGTACAGCTTTAAGAAACTGTATAGGAACTATCTCAACACCATTATAGATAACAGGATCTATTCTTGCCATTCCAATATTCTGGATTACTCTTAAGTGAGTCAGGTACTCCTGGCCAAATGTCATCCAGAAACGTGCTCTTTTTATTGAAGGGAAGTTTTTCACCAGTGACTCAAGTTCTTCATGATAGATCAGGTAGGATTCTTTAGGTCCTATACCCGGGTAGTTAAGGGGTTTATGAATCTCATGCGGTTCAGTCATCACCCATTTACCGTTTTCAAAATATTTTCCTTTCTGGGTAACCTCACGGATATTTATCTCAGGGTTAAAGTTGGTTGCAAATGGCTTCCCGTGATCTCCCGCATTGCAGTCGACAATGTCAAGATAATGAATCTCATCAAAATGATGTTTTGCTGCATAAGCCGTATAAATGCTTGTTACTCCTGGGTCAAATCCACAGCCGAGTATTGCAGTCAGTCCAGCTTTTTCAAATCTGTCATGATAAGCCCACTGCCAGCTGTATTCAAACTTTGCCTCTTCAGGCGGTTCATAGTTTGCGGTATCAAGGTATGACACACCTGCCTGCAGACAGGCATCCATAATATGAAGATCCTGATACGGGAGTGCAACATTTACAACAAGATCAGGCCTGAATGAATTAAGAAGATTAACAAGCTCCGGAACATTATCGGCATCAACCTGTGCCGTGCTGATCCTTTTATCTCCTAATTGTTTAGCAATGACATCGCACTTTGACTTTGTGCGGCTTGCTATCATCACTTCGCTGAATACATCTTTTAGGGAGGCTATTTTATGAGCCACTACAGTGCCCACGCCTCCGGCGCCTATAATAAGTACTTTTCCCATTTGTTAAACCTATAGATTTACTGACAAAGTTAACTTTTTTGATACAAAGGAAAAGGGGTAACATAAGATGTCATACGTATGTCCAAAAAAAATTTAAATAAGCTTCAATTTTTTAGATTCATCCGGAAAATAAAAAAATAAAAATCTTACTTTTGCCACAGATCAATAATTGTCTTTATGGACGACTATCACGCGAGATATAAAGTTAAATCCGTTCTGCTGAAGTAACTGCAAAACAGGTACCTCTGTAGAACTTAAATTAGGAGGTACTATATGATTACTTACTGGCAGATGATCCCTAACGGTCTCCTTCCGTTAAACTCATTTGAAAAAGGGTGTATTGTTAACGTCACTGATCCCACTCCCTCAGAATTAAACACGCTCAAAACAGCGTTAAAGGTTCCCGAAGATTTTCTCACTGACATCATTGACGTTGATGAACGATCGCGCGTAGAGGTCGAGGACGATGTGCTGCTGATGATCTACCGTATTCCCTACCAGAACCAATCGAACGGATTCCCTTTCACCACCATACCTCTTGGCATTGTACTTTCAAAGGAAGAACTGGTAATTATCTGCCAGAGAAACAACGAGGTGCTTGATGACTTCTTCAGCCGCAGCGGGAAAGGATTTATAATTGAAAACAAAATTGACCTCATACTTCATCTCTTCATGCGGACAACGATGTTTTACAATCGTTATCTGAAGCAGGTAAATAACCAGACCAATCTCATTGAACAGGAGCTTGAGAAATCAACAAGAAACAAAGAGCTTCACAGGCTTCTGAAAATGGAAAAATGCCTGGTTTATTTCACCACCTCCCTTCGTTCAAATGAGATGATGATGATAAAACTCAAGACCTTGAAATGGATTCGTGATTTTGAGTTTTCACAGGATCTGCTCGACGAAGCAATGATTGAGACCAGGCAGGCTATTGAGATGGCAAAAATTTACAGCGATATCCAGACCGGAATGATGGATGCTTTCGCCTCAGTAATTTCTAACAATCTGAATATTGTGATGAAACAACTTACCATCATCACAATCATATTGATGATTCCGACATTAATATCCAGTTTTTACGGCATGAACGTTCCTAATAGCCTGGAAAACAATAAATTTGCTTTCTGGTTCATACTTGCTGGTGCAATCATTGCATCAACGATAGGATCGCTGCTTATCAGTCGCAAGAAATGGATGTAAGCATCTTATGAAAAAAGTAAACCTGAATGTAATACTCATTTTTATTGGCTTTATCTTTTTAATTGAAGCTGTAAGCAATATTATCTGCATTCCGGTTGCATTGGGTTATTCTGAAAAAGTTATTCCATTCATATGGTCAGCACTTTGCACTGCTGTTCCGGGGCTCCTGCTTATAAGGCTGGTGCCGCGCTCATATAAGGAGGAATTCACAAACAAAGAGGGCTATCTGGTTGTCATTCTTACATGGCTGGTGCTTATATTTACCGGTACCCTGCCATATCTCTTCAGTAATACAACCGCTGGCATTACAGATGCCCTTTTTGAATCAGCGAGTGGATTCACAACCACAGGTTCTACCATCTTCCCCTCTGTTGAACAACTTCCTCACTCTATCCTTTTCTGGAGGAGTCTTACACATTGGATAGGCGGCTTCAGCGTGCTGGTGATGTTAGTGTCCATTATGCCCGTATTACAGATAGGTGGTCACAGCCTTTATTCAAATGACATCACAATAAATGAAAAGTTGATGCTGAAAACCAAATCAGTTGTCAATACAATTGTGTTAATCTACTTCATATTGACTCTGGCCGAGATCATCTCTCTCATTGCAGGGGGAATGAAAGTATTCGACAGTATATGCATTTCGTTCGGCACAGTATCCACAGGTGGCTTTGCCATAAAGAACGACAGCCTTGCCTCCTACTCACCAAACCTGCAGAACATTGTTACACTATTCATGTTTCTTTCGGCTACCAGTTATGTTGTCTTTTTATTTTTAATCAGAGGCGATTTCAGGAGAGTAAAATCCAATAATGAATTCTGGCTTTATACATTAGTGACCGGATTATCAGTGGCATTTGTCACAGCATTGCTTTTCACCAGGACAAGCTTTGATTTTTCCGACTCATTAAGGCATGCTTCATTCCAGGTTATTTCACAGATCTCCACCACCGGGTTTGCAACAACTGACTATACATCATGGCCCGGGTCAGCCTATTTCTTTATGTTCCTTCTTATGTTTGCGGGCGGATGCACCATCTCAACATCAGGAGGGATAAAGATGGCAAGACTCCTGCTGATACAGAAAAACATGAAAGTCCTAATGGTAAAGCTTCAGCATCCTAACTCGGTAATTCATATCAAACTTAACGGCAGGATAATTCCTGATGTTATCAGTAACACTGTCATTCTGTTCCTCTTCCTCTATTTAATCCTGATGCTTGCCGGGACGATAGTGCTTATCATGGCCGGAGTACCGGTAAATGAAGCCCTTGGTGGTGCAGCAACCGCCATGGCAAATATTGGTCCGGGCCTTGGAGCATCAGGTAACATGGGGAATTTTTCCGCATTCAACAATGCTGCCAAGATTACAATGTCGGTACTTATGATAGCGGGACGTGTTGAACTGTTTACACTCTTTGCCGTATTCACAAAGACATTCTGGAAAAGATAAAAGACAAAAGGAAAAAGATAAAAGTCAAAAGGACTTATTGTTAATTGTTAATTGATAATTGATAATTGTTTCCGTATTTTCCCGAGGTTTTCGGGTGTACCGCAATCGAACCAATATCCGTCATCATAAAGAAACGTGTTTATCTTATGACTTCCTGCCAGCATGAGATAGAGTGAAGTCATTGAGTAAATGCCTTCCTGCATAAGGTTGAATATAGCCGGCGAAACCACATGAATACCGGTGAAGGCAATCTGTTCCAGCCCTTTCTTGTTCTCAACAGTAAGTATCTCTTCTTTTGTGGCATTATTACACCATCCCATAAGGCGACCTTTTTTATCCACCACAAGCATCCTGTTGCCATTCCTGTGTCTTACTGCCAGTGTTGCAATGGCATCCGAAGAGAGATGTGCATCATAAAGTGCTTTAAGATTAATGTCACTGAAGATATCTACGTTATAAACAAGGAATGGCTCACTGCCAAAGAAATGACGTGCGTTAAACAATCCACCTCCTGTGTCAAGCAGCTCAGCAGATTCATCAGAAACGGAAATCCTGAAACCCTCATCACACAAGTGATGTATCTCGGACAGCATTGAATCAGGGTGGTGGTGAATATTTACAATTATATCATCAAAGCCTTCTGCCGTAAGTTTTTCAACAGCAATGCGCAATGCACTTTTGCCATTTATATCCACGAGGGCCTTGGGTGTTTTTTTTGTCAGTTCGCCAAGACGTGTTCCCAGTCCTGCTGCAAAGATCATTGCTTTCATCTCTCTTCCAGTGCTGTGTGACAAACAACAACTTCAACTCCCGGGGTCTTGCCAAGCAGCGCTTCAGCCCTGTCGGCACACCAAACTGACCTGTGCCTTCCCCCGGTACAGCCAAAGGCAATATTTATTGCGGAAATACCTTTTTTCCTGTACAAGGGAATGGTATTACGAATCATATTTACGCAATCAAGAACAAAGTTCAATGCCTCATCATCAGAGGCAAAAAACTCTGTGACGCGTGAATCCCGACCCGTAAGCACGCTCATCTCAGGATCTTTTCCCGGGTTCTTAAGACTTCGGCAGTCAAAGACAAAGCCTCCTCCGTTTTCCTTATCAAGGTTAATGCCCTGTGAATACGAAAAACTGGTTATGTTTATTTTCAGATGTTCATGTCCTTCCTGGAGGATTTTGAATCTCTTAAGTTCAGATATTGCCTTTACTGTTGCAGCAAGCTCAGGAAGATCAATGCGACCTGACAGACGCCCAAGAACCTCGTCAAGAAGTCCAACGGCCGGCACGATACTCTCTGTAAATGTCGGCTTATTTTCATATAATCCCCTGTATCCAAAGGCGCCCAATGCCTGCATAAGTCTTACTGCCGCAAAAGCATCGGTGTATTTCCTGATTTCTTCGATGGTCTTACCGGTGGCTTTATGGAACTCTTCCGCATGATAATCTATCAGCATGTCACGCAAAGCGGAAGGAACATATGCTTTTGAATCATAAACAAGTGAAGCTATGTCGTACTGTGGAGCGCCACATCTGCCACCCTGATAATCAATATAGTAAGGCACACCATGACGAACCATGATGTTTGCCGTCTGAAAGTCACGGAAAAGGAAATAATCCTGACCGGCTTCAAGAAGAAACAATGTCAGTCTTTCAAAATCACGCTCAAGCCTTGTTTCGTTAAATGGAGCAAATACAAGCTTCAGGAACATGTATTTAAAGTAATTCATGTCCCAGATAATACTCTGGCGGTCAAAACTCCTGTGAGGGTAACAAAGTGTAAGATCAAGACCTTTTATGCCTTCGGCCTGAATCTTTACAAGGTCATGCACTATCTCTCGCATCAGGTCAGCTGTTTCGCCGTCAAAACGTTTTTCCTCAGGTCGTAGAGCAAGCCAGGTGAAAAGATTGGTATCTCCCAGGTCTTCAAGGAAATAAATTTTCTCTTCAGCATAGTATACGAATACTTCAGGAACCTTGAGCCCCTTGGAAATGAAGTGTCTTGTAAAACCAACAAAAGCATCATTTTCGTCTTTGCCCGGGTTGTAGGCACCTATTACATCACCATCCGTATCAGAAAGTCTGAAATAGATCCTTTCTGAACCGGAACGGGGTAACCGGGTCATCAGCTCGGGCAGATGTCCTTTCCACCTCAGGTAAGCATTCTCAACTTGTTCCCTTACGTCCATATTATAGTTTTATAAATATCTTTCTCTTATAAAGAATAAGGCCAATAAGCCAGATAAAGGTAAGCATCATCAGTGCAAACATAAGGCTGGCCATCCTTGGCTCGGTGAATACGTTGCAACATATATTCTTGTATATCCATGTGCCTACACTGATTTTATCATCACCAGTGCCGATATGATTATATGCCAGCTCCTTTGCTGCAATTCCTGCAAGGAAGAATGTAAAGAGAGCATTCATTCCAAACACCATAAAGAATCCTGTCCAGCCTTTTTTGCCCCATATATCCACGATAATAAATACTACCGAGAGAATGATCATTGCAATGCCACCGGCATAAAGGACATATGAACTGGTCCATAATGGCTTATTTATTGGAAAGAATCTGCCCCATATTGCTCCTGCAATCACCAGAACAGTACCTGCTGCAGACAGCAAAATTGGTGTTTTCCACGACTTGCCATTTTTATTTATCAGTCCGCCCACCATAAATCCCAGGAGTACTGTTCCGGTCGCAGTCAGTGTGCTGAGCAGACCCTCCGGATCAAACGGTATTCCAAAACCTTTGTAAAGGTGGTTCTCACCAAGGACAGTCCTGTCAACAACCAGCGCAAAGTTGTCTTTCAATGAATAAGGATCTGCCCCTCCAAAAAAGTACATCAATGCCCAATAACCAAGTAAAATGACGGCAGTAGCCACCCATACAAACCTCTCCCTGACAAGAAGTATGATGATTGCACCAAGTCCATAAGCCAGTGCTATTCTCTGCAACACGCCAAGTATTCTCAGCATGTGATAATCACGGTTAATAAAATAGGGGAAGATAGTCAGAAACGTACCTGTGGCAAATATCAGGATAACCCTTCTGATGATTCTGAAGAAGGCATCACGCGAAAACTCAAAATTGTATTTCTTCAGAGAGTAGTACATTGCCACACCCGCAATAAAAAGAAACGAGGGGAATACAAGGTCTGTAGGTGTACATCCATGCCATGGGGAATGCTCCAGGGGAGCATAAATGTGTCCCCAGCTACCGGGATTGTTAACGATTATCATAAAGGCAACCGTTATTCCCCTGAACACATCCAGCGACATTAATCTGCCGCTCTGTGCAGTCTGGGAATGTCTGACTGAGTTTTTACCGTTTGTCATAACACTTTTTTTATTGCTCAGTAAAAATAACAAAACATATGAATTGCAATTGATATTATATATAAAAAAAAAGTACTTTTGAAATAGAGGTAAAAACACCTTAACTAACGAGTTTTTGAACCTTTTAAGCACTTAACCAGACTTTTAAAATAGGTATTACATCATACCATTAAGCATCACTAATCTATGATTGACAGAATATTGAAAACAGCGGCCGCCTCAACTATTATAGCAGTGCTTACTTCAGTCTCACTGTTCGGACAGGTAAACAGGATACCATGGCTGGACTATCAGAACGAACCGGCAGTTGACACCTTATTAAAGAACATGTCTGTAAAAGATATGGTGGCTCAGAGCTTCTGGATTCCGGCATGGGACTATAATGGTGAAATAAACTACCCTGAGGTTGAGAATTTGGTTGTCACACAGCATATCGGAGGAATATTATTTGCTGAAGGAAGTGCACAGAAACAGATAGGGCTTATTCATCATCTTGACTCTCTTTCAGGAATACCACTCATTATTTCGACTGATGCAGAATGGGGAACAGGAATGAGACTTGCAGGTGTTGAGAGTTATCCATATCAAATGACCCTTGGAGCAATTCAAAACGACTCTCTCATTTATAATATGGGTGTTGCTATTGCCGATGAATGTCGCGCAGTTGGTATAAATGTCAATCTGGCTCCTGTAGCGGATGTAAATAACAATCCTCAGAACCCGGTTATAAATTACCGCTCCTTTGGAGAAGATCCATCAGCTGTCTCTCGTAAAGCAACACTTTACATGAAAGGGATGCAGGACAATGGCATCGTTGCCTGTGCAAAGCATTTTCCGGGGCATGGCGATACAAATGTCGATTCACACAAAGGACTTCCCGAGCTGGACTTCAACAGGGCAAGGTTTGACTCGCTGGAGTTTGTTCCGTTTAAAAAACTCATCAACAGCGGGATCGGCTCAGTAATGACAGCTCATATATATGTGCCATCGCTGGACTCCACCCCGAAGCTGCCAGCCACATATTCTCAGCCCATAGTCACCCGGATACTCAAAAACGAATTATGTTTTCAGGGATTGATTATTACCGATGCCATGAGCATGGAAGGCTCCAAAGGAACTTACCAGCCTGGTGTTGCTGAAGCAAAAGCCTATGAAGCAGGAAACGATATCATTGAATATTCGCCCGACCCGGCAAAAGCCATTGAGGAGATTACCCGCAGGATAGAGAGCGGAGAGATCCCTCTTGCTGTTGCTCAGGAGAAATGCCGCAAAATACTCGCACTTAAACACTGGCTGTTAAAGAGTCAAAACACAAGGTCCGCTTACAGCATTACGCCTGAGAACCTCTCTCCTTCTCCAAAGCTTGCATTAATAAGAGATCTTTATTCCAAAGCAATTACGCTTCTTGAAAACAGGAATAGTATAATACCTGTAAAGGGTCTTGATAAAGTAACAATAGCCACGGTATCTGTCAATGGCGAAGATCTTGCCTTATTCAGGGAAGCAGCAGGCAGGTACACCAGGGTAGATAACTATGCTATTTCCACCACAGATATGGCAGGTGCTGCCAAGACTCTTGAGGCACTTAAAAACTATGACATTGTTTTGGCGGGTTTTTCCGGGCTGAGTCAGAAACCGCAGATAAGTTACGGTATAACACCCGAGCTGCGCTCTGTTTTTTCGCAGCTGTCATCCCTGAATAACTGTATAATAACCTGGTTTGGCAATCCATATGGAATAGGCGAGCTAAATATCGGCACCGCGCCGGCGGGACTGATTCTCACCTACCAGAACAATCAGTTTACTCAGGAGGCGGCCGTTGAGGTTATTTTTGGTGCCCTGGGTGCCTCAGGCAGACTCCCCGTGACAATAGATGGAAGATATCCAATGGGAAGCGGATTAACCACTCAGGGGAACCTGAGGCTTCAATACGGTTATCCTGAAAATGCATCAATGTCATCTGCAATTCTTTTTAACAGGGTTGACTCAATTGTTAAGGAAGGTCTGGATTCAATGGCATATCCTGGATGCGAAGTGTTAATTGCTCGCAAAGGCATCGTTGTATATAACAAGACATTCGGATATCATACATATGATACTACTGCACCAATGAGATCAAGTGACCTGTTCGATCTTGCTTCCGTATCAAAGGTCTCAGGTACAACACCATGCCTTATATATCTCAACGGGGAGGGACGATTCAATCCGAACCGTACACTTGGTTCATATCTACCCTATTTCAGCGGAAGCAATAAAGACACTATCACACTGAAAGATATGCTGACCCATCAATCGGGGTTTGTTGCCTTTATCCCATTTTACAAAAACACCATGAACGCGGATGGCTCATATAAAAAAGGCCTTTATAGCCATCATTTCACCAACAAATATGATGTTCAGGTTGCGGACTCTCTTTTTCTGACAAGGAGCTACCGCAAGGAGATATTTGAAACAATACGTAACAGCAAGGTAGGTGCAAAAAAATACCTTTATTCTGACCTCAACTTCATACTTGCAGCAGAGGTAGTTCAGGCAATATCTGGTGAGACAGTTGAACAGTTTGCCCCTGAATATATTTATCACAGGCTGGGTGCGTATGATATTACATACCGTCCGATGGAAAAATATGCCAGGGAGAGGATTGTTCCGACAGAAAACGATCAATACTGGCGTCATCAGCAGCTTCAGGGTTATGTGCACGATGAAGGGGCAGCACTTCTTGGTGGTGTAGCAGGTCACGCCGGTCTTTTTGCCACAGGGAATGATCTCTTAAAGCTTATTGAGACATACAGAAGGATGGGCTCCTATGGCGGTGAACAGATCTTCGACGCAGCAGTCATGAAAAAATACACCTCCGTACAGTTTCCTGAGAACAACAACAGGCGCGGACTCTGCTTTGACAAGCCATCACTTTCCAATGGCGATGACAGGTACCCCTGCAAATCAGCCTCAGCCTCAAGTTTTGGTCACTCCGGCTTCACAGGTACATTTGTGTGGGCCGATCCTGACGCGGAGATAACATTTGTCTTCCTCAGCAACAGAGTCTATCCTACCCGCGATAATTCAAAGCTTTCTGATCTTAATATCAGAACCCGGATTCTTCAGGCGATATATGATTCGATAGAAAAGGAAGATAAAAGATAAAAGGAAAAAGATAAAAGAGATCAGGCAAAAAAGTTTGGGAGAAGGCATCTAGTATAAGTTTCCCCTCCTGAGTCAGGAGGGGTCCGGCGACGTAGGAGCCGGGGGGTGGTATGTCTTGTCATTTTTAAATCCACCAGAAATTCCGTTTGATCCGATAAAAGTAGATTGACAGGGAATATAAAACAAAAAAAGCGCAAGTGATTGCGCTTTTTTTTGTGCCCAGGACAAGACTCGAACTTGCACACCGGAACCGGCACCAGCCCCTCAAGCTGGCGTGTCTACCAATTTCACCACCTGGGCAGGTAGTATTT
>Ga0116171_10002190_pt1 | contig 18743 bp, 11 predicted proteins | sample AD_JPNHW2_MetaG_FD_89798 | JGI IMG/M metagenome (GOLD analysis project Ga0116171, IMG submission 89798) | Active sludge microbial communities of municipal wastewater-treating anaerobic digesters from Japan - AD_JPNHW2_MetaG | ecosystem: Engineered > Bioreactor > Anaerobic > Digestate | place... | reverse complement strand
AATAGCAATCAGAAGATTCCGAGTAAATAATATATACTGAATAGCACACAAAAGAAAAGGAAGCAGCGGTTCCTATAAGGTTGAGCGGGAGACGGGACTCGAATGCTGACGACCTGACCTTGAAGGTCAGGTGTCAGCATCCTGACCCCTGACGAGGCTGTGCCTGTCAGGGCGTCAGGGCCCGCGACGATACCTGTCAGGGCATATAAACCTATAACGATAAATTACGGAGTCTGAACCCCTGTGGTATCACTGTATTTTCGGATGAAATTCTCAAGCCGTACTCTGGAAAGATTCTTAAGCTTCTTTTCTAATCTCAGAGCTGCGGATCTGTCAGGTTTATGAGTAAACCATACCAGTTTCCAGGGCACACCATAACGAGTTGATTTTTCATAGCCGTTATTATGCCTGAAAATCCTTTCATCAAGATTTTTGGTCTGACCTCTATAATAGCAATCAGAAGATTCCGAGTAAATAATATATACTGAATAGCACACAAAAGAAAAGGAAGCAGCGGTTCCTATAAGGTTGAGCGGGAGACGGGACTCGAACCCGCGACCCCGACCTTGGCAAGGTCGTGCTCTACCAACTGAGCTACTCCCGCAATAATTTTAATGAACCCGCGGCCACTCCCGCACGGCGGGATGTTCTACCAACTGAGCTACTCCCGCAAATTCAGGGGCAAAAATAAGAATCTTTTTTTTATTAGCAAACAGTCAGTTCTCTAAAGTATTTATTTATTATTTTCGTCAGGTAATTAAAACCTTTTAATCTCATGAAAACCAGACTCCCGCTTTTGTTCCTGCTTATCGCGTCAATTCTAGGTGCATGCAAAAATGAACCTGTAAAAGAAACATTTTCAATTCCTTATGAAAAATACACGCTTCCCAACGGACTGACAGTTGTCCTTAATGAAGACAAATCAGATCCGATCGTAGCTGTCGCAATCTATTATCATGTAGGCTCAAGCCGTGAAGTGCCTGGTAAAACAGGCTTTGCACATCTTTTTGAGCATATGATGTTTCAGCGTTCGGAAAATGTTGGGGAAGATGAACACTTCAGAAGCATCCAGGGTGCCGGCGGAACACTGAACGGAAGCACAAACCAGGATCGTACCAACTATTACGAGGTTGTTCCTAAGAACGCTCTCGAAATGACTTTATGGCTGGAATCAGACAGGATGGGTTACCTGACCAACACCGTTACAAAAAAATCGCTTGTGAATCAGCAGAATGTGGTTCAGAACGAAAAACGCCAGAGTTATGATAACAGTCCTTATGGTTTTAATTCTGTTATTATGTCCAGAACACTCTATCCTAAAGGACATCCCTACAGCTGGACAACCATAGGCGAGATGGAAGACCTTACCAGTGCTACCGTTGAGGATGTAAGAGCATTCCATAAGAAATTTTACGCACCCAACAATGCCACACTGTCAATATCGGGAGATATAAATATCGAAGAAGTGAAAGCATTGGTCGAGAAATATTTCGGAGAGATACCTTCAGGCGATCCTATCGAAAAACGTGGTCCCATGCCCGTAAATCTCACCAGTACCGCAAGAGTTTATCACGAAGATAATTTCGCCAAAGCCCCTCAGCTGACAATGGTGTTCCCGACAGTTGAGCGTTATTCAAAAGATTCCTATGCATTGAATTTCCTCGGCGAGATCCTCGCCAATACCAAGAAGGCTCCTCTCTATACTGTTCTTGTCAAGGAAAAGAAGCTCACTTCACGTGTTATGGCAAGAAACGGATCACAGGAACTGGCAGGCACATTCTCCATTTCTGTGACGGCAAACCCGGGCGTCAGCCTTACCGAAGTTGAAAAAGCAATTTTTGAAGGTCTTGAAAGATTTGAAAAAGAAGGCTTTACCGAAGACGACCTTACAAGGATAAAGGCCCAGAATGAAACACGCTTTTACAGCCAGTTTGCAAGTGTCCAGGGAAAGGCTTTCCTCTCTGCTGAATATACCATGAACACTGGCGATCCTTATTATTTCCAGAAGGATCTTGAAGCTGTCAGGTCTGTTACAATGGCCGACATTAAGAATGTATATGAAAAGTATATCAAAGGGAAGAATTTTATTGAGACAAGCTTTGTTCCAAAAGGTGAAGTCAACCTTATTGCCGAAGGTTCGGTGAATGCAGGTATTATTGAAGAAGATGTCACTAAAGCCGCAGAGGTAAAACTTGAAGATATTGCCGAAGAGCCGATCGTCAAGACTCAGACAAAAATCGACAGGTCAGTCAAGCCGGTTCCGGGCCCTGATCCTACAGTAACCATTCCGCAGGTATGGTCTTCAGCTCTTCCAAACGGTATGAAGGTATGGGGTATCGAGCATAACGAGCTGCCTCTTGTCCAGTACACCATATCCATTGATGGCGGACATCTTGCTGAAGAGATATCGAAGGCAGGTCTTGCAAGTCTGACTGCATCGCTTATGAATGAGGGGACCAAAAACAAGACTCCTGAAGAACTGGAAGATGCAATCGGTCTTCTTGGTGCTTCGATAAGAATCGGTTCCGGAGAAGATGATATATCGATATCGGTAAGTACTCTAACCAAGAATTTTGAGAAGACTATCGCATTGGTTGAAGAGATGCTCCTGGAGCCAAGATGGGACGAGGAACAGTTTGCACTGGCCAAAAGCCGTGTGATAAATGGTATAAAAAGAAATCAGGCTAGCCCGAGCTATCTTGCATCATCAACGCTTAACAAGCTTATGTTCGGGAATGATAATATACTTGCTATCGATGCCTCAGGAACTGAAGAATCAGTATCAGGTATTACTATCGACGACCTGAAAGATTATTACCAGAAGTATTTCTCCTCTTCGAAAGCAAAACTTCTTGTAACGGGTAATGTTACCCAGGCTCAGGTTGAAAAAGCATTTGCAGGACTCAGCCAGAAATGGCTTCCTTCAGAGGTGGAGGTTCCTGCTGTTAAGGCACCTGGTGTACCGGATAAAGCAGCCCTTTACTTTGTAGATGTCCCGGGAGCCAAACAGTCGGTAATATATATAGGTGGTCCATCGATCCCCAGAACGAATCCTGACTACTACCCGGTATATGTGGCTAATTACAAGCTGGGAGGATCATTCAACGGAATCTTTAACCTTATCCTTCGTGAAGAAAAAGGATTCACTTATGGTGCAAGGTCAAATATCAGCGGATCGAAAGATTACGGGACTTTCTCAGCTTCATCAATGGTCAGGACCAATTCAACTCTTGAGTCGGTAACCATATTTAAAACAGAGATGGAGAAGTACCGCGAAAATCAGCCACAGGAATATATCGATTTTACAAAGGATGCACTTATCAAGAGTAATGCCCTGAGGTTTGAAACTATCGGAAACCTTCTCGGGATGCTTGGAACGATGAGTTCTTATGGTCTTCCGGCAGACTATATCAAGCAGGAAGAGGCATATGTACAGAATCTCACACCTGAAAAGCAGCTGGAGATAGTAAAGAAATATATCGATCCTTCGAAGATGTATTATGTTGTTGCCGGTGATGCTGAAACACAACTTAAGGAGCTTGAGAAGGCAGGGCTCGGCAAGCCGGTGCTTGTGAAGTAAGGTAATTTAATTAATTTTGCAAGCCTGCAGGATTGAATTGTCTTGCAGGTCTTGCAAGTCTTCCACGACTTGCAAGACCGCAAGACTTTTTTAGCCCGGATGGTAGGGCCGAGCGTTAAAAAATTGCCCGGATGGTGGAATGGTAGACACGCAGGACTTAAAATCCTGTGAGCAGTAATGCTTGTGCGGGTTCAAGTCCCGCTCCGGGTACAGAAAAAGAGCGAGAGTGGGAGTGAGAGCGGGTAGCTCGAACGAACACTCTCGCTCTTTTTCTTCAAGACTCACACTCACACTTTTCTTCTTTATTTTTCATGATTTATCAAAAGAGCGAGTACACTCAAACGTACACCCCTGTTCTGTTTTCTTTTTATAAGACTATCTGACATAAGTAAAAGCCTGCCCATCTTCATAGTATACTTGAAGTTCCCTAACCTTATTCTTCTCTTTAATAAACTTAAGTCTAATATCATCAATACCCTCAATTAGAAAGAAATCTTCAACAACCGGAATTAATCTTGATTTTGCTCTATCCCCTCTTTGATAGTACAAGTTCCCATTATTAAAACTAATGACATGTTGACCATAAGTCCCTACCAGAGTTAATAGTGTTCTGCTGTCGCATGTAATTGGTTTTGCTTTTAATTTAATACCCTCTAAAGCCCATTTATAGATCTGGTTTTTCACATCATTCTTGGAACTATCAATTAAAATATTTAGGGCTTGAATATAGGCTGTTGTAAAAGCCTCTGAAGATTCTACTTCAATATCTGGTTTTATTCCGACACCTTCCCACTGAATCGTAGTGCCACCTATTGAGTTCAATAATCTCCATGCAGGAATATATAGTATGTACTCATCATTTACTGACAAAATCTCTACTGGATTTTCTCCACCACGGGTATTTTCGCCTATAACGGTAGCTCTTTTTAATGTTTTTAACTTGTAAGCAAATGATTCTGCTGCAGAAAAAGTTGAACGTGAGGTAAGAATGAAAACAGGAGCCTTATATATCTTTCTTCCAGGTACATATGGAAATATATATGATTGATAATATGCATCTTTATAACGAGAATATGTAGTAGAGAAAAATATGCTAAGCGAATCTCCAGTATCAATTAGGTAACTAAGAAGAAATTGCACCATATCTTCCTCTCCACCTCCATTCTTTGTCAAATCAATTATTAAAGCATTGCAGTTTGAGAAAAAATTCATTGAAGCGACAGCCGTTTCACCTGCATACTTCAAAGGGAAAAAATCTCTTAAATCAATATATCCAATATTTCCCGGAAGTATTTTCAATTCTTTAAAGCCAAAATTGAGTTCCTGAAAACTATTAATCATCTCCCGAGTATAATAGTTTTCTCCCGAATTAGCCATTTCTTTTGCAAAACCGGGACTATAAAATACAGAAACATGTTTATCATTTGTAATAGAGTAGATGTCATTTCTAATTTGAGCCGCAAATTCTCCAGCCATATTAATCTTGCTATATCTCCCTTCAGAAAAGTTATGGTTTAAGGAGTCGCGAATTTTGCATGCTACCTCAGGATACAGATAGATCTTTTCGAATTTGTCACTGATTAAACTAATAATTTCAAATTTTTCTTCATTTGTAATAACCTTTTCATTATTACTAACCTGAGAATACAAATATGCTTTACTAATAATTGATAGGCTCACAATTACAATAATTGATTTTAATTGATACTTTTTCATAAAATATTTTATTACTGGTTGAATTTATATAGTAGAAATCTTCTATTCATTTTATTAATTAATGCTGTTAACCAAAGTTACCGCTGATTCTGCTGGATATCTTTTGTGGATTCGAGGCGGGTTCTTTTCCCATGACCATTCGAGTACCTTTAATTAAAATCTCAATTAATACGTTCGATAAAACAAACACAAATATGCACCCCCAGTTTGTCTCCAGAAAGCCCGGGCCAGGTTTCTGTTGTGGATTGTTAAGGGCTGAGAAGCTTAATAATATTATTAAATCTTCCTATTTCCATGTTTTGATAAAGGTAAATCAGGAAAATCCGGTTAGGAAAAGCATTTAACGAGATGCTGAGATAAGTTTATGAATTGCAGCAAAATAAGCACATTTAGCTATTTGCAGCTAAATTCAGACATTTCGTTGCATTTCAGATCATTTGTCTGGTTATTAAAGTTTTCAATTGAATCTTTGGTTCCCAGATTGACTCTGAATAATGAACTGAGAAAGAAATATTTAGCATTTAGTTTTTAAGAAAGAAGGTTACTGCTTTTGTCCGTTCCTGGTACAGAAAAAGAGTGAGAGTGAGTGCGAGAGCGAGTAGCGACAGCACTCACTCTTGCTCTTTTTCCTCAAGACTCACACTCACACTCACACCCCACTTTATTTCTTAATTTCCCGGAAAATACCGCCTCTACAGGGAATTCGACTTTTGCATTCAGATTAAAATATGAATGGAAGGAGGTCTTAAATTCAGGACATTGATATAATTTTGTTTCTCAGAAAAATCAGAGCAAGCATGAAAATCACAAAAGCTAAAAAGAGGTTGGGTATCATTTTATTGTTGCTTGCAATAATTTTTATCATTGCTTACTTTCCAACCCCACCCGGGCATTCCATTCAATATTATGAAAGAGGAAGAAGGCAATTAAAAACGGAAAAAGTAGCCGGAGAAAAGTGGCTTGTTTGGCTGTATAACAATCCTATAGGCGAAGCAACTTTGTGGGTGTTGGTAAAGAGAAAGATGGTTTCATCGATCTATGGTAAAATGATGGATCGTACTTCTTCAGCCAGAAGGATACATCCCTTTATTGAAGATTTTGATATTGACATGAGAGGTGCTCAGGAACAGGAATTTAAAAATTTTAACGATTTCTTTACCCGCAGATTAAAGGATAATGCAAGGCCAATCGATACCAGCTTTAATATTGTTGTTTCTCCGGCAGACGGGAAAATCCTGGCTTATGCCGATATAAGAAACTCCGATTTTATAATAAAAGGATTCCGATTTGATATATCTTCCTTCCTGGATAATAGTCTACTTGCGCAGAAATACCGTGATGGTGCAATTCTGATCATCCGTCTGGCCCCGGTCGATTATCATCGTTTTCATTTCCCGCTAAGTGGGAATTTGACTCCAGGCATAAAGATTGATGGTGACTATTATTCCGTCAACCCGTTTGCTTTACGTAGAAAAGCTGAAATATTATGTTTTAATAAACGAGAATATACGATTCTTTCAAATCCTTTGTTTGGTGATGTTGTTATAGCCGAAGTTGGAGCCACAATGGTTGGAAGCATCGTACAAACTTATAAAGGAAGCTCTGTAAAGAAAGGTGACGAAAAAGGATACTTTAAATTTGGAGGCTCAACAGTGGTTTTATTGTTTGAGAAAGATAAAATCAATATTGATAAGGATCTATTGAGCAATACAGCAAACGGTTATGAGACTGCGGTTAAAATGGGTGAAAGAATTGGTGAAGCTTCTCACACCCTTAATCTGAACTTCCCGTTACCTCACCGGAATTGATGATGCACTTTGCGGATCGGCTCAGATACCTGCTGCAGATGCAATTATTTTCTCCAGAGATTCTCCCCATACGCCCATCCTTTGCGGACAGGTTCCTTTAGATAAATGTCGAGTTCAGGATGATTGCTGACTTTCATATTTGCAGCATCATAATCTATCCGGGTATTGAATCGTTGAGCCAGTACTCCTGTGATAGACATCTCCACCAATCCTGCTGAATAATCAAAATTAGATCCTGGCAGGGTATTATTTTTGATAGCTTCAATCCATTCGCGCTGAGGATTCTCTTCGAATACCCTGGGAATTGTCTGTGCAGGCAGGTTTTTCTGAAATTCAGCCCATTCGTTTCCCGGCAACAATATTTTAGGATTATTCGGACGGCCTCCTGTCATGAGACAATGCTTATCGCCTACCATTATCATGCCGCTGCCTGGCAGACTATCGAGGTGCCATTCAGGACGGTTCTCAGGCTTTAATCCTCCTTCGTACCACCGCATGGTAACAGGAACCTTGTTTCCCCTGGCCGGGAAATCCCATCGTATAATTGCCTGGTCTGAAACAAATCCGTTATCAGGGACCGGTGTTTTAAACTCAGCCTCGATAACATCGGGCATGCCCAGGTCGAGAGACCAGTAAGGGGCATCAAGGGTATGACAACACCAGTCTCCCAGTTCTCCGTTTCCGAAATCGAACCAGCCTCTCCATGTTTTCGGGGCATAAACACTATTATATGGCCGGTATGCAGCCGGGCCCAGCCACAGATCCCAGTCGAAATATTCAGGAACAGGTTGTTCTGCCGGTGGAAAACTTTCGGGCTTGTTGAAATAGAGCCCTTTACCAAACGCCGGTCCGTCAAACCAGGCTATTACTTCTGTTACATTACCCAGTATCCCGGCTTCGTACCATTCTTTTACCTGTCGGATACCGTTGGTAGCATGTCCCTGGTTTGCCAGCTGGGTAATTACTTTATAATGTTTCGCTGCTTTCCTGAGCGTCCTTAATTGCCAGACATTATGTGCAAGAGGTTTTTCAACAATAACATGTTTGCCAAGCTCCATCGCAGCCATTGCTGCCGGGAAATGAACATGATCAGGAGTACATACCATCACAGCATCAATTTCTTTGTGCATCCTGTCAAACATCACCCTGAAATCTTTAAAGCGCCTGGCATCAGGCATCGCCTTAAAACCATTGGCAGCCCTGTTCAGATCAACATCACATAATGCTACAATATTCTCGTTCCATTTCGGATCTTTCTGATTGATCAGCTTGCTCCAGTTGGCTCCGCCCTGTCCGCCAACGCCTATTACGGCAACATTTAATCTGTCAGAGGGTGAATAATTTTTAAAGTTGGGAATAAAAAATGCCCCTGCAGTTAATGCCCCTGCAGATTTAATGAAATCCCTTCTTGTTTTTTTCATGTTTGTTTATTGCCTTGTTAAATTCTCTTTAAATATATAAAAATAGTTCCGACATGATCTCCTTAAGCGGAATTAATTCAACATATGTATAAATGCCATATCCGGGGATTTTTGAAATAGAATACGGACTTCTTGAAACCACGCTTGTTTTTAAGATCGACATTGATTAATATAGCCGAAGTTTAAACCTTTCATATTATGATGAAATTCAGGAACATTCTCCTTCTCGTAAGGATTCTCTTTGTCTTTTTGATATTCATTCCATGTAGTAAACTGACCATTGCACAATCATTAAACATAAAAAACGATAACTTCTGGGACACTAAGGACGGCAAACCAATTTATAGCCAGGGGGGCGGTATATTCAAATTCCCCGATCCGGAGTCCGGTAAGGAAAAATACTTCTGGTATGGAGTTCATTATAAACAGGCCGAATTGTACAGAAATGATCCTTCTGTTACCCATAGCGGAAACAGCTTCGAAGGAGTTACCTGTTACACTTCTGAAGATCTTGTTAACTGGGAATTTGAAGCAAATGTTCTCACCCCCGGGGAAGTATTTAAAGATCAGGGTGGTCGCCGTGGAATGTGGCTGGGACGGATGGGAGTGGCTTATGTTAAGGAGGCAGATAAATATGTTCTCATAATACAATACGGGGCTCAGGTGCTCTTTACAGTTTCCGACTCACCGGCAGGTCCTTTTAAATATCAGCACCAGAAAAGCATGATGGACTGGATAGGAACTTCAAATACCGGCGACCAGACAGTATTTACCGACGAAGACACCGGCAAATCTTACCTTGTGTACAGCTATGGAAAAGGTCGTCATAAAATTTACATTTCAGAAATTGGTATGAAGAACGATACCCTTACTTTGCTGAATTATAAACAGGTGTTCACAGGAGCAGGCCGGGAAGGAAATTGCATGTTCAAGTATAATGGTAAATATTATCTCGCTGCATCTGATTTATACGGATGGGATGGTTCTCATGCTTACTATCTTGTTGCAGATGATATCTGGGGTCCTTACACCCCGGAAAACAATATGCAGGTAATTCCGGGATGTGAAAACGATTATTCACATATTTCACAGACAGGTTTTTTTTACACTGTCCGCGGGACAAAGCAGGAAACTGTGATCTTCTGTGGCGACCGCTGGGCAGAGTTTGCCGGGAACGGAACAGGATACAACCAATGGTGCCCTCTGTCGTTCAATGGTGATATTCCTTACTTTAATTCCCTTAATTCCTGGAAACTAAACGCAAAGACCGGGGAATGGAGTGTTGCTGATGACAACAACTTTGTGATTAATCCCAGTTTCGAGGCAGACAGGAAACCAATGCCCAGCACTGTAAAACCTGTACAAACCCGGCTTCTTGGATGGGAAACGGCAGTAATAAAAGGAACCGCTATTTCACTTGACCCTGCTTCTCCCGTGCTGAACCACGAGAATTCACAGACAGACCGTAAGGTGGTTACAGGTGAAAGAAGTCTGAACATAAGCGACCGGACAGACTTTATCCGGAAGGTGCACCAGATCATATCTTCATCTCCTTATGTGACGTTAAGGAATGGTTATTACAGTTTAACCGCCAAAGTCAAAAACAGTGACGGTTTCCACCATCTTGAAATGTATGCCAGTTCGGGAGGGAAGAATTTTAATGTCCGGATACAAGACAAGAATGAAACATGGAAGACCATCAGTATCGACCGTGTTAAGGTTACTGGTAATGAAATAGAAATTGGTTTTCTTGCAGAGGGTAAGGAAGGTGCATCATGCCAGATTGATGATGTAGCTCTGGTCAGAACCAGATAGCAGGCAACCCTAAGCACAAAAATTTGAACCAACACTCCTGGCTTGTTTCTTATATCGTGATGATTTTTCATACATTTGAAAAACAGTACCAGGGTGCAATAGTCTTTCAGCTACACCTGGAACTAAATGAACCTGATTTACGTTAAAAACTTAAGAATTCTGCAAAATGAATAATTTGAATAAACTCTCATGTTTGTTGTGTGTTCTTGCCGGTTTGATCTTAACAGACATAACTTCAGCACAAAGCACAAATAATTCAAACCCGGAAATATTATCTGGCGTCTTTGAGAATGATATTAATTACGATAGTTTCAAAACGCCTGCAAAGCAATATATGGGTCATGCCTGGTTCACTTTTCAGCTGGCAAATCTCACTGATGATGCTGTAAAAGGCATGGTGAAGAAAGCTGTCGAAAGCAATGCATACGGAGGATATATGATCACTCCCGACAGGGGAAGGATGCCTCAGGCAGGGCAGGGGGCCAATACTGCTCCAAAAGCCACTTATCTTGATAATGAATTCTTCAGGCTTTACAAACTGACAATCGAAGAAGGCCTGAAGAATGGATTGCCAATGGACATACTTTACGATGAGCTGCAGTTTCCTACAGGTATGGCAGGCGGACTATTTTATGAAGCATATCCTGAAGATGTACAGAAAAGCCTTGAGAAGATAGAAGAAGATATTGCCGGACCATCTGCATTTGAGCTTAATATGCCGGAAGAAAATTCCATTTACGTTGGGACTGCAATTATGAACCTCGAAACACTTGAATGCATTGATATTACTGATAAGGTAACCCGTAATGGCTTTAGCTTCAGGGGAAAGGTGCCCAGGGGAGAATGGAAAGTAATGTTGTTTTATTTAGACTCATCCCGCAGGCGCGGTGTATGCGATTACCTTTCGGAAAAAGCTGTCGCAGGACTTATCGATGTCATGTATAACAAGTACTATGAGAATCTGAAAGAGTATTTCGGGACAATGATCAAACAGGTATTTTACGATGAGCCATCAATGCACAACAGTGTCAGCGGTCGCTTATGGACACCTGGTTATAATGAAGGTTTTATAAAGAAGTATGGTTATTCGCCCATGAAGTATTACCCGGCCTTATGGTATGATATTGGTGAAGAGACGGCATCGGCACGCAATGCTCTGTACGGATACAGAACAGAGCTTTATACTGAGAACTTCATCGGTCAGATAGCAAAGTGGTGCGAAGAAAAGGGAGTTGCCTTATCGGGTCATATGGACCAGGAAGAGGCACCAAATCCTGTTGGAACGGTGGGTGACCTGATGAAGATCTTCAAGTATCAGCAAATCCCGACTATCGATGATATCTGGTTTACCGGACGGTCCAATACATCATATAAAATTGTTACTTCCGCTGCCTTCAATTTTGACAGGCCTGTCATCCAGGCAGAGACCTATGCAGCCTATCAGCCACGCTGGCAGAATGCTGAAGCGGCCTGGCGTACAGCTCTCGACCAGCATGCCATGGGTATTAACCAGCAGACAGGCTGGCGGCCCCGGGCTGTTGAATCACCCGAAATGGGACAGTTCATTGGTCGTACACAGTATCTGCTCCGTGGTGGCCGTCATGTAGCGGATATTGCAATGCTGTACCCTGTTGCAACACTCCAGGCAAAATATAAATTTGCACACCCGACAGGTGTTGAACCTGTTACCGGCGGTCCTGCCAGAAAAGTCGATGCAGGATTCTATTATGCTCTCGAAGGCGGGATCGTAACACCCGAAAATAACTATATGGAAATGGGTGAAATGCTGTTCAGGGGCATGCAGACCGATTATACTTATATCCACCCTGAGATCCTGAGTGATAAATGTATTATCGAAAACGGACAGCTTACTATTGACAATAAAGTAAACAGGGAATCTTTCAGGGTTTTAATCCTTCCCGGATGTGAAACAATCTCATTGAAAACCGCTCAAAAGGTTAAAGAGTTCTATCTTGCCGGCGGAACAGTCATTGCTACAACACTATTGCCAAAATATTCCGCCGAATCAGGGAAAGACAGGGAAGTACAAAAGATCATGGGTGAAATTTTTGGGATCCCCGAATATGGCCCTATGAAAGCTGCCATCCGTGCATATACCGATGATTTCAAGACTTACTTTGCTTACAGGAATGATGCCGGAGGAAAATCATACTTCTTACCGCGTCCCGATCCAAAGATGGTTACAGATGTACTTAATGAAGCACTGCCTGTTCGTGATGTCAGGATACAAATGGAGCCGGTATGGCCTGTCAGGATGAATATGAAATATGATGGCGCAGTGACCTATATACATAAAGTAAAAGATGGTAAGGATATCTATTTTATAGCTAATTCGACAAACGAGCCGGTTAAAACAAGTATTATTTTAAGAGGTAAAAAGAGCCTTGCCCTCTGGGATCCTCATACCGGAGAAAGAGAAGATCTGAATGTAAATGTATCAGAGGCAGCCGGACAGTCAGTAACAACCGTTCCTCTGTCGCTCGGGGCGCTGAAATCAGTATTTTATATTGAACAGTAACCGCCTGAAACGATCGGCACCGGATTCATTTTCTGATCTGGAGGCTTTTCTTACAGAGCATGATAGCATGATTAGCATCTCTGTCTTAAAATTGAAAGATTCTTAATATTGACAATTAAAAAAAATCATTATGTACAGGAGAACCCTGTTCTCGGTTTCATTACTTCTGTTGTTCCTGGCCGCTGCCGGAACGCCATCATCAGCATCAAAGAAATATGATATTACCCGTTACGGTGCTGTTGGAGATGGCATTACCATGAATACTCTTGCTATACAAAAGACAATCGACCTCTGCTCAGGGAACGGCGGCAGTACGGTAGTCGTGCCAAGTGGAAAATTCATCACCGGGGCCATATATTTGAAAAAGGGTGTAAATCTATACATCGCCGAAGGAGGTATGCTGAAAGGTTCGGTCAACCAGGCCGATTACCAGCAGATAAGTACAAGGTGGGAGGGCATCGAAAGAACCTGGACCTCAGCACTTGTAAATATTATAGATGTTGATAATGTGAAGATCTATGGTGAAGGAACGATTCATGGTTCAGGCACAGAATGGCCTTCTTTTTTCCGCCAGGGAGGAGCACCAAGGCAGCAGCTCTCACAGGCTGCGCGCGACAGCATTATGCGTATCCCCAGGGTGGGAAGACCACGAATGATATGCTTCCAGAACTGCAATAATGTTCAGATATCCGGACTGAAGCTTCGCGACCAGTCAGTATGGGGTCTTCATATTCTTTATTGCAAGGATGTACTCGTAAAAAACCTGGACATCCGTGCAGCTCATACCATTCCCAGCTCAGACGGTATTGATATAGATTCCAGCAATGGAGTCCTGGTGACCGGCTGCTATATCGATGACAATGACGATTGCATATCCATAAAGTCAGGAAAGGATGAAGACGGGTTAAGGGTTAACAGGCCCAGTGAGAATATAATTGTAAAGAAATGCAGGTTTGGCTATGGCCATGGAGGAGTGGCAATGGGAAGCGAAGTATCAGGAGGTATAAGGAATGTGAAGATCGTGAACTGTGATGTGGACTCAGGGAACTGGGCTCCGATAAGGTTTAAGTCGCAACCGAGCCGTAGTGGTGTTGTCGAGAATATTTTATATAAAAATATCAGGATCAGGGATGCAAAACAGGCTTTTGAGTTCAACCTTGAATGGAGGATGGTCCCCCCTGTTGCACCGCCGGCAAAAGTCCTGACGGTTGTCAGGAATATACGGTTTGTAAATGTTTCAGGCAAGGTAAACTCACTTGGCATTATTCACGGGCTTCCCGATAGTCCTGTCTACGATGTCAGCTTTAAAAATTGCAACCTCGACAGCCAGCGTGGACTGATTGTTGAAAATGTAAGGGATATCGACTATTCAGGACTGAAAACATCTCTTCCCGAAGAGAAAAAGATAATTTCAAGGTAGAGTATTCGACTTCCTGAGAGGTCTTAAATATAAGAATTGATCACAGGTAAGAGATCTTCAATACTTTATAGACGAGTGTTTCCTTCTCCCTGTTGAGAGAGACATGGTCTCCTTCTTTTTTGTTTATCAGTACCCTGGCCAGTGGAGAAATGAATGATATTTTTCCTTTCGACAGGTCTGCTTCATCAACACCAACGATCTGGAAAACCTGTTTTTTATGTTGTGCCCCGATCTCCAGTGTTACGGTAGCGCCGAATCGTATTTCATTTTGTGGTTGTTCTGTCAGGTCGACAACTTTGGCTTCAGCAATCCTGCCATTCAGCAAATTTAATTTTGCATTAATAAGGTTTAGTGCGATCCGTCTTTCATTTTCGTTGTTCCCGGTGAGATTGTTCTTTTCCCCGGTCAGCGCCTTTTCTTCTGACAGCAGCTGCTCCATTCCGGCCCGTGTCACCAGATTTGGTACACCATCAGGGAGATATGCCCTCCGGGGAACTATCGGAACTTCTTCCTGGTCGTCTTCCTTTACAAAGCCTCTGCTCATAGCACAGCTGTTAAGACAACCAAAATAGTGAATTTTCTAATAAATTTATTCTTACTTTGAGACCATGAATCTTAATTCCGACAATAAAGTATTTCCTTCAGGACGCGTTACACAAAAAATGCCTGTTCTCTTTTTAGGACATGGAAGTCCGATGAATGCCATCGAAGAGAATGAATTTGTTGAGGGATTCCGTAATATCGGAAAATCAATCCCAAAGCCTGAAGCCATACTTTGTGTGTCGGCACACTGGGAAACACGCGGTACTTTTGTTACAGCGATGGAAAGCCCGCGAACCATACATGATTTCGGTGGTTTTCCTGAAGCTCTTTATAAGGTACAATACCCTGCTCCCGGAAGTCCCGGTCTGGCTGTTAATGTGAAATCGCTCATAACAGTGACGGATGTTGAACCGGATCTTAAATGGGGGCTCGACCATGGTTCATGGAGCGTCATAAAACACCTGTTTCCACAGGCCGATGTGCCTGTTATACAGTTGAGCCTCGATTATTACAAGGATCCTGATTTTCATTATAACCTGGGAAAAGAGCTGGCTCCTCTGCGCACGAAAGGAGTCCTTATTATCGGGAGCGGCAATATGGTCCATAACCTGCCAATGGTAGCCTGGGATAAGTTTTATTCAGATAATTATGCTTTCGACTGGGCGCTTGAAGCCAGTGAAAGAATGAAAAACTACATTCTGAAAGACGATCATAAAAGTCTTATCGGGTACAAGTCACAGGGCAGGGCCTTTGAACTGGCAGTACCAACGCCGGAACATTTCCTGCCGCTTTTATATGCACTTTCATTGAAGGATGAAGAAGATGATATTATTATCTTCAATGACAAAGCTGTGGCAGGTTCAATTACGATGACATCGATAAAAATCGGATGAGGACGGGCATCTCTGCCGCGTCCCTGATCATTATAAACCTTTCTTTCGCAGATACTATAACTTTGAAGCAATTATCTGGAAAAGAACCCATGACACTCCCAGGGTAAAGAGAATATTAAAAGTCTGTGCTATCAGGAAGCTGTAGAAAGGCTTTTTGTACTCTTTCACTCTCAGGTCGGCAAAGCGTGTCTCGAGGCCAATGCTTATGAAAGCCAGGTTGAACCAGAAGGCGCTGAACGATTTTATTATCTTTCCTGAAGCCTTGGCCGTCTCGGGGCTAAGGAAGAAGGAAAATACAATAGATGCCAGGATAAACCCGAGGACAAATTTCGGGAAACGCTCCCAGATAACTTTCCCGGACACTTTCTTTGCTGCACTGTTTTCTCCCCTCGAGCGGTATGCCCAGAATATTGAGATTGCAAATGCTGCCAGACCAAGAAGAACATTCTGGGAGAACTTAACGATTGTAGCATATTTAAGTCCTGTTTCACCTGCTATTGTTCCTGCAGCCACAACGGCACCTGTAGTATCTATTGTCCCTCCCAGCCAGGCCCCGGTGACTGTATCCGACAGACCCAGCAGTTTCGCCAGTCCCGGCATGAACAGCATCATTGGGATAGCTATGATAAGTACCAGTGAAATTATAAAGGAGAGTTTCTTCTTGTCTCCGTTTATAGCCCCGGCAGTTGCGATAGCGGCCGATACACCGCATATCGATACTGCACTGGCAAGCATGGTGGAAAATTCATCATCAATCTTCAGCTTTTTGGAGATCCAGAATGCAAAATACCAGACAACGATAACAACAATAACAGCCTGTATCAGGCCTAATGGACCTGCAGTCATGATATCCCTGAAGAGAATCGTGGCTCCGAGCATTACCAGTCCAATCTTAACATAGAGTTCAGTAACAACTCCCGATCTAAGCCAGTCGGGAAGCCTGAACAGGTTGCCGATAATCAGCCCGATAATAAGTGAAAAAAATACAGTCTCGAGCCCCAGGTTCTTAAAACCTGCAAACGATGAAAGGAACTGCGACAGGAATGCCAGAAGACATATAGAAAGGAAACCTGTTATGAATTTTTTCAGAGAGTCGCCGCTGAGGAAGATACCAAATGCAGTAAGCAGACCAAATATAAAAATGGTGGAAATAACAGATATCCCTAATGAAGAGGTGAAAATTCCTGAGATTGTTTCCATTCCTTTCCAGCCGCTGCCGCCGCCAAAAGAGGGGGTGGAGATCTTGTACCCTGCTAATACTACAAATAAGATCAGTATCATTCCTGTTACTACAGAAGCCCAGTCCTGTCCGATCCTGAATTTCGAAACTGGTGCGGTTGTCTTTACTTCAGCCATGGTTTTTGTTTCAGGTTTTATGATTTACACTCGTTTTTACGTCACCACAAATATCACTCCTGAAATACATATTCTTGTGGGCATAAAATCGTATTTTTCAGTAAGCAAAATGTGAAGCTCTATCTTCAAACATCTATCATAATATCCGGGTAATGAATATGTTAAGCCGGTATTCCCGGATTTTTATTGCACTGTCCTGAAACCTGGTACGATCCGGACAACGGTTTTTCAAATGTTTCTTTATCTATTTTCGTCAAAAATAGTTAACCATGAAAATGCAGGAAACATACAAGTCAATGATTTACAAATCAACAATTAAATGGAGCGCAATAATCTTAGTCCTTGCCGGCCTGATATTGCCGGTTGCAAAGTCATCGGGACAGGATCCGGATGCTTTTAAGCCAGGGGGTAAGATGGAAGTAAGGATCTTTACAGGTATCAACACCACTTTTGCAGATGGTGAGAACCATACAAAATTTGACCTCGGTAGGGCATATCTCGGGTATAACTATAATTTTTCAAAAAAGCTTTCCGGGAGGATAGTTTATGATGTTGCAGATCCATCGGTAGGGAAGCTTAAATTTACCGGTATGCTGAAATTTGCCTATCTGAAGTTCCAGAGCGGTAAGTGGACTATAACAGGAGGGATGATCGCATTGCCTGAATATGATCACAGCGATAAGAAATGGGGTTACCGTTATATATACAAACCCCTTCATGATGAGTATGGTTTCGGAACTGCCGCAGACCTGGGATTGAATGTGACTTATGCTGCAGCAAAGTGGATTTCAGCCGATCTTACTGTTATGAATGGTGAAGGCTTCAAGCTTACCGAAGCCGATTCAACTTTCAAGGTTGGAGGTGCAATTACACTGATGCCGGTCAAAGGTTTGTCGCTGCGCGGTTATTTTGACAATATGACGAAGAACAGCATTAACCAGCAGACAGTTCAGACAATCGCAACTTATGAGAACAAGGGATTCGTCGTTTCTGCCGCATATAACTTCCGCAGGAACCACAGCCTCGTAGATGGCCAGGATTATCAGGGCTTTTCAGTGAACGGAACGATACCGGTCACCGACAGGATAAAGGTTTTAGGCAGGTATGATTATGTAAATTCCGTAATAGTCGGAACTGCCACTGATCCCTGGAACCAGGCAAAAGACGGGCAACTGATACTTACCGGTATCGATATTATGCTTGCCCCCGGGGTAAATATTTCCCCGAATTTTGCAGGATGGAAACCGGCAGGACCGGGGATGCCTTTTATTTCACGGTTCTCGATTTCTCTCGATCTGAAAATCTGAGATCAGATCTCTCCCGATCTCTTGAAATATTTTGATTCAGACCTGGCGACCAGCTCTCCCGAGAACTGTTTTGTCTCTCCCTTGACCGGGGTGATGATCACATCTGCAATGTTTCCGCCTTTCTTAAGCAGTATCTCAATCTTGGCAGTAATGAAAAATCCCCGGGTCTGAATTACAGAACTTATATTTCCCTTCTTATCGGTACTCTGCTCATATTTATCCACATTGAGCTTATTTGTATGGCTGTTATCTGCAATAACCGGTCCCTGCAGTATCATGAACTCTTTCTCGTATGAAAGAAAAACAGCAGGATCGGTATTATTTTCGAAGCTTCCTGCGCTTGTT
>Ga0116171_10002189_pt1 | contig 18745 bp, 29 predicted proteins | sample AD_JPNHW2_MetaG_FD_89798 | JGI IMG/M metagenome (GOLD analysis project Ga0116171, IMG submission 89798) | Active sludge microbial communities of municipal wastewater-treating anaerobic digesters from Japan - AD_JPNHW2_MetaG | ecosystem: Engineered > Bioreactor > Anaerobic > Digestate | place... | reverse complement strand
CGTTATGGTCTAGGCAAGTTAGATACACCCCGCGCCCGACATCCTTCCCGTTCACAAGATATTTTATGCGCACCATTTTGATTTTGGCTTTGGTGACGCGGTTCTTGCACACATACCTTTGAAGAACTTCATAACATGCGCCTATTCCTAATTCGTTTTCTGGTGTCATTTCTTGTCTCTCTTTTCCGCTTCCTGCGCCCCGAGTTCGTTGATTTCTGCGTCTGACAATTCTCGCTTTACATCCACGCTGACTTTGCTGGCAGAAACAGCATCGTTGTAATGAGTGATAAATTGGTCTATCTTCGTAAACGCTTTCTCGTCTATTCCGTAAATTCCAATCTTCGCATCATCGTTGCTGTTGTACGTGCAACAAGCGACTACTGCACCGATGGTTTCTGTTGCTTCTTTTAGCAAATCGTCCGTAGTTTTTATCTCTACGTTCAGGCGGTCAAGTTCGCGTTTCATTTCCATACATGCTGTATTTGCATAATGCAATTCGGCGGTACGCTTCTCAATCTCGGCTTGTAGTTCGTCCTCGATGGGGCGGGTATTCCAATCATCTTCACTCGCAGTTTGTGCGTGGCAAGATGGGCACCAAAACACCCACAGTCCATAAAAATCATTCACATATTTTATTTCCTTGTTATTTCCGCAAAACGGACACGGTTTCAGTTTTCTCGCGCAATCATCTTCTATCAAACTCATTTGATGCTCCTCTCCTTATACATTATGATTGGATCAGGGAACGCAACCAGATACCCCATGTTCTGCGCCAGTGCCGCGTGATCATCGCACACTGGTTTCACACCCCAGTCTCTCACGGCACAGGTCGCTGGTGCGCCGCAAATCTCGCACGGCTTTCCCTGTACCAGCTTCAATGCCTTGTTTTTGCTCACCCACTGCATTCTGCCAACCGTGCTCATAAAATCACCTCGTCTGACGGCGGCAACGAGCTGTTGAACGTAAAACCGCATCCAGGCTTCGAGAAAATAAATTGAATCTCATCGTCCACCAGGATTTTATAAATCGCGTCCACCAATTCCTGCCTAAACTGCTTCGGTCCCATGAACTGGATCGTGATCTCGTCCGTTCTTCCGGTTCTTGTTTTTTTCTCGCGATCACTCATGTATGATCTCCCCTGGCTTGTTACTACCCTGGCATTTTACGCGATGAAAGCTGTTCCCGCTGTAGTCCATCGTCTTATGGGTTCGCGTGAACAATATACTTCCGTCTCCGCCCTTTGGAACGTACCCATAAAAGCAGAACCCACATTCTGAACATTTCACTTTCTCAACACTCTTAGTCATTTTCCACCTCCTTCATCAGCGCACGGTGTAGGGTAATGGGGCAGTCGGGGGCATGGTCAATCTGTTCGCCAAATCGTGCCCAATGATGACAACCTCCACGACATACCCACTCATGCGGAAATACCTCAACAACATAAGTTGATGCCAACCTCTCCGCGTCCTCTTTCAGCCGTGTGATAATCTCGTCACGGCGGGCGAGTTCGGCTTTTAGTGCCTCGCGTTCTTGCAAAAGTTTCGAAACATCTTTTTCTGTCCAGCTCATTTCTCCTCCTTATTGTTTGATGGATCAAGATAATCTTCATCCCTCGGTCCCCGTATATCGATGATCAAAACGATGAGAATCACCAGCAAGGCGATTGCCAGGATTAACAGGATTATGGTCACTATTACTAAAGCAATTTGAAAGATACTCATCCTTCCTCCTCAAACACCTGGTTCGCGTCCACTTCCACGCATACGAAGTAATTCAGCTCGTAAAACGAACCCTTCACCTGCTCGATATGCACCTTGAACCCCGCGTTCGCGAACGCCACCACGATCCGCTCCCGGTCAAACGCATTCTGTATTTTGTATTTGACGATCATTTCCCCTCCATCAATCTATTCCTCATCGCCCGGGTCACGCCGATGCCGCATGCCCGCAGCCACAGCGGTGCATCCGTGGCCAGCCACTGCCAGGCATCCCTGTTCCCCTGCACCTTGTCGATCCGCGCCTGCCGCACCATCGCCAGCACCAGGTTCAACGCCGGATCACCCGTGTCCCCGCTCTTTGGCTTCCTCAGCTCTTCCCATTCGCGCCGGTTCACCTTCTGGCAGTCACCACACATCGAACTCGTGTGATTCAATGCGATCTCCACCACCTTACCGCAGCGCGGACACTTCACTTTGTGCGTCTTCCCCTCCACGGCCAGGTTCTCCATCATCACGCTGAACGCAGCCATCCCGCTCCTCCAATTACGCCGTACGCCTTGAAAATGGATTGCACTGTGCAGCTCGAGAGCCTGAAACTTTCGGCGATCGCATCCAAGCTCTCACCCGCCTTATACCGCCGGATCATTTCCTGGTCCCGCTCCTGGTACCACAACCCGGCAGCCTTATACATGTATTTCGGCTTCATTTTTGATTAACCTCCCATCGCCATGCTCAACAACACCATCAAACCCAGGATCAAACCCACGCCCGCCAGGCATAACACCTTGAACATCACCCGCCTTCCAAAACTCATTTTTCCTCTTTCCTTTGTTTCTTCCCCTCTCCCAGTCATGGGAGAGGGGTCAGGGGTGAGGGCCGCACTGGCAGCTCGAAGTACACATACTCTCCCCACCGCCATCCTGCCGCCGGTTCCACCCCATACAACGCCACGAAATCCTCTTTCGCCTCCTTCTCCCCGTAATGCGTCCCCAGCGAATACCCCCTCAGTTTTCGGTTGGGTAAAAATTTGATGTGCTCAATCACCGTGATATCCATTCCCATCTCCCATTCAAAATAAGCTCTGTTTTTCTTTGCCTTTATGCTCTTTCTAAAATTCGTGCAATTCGTGAAATTAGTGGACAGGTTTTTTGCTCTTAAAATTCAAACAATTCGCGGTAATTTGCGGACAGATCTTCATGATTTAAGTGAACTTCAAAACCATGAAGTACACTGAAGTACACTGAAGTTCACTAAATCCTCCTTACCCCAAAGCAAATGCAACCGAAAAACTAATAGAAGTACACTGAAGTTCATTTCGTCACGAAAAAGAGGTAAAAAGGACGAAAAATGAGCCCAAAACCGCCAAAAATCCAGTCAAAAGCAGGTGCATTTCCGTCCTTTGCACTCCTCCAGTGAACTTGTGTACTTCGTGTACTTGTACCGGAGCCGTGCAAATGTATTTTTTCCCGCTTTTGCCCAAAAAACACGCAAATACAATTGCATCCCTCCGGGGTATGTTCACCAAGTTCACGAAGTACACGACTGAGCTTTCCTTCGTCTTCACCAGGGTGCTTTTCCCTGGTGAAGTAGATAAAAGCGAGGGAGTCCTGGGTGCGCCGCTCTTGCGCATCCAGGACGACAGACCATTTTTGCGCCATGTGCGACTGACCGATCTTCTCTGCGCCGCTCTTGCGCATCCAGGACGACCGACCGTTTTCAAGGTTGAACTTCTCGTTCTTCCTCACGCCAGCGTCTCCTGTTTCATCCCAGGTTTCGGTCCGATCTCTTCCACATTGATCCCGTACCGCTTGGCCACCGCCTCCATCCTCACCTGGTCCCAGTACACATAGAACCCCTTGTTCGTCCGTCCGCTCACCCGCAGTTGCAGCTCTTCCCTTATCAGCCTTCCGATCCGTTGCGGGCTCAACTCATCCTTCTTGTTCTTGTGTGTCTGTTGCTCATCCTCCTTTTCATCCCCTCCGGAATTCATCTCATCGATGATCTCGTTCGCGATCCGCGTCACCTGCCCCACCAGCATCCGTTCTCCATCCGCGTCCGTTACGATCATCTCCTTGCGCAGATCCGGGTACTTGTAGACCTTCCACAACGCCTCGATTACCCGCGCCGGGATCGTCATGCTCTTGGTCACCGTCAGCTCCGCGTAATACTCGCGCAGGAACCGCCTCATCTCGGCCTGCAGCGTCGGATCATCCCGCGCCACCGCCATCAATGGACCCGTCACCTGGTTCAACCGGCTCGAAATGTCCAGGTCATAGAACGCCGGATCAACCGGGATCTCAGGCTGCCAGTGTTCCAGCCGCCATCTCAGCAGCAGGTTGCGCAGCGCCTGCGCCCTCGCCCGCATATCATTGTTGATCTCCAGCGGCACCTTCGCCGCCAGCAGCTCCATCGTTTCCCTGGGCTGGATCTTGAACGTCAGCGACCGGCTCCCCACCGCGTCATCCCTGAAATCCTTGCGCATCGCGATCAGCTTCGGGCAGAACGTCGTATACATCCGTTCCTGGTATTCCTTCTTGCCGCCTTCCCCGATCACCTCTTCCAACCTCCAGATCGGGTTATTGCGCATGGCCCCCAGGTTCAAGAACTTCACCACGTCCGCTGAAGCATCGCTCCGCTCCAGGTCAGCCTCATCGATGAACACCGTCCCCCGGTATCGCTCCACAGATCTGAACAGGCTTGCCGCCGTGCCAGCTCCATTTGCGATCATTAACCGGTAGCACACCATCCCCACCCGCCGCATCAGCTCGCTCTTGCCAGCGCCTGCCTCTCCCATTGCCCGCAGGTAAGGGATCGTATTGAAGCAGTCGTATAACCAGGTCAGCACCACGTAGTAGGCCATGATCTTCCCGCTCAGGCGGTCATTCAGCAGGTACACGCTGTTGATGTAAGCCTCGATATATCCCACCAGTTCCCCGGTGGTTTTCAGCGTGCCCAGGTTCGACGGGAATAAAATTCCCTGGTTCTTGAACGTATCTGTCGGAGGCATGGCCACGTACTTCTGCCCTTCGATCACAACCTCCGTCCCGCTGCCGATCTTCCCTTCCGGATCCTTCCACGCCAGCGAGCTCTTATGCTCATCCAGGTCATACAGGTATTCCACCATCCAGCCCGAGTACACCCCTCCCAGGGTGAAATTGAAACTCTCTCCCTTTTCATCCTTCTTCTTGGCCACATCCAGCGTGGTCTTCACCATCCGGTTGAAGTCCCGGCTCGAGATCCTCATCGTCTTTGCCAACGCCGCCGAATACTGCGCCAGCGAGAGCTCGTCCATCTTCACGATCACGTCCATCGCCTTGCGCAGCGCGTCGTCCCGGTCAGCTCCGCTCTGCAGCCCCGCCCAATGCGCCATCGCCTCAGCCAGCGTCGGTGATTTTGTCAGCGCTTCCTGGATTCCCAGCATCTGGTTCTCATGGCTTTGCTCGCTCTTACTTAATGCGCGTAGCAAGTCATTGGCATCCTTGATTTCCTTGCTCTCCCCCTCGGCGTTCTCGAACTGGGTGAAGGTCATGATTCCCTTCCACTCCACCAGTCTGGCCATGGGTCCCAGCGCCTTGGCGATCTTCCACTCGTTGATCTTGCCAGCCTTGTCAGAATCGAGGCCCACATAAAAGGTTTTGTGAGCCTCAAACCGCTTCAGCAGTTCCTCATCCACGTTCGTACCCGCCAAAGCAGCAGCAGGAATTCCCCACTGGCCCAGTGTGATCGCGTCCGCTTGCCCTTCCACGATCACCACGCTGGTCTCGATCGCAGACCATTCCGCGTTGAAATAGGGCTGCCTGGGCCCCACAAGCTCGCCCGGCAGGTTATAGTGGAATTTCTCGTGCACACCACGTCCGCTGAAGTAGCGTACCCGTCCGCCAATTAAATGCGGATAGACAATCATGTCCCGGCCCACGAACCCGGGGATATAACCCTGGTCGATCCAATCCTGTCTCACTTGGATGTTGTTATCCAGCGAGAATCGCTTGATATCCCCGCCGTAACCGATCAGCGCCACCGCCGCTGGAGAGTTGGTCGAAATACCAGCAGCAGTCAGCTCTTTCTTCAGAAGTTCACCCATCGTTTTCCGGCCTGAGTTTCCGCCGGTATATCCCAGCATCGCGCCATCGATCGTTGTGTCGGACCATCCCCGCGCCTTCACGAATTCCAGCGCTTCAGGGTCATCCCTCAGCCACTTCTGGAAAACCTTTGCCGCCACATTGAACGCATCCTCTTTCACCCTGGCCGCGATCCTCGCCTGTCCGTCCCCGCCCCAACTTGGTTCAGGCATCCCGGCGCGCCTGCACAGATCCTCAACCGCGTCCTTGAAGTCCGTCCGCTTGCGCGCCATCACCCAGGAGATCACGTCCCCCCACTCGCCCGATTGATTCCAGTGATACGTCTGCTTATTCAGATCCACGATCAGCGAATCGTGCTCTTTGCAGCGCCGGTACCGTCCTCTTCCCCCCAGGTGGTAACCGTCCTGCTCCACCACCACTTCCAGCCGGTTGAGCTGTTTTACCTTCTCGACGAAATCCGCGTTATCAGGCAATCAAATCCCCCTTCCCGAATCTTGGCGAATTGCTCGCAAAATTCAGCGTGGGGTGTGTATGTCTGACGCCCTGCCTGGCCCGCGGATAGGGGGAGGGGGTGCTCATCGATCTGTTGTGCGGGTTATGCGACATGGATTTCATGCGATAAACACGTTGATCAGCTGCGTTTTGCCCGCCAGCACACGGGTTTATGTCGCATAATGCGTTGTTATGCGACATACCCTGACCATGTCCCTGCCCGATTCCTGGGCACCCTCCGCCCACGCCCGCATCCGCCGTTCTTTCGGTGAACAATGGGAATTTTTCTGCTACTGTTTCTGTATGTATGCGCGCGCGTGGGTTATGACCAACCATTCTCATTTCCTTCTTTCCATATCTCACCAATGACTACCAACCCCATGGCAAGCGCATGATCTATCCTTTGGATTTCTTCAAGGACTGGCGATAATAACCCAGATAGTTGCTTGTCCCTACGGATAGCCTGCTCTACTCTCAGATTGACCTGGGCATCAATCAACACCCTGGCAATACCCAGGTCAGATAATGCGTCCTCAATCCCTTCACGCCTTTGTTCTGAGGTTTGCATCATCCTGGTCATTTTGCATTCCTATTCAGGTCCAGCAACTTCTGTTCGCGTTCTTCAGATTCATCTGCCCTGGCACGATTGTGGATCAGGGAATCCAGGTTGTAGCATCCTACAGTTCCAGCTCCTGCTGAAATAACCACTACCCAGAATGACAAAACAATCTCACTGCTAGTCCAGTCTGTGATGACTGTGAAAAGAACACTAAGTGGGATCCCAAAAGCCAGCACACCTAATATGTAGGCCGGTATTTTAGGGAGTTCTTTTCTGAGAATTAACTGCCATGGGAGATAATGCTCCACAACCACGATCAAAAAAGCTATTACAGAGGCAATCATCAAAGCCAACGCTTTAATTGGTTCCATTACATCCCTCCAAAAATTCAAAGAGTAACTGAATTCCATACCTCCAGGAATCAAGTTCATCATCTGAGATCGGCTCGAAAACCATGACAAACTTGGTTATGAATTCTTCATCAATTGGTTTGTTTGATTTCTTCACGGATCAATCGGCGCAGGTTTTCAATCAAAACCAGATAAGGTAAAGGCTCAGATCCATCCAGGTTTTCATAGGTAGGTTCCAATGGATTGGCTTTTATCTCTTTTTTGAGATTCAGTTCTTCGTTCAAGGATGTGAGCTTTTTATATTTTTCAGAGGCATCAAATAACGCCCGCTCCAGGGAGAGTGTTTCCATACAAAGAGATCCCTGGTACCCATATCCTCGAGAAGAATAAAAAAAGACGAATTCATCGTTTTCATCGAAAAATTCAATCCTGGGAACGTGATATCCCACCTGAAGGGAGGTGTTTGTGGGAAATTTAATTTGCACCAGGATCGGCGCTAATCCGACTATTTTCAGTGGCCACTTTATTTCGAATGTATGTTCCGGAGCAGGTCGATGATCAATAAAATCATCTGGAAACTCGATATACGGCCTAAGGGTAACTGGCAGATATGAAATGAATTCCTGGTGACAGTTTTCCCAATCATTTCTCCAATCACGGTATTCAATTTCTTCTTTCTCTTTGCGATCACGTAATTCTTCTTCTGCCTCTTGCTTGCCCAATTGGATTAATTGATCGATCCAAATCTCTCTCATTGCTCCTCATTTCCTTTTCTTACAGCGGTGATATATGTCCGCGCGATTCCGGAAGTGGGGTTTTCGCGCAGGGTGAATGGACGGGACCATTCGATAATCTCAAACTTGAGGTGCTCAAGAACTTCTACAAGCACCCCTGAGACCTTTTCACATTCTTTTTCGTTGTATTCGATCCGGATCTTGAGCCGGTTGGAATCAGTGTGTTCTGCCAATTTTTACTCCTTGGATTTATAGGTTTTCGACAGCCAACTCGAGATCTTCCCAGCCCGGCTGCACGTAACGTTTGGTGGTTTCCAGCCTGGCATGCCCGGCGATCTTGGCGGCTTCTGTCAGCTGTCCCCCCGCATCGATGAAGCGTTTGAGCATGGTATGCCTTAGTTGATGTGGAGTGACCGATAATCCGGCTTCGCGCCCGATGGATTTGACCACGCGCTGGATCTGACGGGTTGAGATGCCGCCAAAGACCAGCGTATCTTCCATGAAGGCTGCCAGCTCGAGCCAGGCACCCACCGCCCGGCGTGCTTCGCGTCCCAGGGGAACGCGGCGGGTTTTTCCGCCTTTGCCATTACGCACTTCGACCATGCCTTTACGATCACTCAGCAGCAGGGCAGAAGAAGTGAGGTCCGCAACTTCACTTTCGCGCAAACCGGCATAAACCATCAAAGCGATCATTGCCTGGTCACGAACCGCTGTTTTTTGGGCATGATCGGAGTGTGCAGTGTTGGCGGACTGCTCAACGCGGCGCATGAAACGCGCATAATCAGATTTGTCGAGCCATTTGGGAGATTGCTGGATTTCCTCCATTACGGGCACGCCCTGGAAGGGGTTATAGAGCATTTGACTGGTCTCTTTGGCCCATTCGCAAAACAGAGCCAAAGAAATGCGCCTGCGGTTCCAGGTGGCGGGTTTTACATGCTCCGTATCTCTCGAGAACTGAAAATATGAGCGCAGATCAGTGGAAGTGATCAACTCTGGCGCAAAATCCTGCCCGGTGTGGCGCTGGAACCAGGTGCAAAAAACGCGCAGATCCTGCAAATAAGCGGAAACGCTGCGCGCTGAACGGCCGTGACCACGATTCCCGGTGATCGTGAGCCAGATCTGGAAAGTTTCAAAATATGATTCACTGGGTTGAGATTGTGCTACTGTGGATATGGATTTGATGAACATGTCTACCTCTCTTTTCCTCTCATCTTTGAAACTGGATGGCACTTGGTGCCAGATTAGGAGTTACTTCTTGTGGTTGAGGTCAAGGTCTCCCCAAACCCCAAAAATAATGACCAGGACGCTGATCACTGCATACCAAACTGGATTATTCATGCTGCCCTCCTGTGGTATTGCTGAATTGGCCCTCCAGGATGGCCTGGTTGAGCTTTTGCTGATAGCTTTCACGGGCGATCAGCACCTCAAGCATGTTCACCTGGGAGCGTTTGGCTTTTTCTGAGATTTCTTTGAGCAACTGGGCGGTTTCCTGTGAGAATCTGAAGGAAACCTGTACATCTTTTGCCATCCAACCTCCTTGAACTATTTGAAAAATAGGAACTGTTGTAAAGATATGAACTGTTCATATTATACAAATGTGCTTCTCAAATGTCAAGCGGTTTGCTATACAAAATCAGGAGATTGCTATAATGGATGCATGGATTCTGAACAGGACATAAAAAAGCGATGGTTTGAATTCGCGAACCGAGCCTTTGTTGAATGGCGAGGTGATTCTCGGGGAACTATTAGCGAATTTGCAGGATATATCGGACTATCTCAATCCTTGATGTCCCGGCAGTTGACCAGGAATGGGGCAGTACCCAGGGATCAAAAAGTGATCAATGCCTGGGTAAGTAAATATGGATTGAAGGTCTATGAGGTCTTAGGTTTGGAAGTCCCCAATGATTCGCTGCTGCTCATGCCTGAACCTTTGCGGTCCATCGCCTTGGAGATCAGGGACAGCCTGGCGGCAAAGCACATTGTCGAAGATTCCCCAGAGGCGGGCAAGGTGGTGGATGAGATCATGAAAAAATATGGATATATTCTGACATCGATCAAAGATGATCCGTTGCAATAAGTTCTATTTTGAGTCCCCATCAAATCTCCAATCGTTATAGTAAAATAATTATAGAACAAAATAACTAATTGTCAAGTTGCAAATGGGAGGGTAACAATGGGATTTCGATTGCGCAGGTCGTTGAAGATCGCCCCGGGTGTCCGGCTCAATATTTCGAAGAAAGGCATCGGCACCAGCGTGGGTGTGAAAGGGATGCACATTTCCAGCGGACCATCGGGGTCACGCATGACCACATCCATTCCTGGCACCGGATTATCCCAGGTGACTCAAATAGGGAAGAGGTCAAAACGCTCCGCCGGTCAAAAGAGTAAGACGGCCGCGCTGTTGTGGTGCATTTTCCTGGGCTACTTCGGCGGTCATTATTTCTACGTCGACCGCATCGGAAAAGGATTGTTGTATTTCTTCACCGTCGGTTTGTTCGGCATCGGCTGGCTGGTGGATATTTTCGTGATCCTCAGCGGATCATTTCGTGACGCCGCTGGCAACCAATTGCGGTTTTGATTTGACCAACAAGCCGATCTGGGATTACCACTCGCAATCCTGGTGGACGCCTCCGGATGATTACCCGGAGCCGAGCACCGAGGGGAATATCCTGATCCTGGTGTTTTTCGTGCTCATGATGATCGGGTTCCTGCTGAAATGACCGTTCCTCCTCCTTTTCCTCCCGGCAGCGCCGTGGTGGCCTACCTGCGCGATTCTGGCGGTAGCGAACAGGATCTGTCGGTGGATCAACAGCTCGAGGTGCTCACCAGGTACTGCACGGAATATGGATTGGTGCTTGCGCATGTTTTTGCCGATCGCGCCACGCCCGGATCCACGGTTGTGGGGCGTGAACAATTCCAAAAGATGATCAGCCACTTCCACTCTACAGAGCGCGCCGAATCGGCCGTGATCCTGTGGAAGTATTCGCGCTTTTCGCGTGACCTGGATGACGCTGCATTTTACAAGGCGGACCTGCGCAGGCGCGGCGTGAGCATCCACTCGATCAACGATAACATCCCGGACGGGAACGACGGGCGCTTGTTCGAGAACCTGATCGATTGGATGAATGCCAGGTTCCTCGAGGATCTCTCCAGCGATGTGAAGCGCGGATTGAAGCACCTGCTTGAAAATTATGGCGCGCTGCCCGGCACTCCGCCCAGGGGATTCAAGCGCGAGCCGGTGGTGATCGGGACCCGCCGGGATGGAACAGCGCACACGGCCAGCAGGTGGGTGCCTGACCCGGAAACTTTGGAAATCTGCAAAAAAGCCTGGCGCATGCGGGCTTCTGGCGCAGCAATCCGCAAAATTCACGAAGAAACGCACCTTTTCTCCAACAGAAGCTCGTACAATGCGTTCTACAGGAACCGGATTTACCTGGGAGAGCTGCATTATGGCGAAATTGTACTGCCCGGGTACGTGGAAGCCATGGTTGACCTGAATACCTGGGACCTGGTGCAGAAATTGAACCGGGAGAATGCCATTGAAAATGACCCGCTGCGCAGCAGGCATCATCCCCGGCGGGTGAACAGCCGCTACCTGCTGAGCGGGGTGGCCTACTGCCTGAAATGCGGCGCGCTGCTGAGCGGGAAAACGGTGACGTTCCATGGCAAGGTCAAAATGGAATATTATCACTGCACCAACGCCTCGGCGCGCATGAATTGCGACGCCAAAAGGATCCCTGCGGAAGCGCTGGAAAAGATGGTGGTTGACAAGCTGCTGGAATATGTGCTTGATCCGGCCGGTATTTTGGAGCGCGCGCGCCAGCTCTCAACGGGTGAAGACTTACGCAAAGAACAGCTGAAGGAAGACAGGGTGGCTTTATCGACCAAGTTGAACGATACCCGCAAGCGGATCAAAACGCTGGTGGAGCGCATTTCTGAGGATGAGAACTCGCCCAGGTCGCTGATCAGCGCGCTGAAAGAGCTGGAGGCGCTGGAAACTGACCTGCAACTGCGCCTGGCGCAAAACAAGGATGACCAGGATGAACTGGCCAACAGCGTGCGCACGATGGAGGAAGCGGAGCTGCTGGTGAACACATTCCATGAGCGCTGGAAGACCGAGGACCTGGAAAAACGCCGCGGAATCGTGAATTCATTGATCCGCAAGGTGACCTGCGAGATGGATGGGAAGGTGATGTATGGAATGGTGCATTTTTACAACCCAACGATGGACCAGTTAAAAAAAAAGAAACTTCCATCAGATGATGGAAGTTTGCCTATGTGGTGGTGCCTCCACGGAGACCCCATCCATAGGCAAACATACGTTATAAAATACAAAGCGCAAATAAAATACAATCGAATTCTAAACTATTCCCTGGAATGCCTTTCCGAGCCAACAGGAAGCCCGTAGAGCGATTTTGACGCACCCCCCGGTATATTATGACCTGTGAAAGCAAAAGTTTTTCTTCCATCTGACAACATATAAAAATAAATTGTGGCTATATTCCCCGATAATAGCCGCATGAAGCTATAAAAATCAGACCCACCGATCTCTCGGTGGGTCGGCCCGTGTGAGAGCGTACGCTATCGCAACTCTCGTTCCCGTCACTTAAGCCGGATACTTATCTGTACGAACACGGGCTCCTGAATTTTACTTCTTCTTCCTCTCCGGCGTGAACGGATAATAATACACCGGGATCCCGGCGCCCTTCGCAAACCCGATCTCGATCTGCGTCCCCGTGCTCGTCTCCCAGCCCGGGCACACCACCACCGCGTCGCACTTGCGCAGCAACTCCAGGTCGCCCTCGATCCACTTGGCCTCGTCCATTTCCTTTGCCGCCAACTCAATCGGCAGGTCCGTGTTGGCGTGCGGACAGATCACCGCAAACCCACCCAACCACAGCTCCAGCGCAATCCCCTTGGCCCGCTCCAGGTTGCCCTGCAGCGTTTGCGTTCCCTTTGGACGGATCGGACCTGCCACGTAGACGATCATGCTAACCTCCTTAGAATTTCACGGGTTTACTTTCATCGAAACTTTTCCACCGCAAAACGCAGCCATTCATTCCAGGTGCAGGCAGGCAATGGGTCACACCAAGCTCATCCACAACGCGATGGGTCGTGCCACCTTTCCTGAGAAACAGCTTTTTTGGGTGGTGGATCCGGTAAACTCGTCCACCAAAATCATACTCGCGCCATTCTTCAACAGAAATATCGCTTTCGATTAATTCACTTTCGCTCATTCCTTCCTCCGATACGCATAAGTCCACCCACTTCTCGTGCCAGGCAGGCGCACCTTCACCCGCACCAACTCGCCCGCCCGCACCTTTCGCGCCAGCAACTCGTTCACCCAGCTCCTGGTCATTCCGGTTGTCTCCATCAGCTCTCCCGCCGTCACGTCCCCAGGCTTCCGCTCCTCAAACGTCAGCTCACGAGTCAGCTCATCGAGCAGCTCGTTGTAGCTGAAGTTCAGATCTGGATCAGGGTCGGTTTTGGCATTTCGTAGATCTTCTTTTTTACCTGGCATTTTCCATCCTCGATGATGAATACCACCCCGCCGATGTGCGGCAGACGCATGCGGTCGATCCGCTCCACATGCGGCGTGCGCAGCTGCCACCCCGGCGTGATGATGAGTTGAATATCCCGATCGTCGCTCCTCGGAATGGAGATCGGGATGTACCTGTGCCTGTGACTGCGCACAAACACATCTGGCAGCCGTTGATCCCACTGGCTGGCTTCCACCAGTCCTGCCACCAGCTCGCGCATCGGGGCGCTGGTCTCATACGCCGCGGACGACGTGGTCCCGATGTGATGTGCAAACTGGATCACCACCCCCCCCACTTCCAGCCAAAGTTGATAAACCGAGTGGCAGCCTTGTTCATCTGTCTCGCAGCCCAACTGCCTGGCGATGCTCTCTGTGTTTTGCTCGGATTTACCGCCGTGCGCTTCCGTACCGCGCACCATGAAGAGCCGGTACCGCTTGGCGATCGGCATCAGGATCTCCACCGCCGCGCGCTCCTGCACTTCCACGTTGGGCACCAGGTCGACCGCTTCATGATGATTTCCGTCAATGGCGTCGCCGTTCACCACCACGGTGATGTTTTTGGCCCCGATGCCCCGCGTGGCGTCCTTCACGTAACTGTCCCAGAAGTGGGACCAACAGCGCCACACGTAGGTTTGCAGGTTGGAAGGCGTCTGCACCGCGCCGTTATCCAGCAGGTAACCGCTGGAAGCACATAACCCGGAATGACTGCCGATGTGCAAGTCAGAGACAACGATGATCGCTTTTTTCATTTTCCCTGTCCAATGCTTCCCTCTCCCGGTAAAGGGAGAGGGAAAGTTGAGTGAGAATTACGATGTGGCTTTGGTCACCACGGGTTTGAAGGTGATTTCACCCTGCATCAGGCTTTCGGCCGCTGTTCCGGTGATGATCTTCACATCATAAATATTGTGTTTGATCGGGATCAGGATGGTGGCCGTGGCCTTGAGCGTAAACTGGATGTGCCCGGTCACCGCGTCGATTACCGTCAGGCTTCCATCTGTGGATGAGCTCGCGGCAGCTCCCAACAGGTACAGCAGTCCTCCATCCCGCGATACCTGGAACACGGACTCATCGTCATCATCGTCATATCGGTTTTTCACCGTGACATAGATCTCATCAGCCGCGCTCAAGTTGCCCAGGCCGGTGATGTCTATCTCCAGCGTGTCGCCCGCGTACGCAACCAGGTCAGTTCCGGCTGCTGGCATCGCCAGGCTCACCGCCGGGATGGCTGAGAGCAGGTTGTACACGTCATCCGGCAGGTCTACGATCGCTTTTCCGAATGAGCCTGCAACCGCGTGGCCGGCGGTCAGTTCGTCCAGCACCGCGTCCGCAATATCTGAGGCCGAGGAACCGCTGCCAGCCGTGCTCAGGGCTTCCCCCACGCTTCCAGGAATCACATGCCCGGCCAACAGCTCGTCGCATACCGCGTCCGCCACGCCTGAAACGTCCACACAGTCGATCTGGTCGGAGAGCGTCTTCAGCGTCTCATTCATCCACCCTGCGCCCTTTATCGCCGTCAAGGTGGCTTCAAGCGCAAGCCCGGATTGGATTTCAGTCACCGCGTCTGTCGCCAGCCCTGCCGCCTTCAGCACCACCCCATCCGTGCCTGTGTCAGCCAGAATGGAATCAATGTCCGTGCCAATCTGCGCGTCCAAATCCAACCCTCCAGCGTCACTGATAGGCAAGCCGCCCGCAGCGTCCGCAGCAGCGTTCGGCAGGGCGGTCATCCCCAACCGGACAGCATCATTCGGGTCATAACTGGTCAATTGAATTTCCAGCACCACGGGAGCCATGTTCGCAGCACCTTTGAGCATCACCACCACGCTGTTAACTCCAGTTGCACAAATAGCATCGGATAGGTCAAGTCGGTACACGCCTGGCATATTGGTGGCATCAACTTCCACGAACCCGCCATCTGAGTGCGCTCCGGTAACTGTTTGAGTTGCCAAAGTAAGTTGCGTTGCGCTCCCAAGCGGTCTCACGTAGTAAGCCACGAGTGAGCTTGTGTTATACGCCAGACCTGTTTTACCCGCCCCTGTGGTCACGCTTGAGTCCTGAATGAACAGATAAACTGTTACATCCGTGCTTGCCTTCTTGATTGCCAGTTTTGCCATAATTTACCCTCTCATTCCGCCGGATAGATTCTGCATCTGTCCGTTCATGTTCACGTTTAGGAGCGCCCCCCCCGCCGTGTAGGTGACGGTCAGGACGGGACGATAGCCAACAGTGGCATGATCTTGCGATGCCAGGTAAATATACTCAGCTAAAAATCCGCCAGTACCCGGATTTGTTCCTGCGAAATCCCTGCTTGACCTGAATGAATAATACGTAGTTCCGGACTTATTTACCCACGCCGTATTTAGATTTCCGCTCGTGTATTGCGTGTTCAGGCTCATTCCGGACGTGTTGCGCCAGATAGCGTCATCAGCCGTTCCTGATAGACATTCGTCATAGTCGGTTTCCTGAGTTCCAGTCCAATTCTGTTTCACGATCTGAATATCAAAATCAGCCGCGCTTGAAAAATCAGTGATACATGTCGCTTTGAAATTTACCTGAGAGATTGCGGCAGCGTCTTCGATGGACGAAGTGTCGTATCCGGCAAAAGCCCGGTAGCAGCCATAACTCCCTCCTGCGCCTGATAGAACCTGTCCAATCCGCAAATAATTTAATGCGGATTCTGTGGTATTTGAAGTCGTGTGCGCAGTGGTGTAATTTGCATTCAGACCATAGATAAATTTATCGCCTGTTCCCGCCGTAAAATCTGGGTCAATGACCACCGGATACATGGCTTGTTCCAGCCAATCCCTCAGGCTGGTCTGGCTCGTGAAAACATATTCCCCTCCAGCCGCGTCCACCGCTTTCAGGGCATGCGCCTTATACTTGCCCGGCAGCGTCCCGCTCTCCGCCGCCAGCAATCGTTTGATCGCCGCCCCTTTGACATCCGGCACCTTATCTAGAACGATCTCCTGCCTAAACCCATCCTCCGTGATAGACAGGAACTGCCGCCCGCCATCGAATTCGCGCACCAGCCGGTCTCCATCCGCAAGACCATTCCCGGCGCCAGGCAGCTCAGTGAGCTGCGCGTAACCCGTTCCCTCTACCGCTACCCGTCCATCCGGATGAAGGACAACATCAGAATGCGGGCATCCATACCAGCCATTTGGTTTTCTGATCAATCCAGTATCGATCGGTTTCCAAAGACCATCACTATCCTGAAAATGGCATGGTTTCCCCACGAAATGAGCTTCGATTTCATTTCCTCGTTGAAAATGAATGGCATGCCGCGCCCGCTTTACCACCTTCAAGCCAGTCAGATCTTCCTGTAATTTCGCCCAGTTACTCAATGTACACCAGCCCGTTGTATTTCATCGCGCTCCATTGACCCTGCCCGACCCGCGCTGAACAGCCGCGCCCGCTGCGCATAATTTGAGCCTACGATACTCACCGTGCCATCCGTGCCGATGCGTACAGGCGAGTGAGGGCAGCCCCACTTGCCATCACCGCCGAGTAAGGGCGTGGTGTCAATCGGCTTCCACTCTGCGCCGTCCTGATAATGACACGGTTTGCCGCTGAAATTAGCGGTTATCGAGCCGTCACCGTTCTGGAAGTGGATGCCGTGCTTAGCCCGCTTGTAGACAGGCTTGCCAGCCAGCTGTTCCTGCAATAATGCCCAGTTACTCAAGGTACACCACTCCCTTGTACTTCACCGCGCAGCATTTCCAGTCCCCGATGCGCGCCCATACGTCCTGCCCGATCGTCACCAGCTCCAGCGCGGTCACAGTTGCCCCGCAAGGCAAATACCCGATCACCTGGCTGCCCAACTGCCCGATCGGCACATCCCTCACGTTCAACCCGTTCGGGCTGATCACCTTGAAGATCTTCTGATTCGGGTCAATTTCAGGCGGTGGCACGTTCTGTGTGCCATCCTGGGAATTCCCATCGGGAATGACCAGGACTTCCTCGTGTCCGGGAGTACCTTTCAGCCACCGGTTCCCGTCCAGGTGATGGCTGCCCACCTGCCCGATCAAGCTGCCTTTCCACTTCCACGCGCTCTGGTGGATGATCACCTGCTCAGGGCTCACCCCTCTCACCTCCTCCACCGGCCCCGGGTGCTCGCGTCCGCTGGTCAGCACCTGCGCGATCCACCAGTTCACATGTTTGAACCACTCCGGCACCGCCAGCGGCTCCGGGATCACGTGATCGCGCATAAAATACGGCATACTGTACACCCACACCGGCAAGCCCATATTCAGCATCTCGCACACCGCGATCCCCAGCCCCTTCAGGATCTTTTCCGGGCTCTGCCCGTGGCTGAACTCCATGTCCCAGGCGTACCCCGCCAGCGACTTCCCGCCGATCTCCAGGAACTTGCGCACCTGGGCTTTCGGGTCCTCAGCCGGGTAGAAAAAGTGATACCCGCCGAACCAGATGCCGTCGTCCTCGAACCCCGCCCGGTACCCGTCGAACTTCGGATCCTCGTACCCCCAGCTCTCCCCGGTCTTTCCCCAGGCGAATGTGATCTTGGGGGTATGCGCGCGCACCTTCGCCATGTCCACCGCGCCGTTGTGCATGCTCACGTCAATGCCGAACGGCTCAGTCCGTGTGATCGGGAAATCTTGTGTGTACGTGATAATTGCCATAAGTTCCTTTCTTCCTTTCACCCTTCTCCCATGAAATGGGAGAAGGCGCGGTCTTTGCGTACCCGAGCTGGGTTTGCGAGAGGTACCCGGGATGAGGGCGCAGGGTGAGGGCTTCACCTATTCGTAATAAACCGGCCCGCCCGCCGGGCGGATCATCGGGTAAACCGAGATCCCCACCAGCGCCGCCGCGCGCGTGGAGCTCCAATCCCAGATCGCATTCAACGCGCCGGTCGAGCCTACGTTCCTGCCCAGTCCATTCCTGGAATTCGCCACGTCCGCGGTCTGGAAGGCATCGGCCACGAACACATTTGTGCCGTCGCCTGTGCTGGTGTATAAACTTGTGAGGATCACCCCGCCGGTCAATCCGGTCACCGCCATGGTGATGGACACTGCAGAGGCATCCGCCGTAGCGCCGTTGAAGCTCAGCGGAACCTTGGTGGTGTTCACGCCGGTCAGCATGTAAACGCCCACGCTCGTGCCCGTCCCGCCGGTGATGGTCAGCACCTGGCTGCCAGCCGCCCAGCTTGCCGGGATCAACAGGTACCAGAGCTGCGTGATCAGCGTGGTGCTGTAGGTCTTTTCCACCAGCTTCGTGCAGGCCAATCCTCCGATCGTGATGCCGGTTGGGCTGGCTACGT